>LNFM01001897.1_pt1 | contig 45570 bp, 50 predicted proteins | sample 596031 | NCBI WGS metagenome assembly LNFM01 (sample SAMN04254537, study PRJNA301005) | activated carbon metagenome | isolation source: dual media filters at the Ann Arbor, Michigan drinking water treatment plant | place: USA: Ann Arbor
AGGCCGTGGCCATGCCGTGCAGGCGCAGCTCCTTGAGTTCCGCCATCAAATCACGCATGACCGATCTCCTCGGTCTGGCCACGCAGGCGGTCGTCGAGCACGGCCTCGCCATCGATACTCACCTCGCCGTCCTCGATCAGTTGGCGGCAGAACTTGCGGGTGCCGAAGCCTTGCGATTGGAGAATGCGGTCAAGCGGCAAAGAGGGCATAGGCGTATGGGAATCTGGCAAGCGTTGAGACTACGGGAGCATCAGTCGATGCGGATATTCAAGCGGGGGCACCCTGCTTGATGAAGCACAGCAAACTCAGGCTTTAGGGGCCTTGGCGGGTTTGGGCGGCTTGAGGTTGGGTGTGCTGGCATTGAGGTCGTCGCTGGCGGGCTGCACTTCGTAGAGCAGGCTGCCTACGCTCTCGGGCGGGCATAGATGGCCGAAGCAGATACGGCCCTTGCCGCTTAGCTCGACTTCCTGCTTGTGCGCGGTGATGTGGCCACCACCGGTGCTGGAGACAAAGGTGCCGTTCGAGCTTTTGTCGACCAGCACACATTTACCGTCGCGCAGCTCAATGACGCCGTGGGCGCGCGAGGCGCGTGGGTCGTGAACGACGATGTCGTTGCCCTGATCGCGCCCGAGTGTGACGCGTGCCGTGTGACCACGCATGAGGATTTCCTGCTTGCCGTAGCGCAGGATGACGCGGGTCGTGAGCTTGGGGGTTTTAACCTCGGCAACGGGCGCGGGCTCTGGGGCCGGCGCAACCAAGGGCGAGGCGGCGGATTGCGAGTTGCGCGAAGTGGGGCCCGATTTCCACTCGATCTTGACGATATCGAGCGGGGTGCTCAAGCCTTTGACGCTGATGGCAGGCAGTGGCGTGATGCTTTTCTTGCGCACGTTCTCCGACAGCAAAGCGGCGGAGTCGGCACTGGTGATGATTTCACGCGCCTTGGCAATCTCGGTGATGCGCGAGGCGACATTAACGGTGTTGCCGAAGACATCGCCGCCATCAACGAGCACAGAGCCGTAGTGAAAGCCGACACGGATAGCGAGCTTGTCGCCGGCGACGGCAGGCAGCCCCTCGATACGCGCATGCATAACACCGGACGCATGGCAGGCCATTTCAGCCGTTGGGAACGTGGCCATGAGTTCGTCGCCAATGGTTTTGACGACCTTGCCGCCACAGGCAACGATGGCTCGCTCAACGCGATTAAGGCAACGCTCGATGGCGCGCAGCGCCTCTGAGTCACCTAACTGCTGGTAAAGACGCGTACTCCCCGCCACATCGGCGAAGAGCACGCAGCAGTTGCGCGTTGTTGCTGCCATCCGGGCTTATGCAGCCTGCTTGGCGGTACGCCCTGCCTTGGCCTTGGCGGCGTCGGCATGCTGGGCAGCATAAGCGTGGTGGGCGGCAGCTTCGGCATGGCCGACTTCAACCGGGTAACCCATGTCGGACAGTACCGAGCCGAGGGCGGAGAGGGAGAGCATGACGTTTTCGGGCTTGCAGGAGTAACCCATCAGACCGAAGCGCCAGATCTTGCCGGCGAGCGGGCCAAGGCCAGCGCCGATTTCAAGATTGAACTCGTTGAGCAGGGTCTTGCGTACGTCGGCTTCGACGATGCCTTCTGGCACATAGACGGCAGTCATTTGCGGCAGACGGGCTTCTTCGCGCACAACAAACTTGAAGCCCATGGCTTCGAGGCCGGCCTTGAGGGCCAGTGAATGACGACGGTGACGCGCCCAGGAATTTTCAAGACCTTCTTCGCGCAGGAGCAGCAGCGACTCGTGCAGACCGTACAGGCTGTTGCCCGGTGCGGTGTGGTGATAGGTGCGGTTGGTGTTGCCCCAGTATTCGAGCACTAGATTCAAGTCCATGAACCAGCTTTCAACCTTGCTCTTGCGTGCCTTAACGCGCTGAATGGCGCGCTCGGAGAACGACACAGGCGACAGGCCCGGCGTGCAAGACAAGCACTTTTGGCTAGCGGAGTAGATGGCGTCGATTTCCCATTCGTCGACCAGCACGGGCGAACCGGCCAGCGAGGTGACGGCATCGACAATGGTCAGCGCGCCGTAGCGATGGGCGATTTGCACCAGCGTCTTGGCATCGGACTGGGCGCCGGTCGACGTTTCAGCATGCACGAAGGCCAGAATCTTGGCATCTGGGTTGGCCTTGAAGGTGTCTTCAACCTTCTGCGGATCAACCGGCTCGCCCCAAGCGTCTTCAATGACGATAGGGACACCGCCGCAGCGTTCGACGTTTTCGATCATGCGGCCGCCGAACACACCGTTGCGGCAGACGATGACTTTGTCGCCATGCTCGATCAGATTGACGAAGCACGACTCCATACCCACCGAGCCGGGGCCGGAGACAGGGAAGGTCAACGGGTTCTTGGTTTGGTAGGCATAGCGGAGCAGCGATTTCAGCTCGTCCATCATGCGCACGAAGATTGGGTCCATATAGCCGATGACCGGCTGGCCCATGGCGGCGATCACGCGCGGGTGCATTTCCGACGGGCCCGGGCCCATCAGGGTGCGCATCGGCGGGTGGAATGAATGGATCTTGTTCGGCGGTGTCAGCAGGTTTGATGCAGTCATGATGGTCCGGTGGCTAGGCGTAGCGCCCCACGCTAAGAGAAAAAATTAAAACGACTTGATAATCCACATCGGTACACGGAGGCCCGAGTCGGTCGGCTCGCGGCGCGCCCACGTACCGTCGCCCTTTTCATCGACGAGGTAGTAGGGAACACCATGCGGCGGCGTGACCTTGATCATGTACAGCTTGCCGTTGACGCGATGCTCCTCGACACGGTCTTCACCACGCTTGGTGATAGTGACCTGAGGGGTATCGGCAGCCTCTAATCCGGGCGGCGGCGGTGGCGGCTCGGGCAGTGGTTGCAAACCGGCAGGCGGCGCACTTTGGGCGAAGACCGGAAGAGCAGCCGCAACAAACAGGGCAAACAGTACGCGACGCATTGATGGCTTCCTTGTAAAGAACCTCCGATTCTACCAAATCACAGGTTCAGAAGCAGCTCATGTTCGGTCGGGAGTGGATTAAAGCCGCGGCTTTCGTAGTGACGGAAGATGGCAGCCACAATCTCGTCCGGGTCGTCGATCACTTGCATCAGATCCATATCTTCCGGGCTGATCAGCTTGTCGGTAACCAGTCGCTCACGGAACCAGTCGAGCAGGCCGGCCCAGAACTCGGTGCCCACCAGAATGATTGGGATCTTAGGACTCTTGCCAGTTTGCACGAGAGTAAGCGCTTCCAGCAGCTCATCCAGCGTACCAAATCCACCGGGCATGACCACATAGGCCAAGGCCAGCCGTACAAACATGTATTTGCGCGGAAAGAAATGGCGGAAGGTCTGGGAAATGTCCTGATAGGGGTTACTGTGCTGCTCCATGGGCAGCTCGATATTGAGGCCAATCGCCGGGCTCTTGCCGTAAAAGGCGCCCTTGTTGGCGGCTTCCATGACGCCGGGGCCACCACCGGAGATGACACTAAAGCCGGCATCGGAGAGCAAACGGGCAATCTTTTCGGTCTGCGCATACACCGGGTGATCTAGCGGTGTGCGGGCACTGCCGAAGATGCTCACGGCTGGCTGCACGCCCTGCAGGCGTGTAGTCGCCTCAACGAACTCTGACATAATGCCGAGTACCCGCCAGGCATCCTGGCCGCTGGTCGCCTTGGCACGGACTTTAGGGTCCTCAATTTTCGGCAACTTGCTTTTCGCATTCATCCCACATGTCCTCTCTTCTTCTGGTCGACGGTTCATCCTACCTGTACCGTGCTTTTCATGCTCTGCCCGATCTGCGCAATGCGGCGGGTGAGCCAACAGGCGCCATTCGTGGCGTGTTAAGCATGCTACGCCGTCTGCTGGCAGAACAACCAGCAGAATACCGGGCTGTTGTTTTTGACGCAAAAGGTAAGACCTTCCGCGACGACTGGTTTCCGGCCTACAAGGCCCATCGCCCGCCCATGCCGGACGATCTGGTGCGCCAGATCGAGCCCTTGCACGAAGCCATCCGCGCGGCGGGTTGGCCGCTGCTGATGGTGGAAGGTGTCGAAGCGGACGATGTGATCGGCACTTTGGCCCGCCAAGCGGCTGCGCAAGGCATGACCTGTGTGATCTCAACCGGCGACAAGGACATGGCGCAACTGGTGTGCGACAAGGTCACGCTGGTGAACACCATGAGCGAGGAAGTGCTGGACATTCCGGGCGTCGAAGCCAAGTTCGGCATTCCGCCCCACCTGATCGTGGATTACCTCACCCTCGTCGGCGACGCGGTGGATGGCGTGCCCGGTGTCGAAAAGGTCGGCCCTAAGACTGCCGTCAAATGGTTGGCGCAATACGGCACGCTGGATGGCGTGATCGCCAATGCCGACAGTATCGGTGGCGCGGTTGGCGGCAACCTGAAGAAGGCGCTCGACTTCCTGCCGCTAGGGCGCAAGCTCGTGACCATCGTCAGCGATTTGCCGCTCGAACAGAAAGTCACAGATCTCACCCCCCTGCCCCCTGATCAGCCCAAGCTCGTCGAGTTGTTTACCCGCCTTGAATTCAAGGGCTGGTTACGCGAGGCCGAGAAGGGTGTGTATGGTGAAGAAAGAGCCGGCGACGCGCCAAGGAGTGGTAGCAAGGGTGGCGACTCGGTCCCACTGTTTGCGCCCAGCCCCGCGGTGGTGACCGAAGAGCCAGATCGCAGCGCGTACGAGTGCATCACGACTTGGGCAGCGTTTGATAAGTGGCTCGCCAAGATCAACGCAGCGCCCCTGACTGCTGTCGATACCGAAACCACTGACCTCGACCAAATGCAGGCGCGGCTGGTTGGCATTTCCTTCGCCTGCGAAGCGGGCAAGGCTGCGTACATTCCGCTGGGTCATGACTATGCGGGTGCGCCTGAACAGCTGCCGCTGGCGGATGTTCTCGCCAAGCTCAAGCCGTGGTTGGAGTCGGCCACGCATGCGAAGCTCGGCCAGCATCTCAAATATGACCGCCACGTGTTTGCCAATCACGGCATCGACCTGCGTGGGGTTGTCGACGACACCTTGCTGCAATCGTATGTGCTGGAATCGGACAAGCCACATGAGCTAGGCAGCTTGGCTGCACGTCACTGCGGCCTGAAGACGATTCCGTATGACGACCTCACCGGCAAGGGCGTGAACCGGATTTCGTTTGCGCAGGTGGCTGTCGATCAAGCGGCGATTTATGGCGCCGAAGATTCGGACGTCACGCTGCGCGTGCATGAGGTACTGAAGCCACAATTGATCGCCGAGCCACGTCTGAACAACCTGTACCGCGAAATCGAACTGCCGGCAGCGGAAGCGCTGTTTACGATGGAACGTAACGGTGTGTTGATTGATGTGTTCGCGCTGGCGCAACAGAGCGAGGAAATTGGTCGTCGTCTACTCGAAATCGAAGGTGCTGCGCATACCCAAGCCGGGCAGCCGTTCAATCTGAATTCGCCTAAACAACTGGCCGAGATTTTATTTGTGCAGCAAGGCTTGCCCGTGGTGAAGAAGACACCCTCTGGCACGCCATCCACAGATGAAGAAGTGTTGCAACAACTGGCGCAGGATTACCCGCTGCCGAAACTGTTGCTGGAACATCGTAGTCTGGCGAAGCTCAAAGGGACTTACACCGACAAGCTGCCGCGCATGGTGAACGCAGCGACAGGCCGTGTGCATACCAACTTTTCACAAGCCACGGCAGTCACCGGTCGCCTGTCATCGAACGACCCGAACTTGCAGAACATTCCGGTGCGCACCAGCGAAGGCCGACGTATCCGCTCTGCGTTTATCGCGCCCAAAGGCCACAAGATTGTCTCGGCCGACTATTCGCAAATCGAGCTGCGCATCATGGCGCACCTGTCGGATGATGCGCGCCTGCTGCAAGCCTTCATGCAGGGCGAGGATGTGCACCGCGCGACGGCTGGTGAGATTTTTGGTTTGACGCCATTGGAAGTGGATAGCGAACAACGCCGTGCGGCAAAGGTGATCAACTTCGGCCTGATCTACGGCATGAGTGCCTTTGGTCTGGCGCGCGAACTCAATCTCGAACGCAGTGCGGCACAGGCCTATATGGATCGCTACTTTGCCCGCTATCCGGGCGTGGCGCACTACATGGAAGAGACGCGACAGCTGGCCCGCGACAAGGGCTATGTTGAAACCGTGTTTGGTCGCCGTTTGTGGCTACCGGAAATCAAATCGAGCAATGCAGGTCGCCGTCAGGGTGCCGAGCGTGCTGCGATCAATGCACCGATGCAAGGCACTGCGGCTGATTTGATCAAGCTTGCGATGCTGGCTGTGCAACGCTGGTTGGACGAAGCGAAGCTGAAGACGAAATTGATTCTGCAGGTGCACGATGAGCTGGTGCTTGAAGTGCCGGAAGATGAACTCGCCATCGTGCGCGCTAACTTGCCGCCACTGATGCAGAACGTCGCCAAATTGAAAGTACCGCTGCTGGTGGAAGTCGGCGTCGGTGATAACTGGGATCAAGCCCACTAAACGCCATCCATTCAGACCCCCATGACTGAAGAAAAGAAACCCACCCTGCGCATTGCACCGCGCCCAGCACAAGCACCGCAGAAGACGATCAAGCCCGGTGGTAAGCCATCTACTAACCCCACCGGCAATCGCTATGACCGCGCACGCCCGCAACGCCCGATCACCGATGCATCGTCTGCGCCAACACCGCAAGCAGATGGCTTGGTGCGCGTGTCCAAGTTGCTAGCCGAACGCGGCCTGTGTTCACGTCGCGAGGCTGATAGTTATATCGAGCGCGGCCTTGTCTTTGTGAATGGCGAACGCATCTCTGAACTGGGCACTAAGGTCGAGCCAACGGCAACGCTGAAGCTCGATCCGCTGGCCAAGGCGCAGCAAGAGGCCCGCGTCACCATCATCCTGCACAAGCCGATTGGCTTTGTGTCCGGCCAGGCCGAAGATGGCCACAAGCCAGCTGCAACGCTGATCAAGCCAGAAACGCAGCAGCGTAAGTCAGGCAGCAAGGTGTTTCACCCCTCCAACCTGCGCGGCCTTGCGCCGGCTGGTCGTCTGGATATCGACTCGACCGGCTTGCTGGTGCTCACCCAAGATGGTGTGATCGCGCGCAAGCTGATCGGCGATGACTCGGAAATCGAGAAGGAATATCTGGTGCGCGTGGAGGGAGAGCTCTCGACCGAAGGTATCCGTATGCTCAACCACGGCCTGAGTTTGGATGGCGTGAAGCTGCGCCCCGCCAAAGTGAACTGGATCAACGACGACCAGCTGCACTTCATCCTGAAAGAAGGACGCAAGCGGCAGATTCGCCGCATGTGCGAACTGGTCGGTCTGAAAGTGATTGGGCTCAAGCGCGTGCGTATCGGCAACGTCAAGCTGGGCGATCTGCCACTCGGCCAGTGGCGCTACCTGCGCGAGGACGAGTCCTTTTAAGGACTCTCCTCAGTCGGCAAAAACCTTAGCCAGCGCGGACGACCTTGAAGCGCGTGAGCGTACGTTCACGCGCCTCGGCATGATCAACCACCGGCGCTGGATAGTCGCGCCCCAGCACGAAACCGCTACTGCTTGCCTCGGCGGGTTTCAGGGTCCATGGCGCATGAATGGACTTGTTGCTCAGTTTGGCGAGCTCTGGCACGTAGCGCCGGATGAACTTGCCCTCCGGATCAAACTTCTCCGACTGCGTGACAGGATTGAAGATACGGAAATACGGCTGCGCATCGCAGCCCGTTGAGGCTGCCCATTGCCAGCCACCATTATTGGCCGACAGATCGAAGTCGTTCAGATGCAGTGCAAAGTAGGCTTCACCACGCTGCCATGAAATGCCCAAGTCCTTGGTGAGGAAAGAGGCCACCACCATGCGCAGACGATTGTGCATCCAGCCGGTCTGGTTGATCTGACGCATGGCGGCATCGACCAGCGGGTAGCCGGTGCGGCCTTCACACCATGCGGCAAAGAGCGCTTCATCGTCGTCCCATGCCAGCTTGTCGTATTCGGTCTTGAAGCACCCTGTGACCACACGCGGGTTGTGCCACAGGATCATCATGTAGAAGTCACGCCAGATCAGCTCGTTGAGCCAGCCTTCGGCACCGCGCCCACCGCGTGCATGTGCATAGGCAGCGAGCTGGCGGATCGACAAGGTGCCAAACCGGCAGTGGGTGGAAAGATAGGACACGCCTTTGACTGCTGGGAAATCACGCGCCTCTTTGTAGCTATCAATACGCTCCTGAAAATCCTCAAACAGTTGCTGAGCGCCACTCATACCTAGCGGAAACTTCAGCTCAGTGAGATTCGTTGGCGTGAATCCCAACGCCTCCAGTGAGGGAATACGGGTCTCGAACGCAGGCGTGGCGAGATGCGTGAAGTTCGACTCGCGCACCTGCAGATCGCTCGGCGACAGGCGCTTGAGCCATGCATTTTTGTAGGGCGTAAAGACAGTGAAGGCAGTGCCGCCCAGCGTCCTGACTTCGTTCTTCTCAAAGATCACCTGATCTTTGTAGTCATGAAAGACTATGCCCGCGGTATCAAGCTGCTGTGCAACCGCCACATCACGAGCAATTGCCTGCGGCTCGTAGTCACGATTGGTATACACATCTCCAACACCCAGTTGCTTGGCTAACGCGGGGATTTCGATAAGTGGATCACCGTGCTTAACGATCAACGCCCCGCCCTGCTGGCGCAAGGCGGCATCGAGCTCCTGCAAAGCGTGCCAAATAAATTCGACACGCCGGTCGGCAGGCGGCAAATGCGCGAGGATGGTGCTGTCGAATACAAACACGCAGTACACCTTGGCATGGGCCTCCAGTGCATGGTGCAGAGCGGTGTGGTCTAGCAGACGCAGATCACGGCGAAACCAGACAAGGGCGGTGTCGTTTTGCATGCCCGCATGATGCCACGGCACAGTCGCTTTTTTGAGCCGTGCTTTTCAGTCCGGCAGGGTTTCAGCTATTCTGCAAAACATGCACGCATCCTTCAGCACTTGCCCGAAATGCCAACACGTCCGGCAACCGCACGAAACCGCGGCGCCGGAGCAATGTCCGGCTTGCGGTGTTTACTTTGCCAAGTGGGTTGCGCGCGAACAGTTTGTGCCACGCCAGCAGCGCCAAGATGAGACTGAGGATGTGTTCGAGGAAGACGATGGCTGGCGCCATGCGCTGAGTGAACGTCTCAGCCACATACCGGAAATGCTCAGCACAGGGCGGCTTTACGGCAATGCACTGATCTTGCTGCTTCTGACGGGCTGGGGCTTTTATCTGTTCTCGCTGGACTACCGCGACGGCGAAATCAACTTCTCCTTCATGCACAACATCCTGCTGGCTATCCACGAAGCTGGCCATGTGCTGTTCATCCCCTTTGGCGAGTTCATGACCATCTTGGGCGGCAGCCTATTTCAGGTGTTGATGCCACTGATTTGCGCAGCCACACTGCTATGGCAGAACCGCGATCCGTTTGGTGCTGGTGTCGGTGTGTGGTGGGCCGGTATTAGCATCATGGATGTCGCGCCCTACATCTACGATGCCAAGGAGCCCCAGCTCATGCTCCTCGGCGGTCATACCGGCGAGGATGGTCCGCATGATTGGATTTACCTGCTTGAGACCTTCAACCGCGTGCAGCATTCGCAAAGCTACGGTGCCACTGCCCACACACTGGGCTTGTTAGTCATGCTGGCCGGACTCGCTTGGTCTGCCTACACATTGCTGCGCTGGCATCGGCATCTCAAATCCTGAAAACGTCACCCCCCTGTTGCAGCGTCGCCACCCGGCGCCGTCTTTATTTCTGAAAATTGAAAACCAAACATATTGTCGGGTTATATTTTCACCAGTAGGCATTCAGAAATAAAACGGGGAGAAACAATGAGCACAAAGGGCTCGTATTACGCACAGTTGGGCATTGCGCCTAACGCAAGCCAGGCAGACATTGAGAAGGCCTATCAGAAGCTTGTGAATGAATTAAGCGCGCGAATCACAGCAGGTAATGCGCCGCCGCAAACCGAGTTCGACAATCTCGATACCGCCTTCACCACCCTGCGCGACCCAGCGCTCCGTGCCGCCTACGACGCCTCCCTCACGGAGGCCGTATCAGACATCACCCCACCACCAGCCGCCCCGGCAGCGCCAATGGCTGCCAGTTCAGCCCCTGCACAAACGCGAATTGCTACTTTCCGTTTTACGGGGAGTGGTGGCGAGTACTTCCGCATCTGGATCGTGAACTTGTTGCTGTCCATTGTGACCTTGGGCATTTACTCCGCTTGGGCCAAGGTGCGGCGTGAGCAGTACTTCCATCGCAACACCTTGCTGGACGACAGCGGCTTTGACTACCACGCCCAGCCATTCACGATTTTAAAGGGGCGTATCGTTGCCTTGATATTGTTTGTTGGCGTCAGCATGTCCGGCAAGATATCCGTCGCGCTCTATGTGATTAGCCTAATCGCGCTGGCCTTCGTGATGCCATGGATGCTGGTTCGCGCGTATCGATTTCGCGCCCGCAATACCAGCTACCGCGGCCTGCGCTTTCAATTCACTGGCACCTATGGCGGCGCATTCAAAGTGTTTGTCGGCTATGGTCTGCTCTCCGTGATTACCTTCTATATCGCCGCTCCGGAATGGGTGCGTCAGATGCGTTTGTACATCGTGAACAACATGCACTTTGGCAACGCGAAATTCAAAGCAGAGGTCGGTGCTGGGCAGGTGTACAAACTAGTCCTGATTCCCGGGATTGTGCTGGTCGCCATTGTCGTTCTGATCGGCATACTGGCAAGCAGCGGCGCATGGGAAGCCCTTGTGTTCTTGCCACTCCTGATGATCGGCGTGGCGATCACAGTGATGCCCTACCTAAAGATGAGCTTCAACAACCTGTTCTGGAGCAACACCCAACTTGATGCACATCGCTTCAGCAGCACCATGCGCTTTGGACCGTACTTTGGCATTGTGTTCAAGAACTGGTTATTGACGCTGCTAACACTTGGCTTGTACTGGCCATGGGCACACGTCAGCCTAGTCAACTACCGCGCCAGTGAAACGCGTTTAAATGTGGCGGGCTCTCTTGATGGTTTCATTGCCAGCGCCGGCAGCTACAGCGCAGCGATTGGTGACGAAGCTGCCGAGATGTTTGATTTCGATATTGGATTCTGAGGATGCCCATTGTCAGCATGCCTATTGCGGCACATTTCTATGATGGAAAAAGTTCGCAACGGCATGCTGCGCAACTAAGCGCTTCCGATACGCACTTAGTCCTCAACGGCAACTGGGGGCAACGTCAGTTTGCGTTAGCGGATGTCGAAGTTGCAGAACCGCTGGGGCGCGCCCCACGCATGCTGCGCTTCGCCGACGGTGCCTACTGCGAAATCAGCGACCATGCGGCCTTTGCTACGCTGTTGCAGGTTGCAGGCCACCGTGAGGGATTCAGCGTTTGGTTGCATCAGCGCTGGTCTTTCGTACTGGCATCGTTGCTCGCACTCAGCGTCGGGATCGTTGCCGCCTATCTCTGGGGTTTGCCGGCAGCCGCAGCAGTCATCGCCCCTCGCATACCACCGGCGGTGACAGAGCATCTCTCCGCTGCATCACTAAGCACCTTGGATCAGCATTTTTTACGACCATCGGCTGCGCCCCCAGCTCGCGAAGTTGCCTTACGCAAACAGATGGCGATATTTGCCACGCAGGCAGGAGCGCCGGCGTATCAGCTGCATTTCCGCGCCCCACCCAAAGGCATGCCACCCAATGCCTTTGCCCTCCCCAATGGTGACATTGTCATCTTTGATAACCTGCTCGGCCTGCTGAGTAACGACGAGATCATTGCGGTATTTGCGCATGAACTTGGACATGTCGCTCACCATCATGGTTTACGCAACATGCTGCAAAGTGCTGTGGTTTCAACCGTGGCGGCGGTTTACCTGGGTGACCTATCCAGCGCTGCGGCGGCCTTGGCCGCTGCCAGTCTGGAGGCCAATTACTCACAGTCCTTCGAAAACGAGGCTGATGCATATGGTGCAGCGCTGCTGAAACGCGGTGGGCAATCGCCACGTTTGCTTGCCGATGCGCTGGCAAAGCTCGAAACAGCGACCGATAGCTCGCCTCAACACGAGGAGAGCCTGTGGTTGCGCCTGTTTTCATCCCACCCCTCCACAGGCAAACGGATTGAAGCACTACGGGGGCTCGCAGATTGACAAAGACCGCCGTCCGGCATAACCTTCGACTCACGCGCCCTTTTGAACTCAGCTTGCCGGCGCTCAATAAATAGGGCTAAAGCGAGAACGGTCTCACCCGAACCCGATCTCGCGACATGCTGATCGGGTTTTTTGTTTTCTGACATGACAACACAGACTTCCGGCGTGGGCATTGTTGAAGCCCATCGCGCCTATTTCGACAAGCCTTTGGCACTTCGCAGCGGTGAAGTGCTGCCTGCCTACGAGCTGGTATACGAGACCTATGGCACGCTGAATGCCGATGCTTCGAATGCCATTCTTGTATGCCATGCGCTGTCGGGCCACCACCATCTGGCGGGGCACTACGCTGATCAGCCGAACAATATTGGTTGGTGGGACAACATCATTGGTCCAGGACGGCCGCTGGATACCAATCGATTCTTCATCGTCGGCCTGAACAATCTCGGCGGCTGTCATGGCTCCACCGGGCCGGCCAGCATCAACCCGGCGACTGGCAAACAATGGGGCGCTGACTTCCCCATGATGACCGTGATTGACTGGGTGCATAGCCAGGCACGCTTGGCCGACCATCTGGGCATTCAGACTTGGGCCGCGGTGATTGGTGGCAGCCTAGGTGGCATGCAGGCGCTGCGCTGGAGTGTGACTTATCCGGAGCGCGTGAAGAATACCGTCGTGATCGCCGCGGCACCTTACCTCACCGCCCAGAACATTGCCTTCAACGATGTGGCCCGTCAGGCCATCCTGACCGATCCCGAGTTTTACGGCGGTCACTATTACGAACACAACGCACGGCCGATACGTGGCCTGAGGCTGGCGCGTATGCTCGGCCACATCACCTATCTGTCGGATGACCAGATGGGCGAGAAGTTCGGCCGTGGCCTGCGCAATGAAAACTTGTCCTTTGGCTTTGATGTCGACTTCGAGATCGAGTCCTACCTGCACTATCAGGGTGATAAGTTCGCGGGCTATTTCGATGCCAACACGTATCTGCTGATGACGCGTGCCCTCGATTACTTCGACCCAGCACGGGAAGAAAACGGTGATCTGACCGCCGTGATGAAGCGGGCCCAGTCCGACTTCTTGATTGTCTCTTTCACCACCGACTGGCGCTTCTCTCCGGCGCGCTCGCGCGAGATTGTCTCGGCGCTGCTGGCGGCGGAGAAGACCGTGTCGTATGCCGAGATTGACCTGAACTTCGGCCATGACTCCTTCTTGCTGGCCGATCCCTACTATCACTCGGTCATCGACGCTTTCCTGAAAAAGGTGCCCGCATGAATGCAAGCATCGTGAATCGTCCTGACTGGAACATTATTGCCGGCTGGGTGCAAAGCGGCGAGCGCGTGCTCGATCTCGGCTGCGGCGATGGCTCGTTGTTGCGCATGCTGATCGAGCAACGCGGGGCGCGTGGCTATGGCGTAGAGATTGATGCGCAAGGTGTGCTGGAATCCATCCGCAATGGCATCAATGTGATTCAGAGCGATATTGATCATGGGCTGGCCGACTTCAAGGATGGCGCTTTCGAACATGTTGTGCTCTCGCGCACTTTGCAAACCGTAAAGCATACCGAAAATACCCTGCGTGAAATGCTGCGTGTCGGGCGTGAAGCGGTCTTGAGTGTGCCCAACTTTGGCTACTGGAAGAATCGTCAGGCTGTGCTGAATGGCCGCATGCCAGTATCGGAAGACTTGCCTTACGAGTGGTACGACACACCGAATGTGCGCTTCTTCACGCTGACAGATTTCGAGGCGTTGTGCGACCAGCTCGGCTTCGTCATCAAGAATCGTGAAGTGCTGGATGCCAAGGGGCAGCCCGTGCATGAGGAACACAACTTCCTCGGCAGCTTGGGCCTCTATCGCATCAGCAAAGCATGACGCTTACCCGCATCGACTATCCCTTCGGCGATACCCTGCCGGAACCCGGCACGGCCATGTGCGTGGCGAAAGGCACCGCTGGCCATGGGGTGCGCTGGATACGCATGCCGCTGCCGTATGCCCTCAACCACATCAATCTCTGGCTGGTGGATGACAGTGAGGGTGATCTTCGCCAATGGTGCGCAGTCGATACCGGCATGGATATGGGCGACGTCAAGGCGCACTGGCGTCAGCTGATTAGCCACTATCCGCTCTCACGCCAGATCGTCACCCACTACCACCCAGACCATCTTGGATTGGCCGCATGGCTGGAAGAGGAAACCGGCGCGGCACTGTCGATGACACAAGGTGAGTATCTGACTGCACAGGCTTTTGCCAATGGCATTGGCAACTATGCACCAACGGCAACCGGCGAACTGTTTCGCCGCCATGGTCTGAGCGAAGAGCGGCTGGCTGCGTTAGCTACGCGTGGCAATGCCTACCAGCGGGCTGTGCCGAAGATCCCCGCCACTTACACGGTGCTGCGCGCAGGCCAACAGGTGCGTATTGGTCAGCACGACTGGCAGGTCATTATCGGCCACGGTCATTGCCCGGAACATGCGGCGCTGTATTGCGCTGATCTTGGGGTGCTGATCGGCGGCGACATGATGCTGCCCTCGATCTCGACCAATGTTGCCGTGTTCGCGCCCAATCCGGATGACGATGCGCTGACCGACTTCCTCACCTCGATCCGCGCTTTCACCGCCTTACCTGCAGACACCTTGGTGCTGCCTTCGCATGGTCGTCCTTTCCGTGGCATTCATGCCCGTGTCGCAGCGCTGGAAAAGCATCATGCCGATCGTTGTGCTGATCTTGTCGCGGCCTGTCAGCGTGAAGCACATACCGCTGCGTCGCTGCTGCCCATCCTGTTCCAGCGCGATATCACCGACCCGCACCAAACCCTATTCGCCATGAGCGAGGCCATCGCCCATCTCAACTATCTGACATGCCGCGGGGCTCTGACGCGTAGCGAAGAGGGCGGGATTCTCCGTTACCGCGCATGACAGTCGCCGGCACTGAGCCAACGCGCCCCTTGCGCGTGGTTTTCGATACCAACGTGCTGCTGTCCATGTTCGTGTTTGCTGACAGCCGCTTTGCGCCCTTGCGTGCTGAAGTTGATGCGGGACATTGGCTGGCCTTCACCCGGCCGGATTGTCTTGAAGAGTTCCGGCGTGTGCTCGATTACGCCATGTTCAAACTGGAGCCTGAGCGGCAGGCTGCAGCGTTTGCGGCTTACCAGGCGGTGGCCTTGCAACCGGTGTCGTTGCTGCCGCTGCAACCTGCACCACTCCCGCGTTGCAAAGACACGGATGATCAGAAGTTTCTGGAACTGGCCCGCGACATTCAGGCAGACTGGCTGGTCAGCTCAGACAAGGCCCTGCTCAAGCTGAATCGCAAGATGCTTGGTCGTTACCGAATTCTTAAGCCAGAACAGGCCCTTAAGGAATTACAGGCACCGATTCTCCCGGCATAGCCTAAAGTTGGGGACTGACTGGCCGTTAGATTCTGGACGTGCTCTGCCCATGGGATTTAGGACATGCATCGCAATCAACTTAACGCACTTTGTCTGCTTATGGCTCTGTCTGGCGCTTTCGCCACACAGACTCTGGCGGCCCCACGTCCAGCGCATAACTGGAAAGTCATTTCTGCCGCCAAGGAAGGCGAGCGTATCGAGCTGGATACGGCGCGTATAGGCCGCATGCCAAACGGCAATACTGCCGCCTGGAGCCGCCTGTCACTCGGTTTTGATATTCCGGATGTGGCCACCGGCGTGCGTTACAGCGTCATTGAAGCCCTCAATAGCTACGACTGCAGCAAGCGTGAGTACAGCACGCTAAAACGGATTTATGTCGGCTTGGATGGCAAGCCGGTGCGCGAGGAAAAGGTCGCCGCGCCACGCAACATCGCCATCAATGAAGGCAGTTTTGAAGAGAAGCTGCTCCCGCATGTCTGCAAGCCCCGTTCAGTGGGCGAAATGCAGGGGATTGCCGATCTGGTCAGCCAGTTCGCCACGCCACCCGCAAGCACAACGCCCCCAGCACGCGAAGACCGCCAGCCCAAGGCAGCCGAAATCACCACAGTGTCGGATACAGGTACGGCGCCGACCCCAATAGGCCCAGCGACTAAGCCGCGCATGATCGAGCTGCCGAAGATTGATAAGTCCAAGGTGGAAGACCCTTATGCAGGTCAACCGCCGCCGGCGAAGAAACCTGCAGAGGCAAAGCCCGCCGAACCTAAGTCGGCAGAACCCAAGCCAGCCATCACACCCGCCACCCCTGCAAAGACGGCTGAATCCCCGTCGTATCACACGGGCAATGTCAGCCGTGCAGAAATCGAGCGCCAGCTGGCAACCTTTGGCCCACGCAAGGTACGTACCCCCAAGCCGGCAGCGGCCAAGCCCATTGAAGAAGCTCACGCTCCGCATATCCACTGGGCTTACGAAGGCAAAGGCGGCCCCGAGAATTGGGCACGTATCAACCCTGCAAACACCACCTGTGCCGAAGGCAAGCGGCAGTCACCTATCGACATTCGTGATCGCGACGGGATCAAGGTTGATCTTGAGCCGATCACCTTCAACTACGGTCAGACGGGTTTCTCGGTCATTGATAACGGCCATACGGTACAAGTGAATATCGCCGAAGGGCAGAGCATCCGCATCATGGAGCGTACGTATCAACTGCTCCAGTTCCATTTCCATAAGCCATCCGAAGAACGTGTAAATGGCCGCAGCTACGATATGGTGGCGCACTTTGTGCACAAGGATTACGACGGGAAACTCGCAGTGGTGGCAGTGTTGATGGAAAAAGGGCCAGAGCATCCGGTTTTGCAAACTCTCTGGAACAACCTGCCACTAGAACAAGGCACGCTGGTTTCACCCTCAGTCCAGATTGACCTAAGCAAGCTGCTGCCTACCAATCGTGCCTACTGGACGTATATGGGGTCACTAACGACCCCACCCTGCTCCGAAGGCGTGCTGTGGATGGTTTTGCAGCAACCGCTGCAAATTTCAGCGGAGCAGTTGAGCATCTTCGGGCGTCTGTACCCTAACAATGCACGCCCCGTTCAACCTACTCACAATCGGCTGATCAAAGGCTCTCGCTAGTTGCTGATACGCTTCAACAAAAACGCCGGCATACAGCCGGCGTTTTTCATTCTGGAGAATCGGACTGCGCTAGATTTTCTAGGCGGACTCTCTCAAGCACTTCTCCATAAACTTTTGTTTGGCTGCACCGCTGAGCTTTTTGTCGCCTTTTTTGCTGACAGCCTTGGCTTCGCACTTCTCCTCGGCTTCTGTCGTAGGCAACGCAGGTGACATACACTTTTTGATCGAGGCCGTCTTTGCCGCGCCGCTTAACGGCTTGCCAGCCTTGCTCACGGCTTTGGCTTCACAACTCGCTTCATCTGGTGCTGCAACCTGTGCAACAGCCAAAGAAGTTGTTGCCAACACAATAACGGCACACAGCATTTTTCTCATCTGATGTTTCATTGATACTCCATGATTGATACCGCAACTGCGGTCTACCAACTTAAACAAAAGCCAAACAACATTCATTGTTTGGCTTGAGTGGATACAGCACTTTACTCACCCTACAAAGGCAGGCTGCTGTTTAATCGCCTAAGCCGGCATCTAGGGCGGATTGTTGTCGATCCACAAACTCCTGCATGCTGTCGATGCCGCGCAACAGCAGGATCGTTGAACGGACCGCGCCCTCGATCAACACGGCGAGGTTGCGGCCGGCCGCGACAGGTAACACTACGCGTCGAACATCTACACCCAGCACAGTCATGTTCTGATCTCCTGTGGGCAGACGCTGGGTTGCGGCCATTTCGACAGGCTGCATACGTTGCATGTGAACTATCAGCTTGAGGCGCATTTTGCGACGGCTGGCCGTTTCGCCAAAGATCGTACGGATATTTAGCAGGCCCAGCCCGCGTACCTCAAGGAAGTCGCGTAGGAGCTCAGGGCAGCGACCTTCCAAGGTACCCGGGGCGACTCGGGAAATTTCCACAACATCATCCGCCACCAGACCATGACCGCGCGAAATAAGCTCCAGGCCTAGCTCGCTCTTGCCGACGCCAGAATCGCCGGTAATCAACACACCGATACCGAACACATCCATGAATACGCCATGCATGGAGATGCTTTCGGCAAGCTCTGCAGACACATAGGAGCGCAGCGCATCAATGATGAAGGCAGCACTCAGTGGCGTCGTCAGCAGCGGCGTCTCGCTACGAATACACGCTTCGGAGACGACTTCAGGGATGTCGCAGCCATCTGCCACAATAATTGCCGGCGGCTTGGCCGCAATGATGTCGCGCATGTGTTGCGCGGCCTTGCTGGGGGGGAGACGTTGCGCCCAGTGTAATTCTGGCGTACCAACCACTTGAATGCGGTCAGGGTGAATCAGGTTCAGGTGGCCGACGAGGTCGGACGGAGAGATGTCGTCCTGCGTAACCGAGATAGCGCGCTCCAGCGCGCCACACACACAGGTGAACTGTAGGGGACTACGATTTTGCTCAAACAGCTGCGCTACGCGGAGTTGGCGCATCGGCCTGCCAGTCGTTAAAAAGCTGATGGACAACTGCGCACTCAGGGGCGGCAGCAATTTGTTCGCGGAATTCTCGGTCAGAGAACATCTGCGCCAGTTCCGACAGGAGCTGTAGATGACGCTCTGTCGCAGCCTCAGGCACCAGCAGGACAAAGACTAAGCTGACCGGCTTGCCGTCGGGGGAGTCGAACTGCACTGGCGTTGCAAGGCGGATACAGGCACCCACAGCGTCCTTCAGACCTTTGATGCGACCGTGCGGGATCGCGATGCTCTGGCCGAGACCGGTGGAACCGAGCTTCTCGCGCGCAAACAGGGCGTCGTACACAACATTGCGAGCAATGCCGTGATTATTTTCAAACAGCAAACCGACCTGCTCAAACAGTCGTTTCTTGCTGCTGGCTTCTAGCCCCACCACCACATTGGATGACGGCAGGAGCTTGGCAATCTGGTTCATGCGCGGGTCGAAAATGACTGCGAAGAAATGAGTGGGTAATTAAACGTACCGGGTAATGCACCGGCGGCGGGGCGAAGTATACCCCTATTGCGGCCGCCGGCAAATTTACCGATTACTCAACAGGATGGCGCTTGTTGTCGTGGGCGTGGTCGGTAATTTTTTCCTTGTGCTTGACCACCTGCCGGTCAAGCTTGTCGGCAACCAGATCGATCGCTGCATACAGATCACCATTGGTGGAGTCGGCATGGATGTCCTTGCCCTTGACGTGCAACGTAACGTCCGCCTTCTGCAGTGCCTTCTCGACCGTCAGGATCACATGCACGCTCGTGACATGATCGAAGTGACGGATCACGCGATCCAGCTTTTGCTGGGTATATTCGCGGATGGCCGGAGTGACGTCGACGTGATGACCGGTGATATTCAGGTTCATAGAGCCTCCTGGTTACAGGGTTTTACGCAGGTTAACCGGCGGAATGCTCAGGGATTCGCGGTACTTGGCCACGGTGCGCCGCGCCACCACAATACCCTGCTCGCCGAGGATTTCCGCGATCCTTGCGTCAGAGAGCGGCTTGTGACCGTCCTCGGCGCTGACGAGCTGCTTGATAAGCGCCCGGATCGCAGTTGAGGAAGCCGCGCCACCACTGTCCGTGGCGACATGGCTGCCAAAAAAGTATTTAAGCTCGTAGATGCCACGCGGACTGGCGATGTACTTCTGCGTGGTAACTCGTGAAATTGTCGACTCATGTAGCTCAACAGTATCGGCAATTTCGCGCAAGGTCAAAGGGCGCATGGCCACTTCACCGTGATCAAAGAACTGACGCTGCCGATCAATGATGGCTTGTGAAACGCGCAGGATGGTATCAAATCGCTGTTGTACGTTTTTGATCAACCACTTGGCTTCTTGTAGCTGGCCCGCAAGGCTGGCGCTTGACCCGCCACGGTTGCCCTGCAAAATTTGTGCATACAAGCGATTGATACGCAGCCGCGGCATCGCCTCACGATTCAAACTGGCGACCCAGCGGCCACGCACTTTCTTCACCACAACATCGGGCACCACATAGCGCGTATCCAGCGCCGCATATTGCGCACCGGGACGAGGATTCAGCGAGCGCACTAGGGCATGAGCGTCACGCAGGGTGTCGTCATCGCAACCTAGTGCCTTGCGGATTCGAACAAAATCACGATTGGCGAGCAGCTCAAGATGGTTACGCACAATCGCTAGTGCTAGGTCGCGGACAGGCGTCTCCTCAAGCAACTCAAGTTGCAGTGACAGACACTCTGAGGCGGTAAGCGCACCAATCCCCGGTGGATCGAAATGCTGCAGATGGCGCAACGCAATCTGCAGCTCATCCAGCAACTCGTCGGTGTCTTCGCCAAGCTCTTCGGGCAGCACCTCGATCAGATCAGTCAAGGGCTGTGCCAGATAGCCGTCTTCATCAAGGGCTTCGATCAGGAAAGCGACCATGGCGCGATCACGATCCGACAGTTGCAGCAACGCCAACTGACTGAGCAGGTGGTCGCGTAAGCTCGTGGTGGCAGCCTGAATATCGCCGTAATCACTCTCGTCGTTTTCGTCGCGCGGCGTACCGTTGTTTGACGAAAAGTCCGCGCCCCAGCCCAGCTCATCGTCACTGGCAGGCGAACGATCTACGGTGTTGTCTGCTCCGCTATCCGCAGCAGGAGCATCATCCGATGCGCTCGGTGTCGGGTTCGCGAAGTCGGTCGGTAGCGAAGCAAACTGCGGGTCTTCAGCGCTCTCCTCGCGTTCGAGCAGGGGGTTATCCTGCAGGAACTGTTCGATTTCCTGATTCAGCTCCAAGGTCGACAGTTGCAACAGTCGGATTGACTGCTGCAACTGCGGCGTGAGCGCAAGATGCTGGGAAAGCTTGAGTTGAAGGGTCTGTTTCATCTGACCAATGTGCGTGAATCGCGCATGTCGTTACATGCGGAAGTGCTCACCCAGATAAACCTTGCGCACACTTTCGTTATAGACGATTTCATCAGGCTTGCCTGAGGCGAGCACTTCGCCGGCATTGATGATGGTGGCGCGGTCACAAATACCGAGTGTTTCTCGTACGTTGTGGTCGGTGATCAACACCCCGATGCCACGTTCCTTAAGGAATTTGATGATTTTCTGAATGTCGATCACAGCAATTGGATCAACCCCGGCAAACGGCTCATCCAGCAGGATGAAACGGGGGTTGCTCGCCAGTGCTCGGGCAATTTCAACACGTCGACGTTCTCCACCCGAGAGCGAGATCGCTGCGTTGTTGCGGAGATGTGTAATGTGTAACTCTTCCAGCAGCTCTTCCAGCCGCGCTTCGATCTGCACCGTATCCAAGGCCTGCAGCTCAAGTACAGCGCGGACATTGTCAGCCACTGTGAGCTTGCGGAACACTGAGCTTTCCTGGGGGAGGTAGGATAAGCCCATACGCGCGCGCCGATGAATCGGGAAGTGTGTCAGCTTGGTCTCCAGCCCACCGTCCGCATCCTGCAGGTGGATTTCTCCGCCATCCGACGCCACCAGCCCGACGATCATGTAGAAGCAGGTGGTCTTGCCAGCACCGTTGGGGCCAAGCAGACCTACCACCTCCCCACTCCCGACAGAAAAGGACACATCCTTGACGACGGTGCGGGACTTGTACTTCTTGTGCAGATTAAAAACGCTGAGCGTGCTCATTGCGACTCATCTTGTTCTTTAAGCAGGCGGCGAATCACTTCACTGCCAAAGCCTCGTCCTTGAAGGAAGCGCGCCTGCCTTGCCCATTCACGGGCATCTGCAGGCTGCTCAGAAAACTTACGTTGCCAGACTTGCCGAGCACGCTCCATCTCGCTCGGCAAATCATCCGCAGCGAGCTCGTGCTCAACCATCTCGCTATCCACGCCACGCAGTCGTAGCTCTTGGCGCAAACGTGCTGCACCAAAGCGCTCGGCGCGGCTTCTCACAAACGCAGCAGTAAAGCGTTCGTCGGAGAGTAGCTTGACGTCTTGCAGACGGTTCAACACGCTGTCGATTTCTTCCTGGCTTCCATGCGGAGCAAGCTTCTTTACCAGTTCGGCGCGACTATGTTCGCGCCGTGCCAGCAGGGCAACCGCACGCTGCTTCAGCGTTGGCGGCTGTCCTTTCCCGCTCACTCTGCCTTAGCAGTCGCAGTCAGCTCAATAATGCCGAGCGCGCTGCGCACCTTATTTTCAATCTCAATGGCCAGCTCAGGACGCTCGCGCAGGAACTCGCGTGCATTGTCCTTGCCCTGACCAATTTTCTCGCCGTTATAGGCATACCAAGCGCCCGACTTTTCGACGATCTTGTTTTCGACACCCAGCTCGATGATCTCGCCTTCGCGCGAAATACCTTCCCCGTAGAGGATGTCAAAGTGAGCTTCGCGGAAGGGTGGCGCCACCTTGTTCTTGACGACCTTGACCTTGGTCTCGTTGCCCACCACTTCGTCGCCCTTTTTGATGGCGCCGGTACGGCGAATGTCCATGCGCACGGAGGCGTAGAACTTGAGTGCGTTACCGCCGGTGGTGGTTTCGGGGTTACCGAACATGACGCCGATCTTCATACGGATCTGGTTGATGAAGATCACCAGAGTGTTCGTGCGCTTGATGTTGGCGGTGAGCTTGCGCAGTGCCTGTGACATCAGACGTGCTTGCAGGCCGGGCAACTGATCGCCCATTTCGCCTTCAATTTCGGCACGCGGGGTCAGGGCAGCGACCGAGTCGATGACGATCAAATCAACGCCGCCGGAACGTACCAGCATGTCGGTGATTTCAAGGCCTTGCTCACCCGTATCTGGCTGCGAAATCAGCAAATCTGGCACATTTACGCCCAGCTTGGCGGCATAGCCAGGGTCGAGCGCGTTTTCCGCGTCGATATAGGCAGCGACACCGCCTGCCTTTTGAATCTCAGCCACTACCTGCAAACACAGGGTGGTCTTACCCGACGATTCAGGACCGTAGATTTCAACCACACGGCCACGCGGCAAGCCACCAATGCCCAGCGCGATGTCCAGACCGAGGGAACCAGTCGATACGGACTGGATATCGTCCGTCGCCAGGCCTTCGCCCATTTTCATGATCGAGCCCTTGCCGAACTGCTTTTCAATCTGGGCCAGAGCGGCTTGCAAGGCTTTGGTTTTATCGTCCATTTACTGCTCCTGAAGGGTTGTGAGGATTATGGCACAGCTTTTGCGTAGGTCATGCCCCCAGACGATCCAACACCCCCTGAATGGCATGTACCACCGCTTGCTGTCTGACCTCTCGGCGCCCGCCTGCGAAGTGCAGGCAGACGCTGGTCGGTTCGACACCGCGCTGACACCAGCCAAAGCATACGGTGCCCACTGGCTTACCAGATGAGCCACCCCCAGGACCGGCAATACCGGTAATTGAAATAGCCCAATCTGCGTTTGAATTCGCCAGGGCACCGGCTGCCATTTCGCGTGCAGTTTCTTCGCTGACTGCACCGAAATGGGTTATGGTGTCCGAAAGAACACCAAGCATATCAGTTTTAGATTGATTCGAGTAAGTCACAAAGCCCCGATCAAACCAAGCTGAGCTGCCCGCCGTATCGGTAACCAACGCCGCAACCCAACCCCCTGTACATGACTCGGCTATTGCCAATGTAAGCCCACGCTCACCTAGCACCTTGCCGAGTTTGCGAGAGAGGTCTTCGAGCGCTGAATCCATGCTCAGTGGAGCAAGCGGGTGATAAAGAAGATAGCCAGCACGCTGTACAGCGCGGCAATCAGGTCATCGCACATGACGCCGAAACCGTTCTTGACCTGCTCATCGAAGTAGCGTGCGGGCTGCGGCTTGAGAATGTCAAAGATACGGAACAACACAAAGGCTGTGAGCTGCCATACCAAGCTATTGCTGGTGAGTAGGCTAGTGGCCCACAACACGCCCCAGAAGGGCACGATTTCATCCCAGACGATGCTGCCATGATCAACCACGCCGAGATCACGCCCGGTGCGCTGGCAGGCCCATACGCCCAGCGCGAAGCTGGCAACGAGGATGAGCCCCAAGCCCAGCGGGTCATGCACCCACTGCGTGAGTAAGAGATAACTGAACCAGCCAAACAGCGTGCCGGTGGTGCCGGGCATCCAAGGCGAATAGCCGCTGCCGAAACCACCGGCAATCAAATGCGCCGGATGACTGAACAGAAAGCGCAGAGGCAAAACTTTGGGGGGCTGTTTCAGCATGCTGGATACCGGTCAGGCAAAGTGGTCGAAGCCGCGTTGCTTCGGTGTAATCACCTCACCTTGCGGCCCAGTGATTGTCATGTGGCCGGGCTCGCCCGCCACGAGGCTGCCGAGATGCATCAGGCGCAGGCCCGACGTGGCAGACAAGGCCTCAACTTCGGCGCGACGTGCTGCCGGCGTTGTAAACACCAATTCGTAGTCATCCCCACCACCCAGACACGTATCTCGCTGGATACCTTCTGGCGGCAGCAGGGTGAGCTGCAGCTCAGCGGCGCAGTGTGACTCTTCAAGAATATGGCCGAGATCAGCCAGCAGGCCGTCCGACACATCCAACGCAGCCGTCGCCAATCCGCGCAGGGCCAAGCCCAATGCGACGCGCGGTTGTGGGCGGGTAAGCGCCTTCAGGCACTCCGAACGCCGTGGCTCGGCAAACTCAACCTTGCCCTGGAGGATGGCCAGCCCCAGACCGGCGCGACCGGGCGTGCCCGACACCCACACATCATCGCCGGGCTTGCCACCACTGCGGCGGATAGCCTGCCCGGCGGGCAGTTCGCCAAAGATAGTGACGCATAGATTGAGCGGACCGCGCGTGGTATCGCCACCAATCAGATCGACGCCATAGGCCTCGGCACAGGCATGGAAGCCACGCGCAAAGGCGGCAATCCAGGCTTCGTCGACTGCTGGCAGTGACAATGCCAACACCGCCCAACGCGGCTGCGCGCCCATTGCTGCCATGTCCGACACATTGACGGCGAGGGTTTTCCAGCCGAGGTCTTCGGGATCGGTATCCGGGTAGAAATGCGTGCCCGCCACCAGCATGTCGCAGGAGATGGTTAGCTCATGCCCGGGTGAAGGCTGCACCAGCGCACCATCATCCCCACCGGCCAGCACGGTGTGCTGCGTCGGCCGCTTGAAGTAGCGGTCGATGAGGGCAAACTCGGGAGACTTCTGAATCGCCATGCAGCGGGCTGGCGCGGCTTATCGGGACTTAGCTTCGTGTGGACGCAACTCAACGGCCAGCTTGTCGAGCACGCCATTCACGAATTTGTGACCATCGGTGCCGCCATATTCCTTGGCCAGCTCGATAGCTTCATTGAGGACCACGCGGTAGGGGGTCTCGATGTGATGCTTAAATTCATACGCGCCGAGTAGCAGCACGCCGCGCTCGATCGGCGACATCTCATGCCAGGGCCGATCGATAAATTGCAAAATCACGGCCTGCAAGGCTTCGGCATCGTTCATCGTGCCGCGCAGAAGCAGCCGGTACAGCTCGGCATCGGCCTTGTCGAAACCATTCACCTGCATGGTGTGGGCTTCGATTGCTGCCTCATCCTGGCCGCCGACCTGCCATTGATACAGGCCTTGGAGCGCGAACTCGCGGGCGCGATGACGCGCTGATTTGCTACTCATTTCACAGCCTTTAGGAGATTGGCGAGTTCGACGGCTGCTTCAGCCGCCTCGCTGCCTTTTTGATGCATGCGCACATGCGCCTGCTCATCGTTTTCGGTGGTCAACACACCATTCGCGATTGGGATACCGGTGGTCAGCTGAACCTCGCTGACACCGCGAGCCGACTCGTTGGAGACGATCTCGAAGTGATAGGTCTCGCCGCGAATCACGCAACCCAGCGCGATCAGGGCGTCGTACTTGCCGCTCTGTGCCATGGTTTGCAAGGTCAGCGGAATTTCCAGTGCGCCCGGCACAGTCACCAGCGTGCTGCTGGCCACGCCCAGACGTGCCAGCGCTTCGGAGGCACCGCCGAGCAGGCCTTCGCCCACTACCGGGTTGAAGCGGCTCATCACGATACCGATGCGCAGGCCAGCCCCAGTCAGGTTCGGCTCGAGTTCTTTGATGTTTTCAAAACGTGGCATACGAATGCCCTTTCAGTGAATGTCGGAAGGAGACAGGTAGCCGGTGATTTCAAGTCCGAAACCGGCCATGCTCGGAATGCGGCGCGGATTGGCCAGCAACTTCATCTTGCCGACGCCAACCTCACGCAGAATTTGTGCGCCAACGCCGTAGAGGCGGTTGTCCCAGCGCGATGACGGGCGCGACTCTTCACGCAGTGCGGCCAAGACTTCTGAACGCTCGTAACCGCCGCGCAAGAGCACCAGCACGCCAGCTTGGCTCTTGCTGATGGCGCGCATCGCTTCTTCAATGCTGAAACTGTGGCGCTGACTTTCAGTATCCAGAAAATCGAGTACAGAAATCGGCTCATGCACACGCGCCAGCGTTTCCACTTCCGGCTTGATGTCGCCATGCGAGAGGGCCAAGTGCACCTCGCCCGTGGTCATATCGGTATAGGCACGCAGACGGAAGCGGCCAAAGATATTGCTCACTTCCTTGTCGGCCACCAGCTCGATCAGCTTCTCAGTTTCATTCCGATAACTGATCAGATCGCGGATAGCGCCGATCTTGAGGTTGTGCTTCTTGGCAAACTCAATCAGATCCGGCAGACGCGCCATGCTGCCGTCGTCCTTGAGAATCTCGCAGATCACAGAGGCAGGCTCAAGACCCGCCAGCTGGGCTAGATCGCAGCCCGCTTCGGTATGCCCAGCACGCACCAGCACGCCACCGGGCTGTGCCGTCAGCGGAAAAATATGGCCGGGCTGCACCAGATCGCTGGGCTTAGCGTTATGGGTCACGGCAGCCTGCACCGTACGTGCGCGGTCGTGTGCCGAGATGCCCGTGGTAACGCCTTCCGCGGCTTCGATCGATACTGTGAAGGCCGTGCCATGCGGGGTGCGGTTGTCCGTCACCATCTGGCTGAGGCCGAGTTGTTGGCAACGTGACTCCGTCAGCGTCAGGCAAATCAGGCCACGACCATGCATGGCCATAAAGTTGATTGCCTCGGGGGTGACATGTGAAGCGGCCATGACCAGATCACCTTCATTCTCGCGGTCCTCTTCGTCAACGAGAATGACCATGCGGCCGGCACGCATGTCGGCAATGATGTCGGTAATCGGGCTGAGTGTACTGTTGCTGCTCATGGGGGAATGCGCCCTGTTCGGGCCGGAAATCAAGCGGGACCGGGTATTTTACGCGATTATCCGATGGCTAGCCGCCCCGCCAAGCGCCCATGCTCAAAGTGGGAAGCAGCGCTAACTCAATAGAATCTTAGCGCTCGGCGTTCAGCATCCGCTCGACATAGCGTGCGATTAGATCCACTTCTAAATTGACCCGGCTGCCAGCCTGCAAATGTCTGAGCGTCGTCACAGCAATGGTGTGGGGAATCAAGTTGATCGAGAAGTCACGGCCCTCGACACGATTGGTGGTGAGGCTGACGCCATTCACGGTGATAGAGCCCTTGCGCGAGATGTACTTAGCCAGCTCGGCCGGAGCACGAACCACCAGCTCATGCGACTCACCAATCGGCGCGAACTTGACGACCTCACCCACGCCATCCACATGTCCGCTGACTAGATGCCCACCAAGGCGATCCGTCAGCTGCATGGCTTTTTCCAGATTCACCTCGCCTGGTGCATCCAGTCCGATCGTGCAATCAAGCGTTTCACGCGACACATCCACCTTGAATGTCTCACCCGCTTTCTCAATCACGGTGAGACAAACACCGTTATGTGCAATCGAATCGCCAAGCGCCACATCAGCCAGCCCCAAGCTACCGGCATCCACGGTCAGACGCACGCCCTTTTCGAGTGGGTGAAGCTCGGTAATCTTGCCAACAGCGGCAACAATGCCTGTAAACATGTGCAATCCTCAGAGCGCGGCGTTAAGTGTGGAGAGAAAAGCCTCGGCCGTACGATAGCCGACAACCCGGAGTGCCGTGCGCTCCCGGCCCTGCGAATCAAGAAAGACAATGCCCGGCGGCCCCTGTAGACCAAAGCGTTTGAGCAGCACCTGCTGCTCGGGCGTATTCGCCGTGACGTCTGCACGCAGCAGCGTAAAGCCCGCCAGCTTAGCGCGCACTTGCGCATCGCTGAAGGTGTGCTTTTCCATTTCACGGCAAGGCCCACACCAGTCGGCATAAAAATCGAGCAATACTGGCTTGTCCGACAAGGCCAGCAAGGCATCAAGATCGGCAACATTCCGCACCGGAGAAAAATTCACGGCCGCAGTATGCGTAGCAATCTCACTGCCGGTCTCTGGCTGCTCCTTGTTAAGCAGAAGCAGCAACATTGCACCCGCCATCATCACCACAAACCCGGCACTTTTGAGCAACAAAGGGTGACGCACACGCAAGGGTACCGCCGCCAGCAGCACGCCAAACAAACCCAATGCGGCAGGCCAGAGGATTGTCGGTTGTAACAGGCGTTGCTGCCAGAGCGGGCGGGCATCAGTGGTGACAGATGCGCCACCTGCGGGGGTACTGGCCCCTGTACCAGTGGGCAGATCAAGACTGGCCTCGTATTTCTGAGGTGGATAGCAGATACCGATATCCGCACAGCCCTGCGCGCTGGCGCGCAAAACAAGGCGGCCACCGGCATCACTGACTGGCAGGCGCACTGTCAGCACGTCACGATAGGTTTCGACTCGACCGAAAGTCTCATCCTCTTTGACCTGACCAGGTGACAATTCAACCTTACCGAGCGTGCCCGGCTGCACGGTAAAGCTGAACTTATCACGGTACATGTAGTAACCAGGGGCAATATCCCAGCGCGCTTCAAGCGTATTTGCATCGATAGCCCTCGCCGAAAACCGGAAGGCCTGCTCGGGTGCCAATGGCTCTTGCGCACTCGCTGACAACAGCGGTAGCACGCTCAAAGCACAGGCAAGGCTCAGCAATAGGCGTTTCAGCATGATTTATCCATATCTGTTTCTTGGCGCACCCAATCTAGGTAGGCGGGTAGGCCTTCAGTCAGGGGGAGCGCAATGATTTCAGGCAACGCATACGGATGCATTTCCAGAATCAGGGCTTGTACGTCTGCGTAGCGAGTTGCGCTTGTCTTGATCAGTAGCGGAATTTCTGTCGCTTGTTCAATCCTACCCTGCCAAGCGTAGGTGGACTGACACGGAGCGAGCTGATTTACGCAAGCGGCCACACCGGAGGACACCAAACGACTGGCCAACGCCTCGGCACTTGTTGCGTCCGGGAGGTTGGTCAACACCAGCAACGCTTGCGTCATGACTGTCATCAGCGAATCTGACGCTTCACACGTTTGGTCTTACGGGGTTGTGGAACGTCGGCAGCAGGCTTGGCCTTCTTGTGCGATCGCACTTTTTTACCGCTAGTCGCTGTCTCGCTGCTGCGCAGCTGTTTGCCAGACTTGAGCTTTGGCGCTTTCATCGCCCCGGTCACCTCCCTCGTCCGTGTGACTTTGGAAGGTTTCCTCAGCTCACTGGCGGCGGGCGGCTTCTTCGCATCGTAGGGGATCAAACGCCCCTGAGGATCAAATACAGGGCCCTCCGGACTCTCTTGCTGCGCATGCACGGCACCGGTGAGAAATATAAAAATCAGGGGGAACAGCCACTTGAACAAGCGTATCTCCATAGCGCAGGCCGTTTCGCGGACGGGGAAATCCCCCGCTTTTCCGGCTTAACAATATAAGCGACGAGTTTAACATTCTGACTGAACCACCTTGATGGCAATGGTGGCAAGGGAGCAGTCTTGAGCAGCTTAATCGACAATCTCAAACGCGCGGAACAAAGCCGGACCGAAGCTGCCGCATGGGCAGAAGAAGAGCGCAGCAAAGCCGAAGCGGCAGAAGAACTCATCGCTACTGAGCGAGATGGCGAAGCACGTGCGCGCGGCAATGAGGCGCATGAGCGTGAAGCCATGCTGCAAGCCAAGCGTCGCCAGCAGGCGGATGTCGAGCTACGGCGCGCCGCACAAGCTCGTGCCCAGGCAGATGCGGCAGCGATTTTGGCGGCCGAAGAGCGCCAGGCGGCGGAAGCTGCAGCCTCACAGGAGGCACTGCTGCGCGCCCAAGCTGAAGAAGAAGCTGAGCGCATCGCCAAGCTGCGACGTGATGCCGAAAGCCGTGCCCTTGCTGAAGCGCGCCTGCGCCAAACCACCGAAACACGCGCCGCGAATGCCGCTGTTTCACGTGCGCAATACGATGAAGAAAGTCGTGCCTTAGCGCGCGAACGCACGCTGGCTGAGCGCCAGATGGTGCAGGACGCTGAAGAGCGCATCAAGGCCGAACAGGCCCAGGAATCGATCGCCATCGCCAAGCGGGCCGAGGATGAAGATGCCGCCTTCCTCGCCAACCGTCGGGCTGAGCTGGATGCCGAAGTGCGCCGTGCTAACGAAATCCGGCTGACCGCCGAACGCGAAGCGGCAGTTGCAGCGGCCGCCCGACAAAGTGCAGAAGCGCGTGCCGCGTCTGAAGCTGGGCGTAAAGCGGAAGTCATGGCCGAGCTCTCTAATCTGGCCCCACGACATGCGCCGCCGCTTGAACACAAACGCAGTCATTCGACACGTCTGTTGTTTGCCACACTCCTTGCCTTGGCTATCGGCGTTGCGCTCGGCACACTGTCGCCACGCTGGCTCCCTCAGTTAGCTCAGCTCGGTCTGGGTAACGTCTCCAGTAGCGGGACCGAAGAACTCCGCTTGCGCCTCGACGACACGCTGCTGACACCCCCCGCCCAACCCTAATCGTCATGCATAACCGGGCGCTGGGCGCTGCCGCCCTCACCGCCATTGCGTGGGGGCTGACCGGCATTTTTGTATTTCTGCTGCCACCCGTGTCGGCGTTCTGGATTGCGGGTGGGCGACTACTGATTGGTGCCCTGTGCGTATTTCCCTGGCTACTGTTTTCCGCTGCTGCTAGACAAGCGCTGTGTGAAGCGGCACGCACACCGGTGGCGTACATCTTCGTTGGCTTGCTCAGCGTCTATTACCTCTCAGCCACCAGCGGCTTTCAACATGCACCCGTCGCTGAAGTCGCCTTGCTGTTATGTACCGCACCGATTTTTGTGTTGCTACTCCGGCGCATACGCGGTGATATACCGACACGACGCGAAGTTGGTGGTGCCGTGTTGGCGTTGATCGGGCTGGCTTGGATACTGGCCCCGAGACTGCTGGGCAGCCAAGACAGCGATCACGAAAACCATCTGCTGGGCGATGTGCTGGCCATTGCCGCCGCCGCATGCACGGCTCTCTATGCCGACATTTATGCACGCCTCAATCGCAAACAGCGCGCGCCTAGTCCGTTGGGCACCACGCTGCTCACGCTGATGGCCGGCAGTGTTGTGCTACTGCTTGTACCCGTTTTAGTCGGTATGCCTTTGCCTGCCGAAGTGCGTAGCGATACTCATGCACTGTGGCTGCTGCTCGGCCTCGGTGTGCTCTGTACGGGCATCCCCAGCCTGAGCTTTGCCTTTGCCTCACAGCATCTACCACCGCTCGTGACGGCCACGATCTCGCTGCTGATCCCAGTCTTCGCAGCACTCTTTGCCGCCCTGTTTCTCAGTCAGGTGCTGCCACTCTCGATGCTACCCGGCAGCCTAGTACTGTTGAGTGGTGTGGCGCTGGTGCTGTATGGCAGCAAGACAGCGCCTACCGTGACATCAACCGAGTAAGCGACGACGCGTCAGGCCGAGCGCAATCCAAAAGGCGGTGATCGCGATCAAGGCTAGCACTGCTACGTGAACGAGGGCATACGCGGGCACCTCGCCATTGAGCAAGGGCCGCACTAGCGCAACCGCATGCGCCAGCGGCAACACATGTGCCACCCACTGCACGACCTCGGGCAACTGCGCCAGCGGGAAGAACACGCCTGAAAGGAAGATCATCGGAGTGATGACCAGCGTGAAGTAGTACATGAAGAAATCGTAGGACGGCGACAGCGCATTCACGATCAGGCCCAGCGCAGCAAAAGCGAGCCCGGTCAGAAACACCACGGGCAACACCCACAAGGCCAAGGGTGAATGTACAAAACCGAGCAGGGTGATCACGCCGAGAATCGCCGTGCCCGACAGCATGGACTTGGATGCCGCCCACAGCCACTCGCCAGCCACCACATCATCCAATGATAGGGGTGCGTACAGCAGCGCCTCCCAAGTCTTCTGCACATGCATACGCGAAAAGGCTGAGTACAGGGCTTCGAAAGTCGCCGCATTCATGGTGGAAGCGCACAGGGTCCCGCCTGCCAGAAATGCAATGTAGGGCAAGCCATTTACCGCCGGCAACATGCTGCCGAGACCGTAGCCGAGGCCAAACATATAAATCATCGGGTCGGCGAGATTGCCGAGCATGGACGGAATGGCGAGCTTCTTCCACACGAGGAAATTGCGGCGCCAGACGCCAATGGCGCGTAACGAAAAACAAGGGAAGGCAAAAGTGCGCATGGGTGTGTCTTAGTCTCTCAGCTCGCGGCCGGTCAGTTTGAGAAACACATCCTCAAGGTTGGCCGGGCGATGCAGGTAACGCAGCCCACTCTGCGCATCAAGGTGGGCAAGTAGCGGCTTTGCATCCTCGACATAGCAAAACGCGGTCTCGCCACTAATTTCAAAACGCTTGGCATAGTGCATCGCATGTTGGTTCGCCCAACCGGCGGCATCTTCACCAAAGATTTCGACCACTTGTGGCTCGATATGGGTGGCGATCAGTTCACGTGGAGAACCGATGGCAATGATGCGGCCCGCATCCATGACAGCGAGTCGGTCACACAAGCGCTCGGCCTCGTCCATGAAGTGGGTTGTCAGCAGAATCGTCTTACCAGCACTGATCAGTCGCTTGAGTCGCTCCCAAATCAGGTGGCGTGCTTGCGGATCAAGGCCAGTAGTCGGCTCGTCGAGTACCAGCAACTCGGGATCGTTCACCAGCGCACGCACAAGTGTTAGCCGCCGCTTCATGCCACCGGATAAGGTACGCAAGCCAGCGTGATCCCGCCCAACCAACCCAGCAAACTCCAGCAGGGCGGGAATCTTCGCGCGCACCTGTGCATCACTGAGCCCAAAGTAGCGGCCATACACCAGCAGGTTCTCGATCACGGTGAAGTCCGGGTCGAGATTGTCGAACTGCGGCACCACACCAACCTTCATGCGTGCCTCGCGCGCACGCTCAGGCACGGCCTCACCGGCCAGCTCAATCGTGCCGCTATCCGCGCCCGTCAGCCCGAGACAGCAACGCAGCGTGGTGGTCTTGCCCGCGCCATTCGGCCCGAGCAGACCAAAACATTCACCACGGCGCAACTTGAACGACAGCCCGGCAACAACTTCAGTCTCACCAAAGCGCTTTTTTAGATGATCAACACGCAGCGGGGAGGTCATAAAACACCGGGGAAAACATAGTTTGTGAAGAAAATCCGTAACGAGCGCAGGCAGGTTGGGTGCGGCCAGCGCGCAGCAAGGAGACAGTACTTCAGTACGGCGACGCAGCGAGCACTGCCCAAGCTCAAGATGCCAAGCGCAGTAGGATTTTTCACTAACTACTTCCAGGACGCATTAATGATGTTGCGAACGATGTGCAGTTTGCGATCGAAGAAATGGCCAGCCCCCGGCACCACTGTGACCGGCAACTCTTGCGGAGCGGCCCAATCCAGCACGCTCTTGAGCGGCACCGTATCGTCCATCTCGCCGTGAATGATCACGGTATCGGCCGGCACACTCTCGCCGTAGTAAGTTGAGGTGCCCTCCAGCGGACCCGCAACCGAGCCCACCAAGAATAGCCGCTTGGCTGGGGTATCACCACCCGCCAGCGCCTTGGCGACACGCGTCGCAACGAACGCGCCAAAGGAGAAGCCAGCCAGATACAAAGGCAGGTTCCCGTAGGTGTGATAGGCATGGGCATAGACCGAGATCAGGTCATTGGTCTCGCCGTTGCCGTGATCGTGTTCGCCTTGGCTGCGACCAACGCCGCGGAAGCTCGGGCGCAGCGCCACGCAACCAAGATCACGGAAGGTGCGGGCCAGCGTGCTGACCACTTTGTGCTCGGCATTACCGCCCTTGAGCGGGTGGGGGTGGCCAATGACGGCGATACCGGTGGGCGGGCCTTCCGGAAGGTCAACAAAGACTTCAAGATGACCAGCAGCGCCGCCTAGTAGGATATGTTCAGTTGCCATGATCTACGACTCTCTTGTTTCGGATTCTTTTTCGGGTTCTTTTCAGATTTTCAGGCGGTCAACGACCTTGCCTTGTTGCAGATGGGATTCGATGATTTCATCGACGTCTTCTTGATCGACAAAGGTGTACCAGACCGCCTCCGGATACACCACCATGACCGGCCCCTGATTGCAGCGGTCGAGGCAGCCGGCATTGTTGATGCGCACTTTGCCTTCGCCCGCCAACCCGAGCGCCTTGACCTTGCCCTTGGCATAGTCGCGCAAAGCGTCTGCGCCATGGTCTTCGCAGCTGGCATTACCGTTGGCACGCTTGTTGGTGCAGAAAAAAACATGATGCTTGAAATGACTGTTTTCGCTCATTGCGAGTCTCCGGGGGCGGGATACTTGATTGCGTTCTTGACGAGCTTCTGCCGCACCGCCGCGAGCGGGTCTATGCCCAGCGCGTCGGCCGTTTCAATTAGATAAACCAGCACATCGGCAATCTCGTCTTGGGCGGCGGCGTGCTGCTCCGGCGAGAGGTGATGGCTCTGTTCGGGCGTCAGCCACTGAAATATTTCGACCAACTCAGCGGTTTCAACACTCAGCGCCATAACCAAGTTCTTAGGCGCATGAAACTGTTGCCAATCACGCGCTGCAACGAACTTGCGCAGTTCGTCGCGCAGGGTGTCGAGGGAGTCGATATGGGCGTAGGGGTGTGCGGCGTCTTTCACCCCGGAATGATAACAGAGGGCTAGTCCTCGCCCTTGACAGCACGCCCACGGCGGCCACTCATAAGAAAGGCCATGACCATGAACGGCCATAGTGCAGACACCACGCGGGTCAGGCCGTTGAAGTTGAGGAAGTGGCCCTGTTGCCAGACCTGCGCGGCCTGCAAGAGGTAGGGGTTGTCAGGCGAAATATTCACCAGCCCGGTGCTGGCCATCACAATCAGAGCAGCCAACACTCGGCGCGGCCCTTCAGGCAGTCCTAGCAAAGGCCAAGACAAGACTAGCCCAAGCCCTAGCCCTGTGAGATTGCCACGCGTCATCCAGTGCTCGAAATCCGATGGCGCGATCAGCAAGGCGGCCGCAAACGACCGGATTAGCACGGCAATGCCAAGGAGCAGTAGCAAGTGCCAGAAGCGTGGACGACGCAACACCAAGCTCATGAGCAAAGCGATGGTGAGCGTACCCATCATCGCGATCAGGCCCTCATGACGACTGAAGCGATCGGCATCGAAAGGCAAAGCGGCCGGCAGCGCTAGCAAGGTACGTAAGTTACCACTCCCGAACAACAGGTTTTCCGGACTTAGCTGCATCAGCAACCAGACACCGATGAGTGTCAGCCCGTAATCGCCGACCGGCTCGTGGGCGAGATGCGTATCGCGCCAGCGCAGCAGGCGACTTTCCGACAATAAGATACTGCCCCAGCGCTGCGCTGCCAGCGCCCCCAGCAAGACGCCTACGCTATTGCAGGCGAGATCGACATTGGAGGGTACACGGCTGGGTAGGAAGTTTTGTACGGTCTCTAACGATGCGCTCACGCCCGCCAGCAGGATGACGACTAGGAGCGTGCCGCCCGCCGTGCCTAACCGTGAAGCAAATACCGGAAACCAGAGGAAGCCCAGCGGGACATACGCCAACACGTTAACTACCAGATCAAAGCCAGTGTAATAACGCGGCCAGGCGGCATTCAGGAAAGCAAACAGCGGCAGTCCTGAGTCACGCCAACCTGTGAAGGGATGCAGACTCGCATACACCACCAGCAGGGTGTATGCGATGGCCAGCGTACGGGCAAGCGCAGTGGAACGACCCGTTGGCATCCGGCGTTATTGCGGCGGAACGTGATTCGTCTGCGCCGCTGCGTGTGCATGCAAGCGCGCATGCACATCCGCCAGTGGCGTCTGGTGGCCCACCCATTGCGGCAGAAGCGAGCCGAGGAACATACCGACGAAGGACACGCACAGGCCGATCAGCTGAGGAGGCACCAAGCTTTCCTCGCCAATCATGACTTCCACCAGCAGCCAGGAGAAGATACCGCCGAAGATCGCGGCGAGTGCGCCTTGTGTAGTGGCGCGTTTCCAGTACACACCGCAGATCAAGGGCACGAATGCACCAGCCAGTGTGACCTTGTAGGCATTTTCGACCATGCCAAAGATCGTCGATTCACTGTTAAGCGCGAAAGCCAATACGATCAATGCAAAGCAGACGATGGTGACGCGCATCATCCACAGGAATTGACGGTCCCCCATGCGTGGCAACATGCCGCGCAAGATGTTCTCCGAGAAAGCCACCGAGGGTGCCAGCAGCGTAGCCGATGAACAGCTCATGATGGCGGCGAGCACAGCCCCGAAGAACACGACTTGCGCAATCAACGGGGTATGCGTCAGCACTAAGAGTGGCAGTACGCGTTGATGATCCGTTTCGATCATTGCGCCCAGACCTGCAGGATCAATCAAGGTCGCCGAATAGGCGATAAACATGGGTACGAAGGTGAAGCAGAAATAGATGCTGCCGCCGAGGATGGAACCCCAGATGGCGATCTTGGCACTCTTAGCCGACGTGATGCGCTGGAATACGTCTTGCTGCGGGATCGAGCCCAGCATCATGGTCAAGCCCATGCCGATGAAGGCCAGCCACTCGCGCAGATCAGGCGGCGGAAAGAACTCGAACTTACCGGCCGCACGCGCATGCTCAATCACCGGGGCGATGCCACCCGTGTTGTCGTTGATGATGCTGGCGATGTAGAGCATGCCGCCCATGATCACGCCCATTTGCACAAAGTCGAGCACCGCCACCGAGAGCATGCCGCCGAAGGTGGTGTAGGTCAGCACGATGGCTGTGCCGAGGATCATGCCGGCCTCTTCGGAGATGACGCCATTAGTCAGTACTGAGAATACCAGCCCCAGTGCCTTGATCTGTGCTGCGACCCAGCCCAGATAGGCAGCGCAGATACACAGCGTGGTGAGCACCTCCACCGTACGGTTGAAACGCATACGGAAAAAGTCACCTAGCGTCAGCACATTCAGCTTGTACAGCCGCGTGGCGAAGATGATGCCAGCAATGATCAGACAAAGACTCGCACCAAAAGGATCGGCCACTACACCGCGCAATCCCTCTTTGACAAATGTGGCCGAAACGCCGAATACCGCCTCCGCGCCGAACCACGTCGCAAACACCGTCGCCGTCACTACCGGCAGGGGTAGATGGCGGCCAGCAACCGCAAAATCCTTTGAGTTATGCACCCGTGTCGCGGCATACAAGCCAATGCCGACAGACACCATCAGGTACAGGGCGACAAACCAGAGCAGGGCGTTATGCACGGTACATCATCCTCACGACAGATCAGGGGAATAGAAGCAGCAACAAAATGGCCAGCAAACCCGCACCCAGGATGGTTGCGGTACGACGCTGCGTTGCCTCTAATTCGGCAATACGCAAGCGTAACTCGGTGTCGTCACGGCTGAGTGCCTGATGCGCAAGACGCGGCAGCTCCGGCAGCAGCCCAGCCCAGCGCGGCGCTTCTTGGCGCACATTGCGCCACAAGCCACGCCAGCCCATCTGTTCGTTCATCCAGCGCTCCAAGAAAGGCTTGGCGGTCTTCCACAGATCAAGATCGGGGTCGAGCTGACGACCGAGACCTTCGATATTGAGGAGCGTTTTTTGCAGCAGCACCAGCTGTGGCTGAATTTCAACATTAAAGCGACGTGAGGTTTGGAACAGGCGCAACAACACACGGCCAAAGGAAATCTCCTTGAGCGGCTTATCGAAGATGGGCTCGCACACGGCGCGAATCGCCGCCTCGAATTCATCAACCCGCGTGTCCTTGGGCGCCCAGCCGGACTCGATGTGCGCCTCAGCAACCCGCTTGTAGTCGCGCTGGAAGAAGGCAAGGAAGTTCTGCGCGAGATAGTTTTTGTCGGTATCAGTCAGCGTGCCCATGATGCCGAAATCGAGGGCGATGTACTTGCCCTTATTAGCCTCGTCGATCGCGACAAAGATATTGCCCGGATGCATATCGGCATGAAAGAAGCCGTCGCGGAAGACTTGCGTGAAGAAGATTTCCACACCGGCCCGTGCCAGCGCTGGAATATCCACACCCGCCGCGCGCAAGGCATCTGTCTGCGAGATGGGGAGGCCATGCATGCGGTCCATCACCATCACTGTATGCGTGCACCAGTTCCAGTGGATTTCCGGCACCAGAAGCAACTTGGAATCGGTGAAATTGCGGCGCAGCTGAGAGCAGCTGGACGCCTCGCGCATCAGATCTAGCTCGTCGTGCAAATGCTTATCGAACTCGGCCACCACCTCTTTTGGTTTGAGGCGCTTACCGTCAGACCAGACCTTCTCAAGGATGCCGGCAGCCACCTGCAATAGTGCAAGATCATGGTCGATGATGGCTTCGATGCCCGGTCGCAGAATCTTTACCGCCACCTCGACGCTCGGTTGCCCATCGATGCTGGGTAGCGTCGCAAAGTGCACCTGAGCGACGGAGGCGGATGCCACTGGCACACGCTCAAAGGTGGCGAATACCTCATCAGCATGCTTGCCGTAAGCCGCCTCGACGCAGGCCAGCGCGCGCTCGGCAGAAATTGGGGGGACTCGATCCTGCAAGAGTGCGAGCTCGTCGGCAATATCCTGCGGCAGCAGATCGCGGCGCGTAGACAGCACCTGACCAAACTTGACGAAAATCGGGCCCAGATCCTCCAACGCCAAGCGCAGACGTACGGCCCGCGGGGCCGACAGGTCGCGCCAGAACTGCAGGACATTGGCCAGACGCATGAGCCGCCCCGAAGGTTCGTGCTCCAGAATCATCTGGTCCAGTCCGTAACGGCTGGCGACGCGGGCAATCTTCAAAAAACGGAACAGGCGCACGGGGTGGCATACATAAAAGCGACGAAGCGGCGATTTTGCACGGTTTCGCGATGCGGGGAAAGACCGACAGGCGGGGCGCCGGTATAATCCTTAGCTACTCAGAAACTGGCACCCCAGCCAATTACCCGCATTTATGTCTGCCTTGATGCCTTCCTTAGCCGCTCTCGACCCCAAAACCCATCTCGCCGACTTGCTGCGCAGCGCACTGCAGAAAGTGGCGCCAGACCACGCCGATACGGCCATTCTGATCGAACGCCCCAAGCAGGCTAGCCATGGCGACTACGCCGCCAATCTGGCCATGCAGCTGGCGCGCGCCCTGAAGTCTAACCCCCGTCAGATCGCCGAACAGTTGCTCGCTGCCCTGCCCGCCTCTGAATGGCTGCTCAAAGCTGAAATCGCTGGTGCCGGCTTTATCAACTTCACCTTGGCGACTGCTGCCAAGACGCAGGTAGTTAAGTCTGTACTAGCGGCTGGCGCTGACTGGGGCAAGAGTAACGATGGCGCAGGCCGCAAGCTGCAGGTCGAGTTCGTCTCCGCCAACCCGACCGGCCCGCTGCACGTAGGTCATGGTCGTGGCGCTGCCGTCGGTGACAGTCTCTGCCGCGTGCTGGCGGCTGCCGGCTGGGATGTGACGCGCGAGTTTTATTACAACGATGCTGGCGCCCAGATCGATAACCTCACCAAGTCCGTCCAGTTCCGCGTCAAAGGCATCGGCCCCGATAGCGCCGACTGGCCGGAAGATGGCTACCGCGGCGACTACATTGTCGATATCGCCAAGGCGTATCTGGATAAAGCGACGGTGCATGCCGACGACCGCGACAGCGTCACGGCGAGCGGCGACCCCGAGAACACCGAATCCATCCGCGACTTCGCCGTGGCCTGGCTGCGCCGCGAACAGGATGCCGACCTGCAAGCCTTTGGCGTGAAGTTCGACGTATTCTCGCTGGAATCGGCGCTCTACACCGAAGGCAAGGTTGCGGCCGTGGTCGAAAAACTCAAGGCCAACGGCTATACCTATGCCGAAGGCGATGCCCTATGGCTCAAGACCACCGACTTCGGCGACGACAAAGACCGCGTCATGCAAAAGTCAGGCGGCGGCTACACCTACTTCGTTCCCGATGTCGCCTATCACCTGGACAAGTGGAATCGCGGCTTCACCAAGGTCATCAACGAACAGGGTGCGGACCACCACAGCACCATCACCCGAGTACGCGCTGGTCTGCAAGCCCTGAATGCCGGTATTCCGCAAGGCTGGCCGGAATATGTGCTGCACCAGATGGTGATGGTCATGAAGAACGGCGAGGGAGTGAAGATTTCCAAGCGTGCCGGCAGCTACGTGACCCTGCGCGACCTGATCGACGAAGTCGGCCGCGATGCCACCCGATACTTTCTTGTGGCCCGCAGCCCGGATTCGCAGCTGGTGTTCGACATCGATCTCGCCAAATCGCAGAGCAACGAAAACCCGGTGTATTACATCCAGTACGCGCATGCGCGGATCTGCTCGGTGTTGCAGCAATGGGGCGGCGATATCGCTGGTCTCGCAGCGCAGTCGCTTGAGCCCTTGAATGATGAGCGCGGCCTCGCCCTGTGCGCACGCTTGCAGTCTTGGCCAGAAACCGTGGCAACGGCTGCAGCCGAATACGCACCGCACCAGATCGCCGTTTATCTGAAAGACCTTGCCGCCGATTTTCACGGGTGGTACAACGCCGAACGCATGCTGGTCGACGATGAGTCGATCAAGCACGCCCGCCTTGCACTCGCCGCAGCGACGCGTACTGTGCTGCGCAGCGGACTGGATTTACTGGGCGTTTCTGCGCCGGAGAGCATGTAAAAATGAATCGAGTTTCTTCATTCCGATGCCATCAACGTGGCAACACCCTGCTAGGGATTTTTGTGGGTCTGGTACTAGGCGTAGTGGTCGCCGCTGGCGTGGTCTGGTACCTGAACCGCAGCCAGAGTCCCTTCCAGAACAAGGAGGCCGTTCTGGGCAAGGAAAAACCTACCGCGGATGCGGCTCAAGGCACACCCGACGCCCTACCCGCCAAGCCTGGCGATAAGCCACGCTTTGATTTCTACAACATCCTCCCCGGTGGTCAGGATGCCGCGCCCGCACCCAAGGCTGCCCCCCCGGCTGCCGAAGCTGATGCCACCGTCGTCAATGAACGCTTCTTCCTGCAGGCTGGCGCATTCACCAAGCGTGAAGATGCTGACAACCTAAAAGCACAGCTTGCGTTACTCGGTATTGAGGCAACGGTTGCCGAAGCTGCGATCCCCGACAAGGGCAAGATGTATCGTGTGCGTAGCGGCCCTTATGCCAAGGCTGAGGAAATGAACCGCGTACGCACTCAAATGTCTCAAGGCGGCATCCAAGCAACGGTTGTCAAAACCAAGGATTAAGCTTCGGCACACGCCGGGCGCATCACAGGAAGGATTCGTATGAAACTCAAGTCGCTGCTGTGTATCTTTGCTGCTTCCCTGACCTTTGGCGGAGCCGCCCAAGCCCAAGCCCCGCAATTGGGCGTTGATTACACGGTCTATGACACGCCGCAACCGACCGATGCACCGGGCAAGATCGAAGTCACCGAGTTCTTCGCCTACACCTGCTCGCATTGCGCCGAGATGGAGCCACTCTTGGCTCAATGGGCAAAGACACTGCCCAAGGATGTCAGCGTGCGCCGCATTCCAGTAATTTTCCGCCCCACTTTTGTCCCGGCGGCCAAGCTCTACTACACGCTGGACGCGATGAATCTGCTCGACAAGCTACATGAGCAGGCGTTTGATGCCATGCACAAGGAACGCATCAACCTGCTCGACGAAAAAACCATGCTGAGCTGGGTCGGCAGCAAGGGCGTCGATACCGCTAAGTTTGCTGACATCTACAAGTCCTTCGCGATCAGCAGTAAGGTCACGCGTGCCGACCAGATCACCCGTGCCCACAACATTCCCGGCACACCAGCACTTGTCATCAACGGCAAGTACCTGATCAGCGCTGGCGATCACCCGCGTCAGCTCAAGATTGCTGAATACCTGATCGCTAAGGTTCGCGCCGAGCAGAAGAAATAAGCACTCGACAGCCATCGAGACAGCACGTCCGCATGACCGTTGTGTTCATCACCGGTGCCTCATCCGGCATCGGGGCAGCGCTGGCGCGCCACTATGCCGGTCAAGGCGCAACGCTGGGGCTGGCGGCACGCCGCCTAGATGCGCTAGAAGCGCTGGCGGCAGGCCTGCCCGGCACGCATTACGTTTACCCACTTGATGTCACCAACGCGGAAGCGCTGGCCGAGGCAGCAAAGGACTTTATAGCCCGTGCGGGTACACCCGACATCGTGATCGCCAATGCCGGCATTTCAGTCGGCACACTGACCGAAGAAGCCGCGGACAACTTCGCTTTCCGTCGCGTCATGGAAACCAATGTGCTGGGCATGGTGCATACCTTTCAGCCCTTCATGACAGCCATGCTGCGCCATGGCAATGCACGTCTCGTGGGTATCGCCTCTGTGGCCGGCGTCCGCGGTTTGCCCGGCGCGGGCGCCTATTCAGCCTCGAAAGCCGCCGCCATTGCGTATCTGGAAAGCCTGCGCGTAGAGCTTCGGGGCAGTGGCATCAAGGTTGTCACGATCGCCCCCGGGTATATCGAAACGCCGATGACGGACAAGAACGACTACGCCATGCCCTTCATGCTCAAAGCAAACGAGGCAGCCCGTCGCTTCGCGCAGGCCATTGACACGGGAACCAGCTACACCGTTATCCCTTGGCAAATGGGCATTGTTGCTAAGCTCATGCGCCTGCTGCCGAATTTTATTTTTGACCGGCTGGCTGCCAAGGCCGGGCGTAAACCCAGAAACCTGCCACTCTGATCCACGATTAAGTGCAGAGCCAGGCTGTATCGACCATGCAACTAATGCCTGTCTTGAGTAGTCAGAACAGCTTTTGCTGCAACCTCATTCAAATCAGCTTATTTCAGCATCAACTTTTCCTGTATGCCAAGGCAGGCCAAGCCATTGCATTCCATAGGACATTCCGGCAGCATCCCCGGTACAATACTTAGTTGCTGAAGAGCTGACCTTAAAAGCTCAACCCTGGAGAGCCCCACTATGAACGCCAACGAAAAATTCATTGCTGCCAGCGCGACTGTTGATTCCGCTGCAGTCCAGCCATTGCCGAATTCGCGCAAGGTATACATTCAGGGCTCGCGCCCGGACATTCAGGTGCCGATGCGCGAAGTCTCGCAATCTGACACCCCGACCGATTTCGGCGGCGAAAAGAATCCTGCCATCTACGTGTATGACTGCTCCGGCATCTACACCGACCCAACCGCGAAGATCGACATCCGCACAGGTCTGCCAGCCATTCGCCAAGCTTGGATCGAAGAGCGTGGCGACACCGAAGTCCTCGCCGACCTGTCCTCCGAGTTCGGTCGCGCCCGCGCCGACGACAAGAACCTCGACGAACTGCGCTTCCCCGGCCTGCATCGCCAACCGCGTCGCGCTAAGGCTGGCGCCAATGTCTCGCAGATGTATTACGCCAAGAAGGGCATCATCACCCCGGAAATGGAATACGTCGCTATCCGCGAAAACCTGAACCGCAAGGCTTACCTCGAATCGCTCAAGAACAGCAGCCCCAAGGGCGCCGCCATGAGCGAAAAGCTTGCCGCGATGATGGCTCGCCAGCATCCGGGCCAAAACTTCGGTGCCTCGCTGCCTGAAGAGATCACCCCCGAATTCGTGCGCGATGAAGTGGCCCGTGGCCGCGCCATCATCCCGAACAACATCAACCACCCGGAATCCGAGCCGATGATCATCGGCCGCAACTTCCTCGTGAAGATCAACGGCAACATCGGCAACTCCGCTGTCACCTCATCTATCTCCGAAGAAGTCGACAAGATGACCTGGGGTATCCGCTGGGGCTCGGACACGATCATGGATCTGTCCACCGGCAAGAATATTCACGAAACCCGTGAATGGATCATCCGCAACAGCCCTGTGCCAATCGGCACCGTGCCGATCTACCAGGCCCTCGAAAAGGTTAACGGCAAGGCAGAAGACCTGACTTGGGAAATCTTCAAGGACACGCTGATCGAACAAGCCGAACAAGGCGTCGATTACTTCACCATCCACGCCGGTGTGCTGCTGCGCTACGTGCCGATGACCGCCAACCGCATGACCGGTATCGTCTCGCGCGGTGGCTCAATCATGGCTAAGTGGTGTCTGGCGCACCACAAGGAAAACTTCCTCTACACGCACTTCGAGGAAATCTGCGAAATCATGAAGGCCTACGACGTCGCCTTCTCGCTCGGTGATGGTCTGCGTCCCGGCTCGATCTACGATGCCAACGACGAAGCCCAGCTGGGTGAACTCGCAACCCTAGGCGAGCTGACCCAGATCGCATGGAAGCACGACGTCCAAGTGATGATCGAAGGCCCAGGCCACGTTCCGCTGCACCTGATCAAGGAGAACATGGATCTGCAGCTCGACTGGTGTAAGGAAGCCCCGTTCTACACCCTCGGCCCGCTGACCACCGACATCGCTCCGGGTTACGACCACATCACCTCCGGCATCGGCGCCGCCACCATTGGCTGGTACGGCACCGCGATGCTCTGCTACGTAACGCCGAAGGAACACTTGGGTCTGCCGAACAAGGACGACGTCAAGGAAGGCATCATCACCTACAAGCTGGCTGCCCACGCTGCCGACTTGGCCAAGGGCCACCCCGGCGCCCAAATCCGCGACAACGCACTGTCCAAGGCTCGTTTCGAATTCCGCTGGGAAGACCAGTTCAACCTCGGCCTGGATCCAGACAAGGCGAAGTCCTTCCACGACGAAACCCTGCCTAAGGATTCGGCCAAGGTCGCCCACTTCTGCTCCATGTGCGGCCCGCACTTCTGCTCGATGAAGATCACGCAAGACGTACGTGAATTCGCCGCCCAGCAGAATATCGAAGAAGGCAAGGCACTCGAAGCCGGCATGCAGGCTAAGGCCATCGAGTTTGTGAAGACCGGCTCGGAGCTGTACAAGAAGGTCTAATCGTACTTAGCACCAAGGAAAATGCCCGGCCTGTCCGGGCGTTTTCTTTTGGGCAATGAGCAATAAAAATCCCGGCACAGGCCGGGATTTTTATTGGTGCACAGAGCGAGGGTTCAACAGGTTTAACCCTGTGACATACTCGTCTAGCCACCACCCACAGCGACGACAATTTCAATCTTGTCGGCCGCAATAATGGCGGTCTGCGCATGCATGCTCTTAGGAACAATCTCGCCGTTCTTCTCGACAGCTACACGCTTACCGGCAAAGCCGAGATGCTCAAGTAACTGGCCGACGGTGGTTACACCTTCGACCTGTACCGGCTTGCCATTGACGATCATTTCCATGGTCTTTACCTGCGTGTGCTGAAATCAGGCCGCCAGTTTATTGGAGAGCGTACCGATGCCCTCGATAGAGATTTCGACGGTAGCGCCATCCTTGATCGAGCCGATGCCGATGGACGTACCGA
>LNFM01004767.1_pt1 | contig 45569 bp, 42 predicted proteins | sample 596031 | NCBI WGS metagenome assembly LNFM01 (sample SAMN04254537, study PRJNA301005) | activated carbon metagenome | isolation source: dual media filters at the Ann Arbor, Michigan drinking water treatment plant | place: USA: Ann Arbor
GAGCGGACCAGGCCGCAGCCCTCGAGCACCTTCAGGTGCTGGAGGAACGACGGCAGCGCCATGTCGAACGGCGCGGCGAGGTCGCTGACGGCGGCGCCGTTCGACGCGGCGCACAGCCGCTGGACCACGGCGCGGCGCGTCGGATCGGCCAGCGCCTGGAACACGCGGTCGAGCGGCACGGCATGGTTAGGCATCGACCTAACCATAGGCCGGCACATCGCTTAGGTCAACACCTTAGTTTCAGCCCGACGCCTCGCGGTCGAGCAGCGCCCGCTTGCGCTCGAGCCCCCAGCGGTAGCCCGACAACCCGCCGTCGGTCCGCACCACGCGGTGGCACGGGATCGCCACCGCGAGGGCATTGGCCGCGCACGCCTGCGCGACCACCCGCGCCGATCGGGGCGCGCCGAGGCTCGCGGCGAGCGCGGTGTAGCTGATCGTCGTGCCCGCGGGGATCTTGGTCAGCGCCGCCCACACCCGCTGTTGGAAGGCGGTGCCGCGGATGTCGAGCGGCAGCTCGGCCGCGGCGCCGGGCCGCTCGACCAGCGCGAGCACGCGACCGACGAGCGCGTCGAACTCCGCGTCGCCGCCCTGCAGCGCCGCGCCGCCGAAGCGGCGCTCGAGGTCGTGGATCAGCGCCTCGGGATCGTCGCCGAGCAGGATGGCGCAGACGCCCCGCGTCGTCGCGGCGACGAGGCACGAGCCGAGGCTGCACGCGCCGACGGCGAAGCGGATCGGCAGCGCCGCGGCGCCCGATCGGTACTCGCTCGGCGTCATGCCCAGCCGCGCGGTCGACTCCGCGTAGAAGCGGGCCGACGAGTTGTAGCCCGCGCCGTAGATCGCCTCGGTGATGCTGCCGTCGCCCTCGAGCTCCCGTCGCACGCGCGCGGCCCGGTGCGCCGCCGCGTACGCCCGCGGCGTCACGCCGGTCGCCGCCTTGAACATGCGGTGCACGTGGAAGGGGCTGAGCCCGACGTGCGCCGCGAGGGCCTCGAGCGACGGCATCTCGTCGCTCGACTCGAGCAGGCGACACAGCGCGGCGACGACGGCGGCCCGACGCGCATCGGCGGGCGGCTCGTCGGGGCGACAGCGCTTGCACGCCCGGAACCCCGCGCGCTCGGCCGCCGCGGTGGTGTCGTGGAAGGCGACGTGCTCGGGTCGCGCGGGCCGGGCCGCGCACGACGGGCGGCAGTACACGCCGGTGGTCGACACCGAGTAGAAGAACGTCGCGTCGCGATCGCGGGCGCGCACCGCCGCCCAGCGCAGATCGGCGAGCACGGCCGCGGCGCGCGCTTCGGTCGGAGGTCGCTTCACCGTCGGCACCTCGATCTTGTACCGCGCGCTCGGCCCGACACCACCGCGGTTCTTGCTCGGCAATTCTCGCGTCGACGACCGGGGCGTCTCCGCCGCGTGGCGAGGCTTAGGAACCCGATGGCTCGGTCGCCCACGCGCGCATCCACGGCGTGGTGCGGTAGCGATCCCAGCCGTCCGGGAGCACCGTCACCACCGGGCCGTCGAGCCCGCCTTGCGCTGCGACGCGCAGGGCCGCGGCGACGTTGGTGCCCGCGGAGCCTCCGACCAGCAGGCCCTCCTCCTGGATGAGGCGGCGGGCCATCGCGAAGCTGTCGGCGTCGCTGACCCGCACCGCGCCGTCGATGACGCTGCGATCGAGGTTCGCCGGCGGCTCGCTCGCGCCGATGCCCTCGACCGCGTACGAGCCGTCGACGCCGAGCCGACCGGTCTCGACCCAGTCCGCGAGCGCGGAGCCCTCGGGGTCGGCGAGGAGGATGCGGACGTTCGGGAGCGCCGCCTTCAAGCGGCGGCCGACGCCGGTGATCGTGCCGCCGGTGCCCGCCCCGACCACGAAGGCCCCGACGCGGCCGCCGGTCTGCGTGAGGATCTCGGCCGCGGTGACCTCCTCGTGCACGCGGACGTTGGCCGGGTTGGCGAACTGGTCGGTGCAGAACCACCCCCGCTCCGCGGCGAGCCGCGCTGCAACGGCGCGGAAGCTCTGCGGCGACGACGGCGGCGCATTGGCGGTGATGATCACCTCCGCGCCCAGGGCCGCCAGCGCCGCGCGCTTGTCGAGCGACATCTTCTCCGGCATCACGCAGCACAGCCGGTAGCCGCGGACCGCCGCGACCAGGGCCAGGCCGACGCCGGTGTTGCCCGCGGTGGCCTCGACGAGCGTCATGCCGGAGCGCAGCACGCCGCGGCGCTCGGCGTCGTCGACGATCGCCTGGGCGATCCGGTCCTTGATCGAGCCGCCGGGGTTCATGTGCTCGCACTTGACCCGCACGTCGAGCCCGCCCGCGACCCGTGTGAGCGGCAGGAGCGGCGTGCCGCCGATCGTGTCGAGCACGCTCACCATCCCGCGAACACCTCGCCCATCGGGCCGAAGAACAGCGGACCCGTCACGGTCAACCATCCGATGTGCAGCGCGACCGCGAGCGCGCCAGGGAGCGGCCGCTTGCGTCGGCGTCGCAGCGCCATCTCGCCGACGACCGCCGCGCCGTGCAGCGCGAAGAACCCCATCATCCACCCCGCGTGGGTGCCCCGGGCGCCGGTGCACGCGAACACGAAGTACTCGTGCATGAGGCCGCTGCACAGGAACACCGCGAACATCGCCCGCGCGGGGTGACGCCGGCCGCCCAGCGGCAGGAACAGGAAGCGCGACGCGAAGCGGTGCACGAACAGGTTCCACCGTCGACCCCAGAAGTCGCGCGGCGATCGGGCGAGCGGCGGCGCCTCGAAGATCTCCTCGAAATCGACGCCGAACTGCATCACCACCGCGGTGACGCCATCGGCGATCGCGGACACGCCGAGCCAGCACAGCCACAGCGCCCAGAAGGCCTCGACGACGCGGTGCGCGTGGAGCTCGGGGACCCACGCGTGGACGAGGTACAGGGCGCCGAACACCGGCAGCTTCGCCGCGACCCGCACGGCGCGTCGCAGGCCGCGGGCGCGCGCGCGGGCGGTCGCCGTCGGGTCGGCGGGCCACGTCGACTCGGGCGGCATGATCCACCACAGCGCGAAGCGACCGACGTTCGCCGCCATCGCCGGATCGCGGGGCCCACCGTGCGCGGCCATGTGGGCCTTGGCCGCGGTCGTCACCGCGATGACCGATACGATCACCTGCACGGTCGTCCACACCGGTGGCAGCACGAACGGCATCGCGAGGCAGGCCGCGACCGCCGGCCACGCGCCCCAGCGCGACGCCACGCCGCGACGGCTCCACGCATACGCGAACGCCACGCCGGCGAGGACCGGGGCTGCCACGAACCCGAGCCACGCCGTCACCATGCGCGGATCAATACGGCGACTCGCCGACGAAGTTGCCCGGCGGATCGTAGTTGCACACCCAGAGCTCGGCGCCGTCGCAGCGCGCGACGCCGCAGCCGAGCCGCTCGCTGCGCCGCCAGACCACCTGGGTGTAGTGGCCGCACACGCCGCGGCAGCGGTTCTTCGCGTGGTCGTAGCCCGACCGCTCGGCGGTCCACTCGGCGACGACCGAAGCCGGCGTCGCGCCGCCCGAGCTCCAGAAGATGTTCTCGCCGAAGGCGTCGCCGCCGGGCGGTCGGTGCTGCAGGTTGCAGCCGCTCGCCGCGAGGTGGTCCGCCCATTCCTGCGCGTGCGCAGCCAGCTCGCTCGACCACACCAAGGGACCAACGCCGACGCCCTTGCGCACCGCGTTGTGGGCCGCCGTGATCCCGACGAGCGCGCCGGTCTCGCGATCGCGGGAGGCCGCGGGCTCGTCTGGCGCGCGCGGCGTCGGACGTGAACGGATCGCCGCGTGCGTCCCCCTCGAGGGTGACCGCGACGCGGCCACGTCGGGCGACGGGCCCGGCGTCGCGGCGCACGCCAGGGCGGGGAACAGCAGCGCTGCCGCGGCGCGGGGACTCACCCGATCGACTCTACCCCGGCGGCTCGAACTCGTCGCAGGCGCTCTTGATCACCCCGATCGCCTCCACGAACAGCGGCCCGTACGGCTCGCAGATCGGCCCCACGAAGCCGTACGTGAACATCTCGGTGAACTCGAGCACGCGCGTCGCCACCTCGGCGCCGTCGATGCCGCCGTTGCACTTGTCGAGCGCGGGGCACTGCGGCGCCTCACTCGGCCCGACCAGCGACAGCACGACGACCTTGCTCTCGTCGCCGCCCTTGGCCGCGATGACCGCGTTGAACCACCCCACGGGATCGCCGGGCGATCCGGGCTGCGGATCCTGCATGCACCCGTCGAGCTCGTGGTCGTCCTCCTCGTCGGTGATGAGGACGACGACGAGCAGCGCGTCGTCGCGCAGGAAGCCCTCGTTGCACATGCCCGGCCCGGTGAGCCCCGGCGAGAGCGCGGCCGAGAGCGCCGCCATCGGCCGCTCGTTGCCGTCACCCGACGTGCCGATCTGCGCGGCGCAGGCGAACTTGGTCTCGAGGTCGTCGGCCTCGGTCATGAACCGCTTGCCCGACGCGAAGGGCCCGCAGACCCCGTTGCTCGAGTCGACGCCCGCGGTGCGCGTGATGAGCGTGCCGTCCTGAAGCGGCGCGCAGGTGATGTCGCCGACGTAGGTGTCGCTGGAGATGACCCCGACGTTGTAGCCCATCGTGTCGGCGAGCTCGGTCCGCATCCCGTCGATGAGCGCCGGGAAGCTCGACACCAGGTTGATCTGCTCGTCGGCCATGCTCCCGCTGTTGTCGATGACGAACAGCAGGTCGACCTTCTTGCAGCCCGCGTCGGTGCTGCTGTCTCCGCCCATGCTCGCGCCGGTGTCGGCGCCCAGGACGTCGAGCTTGCCCAGCGTGTCGGAGCCATCGGGATCGATTCCGGTCGACCCTGCGCCGACGGAAATCCCCGTCAGCGACACGCCGCTGTCGGACTCGTCGGCGCGGCCACCGTCACCGCAGGCCGCAGTGACCGCGAGGACCGAGGGCCACAGACCTCGACTCGGCGTCGTGGCGCGGAGCGACCGAAGGAATCGCGGCACTCGACCCAACATCCCAACAGGATGGGCGCGCGCGACTGTGCGCGTCAACTCCGGGCGCGCCGCCCACGTTGGGGCGTAGCGTACGTTTGTGGCTTCCCAACGCGGCCGCGGCCTGGGAGCATGAATGCATGGACCGTCGATGCTCCGGTGCGGTCGTGGTGCTGTGGACCATCTCGGCGTGCGCGGGAGCGGCCGGCGTGCCTGGTCAACAGGACACCTCGGTGTTCAGCTCGACCGCGACGCCCAGTGACTCGACCGACGGCGAGGACACCGACGGATCCACCGACGGATCCACCGACGGGATGACGAGCACGCCGAGCTCGACGGCCGACCCGACCGACGCGTCGATGACGTCGGATCCCACCGACGCCGACGGCACCGACACCGACGCCCCACCGCCGGGCTGCGGCAACGCGATCGTCGACCCGGGCGAGGACTGCGACCTCGGCGACGCCAACGCCGACACCGGCCCGTGCAAGACCGACTGCACGAATCAGGTCTGCGGCGACGGCTTCATCGGGCCCGGCGAGGGCTGCGACGACGCCAACGCGGTCGACGACGACACCTGCTCGAACGCGTGCGTGCCGACCTCCTGCGGCGACGGCTCGATCAACGGCGGCGGCGCCGAGCAGTGCGACGACGGCAACGGCGACGACGGCGACGCCTGCCCGGGCACCTGTCAGTCGGCGTTCTGCGGCGACGGCTTCGTGTACGCCGGCGTCGAGACCTGCGACACCGGGGCCACCACCGGGACCTGCGACGGCGACTGCAGCGCGGTCGCCTGCGGCGACGGCTTCACCAACGCCGCGGCCGGCGAGCAGTGCGACGACGGCAACGTCGATCCGAGCGACGCCTGCACGGCGTTCTGCCTCAACGCCTTCTGCGGCGACGGCATCGTGCGCGCTGGCGTCGAGTCGTGCGACGACGGCAACGGCAACGACGGCGACGGCTGCTCGTCGTCGTGCCAGTTCGAGTTCCCGGACGTGTGCGAAGGCGGCAACGACCCCGGCACGGGATCGCCGTGGGTCGTCTGTGCCGCCGACGCGAACTCGGCGTGGGTGTCGGCGAACAGCAGCGGCAACTACCACCCCGAGCTCATCTGCCAGCAGCTCGGCTACGCCACCGTCGGCCAGTGGGGCGGTACGTGCGGCAACGTCTGCGGCTACTGCGAGGGGGCGACGAGCTGCATGGCGACCGGTCAGCAGATCTTCGACTTCGGCGCGTGGCAAGGCGCCGGCAACTGCGGCGCCGACGGCCTCGGCCAGATCATGTGCTTCACGGTGATGTGGACCTGCGTGGGGTGACGCCTAACACGACGGCGCGGGCGCGTGTCGGGGTCAGATCCCGACACGCGCCCCTCGGGGATCCGCCTAGCTGGCGACCCCGACCACCGCGCCGCCGAGGGCTGCGGCTCCGCTCGCCACGGGCTCGAGTGCACTCGCGAGCACCTCGAGCATGTCGTCGGCGAACAGGATCTCGAGGGCGTCACGGACGTTCTCCGGGATGTCCTCCACGTCACGCACGTTCTTGCCGGGCAGGATCACCCGCTTGATGCCGGCGCGATGCGCCGCGATGACCTTCTCCTTGATGCCGCCGACCGGGAGCACCCGACCGCGCAGCGTCACCTCACCGGTCATCGCGGTGTCGGAGCGAACCTTGCGTCCGGTGAACAGCGACGTCAAGGCCGTGAACATCGTGACGCCGGCCGACGGCCCGTCCTTGGGCACCGCGCCCGCCGGCACGTGGATGTGCACGTCGTGGCGCTCGAGCGCACCGACGTCGACCCCGAGCACGTCGGCGTTGCTGCGCACGAAGGTGAGCGCCGCCTTGGCCGATTCCTGCATGACCTCACCGAGCTGCCCGGTGATCTGCAGCGCGCCCTTGCCCGGCATCTTCGAGGTCTCGATGAAGAGGATGTCGCCGCCCACCGGCGTCCACGCCAACCCCGTCGCGACCCCGGCGACCGCCGTGCGCTCCGCGACCTCGTTGAAGAACCGCACCTTGCCCAGGTACTTCGCCAGATCCGGGGCGTCGATCACCACCTGCGGGGTCTTGCCCGCGAGGCCCCGCACGGTCTCGAGCGCGAGTGACCGGCACAGCTTGGTAATCTCGCGGGTGAGCTGCCGGACCCCCGCCTCGCGGGTGTAGTCGCGGATCATCGCGTCGAGCGCGTCGTCGGTGATGCGCAGCGACTCCTCGTCGAGCGCGTGCTCGCCGAGCTTGCGCGGGACCAGGTGGCCCCGGGCGATGTGCCGCTTCTCGTCGGTCGTGTAGCCCGACAGCTCGATGATCTCGAGCCGATCCCGCAGCGGTGCCGACAGCGGCTCGAGGCTGTTGGCGGTCGCGATGAACATCACCTCGGACATGTCGAACGGCAGCTCGAGGTAGTGATCGGTGAACGTCTTGTTCTGCTCGGGGTCGAGCAGCTCGAGCAGCGCGGCCTCCGGCGAGCCCATCCATCCCTGGGTGAGCTTGTCGACCTCGTCGAGCAGGATGATCGGGTTCTTGACCTTCACCTTGCGCAGCGCGGTGATGAGGCGCCCGGGCAGCGCCCCGACGTACGTGCGACGGTGCCCGCGGATCTCCGCCTCGTCGCGGACGCCGCCCAGGGCGACGCGGATGAACGGCCGGCCGGTCGCGTCGGCGATCGACTGCCCGAGCGAGGTCTTGCCCACGCCGGGCGGGCCCACGAGGCAGAGGATCGAGCCGCGCGCGCTGCCCGACAGCTTGGTCACCGCGAGGTGCTCGAGGATGCGCTGCTTGACCTTGTCGAGGCCGAAGTGATCTTCGTCGAGCTTCTTGGCCACCGCCTCGACGTCGAGACTGACCTCGGCGCGATTGTTCCACGGCAGATCCGAGATCCACTCGAGGTAGTTGCGGGTCACGTTGGCGTCGGGCGCCTGTGGGTTCAGCGACTCGAGCCGTCGCAGCTCGCGCTGCACCAGCTTGTCGGCCTCCTCCGGCAGGGGACCGGCCTCCTCGAGCTTCTTGCGCAGGGCCGCCATCTCGCCGCCGGCCTCGTCGCTCTCGCCGAGCTCCTTCTGGATCGCGCGCAGCTGCTGGCGGAGCATCGCCTCGCGCTGGTCCTTGCCGAGCTCGCGTCGGACCTGCTCGCCGATCTTCTGCTTGAGCTCGAAGCGGGCCTTCGCCTCGCCGATGAGCTCGATGCACAGCCGCAGGCGCTTCACCACGTCGAGCGTGTGCAGCATCTCGATCTCGCGGGTGCGATCGACGTCGAGCCCCGAGACGATGCGATCCGCGAGAAGCCCCGGGTCCTTGACCGAGTCGATGAGCTCGGACAGCTGCGGGTTGGTCTCGGCCGCGAGCGATCGCAGGTGACCGCGGATCTCCTCGGCCAGCACGCCGGCCTCGAGCTCGTCGCCGGTGACGTCGGCGAGCGGAGTGACCGCGACGCGCAGGTATGGATCGGTCTGCAGCACGTCGCCGAGCGAGAAGCGGCCGAGCCCCTCGAGCACCACGCGATAGGTGCTGCCGTCGCGCACGCGCTGGACGCGGGTCACGCGGGCGAAGGTGCCGATGTCGTGGAGGTCGGCACGACTGGGGTCGTCGTCGTCGGGGTCGCGTTGGATCGCGACACCGACGATGGCGCCGACCTCGGCGCGCTCGACGAGGGCGACCGAGCGCTTGCGGCCGACGGGCATGCTCATGGTCGAGCCCGGCAGCAGGACGCCGCTACGCAGCGGCAGGAGGGAGATTTCACGGGGGAACTTCGTGGTGGTCATGGCGGGCTCCAAACGGTGACCGACGTTGTGGTCGGCGGGTGGGTTGGGGTGGCGCGGTCGCGGGCGCTTTCAGGCACGCAGACCCGGTTCGACTTCGACGGTGGTCGGCGCACCGCCACGGATGAGGGAAATCGTGACACGCTGCTTGGCTCGATCTTCCAGCGCCGCGCGCAGCTCGAGCGGCGTCGTGACCGCGTCGTCGTCGACGGCGACGATGACGTCCCCGAGGGAGACGCCCGCACGACTTGCGGGGCCGTCGTCCTCGATCGCGACGACGATGAGCGCTCGACCGCGGCCGAGTCGCGCGGCGTGGTCGGTCGGCAGCCGCGCCGGATGGACGCCGACGCCGATGTAGCCCCGCTGGATGTGACCGTGGCGCTCGAGCTGCCCGAGCACGCGCTCGAGGGTGGTGTCACCCAGCACGATCGACGCGCCGCGCACGACCCCGCGCATCGCGAGTCCCACGACGTGCTGCTTCAGGTCGACGACCAACGATCCCGAGAAGCCCTGCGGCAGCTGGCGATCGATCTCGACGTAGCGATCCAGCGCGCCGCCCGAGCCGAAGCGCACGGCGCCGGCGACGACCCCGAGCACGCCGAAGGCGGCGCGCACGCTGGCGCCGGGGCGACCGAGGCTCAGCACCGGCTCGGCGATCCGCAAGCTCGCGGTGGATCGCCAGGCAAGAGGCAGCGACGGCACTGCGTCGGCCGGCGCGCGGAGCAGCGCCAGATCGAGGGACGGATCGCGGCCGATGACCGCCGCTTCGAACGTCACGCCGTCCGCCCGAGTTACCTCCACCGCGTCGTCGCGCTCGACGGCGTGCAGCGCCGTGACGAGGCTCCCCGGCTGCCGCCACGGCACGCCCGTGGCGCTGCGCCGGCGGCCTCCCTGGACGCGCACGAGGGATTCGCCCACCTTGGTGGCGATGTCGGGGAGATCGTTCAGACTTGGCTCGGAGGTCATCGTGGACCCCAACATGGCGCGGCCCTCGGGGCGGCCAATCGCCCGAACAGGCAGCTGGCGGCCCGGATGATCAGCCAGCATGCTGGAGCTTCCGCCCCGCCCGGTTGACGAAGGGCGCCTCCGGCCCAACCTTGCGAGCTTGCGGGTCGCCCCCGCCGAACGGACGCCCACCATGAACCGCATCGATCCCACCGTAGAGGCACCGAGCATCCTCGCCACCGCCGGCGGCCTCGCGCTCGAGGATGCGACGCCCACGTTGGTGATCGCGGGCCCGGCCCACGAGGCCTCGCGCGCGCTCGTGGTCGCGGACGATCCGTTGGTGCGGCAGAGCCTGCAGGTGCGGCTCGGTCCGATCGCGGCGGGCGAGGCGACGTGCAGCGACGACCTCGCGCTCGCGCTCACGCGCACCGACGCGAACGTCGTGCTCTTCGACCTCGGCCCCGACGCCGCCAACGAGGGCGAGCTGACGAGTCAGGTCTCGGCGCTGCCGGTCCCGGTGGTCGCCCTCGCGCCGGCGGGCCTCGCCCGTGTCGCGCTGCTCGGCGCCGGTGTGGCCGGCGTGATCGGCCGCGAGGTCGACGGCCTCGCGCTCGGCAGCGCGCTGGCGGCCGTGCGTCAGGGTCTACGGGTCACCGATCGCGCGGCGATCGACGAGCTCGAGCGCCCCGCCCCGACCGAGGTCCTCGGCGCCCGCGTCGACGGGCTCACGCACCGCGAGCACGAGGTCGTGCAGCTGATGGCCGAGGGCCTGTCGAACAAGCAGATCGCCGATCGCCTCGGCATCAGCGCCCACACCGCCAAGTTCCACGTCAACGCGGTGCTCGGCAAGCTCCACGCGAGCACGCGCACCGAGGCGGTGGTGCGGGCGGTGCAGCGCGGCGTCGTGATGCTGTAGTCGTCGCGGTGGATCACGCGCTGACGAGCATCATCACGCCGCTCACCGCGACCGCGACGATCACGAACCAGCGCACGAGCGGCGCGCCGTCGCGGACCTGCCACGCCGCGCCGATCCACCCGCCGAGCAGGCCGCCCGCCGCGAGGGCGATCCCCTCTCGCCACTGCACCTGGCCCGCCGCGGCGAAGAGCGGCAGCGACACCAGGGTGAAGCCGAGGACCAGCGCGACCTTGATCGCGTTGCCGCGCACGGCCGGGTGCCCCAGGCCCCCGAGCAGCAGGGCCATCAGCGGAAATCCAACGCCCGCCTGCAGGAACCCACCGTAGATCCCGATGGCCAGGCCCGCGAGCTGGGCGCCCCACCCGGGCGGGCGCGGCTCGGGGACGGGCGGGAAGAAGCGGCCCGGGCGGATCAGCAGCCCCACCGCCCAGAGCACCAGGGCGACGCCGAACAGCGGCTTCAGCACCGCGTTGGACAGGCGCGTGGCCAGGTACGTGCCCGCGATCGCGCCGACGATCATCGCGGGGAGCAGGCGCGCGACCAGGCGCAGATCGCCGATGCCGTGGCGCCGAAACGCGACGACGGCCGCGATGTTCTGGGCGAGGACGCCGACGCGCATGGTGCCGTTGGCCGCGGCAGGCGGCACGCCCATCGCGACCAGGGCCGGCAGCACCAGCAGCCCACCGCCGCCCGCCATCGTGTTGATGATCGACGCGATGGTCGACACCGCCACCAAGATGGCGAGTCCGACGGGCCCGCTCGGGTCGAAGGGCACGCCGCACGGTAGCAAATCCCGCAGCACGCGGCTGTGCGGGCGAAGTATCGTGGCGCCCATGACGGATCCCTACGCGGCGTTGCTCGCCGAGATCCAGCGCGCGGTCCTCGAGGCGCCGGCACACACCTCGATCGAGCGCCGACGCGCTGCGGCCGCGCGCACGGAGACCGCCCCCCTGCTCGCGCGCTACCTCGGACGCGTCCACGACGAAGCGCCGTCGATCGGCGACGCCGACGTCGCCGCGCTGAAGGCCGCGGGCCACGACGAAGAGACCCTCTTCGAGCTCACCGTGGCGGCGGCCGTCGGGGCCGCCAGTCACCGCTGTGCCCGGGCGCTCGCGGCCCTCGAGGCCTGCGAGGCCGAGGACTCCCGACGGAGCGAACCATGAGACTCGCCAACGTCGAGCACGGGCACACGATCGGCACCAAGCTCAAGCTGTCGATGATCCGGCTGGTGTCGCGCCGCCGCGTCCCCGACGTCGTGCGGACCCTGACCTATCGGCCCGCGTTCTTCGGCAAGCCGATGAACGAGCTGTTCCAGGCGGCCCTGCGCGGGCCCTCGCGGTGGACGATCGGCGAGCGCGAGCTGATGGCCGCCTTCGTCGCCAACCTGAGCCGCTGCCGGTTCTGAACCGGTGCCCACGGCGCGGTCGCGTCGATCGAACTCGGCTCCGAGATCACCTCCGCGGTCCTGCGGGACCTGGACTCCGCCCCCGTCCCCGAGGGGCTCCGCGCCACGCTGCGCCTGCTGCAGACGATGACCCTCGACCCCGATGCGCTGGGGCCCGACGACGTGGCGAGGGTCCGCGCCGCAGGGGTCGACGCCGACGCGATCCGTGACGCGATCTACGTCGCGACGGCCTTCCACGTCATCGTGCGCCTCGCCGACGCGTTCGCGTTCGAGCTCCTCGACGCCGCGGGCTACCACGCCTCGGCGCAGTCGCTGCTCCGTTTCGGCTATCGGATCTAGTCCGAGGGACCGCGGTCGATCGAGGCCCCGGGCGACGAGCCTCGTCGGTCGCTTCTTGCTACACTGCGGCCCGACGGATGCGGTGGATCGTCGGTGACATCCAGGGCTGTGCCCGGGAACTCGAGCTGCTCCTGGCGCAGATCCGCTTCGATCCCAGCGTCGACGAGCTGTGGGCCGCGGGTGACCTCATCAACCGCGGGCCCGATTCCCTGGCGGCGGTCCGCCTCTGGCGCGACGTCGGCGGCCGCGGCGTCATCGGCAACCACGAGGTCTATGCCCTGTGTGCGCGCAGCGGCGCGTGGCCGCGCAAGCGCGACACCCTCGACGCCCTGTTCGCCGCCGACGACGCCGACGATCTGCTCGCGCGCCTGCGGGCACTGCCGGCCCTCGTCCACCTGCCGGCGGTCGGGCTCGGCCCCGAGGCGTGGCTCGTCCACGCCGGCCTGCACCCGCAGTGGCACGACCTCCACTCGGTCGCCAAGGCCCTCGACGCCAGCCCGCACGACGACACGTGGCTGACGAGCGACGAGATCAGCTTCGCGACGCGGGTGCGCGTGTGCACGCGCGACGGGACGCGGGGGAAGTTCGAGGGCGCGCCGACCGGCTGCCCGCCGCCGTTCTTCCCCTGGGACACCTTCTACGCCGGCACCGCGCGGGTGGTGCACGGCCACTGGGCGTGGCGCGGCCACTACCGCGCCGGCGAGGTGATGGGCCTCGACTCGGGCTGCGTCTACGGCGGCGCCCTCACGGCGTGGTGCCAGGACGAGGACCGCGTCGTCGCGATCCCCTCGACGACGGGCCGCACCTTCGTCCCGACCTGAGCCGACGGCTCACTCGCGCTCGGCGAGGATGTACGCCATCAACGCGAACGCGGCCGCGTTCGCCTGCAGGTGACCCGGATCGATCTTCTCGACCGTGTCCGCTGGGCTGTGGTGCACGTCGAAGTAGCGGCTCCCCTCCGGTCGCAGCGACAAGCTCAGCACACCGGCCTCGGTGAGCGGCGAGATGTCGGCGCCGCCCCAGCCCTTGTCGATCGCGCCGGCCCCGAGGGCGGTGAAGACGGGCGCGAATCGCTTCACCGCGGCGAGCTTCGCCGCGTCGTCGCCCGCGACCCCGAAGCCCCGCGGCGCGCCGGCGCCCGAGTCGGACTCGATCGCCGCGACGTGCGGCTCCTTGCCGTGGGCCTCGAAGTAGGCCTTGCCGCCGCGCAGCCCGAACTCCTCGTTGGTGAAGAGCACGACGCGGATCGTGCGGCGCGGCACCAGCCCGAGCTCGCGCAGCATGAGCGCGGCCTCCATCGCCATCACGCAGCCGGCCCCGTCGTCGCTCGATCCATCGCCGACATCCCACGAGTCGATGTGCCCGCCGATGACGACGATCTCCTCGGGCTTCTCGCGGCCGCGCAGCTCGGCGATCGCGTTGGCGCTCGCGACGTCGGGCCCGGTCTTGGCCCCGAGCGCGAACGCGAGCTTCACCGGCCCGCGCGCCGCCGAGCGGGCGAGGAACTCGGCGCCCTCGACGGTGACCGCGGCCGCCGGGATCTTCGGCGCATCGTCGGAGTAGCGCATCGCGCCGGTGTGCGGCGTGTCGAGGCTGACCGCCGTCACCGAGCGGATGAGCAGCCCCACCGCGCCGTGCTTCGCGGCCCGCGACGCGCCCTCGCCCCGCGGCCGCACCGCGGTGCCGTACCCCGACTCGTCCTTGTCGTGGTCGTACGGCGGCATCTTCTGGTTCACCAGCACGATCTTGCCCTTGGCCTCCGCCGCCCGCTTGTCGAGCTCGTCGAGGCTACCGACCACGAGCAGCTCGGCGCGCAGCGTGCCGCGGGTGCCGACCGTGCCACCCAGGCCGAGCACGGTGAGCTCGCGGCTCGTGGGCGCGACGACCTGCAGGGATTCCTCGCCGCGGCGCCAGTTGGGCACCATGACCTTCTCGCGGCGCGCCGCCGAGAGGCCGTCGGCGCGCATGGTCTCGACGCTCCAGTCGATCGCGGCCTCGAGCGCCTTCGATCCCGCGGGCCGCGGGCCGAAGCGATCGGCGAGCTCGGCGAGGCGATCCCACGCGCGCCGCTTGCCCTTCGCGTGGGCGGCGAGCTTGGCCGCGGCCTGTTGGGCCCACGCCGGGGGCGCGCCCGAGGCAGCCGGGGTCGCGGGCGACGCCTTGCTCGGCGCCGGCCCGAACCCGTCGTCGGAGACATCCTCGTCGTCGTCGTCCTCGTCGTCCGCGTCGTCCGCCTCCTGGGCGCCCTCGGGCGTCGTCAGCTCGGCGGGCGCGGCCGGTGGGATCGCCCCGGGCTGCACCCGTCGCTTGCCGCAGGCGGGAGAGAAGATCGCGAGCGCGGCGAGGACGAGGACCCGGTGGGCGAGCATCGGTGGCAAGCTTCGCGGCTGTGCCGCCCGTCGGCAAGCCCGCGGCGGACGTTGTAAGTCCGCCCCGTCGGCGAGCGTTCGGGCGCCGAGGACCGAGGACCATCCCCATGCGCCCCACGCCCGTGCGCCCCCTACGAAGGTTGACGCGAACCCTCCTGCTACTGGCCCTCGCCACGACCGGCTGTGCGAAGTCCATGCCGGGGAGTCGAATGGACTACGCCGGCGGAGCCGCGATGAGCCCCCCCAGCCCGGATGGCGAGATGATGAAGGCCGAGCGCGAGTACGCCGACGACGCGCCCACGCCTACGGGCGCGCCGGCGCCGGTGATGCCCAGCGACGAGATGGCGATGCCGGAGCCGCGGCCACCGTCGTCGAGCCCGGCCGAGCCCGCGGTCGAGGACGTGCGCAAGGACCTCGCCGGCCGGATGATCATCTACACCGCGGGCATGCGCATCGCGGTGTTCAACCTCGAGGAGGCGATGACCAAGGCCGAGAGCCTGCCGGAGAAATTCGGCGGCTACGTGCACTCGATGGGCGCCGGCGAGCTGGTGCTCAAGATCCCCGCGCGCAAGCTCCGAGCGGCGATGACCGAGCTCGGCGGGTACGGCGTCGTCGAGCAGAAGTCCCTCAGCACCCAGGACGTCAGCGCCGAGTACGTCGACATCGAGTCGAGGATCCGCGCGCTCGAGAGCACGCACAAGCAGCTCATCGAGCTGCTGTCCAAGGCGCGCACCGTCGACGAGGCGCTGCACGTCCGGCAGGCGCTCGACCAGGTGGGCGCCGAGCTCGAGGTGCTGAAGGGCCGCATGCGCCAGCTCGACAGCCTGATCGCGTTCTCGACCCTGACCGTCTCGCTCTACGAGCGCGGACCCCATACCCCGACCCCGAGCAGCAACGACCCGTTCCCGTGGGTGGACTCGCTGGGCGTCGAAGCCACGGAGTGGAAGTGACATGCGACGCATCACCCTGATCCTCGGATTGTTCGCGGCGACCCTCTCGATCGGCGGCTGCCGCAAGTACAAGCTCGAGCCCCCTGCCGGGTTCGCCCAGGTCGACGACGACGACTCCGGCGCGCGCATGAAGGCGGGCGACGACGTCGGGCTCAACCTGCGGGTGTTCGACAACGTCGACGGCGGCACGCTCGAGTTCTGGAGCGAGGACCTGGTCAAGAAGCTCGGCCGCCGCGGCTACGCGCTGGTCGGCCAGACCGCCGTGAAGAGCAAGAACGGCGTCGCCGGCACGCGGTTCGACTTCGACTACACCGCGCCGGGATCGACCGAGAAGAAGTTCTACTCGGCGAGCCTGTTCGTCAGCGACTCGAGCGTCGTGGTGGTGCAGCTCGCCGGCGACGAGGCCCGGCGCGCCACGTGGGCGCCCAAGCTCGACGGCATCGCGGCGCAGACCGTCGTGCGCGGGTGCAAGCCCGGCAAGAAGACCTGCAAGGGCCCGCAGCCGGGCAAGCTGACCGCGCCGCCGCCGGACCCCATCCCCGGCGTGCCCAGCGTCCTGCCCGAGGACGAGACGACCACCGTCCCGCCGACGTGAGCCGGTCGCGACCACCGTGAGCGCGGCCGGGCCACCGGCCACGCTCAGCGCGGCCGCAGCGTGATCGTCAGCTGCGTGCGCGCGGGGTCGAAGCCCGCCTCGAGGCGCACGGGCCCCGCGGCCGCGAGGCTGCGCGCGCCGTCGAAGGGCACCGGGTCGCCCGTGCGCGCGGGCCCGCCGAGCTCCTGCGGCAGCGGTACGCCGGGCCAGTCGAGGCGCCACGACGACTGATCGCCGCCGATCGCCCCGGGGGCCGCGATCTCGAGCAGCCTCGCGAGCGTCGCGAAGCGGTGCACGCCGTGCAGGCCCCAGCGCTCGGTCGCGGTGCCGCGCAGGACGAACCGCCCCGGCGTCGCGACGCCGTCGCGCAACACGGGCTCGGGCAGCGCGACGTCGGGCTGCAGGCCGAGGCCATCGAGGCCCCCGAGCAGCGGCGCATCGCCGAGGGTCTGCGCCCACGCGAGGCCGTCGACCGACAGGGCGTGCTCGATCCGCAGCACGGCCCCCGACTCGCCGTACGGCGCGACGAAGGCGACGCGATCGAACAGCGCGACCGGGCCCGCGGCGGGGGGCAGCGCCGCCGTGCCGACCGCGACGCGATCGATCTCCTCGAGCAGCGGCCGATCGAACTCGACCAGGCTGCCGTCGGCGGGATCGACCAGCGACTTGCGCGGCACGCCGGGGGACAGCAGCGCCGTCATCGCGCCGATGCGCGCGGCCTCGATGCGGGCGACCAGCGGCATGCGCTCGGTCGTCGCGAGCGGCTGGCGGAAGTGATCCAGGATCAGCAGGCCATCCTGCTCGCGCGCGACGAGCAGCGCGCGCCCGGCATCCTGCCGCACCACCGCGACGACGTGATCGAGCGCCAGCATCGCGCGCACCACCGCGTCGACCCGCGCGGGGAGCGGATCGCCGGACCGGAAGACCACGCTGCCCCCGCCGTGATTGGCGACCAGCTCGTCGAGGTGACTGGCGAACCATCCGGGGCGATCGGTCGGGCCGACGAGGCGCCAGTGCAACCATGGCAGCGGCGCGTCGGCGAGCGCGGCGAGCAGCGGCGCCACCGCGGCGGCGACCTCGGCGGACTTCGCCTCGGGATCGCAGCCGGGGATCGTCGGCGTCTGCACGCACGCCGCGATGAGCTCGCGGATCCCCTGGGCCCGCGCGACCTCGCAGGTGCATCGGCCCCCCGCCCGCAGCGCGTCGCGGCTGGTGCGATCGTGGAGCGCCACGATCGACGCGAGTTCTGTGGCCGCGTCGACGCCCGCGGTCGGCGGGGCCTCGAGCGTCGCGCACACCGTGGAGTCGCGGCCGTACCCCAGCGCGTCGAGGGCGATCGGGTCGAGCTGCCGCGCGAAGAGTCCGGTCGGGGCCGGCGGCGCGGGCACCCCCGCGATCGCGGGCGCGGGCGGACGCTTGCCCGGCGAGGCGCAACGCACCACCGCGGTGCGCTCGGAGATCCATGCGCGCGGATCACCCTGGTTCGAGCACGCCACGAGGCCCAGCGCCAGCGACGGCAGCACGCGCAGGGGGAGCATCGCGGACGAGGTTATCATCGGCGCCTCGCGTTGCGCTCGGACGGGCGCCGGTGCTTTGGGCTACGCTGTCGCCCGCGGATGGGGACCGGCGACTGGGTGAGGGCGACGCTCGCGGGTTTGCTCCCCGCCTGCGCCGCCTATGCGACCAGCGGCACGCAGGTCCCGTGGTGGCCGCTGCTCCTCGTCGTGCCCGCCGCGTGGTTCACCCGGCCCCCCGTCGCGCCCCGCGGCGCGTGGTGGCTGGCGACCGGGCTGTGCGCGGCCGCGGTGCTCGCGGGTGGCCGCGCGCGCGGCCTCGTCGACGCGGCGACGGGGCGCGACCGCTGGCCGACCTACGATCTCGTCGACACACCGATGCCGAGCACGCCGCCGCCCTACGTCGCGGTCACCGGCTTCCTGCGCGACGGGTGGATCCTCGGCGAGTACGCGGTCGCCGACGGCGACGTGCCGGACCAGTCGCGGCCCGCCGACGCGGTGCTCGTGCCGATGGCCCCGACCCTCGAGGGGACGGTGCGGCAGGGCGGCGCCTTGGTCGTCGCGCGCGTGCCCGCCGACGCCCCGCGATCGCAGGCGCGCGTGACCCTGTACGGGCGCACCGAGCCGCTGCCCCCCGAGCTCGCGTCGACGCTCGTCGAGCTCGCCGGCACGCGCACCGACGAGGTGTCGGCGATCCTGGTCGACACGCTGCGGGTGCCGGCGCCACGCGAGGCATGGACGGCCCTCGCGCTGATGATCGGACTCGCGCTGGGCGCGGTGACGGGCTTCGGCCTCGCCCGCCGTCCGCCTGCGCAGCGCAGCGCCGACGCCTGATAGACTCGCGGCCGTGCGGCCGATCCGTCGAGTTCCCCTCGCCTCGCTCCTGCTGTGCCTGACCCTGGCGTGCCCGGCCGACGACGACCCGGCGCAGGGCACGGGCAGCACGACGGCGCCCGCCTCCACCTCGGGCGCGACGAGCTCGAGCGGCGGCGACACCAGCACCAGCGCGGACGGATCGAGCACCACGGGGCCGGTCGGCGACGGCGTGCTGCAGTGCGTCGAGACCTGCACCGTGCCGCTCGACTGCTGCGTCCCCGGCGAGCCCTGCCCCGGTCCGTACCCCTACAACGTCGACTGCATCGGTGGCCTGTGTCGCCAGGCGGTGTGCGTCGATGATGCGGAGTGCGAGGCATACCTGACCGGCACGCTGTGCCGTGAGGTCCGCGGCCTCGCGACCTGCGTGCTGCCGTGCGCCGACGATGCGCCGTGCACCGCCGCCACGCTGGGCACGTGCACGGGCACCGACGACGCGGGCGCGACCTACTGCCTCGATCGCTGCGACGCGCCCGGGGCGTTCTGCGGCAACCAGACCTGCGACGCCGCGACCGGCCTGTGCACGTGCACCGGCGACGGCCAGTGCCAGTCGGACTGGCGCTGCGTGGACTAGTCGACGTCGACGAGCGCGTACGCGTAGATGCCCCGGGGATCGTTGAGCCCGGCGACCAGGCGCGCCTGCTCCTCGAAGTGGCGGAGCACGGCGGCGTAGGGCGAGCTGGCGAAGCCCGGCGGGGTGACCGAGGCGCCGACGCGCTCGCCGATGGAGGCGTCGCCGAGCAGGCCGTTGACCACGCGGTCCTTGAGGTCGAGCTCCTTCTCGACGTACTCGACCTGGTACTCGGTGCCGAGCTCGGCGCGTGTCGCCGCCGAAGCGATCGCGTCCTGCAGCCCGCCGAGGTGATCCACCAGGCCCGCAGCGTGGGCATCGACGCCGCTCCACACCCGCCCCTGGGCCACGGCGTCGACCTGCTCGGTCGTCATGTTGCGGGCCGCGGCGACCCGGGCGAGGAACTCGCGGTAGCCGTGCTCGATGCCGCTCTGCAGGGCGCGCGCCACCGCGGGATCGAGCGCGCGCTCCGGGGAGACGTCCGCGAACGGCGTGGTCGCGACGCCGTCGACGTGGACCCCGAGGTGCTTGGCCAGGGGTTTCTCGAAGGTCGGGAACATGCCGAAGATCCCGATCGACCCGGTGATCGTCGTCGGGCTCGCCCAGATCTCGTCGGACGCGGTGCTGATCCAGTAGCCGCCCGAGGCCGCGACCGAGCCCATCGACACCACCACCGGCTTGCCGGCGGCGCGCGCCAGCTCGAACTCGCGGCGGATGACCTCGGAGGCGAACGCACTGCCGCCGCCACTGTCGACGCGCAGCACGAGCGCCTTCGTGTCGTCGTCGAGTCGGGCCTTGCGGATGAGCTTCGCCGTCGAGTCGCCGCCGATGGTGCCCGCGGGCGCCTCGCCGTCGACGATCGATCCCCGCGCGACGATGACCGCGACCTTGTCGCCGCGATGTCGCCGCGGCGACTCCTCGCGCACGAACTCGAGGTAGGCCTCGGCGTCGACGCGGTGGAAGTCGTGGGTCTTCTCGTCCTCGCCCACCAGCTCGATCAGCCGGTCGCGCACCGCATCCCGGCCGCCGGTGTGATCGATCAACCCCGCCGCGACGGCGGCCGCAGCCGCGTCCCCGTTCGCCGCGACCACGTGGTCGTCGAAGTTCTGCGCGTAGTCGATGAGGTCGGCCTCGGCGATGCCGCGCGCCGCCGCGACGTCGGCGATCCAGGCCGCCCACAGATCGCCCATCCACTCGAGGTCGGCCTCGCGCGCCGCCGGCGACATCTCGTTGGCGATGTACGGCTCGACGGCGGACTTGTACTTGCCGACGCGGAAGATGTGCCACTGCACCTCGAACCGATCCAGCGCATCCTTGAAGTACATGTGATAGCGGCCGAGGCCCGTGATGCCGACCTCGCCCATCTGGTGCATGTAGACCTCGTCGGCGTGGGCCGCGAGGTAGTACGCCGCCTGCGAGTAATTGTCGGAGGTGGCGATGACCTTCTTGCCGTGGCCGCGGAACACCTTCAGCGCCGCCGCGATCTCCTGCAGCTTGCTCACGCCGGCCCCGTTCAGCTCGGCGAGGTCGAGGACGAGCACGTCGATGCGCTCGTCCTCGCCGGCGCGCTCGATGGTCTCGATGACGTCGCGAAGCAGCGTCTCGGGCCCCGGCCCGCCCATGACGACGGACGACAGCGACGGACCCTCGGCGCCGAGCTGCTCGACGATGGTCCCCTTGGGGGCGAGCACCAGCGCGTTGTCGTCGGCGAAGTCGGGCGAACTGCCGCGCAGCGCGAGCACGAGCACGGTCAGCAGGATCACGAAGAACAGCACGTTCAGGACCGCGATGCGGGCCGCGTTCGACCACTTCCACAGCCGGGCGAGGCCACGGCCCACGCGCGCCAGGGCGGATCGGAACGCGGACGACTTGGGACGCTGTGCTGCCACCACCCGGGGAGTGTGGCGCACGGAGGTCCGCGCCGCGCGTCGTCCGTGGAGTGAGGTCGCTCTCCCCGACGCGGGAGCAGGGGGTGAAACCGCGGGTCTAGGGGGCGGGTCTCATGGGGCCGCGGTCTCTCGCTCACCCGGCTAGATCGCGAAATCCCGCTCCACCGACCCGTCGTCGGCGAGCGCCAGCACCATCGTCGGGTCGAACCACGGATCGCCGTCGTTGAACGGGTCGCCCTCGAAGTAGAGCTGCGTCGTCAGCCGCTGCTCGTCGTCCACCCAGATCTTCACGTGCAGGTGGGCCGGGCGATACTCGGCGCCGTTCAAGTACCAGCCGGGACGCAGGGTGTCGAAGGCGTAGCGACCCCGGGCGTCGGTCGCGACCTGCCCGTAGTAGCGGTACTCGAGCGTCGCGTCGTAGCTGGCGTCGGTGTCGCCGGGCACGCGATCGGGCGCAGCCGGCGACGCGTGCCACAGCTCGACGATCGCGCCGACCACCGGCAGGCAGTCGCCGTCGATCACACGACCGCTCAAGTGGACCGCGATCCCGAGGTCGCCGTAGAGATCGAGGTTCGAGCGGATCGGGATCCCGGGGCGGTAGAACGGCCCCTCGATCGAGCCCGGCGACGCCTCGCACAGATCGACGCCGGTGCTCCCGCCGTCGGTCGAGCCGTCGCCCGACGTCGACGACCCGGTCGACGCCGCCGAGCTGTCCGTGGTGTCCGCGGCGCTGGACGACGACTCGCCGGCGGTCGAGGAGGACCCGCTCGCCTCGAGCGCCCCCGACGTTCCGCCGCCGCCCGTGCTCGAGCCCGGGTCGCCCGACCCACCCGCGTCGGCGGTGCCCGACGGCGCGTCGTCGCCACAGCCGACGAGCCCGACCAGCAGCGCGGCCGAGCCGAGCTCGCAGAAGCTCCGACGCGTCGACGTCATGCGATGCACCTACGCCCGGGCCACGAACACCGGCAGGGTGTCGCGCACGTTCACACCACCGGCCTTGGCCTTGCTGACCACCACGTCGAACGGCGCGTCCTCGGGCACGGCCGTCCACAGGCGCTCGGCGCCGTTGGGCCCGTGCACGATGTCGAGCGCGCCCAGGCGCGCCAGGCACTGTTGCACCGTCGGCAGATCGGTGCGGAGTTCATCGGCGAGCTCGCGTTCCGCCATCGCGGAGCCGGCGAGCTGGTAGAGCAGATCGCTGATCATGACCATGAGAGGCGACCTCGATCTTGCACGAACCCAGCGGGTGCCCCAAGGCGTCGCGGCGTGATCGGACGCTCGCACGCGCCGGCGAGCGAGCGTCGATCGAACCTCACGCACCACGCGTTCACCCGGCCGTCGCGTCGGAATTCGCGTATCCGGCCCCACCGGGCAGGCGCGCCCGGTGACATCGCGGTGACGCGTGCGAACACAGGGCATCGCGAACTCACCCGGCGCCCCGTGCGGGCGCTACGTCCACCAGCAGCGGTGCGCCGCGCCCTCGGGATCGACGTTGGTCGCGGTGCCCTCGAGCTGCTCGAACAGGGCCACCACCGCGTCCCGCCGCGCCGCCGGCACGGCGTCGAGGTCGTCGAGCCACACGCTGTCGAGGCTCACGCGGTAGTCGGGGCGGCTCTGCGGCACCGAGTATCCGCCGACGCGCAGCTCGGGGTGCTCGGTCAACATCGCCAGGAACTCGCCGATCGACGGCGACGCGTTCTGGTTGGTCTGCGGGTTGGCGAAGCCCTCCTCGACGAGGGCCCGCAGCCGCGCGCCGTCGAGCCCGCCGAAGCGCGCGATGCCGAGGGACTCGTCGGTGGTGTCGACGCCGAGGAGCTCGGCCCGCCGGGCGTCGTCCTGGTTGAGCGCGAGGCCCATCCCCATCAGCGCCATCTGCAGCGCAGTGGTCTCCGCCTCGACGAGCGGCCCGCCGAGCTGCGCGAGCACGTTCGCCGCGGCGACGCGCACCGCGGCGACCGGGTGCCCGCGGAAGATCTCGAGCACGCGCGCCGTCGCGGCGGCGACCCGCCGGATCGCGACCGCCCCGAGTCGCGCGAGGGCGCCGTCGAGCGCGGCGTCCCAGCCGGCCGGATCCGCCGCGCGATCGCGACGCGACCACACGGAGGGGTCGAAGGCCGAACCGTCGAGCGCCGCACCGACCAGAGCATCGCCGCCGGGCGCTGCGGATCCGACGAGCGCCGCCTCGCGGGCCATCTGCACGAAGCCCACGCACCGCGGGCCGCCGAACGCGAGCAGCCGCGCGAACGCGGCGTCGCTGGGGATGCGACCCAGGGCGCGCACCGCATGGCGCAGCACGTGGTCGGACGGATCGGCCAGCAGCGCCTCGACGTGCTCCATCGCGGCGGCCGGCTCGAGGATCGCGAGCAGCTCGATCGCCGCGGCGCGGGCCGGCGGCTCTCCCTGCTCGAGCGCGACCCGCAGCGCGGCGGCGTCGGCGTAGCGCTGCGACAGCGGCGCGTCGTGCCGGCCGGTCACGTCCCGCATCGCCGCGTACGCGGCGTCCGGCGCCGCCGCGAGGACCCGCGCGATCACGGCGCGGTGGTGCGGCTGCCCGTCGATCGGCCCGAGGCCGAGGCCGTCCTGCGCCGCGAGGTAGTCGGCCCGACGCAGGGTCGTGTCGCGATCCCACGCCCCGACGAACTCCATCTCGGCGACGAAGCGCCGCGCCTGGGCATCGTCGGCGAACACCTCGTTCGAGCCCATCCACTGGGCCTGTGACCCGCCGCCGTCGCCGATGCGCAGCACGAACGCGACCTGCTCGGTGATCGCGACGAACGCGACCTCGCCGCGCCCGCCGTGGCGACCGACCTGGCGCAGCGCGGTCGCGAGATCCTGGTGGAGGCGGTTCACGGTCTCGGGCAGGAGGAAGCCGCGGACCTCGAGGCTCGCGGGCGGACCGTCGAGCTCGACGTAGTCCGGCGCGCCCTCGAGCGCGGCGAGGGCCGCGAGCAGATCCCCGACGGTGGCGAGCTCGCCCGGCGACTGCCCCTGCATGAGCGGCGGACCCTCCGGCCAGTCGAACGCCGCGGCGTCGAGCCGGGCGCCGTACCAGGCGGCGCGGGCGGTGTCGGGGAGCGTGAGGTGGCCGATGACGACGAGCGGGACCATGGCGTGTCGATCGGTCGATGCGACCCCGCCGCGATGTGACGGACCCCGGGACGGCGCGCGGATCAGTACAGCCCGGGGACGATGCGCCGCGGGACCCGACGGCAGTACTCGTCCCACAGGGCGCCGTACTTCGCCGCACAGCGGCGGTGATCGTCGCGCTCGCGCGGGAACAACAGCACCACGTAGTACAGCGGATACAGCCACGGCCCGATCACGCCCGGCCAGCCGAGGACCAGCGCCAGCCCGGTGGCCATGAGGATCTCACCCAGGTAGTTCACGTGCCGAGAGATGCCCCAGAAGCCGCTGCACAGCAGGCGGTGCGTCCCGTCTTCCACCACGCCCGGCGCGAACAGCCCGAGGAAGCGGTGGTTGGGATCGAGCTTGAAGAAGAACTTCTGCAGGTTCGCGCCGCGGGCGAGGCACCAGCCGGCGAAGAACACCACCACGGCCAGCGCGAGCCACCACGTGGGGCGCCCGGGATCGGGGAGCGCCGCCGTCGTCCACAGGCCCACCGCGTAGAAGAACGGATAGAAGGCCAGGCAGCCCCAGCCGAGCTTGAAGCCGACGCGCTCGGCGAACAGGTCGTACGTGTAGAGGTGCACGCGCTCGAAGAACAGGTAGTCGAGCACGAACCAGCTCAGCATCGCGGTGTACAGCAGCACGCCGGGCGACGACGCGAGCGGGTTGCCGAGCACGTGATGCGCCGCGAACGACAGGAGGTTCAGCTCGAGCATCGTCGCACCGACGAGGTAGAGGAACATCTTGAGATCGACGCGGTCGCCGAGGATCCGCGGGTTCTCGAGCCGGCCGAGGTAGAACTCGGCGAGGAACCCCCGACCGGTGCTCGGCGCCGCGAGCACGATCGCGAGCGAGAACACGAGCCCGAGCGTCACCGCGCCGGCGAGCGCGCCCCAGCGGTGCACCCAGAGGAAGTCCCACGGCAGCAGGCCCTGGGCGCACGCCGTCGCCCACAGCGCGACCGTGACGATCAACACCGGCACGCCGTTGAGCCGGTAGGCCAGCGGCGCACCGTCGGCGCCCCGCACGTAGCCGCGCACGCGCTGCGCCGGCAGGACGAGGTGCAGCGCGAGCACCAGCGCGTAGACGACCCAGGGCGTGCAGAATCCGACGAGGTCCATGCTTCAGGCGAGCTCCCGGGTGGACGATGCCATGATCGCGACCGCCCAGCGACGCGGCAGCAGACGCCCCAGCACCCACGCCGCGACGCGGTTGAGCAGGCCGGGGATCACGCGGGGCCCGCGGCCGATCGCGGCGAGCGTCTGCTCGGCGACGACGGCCGCGTCGAGGATGCCGGGCGCCTCGCGGCGCCGCGACGCGCCCGCATAGCCCGGGGTGCGGATCGCCCCCGCGCACGACGCCAGCACGTCGACGTTGGCTGCGCGCAGCTCGTGCCACAGGCCCTCGGCGAGGATGGTGCAGAACGACTTGCTCGCGGCGTAGGTCGCGACGCGCGGGCTGCCCTGCAGGCCGGCGAGCGACGACATGAGCACCAGGGCTCCGCGGCGACGGGCGACCATCGCGGGCGCCAGGGCGCGGACGAACGCCAGCGGCCCGCGCACGTTGACGTCGACCACGCGCTGCAGATCGTCCGCGGGCACGCCGAGCAGCGGGCCGACCGGGGCGTACGCGGCGTTGTAGATCGCGACGCCGAGCTCGAGCATGACGGTCGCGCGGATCATCGCGTCGAGGCCCTCGGGCTCGGCCAGGTCGACCGCGAGCACCCGCACCTCGACGCCGAACTCCGCGCGCAGCCTCGCGGCGAGCTCGGCCAGCGGCGCCTCGCGGCGGGCGACGAGCAGGAGGTGGAGGCCCCGGCGCGCCAGCGCGGTCGCGAACGCGGCGCCCAGCCCCTCGGACGCCCCAGCGACGAGGCCCCACGCACCGAATCGAGTCGAGAAGGTCGCGGTCACGATCGGGCGATGGTACCCGACGCGATCCCGCGCGGGTCGTCCGTGTGCGTCGTCGAGGGCATCCGGGCGGCCCGACCGGGCCGCAGCGCGACTATCATAACACCCCGAAGTGGCAGACGTCGTCGAGCCAGAAGCACTGATCCTGGTCGTTGCAGGTCGCGCGCTCCTCGATGGCAGCGCAGTCGACGACGCACTCGCCGTCCTCGGGATCCCACGCGCAGCCGGTGCCCGCCTCGCACGACGCCATGTCCTGCAACGCGGGGCAGTCCTCGGGCGCCTCGGCGGGCCCGTCGTCGGGGCACGCCGCGATCATGCCGAGCACGGTCGCCGCGAGCACGCGGGGGATCGCCAAGCGCCGTGTCGAGCTCACCCGCATCGTCGCTCGAGGTTAACATGCGCGCCCGAGGGCTGCGATACCATGGCGCGGCGTTGATCCCCCCCGTCGATCCCACGACGCCCCCGGCGAAGCGAGCGTCTACCCTGCGCACCCGCTTCGCGCGGGGCATGGCGGCGCTGTGGTTTCGATCGCTGCAGGTGCGCGGCGAACCGCCCGGCGACGGCCCCACCCTATGGGTGCTCAACCACCCCAACGGTCTGCTCGATGGCGTCGTGGCCTCGGCGGCGCTCGACGACGCGCCGCGTTTCGTCGGCAAGGCCACGCTGTGGAAGGTGCTGGTGCTGAAGCCGCTGCTCGCGGTGTTCGACCCGATCCCCGTGCATCGCCGCGCCGACGGCGACGTCGGCCCCGAGGCGACGATGCGCACCTTCGCTGCGGTGCACGAGGTCTTCGCCGCCGGTGGTTCGGTCGCGATCTTCCCCGAGGGCATCAGCCACGGTCACCGCGACCTCGCGCCGCTCAAGACCGGCGCGGCGCGCATGCTGCTGTCGGCGCCGTGCCCCGTGCGGCTGGTGCCCGCGGGCCTGGTGTACGGGCAGCGCGAGACGTTCCGCCACAGCGCGCTGCTCCGCATCGGCGCGCCGATCGACTACGACGATCTGCGCGGCGAGGGTCCCACACCACAGCGCGTCGAGGCGCTCACGCGTCGCATCCGCGAGGCGCTGCTCCCCTTGACGCTGCACGGGCCCGACGACGCGGCCGGGCGGCTCGCCGAGCGCCTCGGCTGGCTGCTCGCCGAGGGCCCCCGCGAGCGCGCCGGCCTCGAGCCGCTGCGCGCCCGCGTCCGCCTGCTCGCCGAGCGCCTGCGCGCCTGCGACGACTCGGTGCGCCACGAGATCGAGGCCCGCGTCGACGCGGCGACGCAGGCGCTCGAGCGCAGCGGACTGCGCCCGGATCAGCTCGGCTTCCACTACTCGAGTGACGTCGTCGCCGGCTGGCTGCCGGGGTTCCTGGCGCGGCTCGCCCTCGCGCCGATCGTCTTCTCGGTGGGCCTGCTCTACTGGCCGGTGTATCGGCTCACGGGCTGGCTCATCGGCCGACTCACCCTCGATCTCGACGTGCAGGCGACCTACAAGTTCCTGCTCGGCTTGGTGCTGTTCCCGGTGTGGATGATCGCATCGGTCGTGCTCGCGGGTGCACTTGCGGGGGCGCTCGGCGTGCTCGCGGCGATCGTCGGGGCGATCGTCGCCTTCGCCGCGATGCCGCTCGCCGAGCGGGTCGCCGAGGACGTGCAGGCGATCCGTGGCTTCCTGCGCCGCGACGACGCCGGGCTGCGCGTCCTGGTCGAGGAGCGCGAGGCCCTGCTCGAGGCGTTCCCGGAGCTGCGCGCCGCGGCGCCGTGAGTCCGCGGCGCGATCGAGCCGCGGTTCACGGGCACTCGGTGAGCGAGGCGATCCACTCGCCGACCACCGCCGCGCCCGGATCGACGCGGGCGGTCGCGAGCGGCGGCATCTGTCCGAGACCGCGCATGCCGATGCGCTGCCAGATCACCGAGCCGTCGGGATCGCCGGGCGCGAGGCGGATCTCGCTGGTCACCCACGCGTTGTAGTACTGCGTGGCGACGCCGCAGATGTGCGCGTCGGGAAGCGGCGTGTCGTAGCGCAGATCCTGGGTCAGGTCGGGCGGCGTCCATCCGCCCGGGCGATGACAGTGGCCGCAGTTGGCGTGCAGGTACGCGCGCGCGCGCTGCTCGAGCGGCGCGTCGAGATCGCCGGGGCGGGCCATCGCGGTGATGGCGGGGAGCGGCGCCGAGAACAGCCCGATCGACGCCAGTGCCTCGAGCTGATCGGCGACGCCGACGTCGTACGCGTAGGTGCCGGCGAGCTGATCGAGCCGCACGCCCAGGACGTCGGACGCCCCCAGGCCGTGGCACACCTTGCAGTTGCCGCGGCTGGGCCACGTGTAGTCGAAGCGCACCGCTTGGCCGTGATCGTCGAGCTCCAGCGGGTCGACGGCGCCCGCCTCGAGCAGCGTCGCGTCCGCGCCGTCCGCATCGAACCGATACGAGTGGAACTGCCAGCCGAACGGGCGGCGGATCATCACCCGGGCCTCGACGTTGCGGCGAGAGTCCGGGTCGCCGACCGCGAAGTCGAACGCGAAGAACTTGAGGACGATGGACCCGATCGGCAGCTCGAGATCGCCGTCGTCGCCGACCGCGATCACCTCGCCCGGCGGGATCACGAGGAAGCGATCCTTGGCGGCGTCGTCGGTCCACAGCGCCGCGTTCACGCCGTAGGGCACGACCCCGGGGGCGGGCACGCGGTCGGCGAGGTCGTCGAAGCAGCCCGCGTCCGAGAGCCGTGTCGGGAACACGTCGGAGATCGGGGCCACGTCGAGCGCGACGACGCGGTCGTCCGCGAGGGCGAGGATCCCACCGTCCGGGGCGTGCACGAGGGCCCAGGGCGGCGGATCGAGCACCGCGAGGATCTCGTCCTGCACCAGCGTGTCCTCGGAGCCGGTGTCGACGCCGCGGATCCGCCCCGAGCAGCGATCGCCGTACACCAGCACCTCGGCGAGGGCCGGATCGTCCGCGTCGTCGCCCCACGCGATCCCCGAGATGCCGCAATCGCCGTCGACGCTGCGATAGCTCGCGAACGGCGGCGCGGCCTGCAGGTCGCTGCAGTCCCCGCCCGGCAACAGGCACGCAGTCCCGTCCACCCGCGGCCAGCCGAGGTCGGCCCGCGCGGCGACGTGGTCGATCTCCTGCTGGGTCGCGCCGACGTCGATGCACCACGGCTCCGGGTCGTCGGGCGCGAAGGTGCAGCGCCAGGGATCGCGCAGGCCCATCGCCCACACCTCGTCGCTCGCCCCGCCCTCGCCCACCCACGGGTTGTCGGCCGGGATCGCGTAGGTCCCCGTCGCGTCGAGCGCGGAGGGATCGATGCGGAGCAGCTTGCCGCGCCACGACGTCGGATCGATCGCCAGCGACTGCGCCGCCTCGTCGGCCGTCGCGCCGACGCCGATGTAGAGCAGACCGTCGGGCCCGAACACCAACGCACCGCCGCTGCGCTCCCCGACGACGTCGTCGAGCTCGAGCACGAGGCGCGCCGTGTCGCTCGACGCGGTCCCGGTGTCGGGGTCGACGGTGTAGCGCGCGACGACGGTGCGGGCTGGGCCGGCGCTCGCCTCGTAGCGCACGTACAGATGACCGGTGCTCGCGTGATCGGGTGGCACGGCGAGGGCGACGAGCCGGCTCGCGGCACCGTCGAGGGCGAGCACGGCGATCGGGGCGCCTTCGTTCGGCAGGGCGACGATGCGGCGATCCGGGGTCGCGACGAACGACCGATCGGGCGCGAACGCGACGTCGATCGCCCCGCCGTCGAGCGCGGCCAGGGCGGGCGCGGCCACCAGCTCCGGGAGCATGCCCGGGGCGGTGCCATCGAAGCGGCACGCGATCACGTCGGGCCGGGGCGGGAGGACCGGCCCGTCGAACCCCGTGGTCGCGTCCGCGGACGACGTCGAACTCGAGGTGTCGGCGCCCGGCTCCGCCGGGGCCGCCTCGCCGCCGCAACCGAGGGTGATGCCGGCCAGCCAGAGGCCCGCGAGGCGGATCCGCATGCGGGCACCATTGCACCGCCAGGGGGGCCTCGGGCACAAGGGCCCCGCCCACGCAACGACTGCGCGGGCGCTTTCAGCACGAGTATCGCGAATGCCCCAACAGACATTAGGTGCGATTTTGGTCATTTGACATACGTCTTTTACTGAGCGTAATCTGCGGAACATGGACGCTCGGCCCGGCCTTCTTCCCCTGCCGCACCCCCACCGATCGCGCCCGGGCCCGCCGCCCTTCGTCGGCCCGCGGCGCGCGGCGGAGCCCGTGGTCGAGGAGATCGACGCCGAAGACCTGTTCCTCGAGGCACCGACCCCGCCGCCGGCGCGGGCGATCGTCCGGCCACCGCGGGCGCCGGCCCAGCCCGCGATCGCAGCGCCCGAGGGCAAGGTGCCCCTGGCGAAGCTGCCCCTGACCAAGGTCCCCGTCCCGCGCGCACCGACGGCGCGGAGCCCCATCGTCGAGGTCCCGCTCGCCCCGGAGTCGATCGTCGACGACGCGATCCTCGAGGAGGTCGACGCGTCGATCGTGGACGCGCCGATCCTCGAGGAGCCCACCCCCGCCGCACCGACGACGACCGAGACCGCCCCGACGGTCGTCGCCCCGATCGTCGTCGCGCCCGTCGTCGTCGCCCCGATCGTCGTCGCTCCGGCGGCCACCGCCGCAGCCGCTCCGCGGACGATCCCACGGACCTCCGCACCCGCCCCCTGGGTCGCGCCCCGCGGCGCGGCGGCGAGCGGATCGCGATGGGGCGTCGACGAGGTCCCCCACCGGACCCCGTGGTGGCGCTACACCGCGGTGTCGGCGGGCCTGTCCGCGCTCGTCACCACCGCGGTCCTCATGATCGGCCTCGATCGCGCCGCCGCGTCGAGCCCACCCCCGACGGCGCCCGCCGAGGTGGTGATCGCCTACGATCCGGGGCTCCTCGCGGCCCCGAGCGCGCCGCCGACGACGCTGGGCAACGACGCCGAGGAGGCGCCCCGCCTGCTCGCGCGTCGCGTCGCGCTGCGCGGCACCCGGAACCTCGCCGCGGGGCTCGACGGCCCGGCGCGATCGGCCTTCGAGGAGGCGCTGCGCCTCGACCCCCGCAACCGCGCCGCGCTCGCGGGCCTCGGCCGCCTCGACGTCGCGGCCAAGCGCTTCGCCAGCGCGATCGAGCGCCTCAGCCTCGCGGTGCGCCTCGAGCCGCGGGATCGCGAGCTCCACGGGCTGCTCGCGACGGCGCACGGCGAGCTCGGGCACGAGCGCGCCGCCGCACGACACCTCCGCCTCTCGCAGGGCGAGTGACGGAACCTGCGATCAGCCGAACGTCTCGTTCACGTAGGCGAGGACGTCGGCGACCTGCTGATCCGACAGCGACTGCGCCGCGCGTGTTTGCCGTCGGCCGCGGACGCTATCACGGCGCCGCGCCGACGGAGCGCAGTCAGGGACGGCCACGCCGGGTCCGGGCGGGGCGCGACGGGTCCGCGTCCAGTGCCGGCAGACCGTCGATGCTGGTCGCGTTCTTCGAGCGTCGGTAGGTGGCGAGCGCATCGTCGCCCACCGCGAGCTTGCGCTCGCCCCACGCGCGCATCTGCGGCCGCTCGCCCCGGTACTGCATCCGCGGCACGCCGTAACCGCAGCTGTCTGCGATACGATCGAGGCGGATCACGATGATCGCACGGCGGGCCTCGGGCACGCCTGCATCGGCGAACGCGAGGCGCTCGATCATCCCCGCGAACGCCGGCGCATCGGGCAACACCGCCTCACCGCGGCCGTACAGCCGCAGGATCCGGGGCGGGCCGACGAACGCGCACAGCATCACGACGATGCGTCCGTTCTCCCGCAGGTGCGCGAGCGTCTCGGCACCGCTGCCGATCGTGTCGAGGTAGGCCACGGTCCTGGCATCGACGACGCACAGGGAGCCGATCGGCCCCTTCGGCGACACATTGACGTGACCGTCGGCGGCGAGCGGCGCCGTGCCGACGAAGAAGAGCGACTGCGCGGCGATCCACGCCCGCAGCGGATCGTCGATGCCCTCGAACGTGCGGCCCACGTCGTCCACGATACACGCACGTCGCCGTGAACACGGCCGTCACGGCGCGCGCGGTCACCTCGCGCGCGTCGCGAGCCACGCGTCGATCGCGGCGACCGTCGATCCATGCAGCGGGCCCCCGGCCGCGAACACGGCCCTCGCCCCCTGCGCCAGGGCGATCGCCGCGGGACGATCGACGCCGACCTCCCACCGCGCCCGCGCCAGCGGCCAATCGACCGCGGCGTGCTCGATCGGCTCGGGCATCACGTCGAGCAGCCGCCGCGCGCGCGCCAGGGGCTCCACCGCGCCGGCCGCGTCGCCGCCCTCGAGCAGCGCGAGGCCGTAGGCCGTGAGCACGTACGCGACCTCGGGGTGATCGGGGCCCTGCGCGGCCTCGCGGATCGCGAGCGCGCGTCGCAACGGCGCCAGCGCCTCGGTGGGCCGTCCGTCGCCGAGGTATCGATCGCCCAGGCCCGCGAGGGCGAACGCGACGTCGGGGTGATCGGGGCCGTGCGCCCGCTCGGCGATCGCGAGCGCGTCGCGGAACCGGGCCTCGGCCACGTCGAAGCGACCGCGGGCCACCGCGACGTTGCCCAGCGCCACGAGCGTGTAGGCCAGATCGGGATGGGCGTCGCCGAGGGCCTCGCGCTTGATCTCGAGCGCGCGCTCGAGCAGGGGCTCGGCCTCGGCGAACTCCCGCTGCTGCGCCAGCATCGACCCGAGGTTGTGCAGATCGCGACCGACCTCGGGGTGGCCAGGCGCCTGCACGCGCTCGCGCATCGCGATCGCGCGGCGGAGGGAATCGACGGCGAGATCGGGGCGACCGAGGATCCCGACGATCGTCCCGTAGTTCGCCAGCGCCCCGGCGAGATCGGCGTCCTCGACCTGCCCCTCGCGCTCGCGCAACGCGATGCCGCGCTCGATGTGCACCCGCGCCGCGGCGTAGTCGCCGGCCGCCGCCTCGACGCGGAACCTCGCGCCCTCGAGGATCGCCGCCGGACGATCGCCGAGCTTCGCCCGCGCCCAGTGGGCCTGGGCGAGGTCGCACGCACGCCGGGCCTCGTCGACGCGGCCGGGCAGCTCGGCGAGGGCGTGGGCGAGGGCCGTCGCGGCCGACCACGCGACGCGATCGTGGCGGCCCTCGACCGCGGCGAGGTGCGCCGCACGGAGGTCTTCCTGCGCGGCCGTGGCGTCTCCGCGGCTCATCGCGATCATCCCGTGGGTCTCGCGGAGCTCGGCGACCAGCGGCGGCCAGCCCAGCGCGACGATCGGCTCGACGAGCGGCTCGATCGCGACCGCCGCGTCGTCGTAGCGCCCGGCGTTCTCGAGCGCCCGCGCCCGCGCGACGCCCTCGCGCAGGGCCGCCGCCCGCTCGCGCAGGGTCGGATCGTCGGGATGCACCGCGGCGTCGGCGAGCCGATCGAGGTCGCCGCACTCCTGCGGCTCGGGCAATCGCGTGGTCGCCTGCACCGCGCGATCGAGCACCGCCGTGTCCGCGGCCGCGAGCACGTCGACGAGCGCCGCGAGCTCGACGCGCCCGCGGTCGAGGCACGCGACGCGCAGATCGAGCGCCTCGGCCGAGGCCTCGTGCCGGACGTGGGTCGCCTCGCACGCCTCACGGCGCGCCGCCACGAAGCGGTCCGACCATGCGCCGAGGTTGCCCTCGACGCGCGTCCACGTGTCCTCGGCGTAGGCCTTGCCGGTGGCGCGCAGGGCAAGGGCGATCTCCCGGCGACGCGCGTCGTCCCAGACGCCATCGAGCGCGGCGTCGGCCGCCACACAGGGATCGGTCGCCGCCGTGCCGGCCAACGACGCGCCGAGCCAGACGCTCGCCCCCACGGCGCCCGCCGCGAGCACCGCGACGGTGGCCCGACGCCGCACCGCCGCGGGGTCGTGCTCGAGCGCCCGCAGCAGCGTGCGCATGTCGGGGTGGCGCTGCTGCGGATCGACCTTCAGCCCCTGCTGCAGCAGGCGGTGGATCCATGTCGGCACCCGCGTGCCGGCCGGCGGCGCACCGACGGCGCCCTGCGTGATCGCGAAGCCGAGTCCCGCGATCGACTCGCCGCCGAACGGCCGGCGGCCGTAGAGCGATTCCCACGCCAGCACGCAGAAGGCGAATTGATCCGTGCGCGCATCGACGGAGCCGCCGGTCCACTGCTCGGGGGCCATGTACGCCGGCGTGCCGAGTCGCGCGCCCGTGCGGGTCATCCGCTCGCCGAGGGAGTCCGACGCGGTCTCGTCGGCGCCGAGCGCCGCGACCGCCACCGCGAGCGCGTCGCGATCGATCGCTGCCGTCGGATCGTCGGTGACGCCGTCGACCGCATCGGCCGCGCGCGCGAGCCCGAAGTCGACGACGCGCACCAGCCCGTCGACGCCGACCAGCACGTTGTCGGGCTTGACGTCGCGGTGCACGATGCCGACGTCGTGGGCCGCCGCGAGCCCGTGGCCGGCCAGCCGCAGCACCCGGAGGATCTCGGTCCACGGCCGCGCGGGGTCGGCCTCGAGCCACTGTCGCATCGTCTGGCCCGGCGCGAACTCCATCGCGACGTAGACCGCCCCCTCGTGGGTGCCGACGTCGTAGATCTGCACGACGTTGGGGTGCGACAGCCGAGCCAGCGCCTGGGCCTCGCGGACGAGCCGTCGATGGGCGACCTCGCCGTCGCCGTGCAGCAGCTTGATCGCGAGCTTGCGCGACAGCTCGGGATCGAACGCGGCGTAGACCACCCCCATCGCGCCCTGCCCCACGCGCTCGATGACGACGTAGCGACCGATGCGCCGCGGGATGTCGGCGTCCGCGTCCCGCCCGAGGCTCGCGTCGCCGACGGTCTGCTGGTCCTGCACGCCCCCGCAGCATGCCAAAACCAGCGCCGCGCCGACGCCGAGGCCGTCGCGGGCCGCGACGTTGCAGCTTGCGACGCCGCCCCGAGGCGCCCGGCCGCGGGTCACGCGATCGCGCGACCCCCTCGGGATGACTCGGGGAAGTCGGCGCTCGGCCCTGGCGCGGGGCTTGGAAGAGGGGCCGCTGCCATGCGCAGGACGAAGCGAACCCAGGGGGTCTCGATCGCCGCGCGGCGGCTCGGCCTCGCCACCACACGGCTCGGCCTCGCCGCTGCGTGCATCGCCGCGCTGCCGGCGTGCCGCGATGGGGCGGCCGACGCGGACCCCGACGGGGGCACAGCGGCGGGCTCCGAGGGGGGCGCCGACGACACGGCCGACACCTCGGGCGGGACCGGCGACCCCGACGGCGTCGAGATCGCGCCGCTGTCCGCCACCGATCGCCTGGTGCGGATCTCGATGGCGCTGCGGGGCCGTCGACCCGCGCTCGAGGAGCTCGACGCGGTCGAGGCCGACCCCGCGGCCCTCGACGCGATCGTCGACGCGTACCTCGACGACCCGCGCTTCGGCGAGACGATCCGCGACCTCCACAACGAGGCGCTCTTGGTCCTCGTCGACTACTTCGTGTACCCCGCCGGCTTCCCGCCGCTCGGCCCCGCGGCGGGCCACGACATCTACGCGCTCAACCGCGCGGTGACCGAGGCGCCGCTGCGGCTCATCGAGCACGTGGTGATGAACGATCGGCCCTACGACGAGATCGTCACCGCGGAGTACACCGTCGCCGACGACCAGGTCGCGGCGGTGTGGGGGCTGCCGGGCGGGGACGCGGGCGAGTGGACCGAGACCCAGTGGGACGACGGCCGCGGCAACGCGGGGATCCTGTCGGACTCGTGGCTGGTGCAGCGCCACGGGAGCACGCCGTCGAACGCCAACCGCGGCCGCGCCAACGCGATCTCGCGGGCGCTGCTCTGCTACGACTTCGCCGATCGCGACATCGAGCTCGACTCCGACATCGACCTCTCGGATCCCGAGGCGGTGGCCCACGCGGTGTCGCAGAACCAAGCCTGCGCGAGCTGCCACCAGGGCCTCGATCCGCTCGCGAGCTTCTTCCAGGACTACTTCCCGCAGTTCCTCCCCGCCGAGGTCGTCGAGGTCGCGCTCGACGAGGACGACCAGACCTATCCGCTGCCGACCTACTACCCCGGGATCTTCACCGAGCTCCTCGGCGTGCCGATGCGCGATCGGGGGTTCTTCGGCGCCCCGGGCGACGATCTGCCCGCGCTCGGCCGGCTGATCGCCGACGACCCGCGCTTCTCGGCCTGCGCGGCGCGACGCTTCGTCGCGTACTTCCACCAGATCGATCCGAGCGCGGTGCCCCAGGCGCTCGAGGCCGAGTTCCAGTCGGTGCTGCTCGACTCGGGGATGGACGCCAAGGCGCTCGCGAAGGCGATCGTGCTCGACGAGCGCTTCGCCGCGTCGCACGTGGTGATCGGCGAGGACGACGATCCCGCGGCGCTGGCACCCGACGACGACGTCGTCGGCGTGAAGAAGGCCCGGCCGGTCCAGCTCGGGCAGCTGTTCGAGGATCTCACCGGCTTCCGGTGGCGGACCGACCTCGGCGTCGTCGACCCCGTCGATCTGCCGTACGGCCTCGGCCACGTCGACCTGATGGACGACTCGTTCCTCGGCTACGCGGTGCTCGCGGGCGGCCTCGACGCGATCTACGTGACGCGGCCGTCGCACACCTACAGCGCGAGCACCTCGCTGGTGCTGCGCGCGCTCGCCCAGCTCGCGGCGAGCTTCGTCGTCGAGGCCGACTTCGCCGCGGCGCCGGGATCACGTCGACTGCTCGGACACGTCGAGGCGACCACCACCGACGAGGCGGCGATCCGCGACCAGCTCGTCGCGCTCCACCGACGACTGTACGGCGCGCGCATCGAGCCCGAGGGCGCCGACGCCGACGACGGCTGGGCGCTGTGGTCCGGCGCGCTCGCCCACGGCGGCGATCCGGTCCGCGCCTGGACGGTCACCCTCACCGCGATGCTGCAGGACCTGCGCATCGCGTACTACTGATGATCGCTCGCGACTGACTGACGTCCGCTCTCGCCCGCCGAAGGATCCCCCCATGCGAACGATGCGAACCCTACGACGACGTAGTTTCCTCGGGGCCGCGGCCGCGACCGTCGGCCTCGGCGCCCTGGGCCTGCCGCGCGCGCGCGCCGAGGTCGGGGCGGCGAAGAACCTCGTGCTCGTGGTCGCCTACGGTGGCTGGGACACCACCTACGTGTTCGATCCCAAGCCCGGCCTCGCGAGCATCGACGCACCCACCGGCGACATCGTCGAGGTCGGCGGCGTGCAGTTCTTCGACGATCCCTCGCGCCCGGCGACGCGCGCCTTCTTCGACGCGTGGGCCGATCGCTGCACCGTCGTCAACGGGCTGCAGGTGCAGTCGCTCGTCCACGCCGATTGCAGCAAGCGCCTGCTGACCGGCACCCAGAGCGACACCAACCCCGACGTCGGCGCCATCGCGGCGTTCGTCCACGGCGCCGAGCGGCCGGTGCCGTACTTCGTCCTGGGCCAGACCTCCTACGCCGGGCCCTACGCGTCGATCTCGTCGCGCGCGGGCACGGCCAACCAGCTCGGCACGCTCGTCGATCTGCAGTACGGCTACCCGGCGGACGGCGTCGCCGCGCCGGTGCTGCTCGACGGCGACGAGCAGGCCCTCGTCCGCGCCCACGTCGCGGCGCGGGCCGAGCGGGTCCGCGCCGCGCGGGGCCTGGCGGGCGAGAACCGCAGCCGCATCGAGGCCTTCATCGCCAGCCTCGATCGCGGCGACGTGCTGCGGAGCATCGGGCCGGTGGGCGGTCTCGAGTTCACCCGCGACCTCGGCGTGCAGGCCGACCTCGCCGTCGACGCCCTCGATCGCGAGCTGTCGTGGGCGGTGCAGATCGAGACCGGCAGCTTCGACACGCACACCGACAACAGCATGCAGATCGTGCAGCACGAGCTGCTGTTCGGCGGCCTCGCGCAGCTCCTCGCGGGCCTCGACGGCCGGCCCGGCAAGCACGGCGGCGGCTCGCTGCTCGACGAGACGGTGGTCGCGGTGGTCTCCGAGATGGGCCGCACGCCGAAGCTCAACGCCGGCGGCGGCAAGGACCACTGGCCGGTGACCTCGGCGCTCGTGCTCGGCGGCGGGCTACCCGGCGGCCGCGTGCTCGGCGGGACGACCGACGCCCTCGCCGCGCGGCCGATGGACCTCGACACGGGGGCGAGCGCCGAGTCCGGCGTGCAGCTACAGTACGGCAACTTCGCCGCGGGCCTGCTCGCGGCGCTCGGCGTCGATCCCGAGGACCACCTGCCCAACGCGGAGCCGTTCCATGCCCTCGGCGCGTGAGTGTCTGCTGGTCGCGGCGCTGCTCGGCGCCGCGTGCCGCGACGGCGGCGACGGCGACGGCGACGCGGAAGGGTCGAGCGAGGGGTCGACCGGAGCCGGAGCATCGAGCGACGACACCGATACGACGAGCGACGGTGGATCGAGCGACGACGCCGGGACCACCGGCGAGGCGAGCTACCCCAGCTTCGACGAGCGGCCGTGCCCGCCCGACTCGGCCTTGACGTGGGAGAACTTCGGCGGCGGCTACGTGCTGTCGTACTGCACCACGTGCCACCACAGCGCGCTGCCGGCCGACATGCGTCAGCTCGCCCCCATCGCGATCAACTTCGAGACCGTCGAGCTCGTGCGCGCGCAGGCCGAGCGGATCTGGGCCCGCGCGGCCGATCAGAACCAGACGATGCCGCCGGTCGGCGCGCCCGCGGACGACCAGCGGGCGCTGCTCGGCGAGTGGCTCGCCTGCGGCGCGCCGACCAACGCCGATCTCGGGATGGACTAGTCAGCCGACGTGCACGGCGATCCACCGCGCGCCAGGGCTCGCCGCGAGCACGCGATGGGGCGTGTGCGCCGGCAACACCAGCCAGTCGCCCGCGACCAGCTCCGCGCGCTCGCCCGCGATCTCGAGCACGGCCGTGCCTTCGCACAGCAGGACCCACTCGTCGTGATCCTGATCGTAGGGCGTGGCGTCCGGCGTGGCGGAGCTCGTGATGTGCTCGATGCTCGTGCCGCCGAGCCGCGCCAGCACGGTGAAGCGCTCGCCCCGGTCCGGGACGTCGACATCGGCGAGGTTGCCCCGGGGAATCGTGCGCGGCGCCAAGGTCCCGCGATGGTACGCCGGATCAGCCGGGCGGCGGCGGCGTCACGAAGCAGTCGATCGTCGTCACGATGCGGAAGTTCGACTCGTTCGTGTGCCGCTCGGCGTGGAAGATGTCCATCGGGTAGGTCTCGCCGACCGTGAGCCCGAGGCTGTCCATCTGCACCGAGGCCTCGAGCGCGGGGTGCAGGCCGCCGAGGTCGATCGCCAGGGTCCCGCCGACGAACATCCACAGATCGTCGTCGCCGCGGAACGTGAAGACCTCGCCACCCTCGTAGGTGAAGCTGGTGTGGACCTCGGTCGTGAAGTGGAAGTTGTGTGGGTTGCCCTCGTCGCCGAAGCCCTGGCCGTCGATCGGGAAGAACGCCATGTTGTCGTAGACGAACATCCCCGGGGTGTCCTCCATGAGGCCCAGGTCGATCGGGAACGCCATGTTGACGCCGGGGACATCGTGGTACCAATCCGCGAAGCTCGCGGCGTCCGTGATCATCGGCGCGCCGGCGTACGCCGGGTCGAACACCGGCGTGTTGTCGGGCCCGAGCGTCGGCAGCACGAGACCGGTGGACGCGACGTCGCCGGCGTAGTCCTCGAAGTCGGGGTGCGCGGCCTGGAAGTCGCGGATCGTCGCGACGAGGCCGTCGCAGTTCTCGCCCGCCGTGTCGACCGGCGGCGTGTCGGCGCCCGCGGTCGACCCGATGTCGAAGCGCGGCCCGTCGTCGCCCGGCGGCAGCTCGATGCCACCCGAGTCCGAGCCCGTGGGATCGCCCTGGGAGATTCCAGCGCCGATCGTGTCGTCGCCGTCGGCGGGCGGCGACGCGTCGCGGCAAGAAGTCAGCAGCGCGAGCACGACGGTCATCGGGGCGCGGCGCAGCATCCCGCGATGGTTTCGCGGCGATGCCCCCGGCGCAAGGGCGAACCACCGCGGTCGCGACGGGGTTTCCCCGCGCGCGCGTGTCGTCCGCGTAGCGTCGCGCACCCAACCGGCACGACGCGGCGCGAGCTGGCCGCGCCGCGCGATCATTCGGTCGCGGCTGACGCCGGACGCCGCCTAGGCCCATCATCGACGGGTGACGATCGCGCTGCTCGATCTCCCCCACCACGAGGCCCGCGCGCTGCTGCAGCGCGGCACCCCGGTGTACCTGTGCGTGAACCCGGTCGAGTACCACGGGCCGCACCTGTCGCTGCACAACGATCGCGTGCTGTCGCTCGGCCTCGTCGCGGAGCTCGGCGCGCGGGCGGCTGCGCTCCACGGCTGGCCGATCGTGCACGCCGATCACCTCGAGCTCGGCGTCGACCCGTGCGCCGGTCCGGGCTCGCGACCGGTGCCGTTCGCGATGGTGCGCGACGCGGTCCTCGAGAGCTGTCGCGCGCTGCACGAGCTCGGCGCGCGGGCCGTCGTCCTCGTCACCTTCCACGGCGCGCCGCTGCACAACGTCGCGCTGCAGGCCGGGGTCGACTGGCTGCGCGAGCACGGCGTCGCCGCGATCGCCCCGTTCCACCTGCTGCTCCACGAGATGCTCGCGTTCACCGACGCGGCGCCCTACGCCGACGCCTTCGCACCGATCGCCGACGCGGCGGCCCGCGAGCGACTGGCCCGCGACCTCGCGTTCGACTTCCACGCCGGGTTCTTCGAGACCTCGCTCGCGCTGCACTGGGCGCCGCACACCGTCTCGGCGATCCACCGCGCGCTCCCGCCGTGCCCGCCCGTGGTGCCCGACGTCGGCCTCGCGCGCGCCGCCCGGGCCGCGCGCACCGTGGGTCGCCGCGACCTCGCCCGCCAGCTCGCGTTCGGGGCCCACGCCCTCGGCTGGGCCGCGCTGCGCCCGTTCCCCGGCTACACCAGCGAGCCCGCGTGGGCCAACGCCGCGTCGGGTGCCGCGTTCGCGCGGACGATCGTCGATCGCTTCGCGCCGGTCGTCGACGACGTGCTGTGCCGCCGCGCCGCGCCGCCGGAGCCGATCATGCCGTGGGTCGAGTGGACGACCGGCCGCGGCCGGTGGCCCGCGATCGCGCGGCTCGGCGTCGACGACGTGACGCTACCGCCGTAGCCGCGCGCTCGGGCGATCGTAGCCGCCCGAGGCGATGGTGGCACCGTCGGGGGCGAACGCGACCGAGGTCGCGACCGACTCGTGCGCGCCGACGGTGTACACGTGATCGCCGGTCGCCGCGTCGTGCAGGCGCACGCGGTAGTCCTGGCTCGCCGATACCACGCGCGTGCCATCGGGTGACACCGCGAGATCCGTGATCGCCCGACCGAAGGTCGGCGTGCTCCACAGCGTCGTCCCCGTGGCGCCGTCCACCAGCGCGAGCGTCCCGTCGTCGCCGCCCGCCACCAGTCGATCGCCGGGCAGGGCCGCCACCGCGAGCACGCGCGCGGTGGTGCTGGCGACCACGCGCACAGGATCGAGATCGTCGCCGCGGACCCGCGCGAGGCCGCCGGCGCCCGCGACCGTGATGCCGTGCTCGGTCCACACCACGTCCTCGAGGGCGCCCAGCCCGATCGCCACGCGCGACGCCAGCGACAACCGCGGCTCGGGCCCGGCGTCGGAGACGGTCCAGATCGCCAGCGTGCCGTCGTCGCCCGCGCTGACCAGGCGCGCGCCGCTGGGGTCGAAGGCCAGACCGCGGATCGGTCCGCCGTGCGCGGCGATGCGGGCGTGCGGTCGCAGGTCGGTGCGATCGCGCAGCACCAGCTCGCCGTCGCGGCTCGCGGTCGCGACGATCGACCCGCCGTCGTCGACCGCCACGGCGTCGATGGTCGCGTGGTGATCCAGCGCGGTCGCGAGGATGCGACCGTCCGCGGTCGACCACGCCACGACCGCGTCGCGATCCGCGTTGCCCCACTGCGGGCCACCGACGCTGACGAGCACCGCGCCGCCATCGGTGAACGCGAGCGCCTGGATCTTGTCGTGCGCCGCCTCCGGGGCCCCGGCCGCGGCGGCGCTGAGCGTCGCCTCGGTGGACGGCCGCTGCAGATCCCAGGTCCGCATCGTCCCGTCGAGGCTGACCGACGCGAGCCACCGCCGCGACGGATCGAGGGCGATTGCGTCGACGCCGAAGTCATGGCCGCGCAGGGTCTCGCGCGGCTCGCCGGACTCGACGTCCCACAGCACGATCGCGCCGTCGCGTCCCGCGGACACGAGCGTCGATCCATCGACGCGCAGCAGGTCGACGATCCCGTCGTCCTGCGGGGCGAACGCCCGCTCGAGGGCGCCGCGGTCCCGGGCGTAGGCGCTGATCCGCCGGTCCCAGCCGGCGCTGTAGATCGTGTCGGCCTCGACGAGGATCGCCTCGACGCCCTCGGTCCCCGGGAGGTCGCGCAGGTGCCGGCCGTCGGCGAGCGCGTGCACGGTGACGCCGGTCAGCTCGCGCGCGGCATAGACCTCGTCGTCACCGACCGCGAGCGTGCCGAGCTTCTGCGCGCCGCGGTGCTGCATCACGCGGGTCCACGCCTCGGCGGCGGGGGTCGTCGACGGCGCGGCGGGATCCCGGGACCACCGCTCGAGCGTGCCGTCGCGGCGCGAGAGCACGAGCTGTCCGTCGGCGAGGCCGAGGCCCCAGATCGTCGGCTCGCCCGCCGCGAAGTCCCCGAGGTCGGCGCCGTCCTCGACGCCGCGCGCGTGCACGAGCCCGCCGTCGCCCGCGACGTACAGCAGGCCGAGCGCCGGATCGAGCAGCAGCGCGCCGATCTCGTCGGCGACGCTCACGCGCCACGCCGGGGCGAAGCGGGGGATCGGCCCGCCCTGCGCTACCCGCCAGCCGTGCAGCGCACCGTCGGCGGTCAACGCGACGAGCAGGCCGCGATCGACGTCGTGCACGAGCGCGTTGGCGGGGGCGCCCAACGGCATCACCTGCGCGCTGCGATCGACCAGCGCGAGCATGCGGTGCCACTCCCAGTTGCGGTCGGCGACGTCGCAGGACCCGAGCGCCGCCTTGGCCCGCGCCAGGTCGTGGGCCGCCAGCGCGCGCTCGGCCACCGCGATGCGGTGCAGGTAGCTGTCGTCGACGACCGCCGCCGCCGCGACCGGGGCAGCGTCGACGGGCACCGGCTCGGCCGCGGGGCGCAGCGCCACGACGCCCAGCGCGGCGACGCCCGCAGCGGCGACCCACGGCAGCGCGCGCCGGGCCTGCCACGCCGCGCGGCGCAGCTGGTGCTCGCGCAGGGATCGCGAGGCGCGGACCGGCTCGCCCACCAGCGCGCGCCGCAGCTCCGCGGCCATCTCGGTCGCGCTCGGGTAGCGACGCGCCGGCGACTTGGCGAGGGCCATCAACACGATCGCGTCGAGCTCGCGCCACCGCGGACCACCCTGGGTCGGCGGGCTCGGCGAGTGGGTGCGGATGAGCTCGGCGACCCGCCCCGCGCCCACGCCCTGCACGGGGAAGGGCAGCGCGCCCGTGACGAGCTCGTAGAGCACCACGCCGAGGGCGTGCACGTCACCGGTGGGCCCGACGGCAGCCGCGGGCCCGTCGAACTGCTCGGGGCTCATGTAGTGCAGCGTGCCGAGGAACTCGCCGGCGTGGGTGCCCATGCTGGCCTGACGATCGGCGTCGTCGATCCACCGCGCGACGCCGAAGTCGATCAACCGCGGCGCGCCGTCACGGCCCACGAGCATGTTGCTCGGCTTGAGATCGCGGTGCACCACGCCCGCGGCATGGGCGTACGCCACCGCGTCGCACACCCGGGCGAACAGCTCGACCCGCGCCCGCACGTCGAGGCGCTCGCGGTCGGCAAACTGCGTGATCGTGCACGCCTCCGGGATGTACTCCAGCGCGAAGAACGGGATCGGCCCGAGCTCGCTGTCGTGCGTGCCCGCCTCGTAGATGCTGGCGATGCCGGGGTGCTGCAACTGCCCGAGGATCTCGACCTCGCGCTCGAACCGGCGCCGCAGCTCGCGGGTCACCAGCCCCGTGCGCAGCAGCTTCAGCGCGACGCGACGTCGCGGGTGGGCCTGCTCGGCGACGTACACCGTGCCCATGCCGCCCATCCCGATGCGACGGCCGACGACATACTGACCGACGCGATGGCCCTCGAGCCACCGACCGGCGAGCTCGTCATCGGCGCCCAGGCCCAGCGCGGGTGGCTCGAGGAAGCCGTCGGCGTCCGCGTCCGCGGCGAGCAGCGCGGCGACCTCGGCCCGCAGCGCAGGTTCGCCGACGCAGCGGCGATCGAGCTCGGCGTCGCGCTCGGCCGGCGGCCGATCCAGCAGCTCGAAGAACAGCGCGCGGCCCCGCGGCGTCAGCTCGGGCACGGCGGACCCCGCAGGGCGGCGTGGGCGAGCGCGTCGTAGAGGTACGCCCGCGCCAGCCGGAACGTCCGCTCCACCGTCCGCTTGGAGACGCCGCTCGCCGCCGCGATCTCGTCGTGGGTCATGCCGGCGAAGAACCGCAGCTCGACGATCTGCGCCGCGAGCTCGTCGAACGCCGCGAGCCGATCGAGCGCCGCGTCGAGGGCGAGCAGGTCGACGAGCTCGCCGTAGACGTCCGCGATCGCGAGCCCCTCGAGGGGGACCGCCGCCACCCCGTTGCCGCGCTTGATCCGGCCGCGGGTCCGCGCGTGATCGGTGAGGATGCACCGCATCGCCCGCGCGGCCGCGGCCATGAACTGACCACGGTGCTCCCAGCCCTCCTCGCCCAGGCGCATCCACGCCTCGTGCACGAGCGCCGTGGTCTGCAGCGTGTGCTCGCCCCGCTCGCGCACCATGAGCGCGTGGGCCAACCCGCGCAGCTCGGTGTACAGCGCCGACCACCGATCGCCCTCGGCGACGAGCGGCAACGGCGACACGCGTTCGTCGGGGGTGGTCACCTCGGGGACCATCGTCGACGATTTGGCGGCGCGGATCGACTGCCGGGGCGGAACCGACGGTGTGCGCACGCCGAGGCTGTCATGCGGACCACGCAAACGGCGGGCCGACGCGAGCAGTGCGTCCGCTATCGCGCCGCCGCGGCGATCTCGGCCGCGAGCGCGCGGTGCTCGGCCCGTGAGGTCTCGGGGACCCCGAGGGCGGCGTCGAACTCGAGGACCCGCGCGATCGCGGCCGCTGCGTCGCGATGGTCGCCGAGCCGGTGCAGCGCGTTGGCCTGATCGATGAGGGCGTTGCGCTCCGCCATCGTGGGCTTGGCGTGGCGATCGAACATGTCGATCGATCGATCGATCGGCGGCGGAAGGCCGCGAGCATGTCCCTCCCAGCGGCCCGCCCCCCGCAAGGGACGAGCGGTGTAGTATCGCACGGCGTCCATCGGACGGCGCAGAGCACCACGGTGCACGCCCGATCGACTGACCTCGACCTTCCCATGCTGACCATCCGCGAGGGCCAGCTCGACGTCTTCACCGCGCGAGCCTGCGAGGAGTTCGCCCAGCTGGTGCTGGAGCGAGCCCAGGCCGCTGGCGTGACGCAGCGGCCGTCCTGCCTCGAGGCCCGCGAGCGCATCGCGGCGGGCATCGAGGCC
>LNFM01001898.1_pt1 | contig 45560 bp, 40 predicted proteins | sample 596031 | NCBI WGS metagenome assembly LNFM01 (sample SAMN04254537, study PRJNA301005) | activated carbon metagenome | isolation source: dual media filters at the Ann Arbor, Michigan drinking water treatment plant | place: USA: Ann Arbor
TCGATCACTTCCTCGCGTCCGATGGTCTTGCCCTTCATCGTGTCGAGCATCACGACGCCCGGCTTGACGAGCTGCATCAGGTCCTTGTCGGACGACACGACGGTGACGTCGCCACCGGCCTCGACGGCTAGGCGCGCATAGGTCGCGATGAGGTCGTCGGCCTCGTAGCCCTCCTGCTCGATGGAAGCGATATTGAACGCTTTCACCGCGGCGCGGATCAGCGGGAACTGAGGCACCAGCTCTTCGGGAGCGGGCGGGCGGTTGGCCTTGTAATTCGGATAGATGTCGTTGCGGTAGTTGGTCCGCGACGCGTCAAAGATGACGGCGATGTGCGTCGGCCCGCGCGCACCCTTCGCCTCCTGGATCAGCTTCCACAACATCGCGCAGAAGCCGTGGACCGCGCCGACAGGCAACCCGTCCGACGGCCGCGTCAGAGGAGGCAGTGCGTGGAAGGCCCGGAAGATGTATCCCGAACCGTCGATCAGGTAGACGTGGCTGCCCTTGCCGACCGGCACCGGCTCGCCGTCAGGGACCGTGATGCGGTCCTTTGGAGGTACTTCGCTGTCGCTGGTCATCTCTGTGCTCATGGACCGCAGTATAGAAGGCGCGCGCGGTCCGGTCAGCCGCTTCTCGCAGGGCCTCCCGCCAGCGCTGTGGCAGGATGCTTGACAGATATTCTATAGTTCTCCCATGCGAACCTCAGACATCGATATGCTGATCGTGCCCGGCTGGACCAATTCCGGGCATGACCACTGGCAATCGCGTTGGCAGCGCCACTTCAAATCCGCGCGGCGGATCGAACAGGCGGACTGGAATACGCCTCGTCTCGCCGACTGGGTCGAGCGGATCGTGGCCGAAGTCGCGGCGGCAACGCGGCCCGTTGTGCTGGTAGCGCATAGCTGCGGCGCATCGGCAATCGTGCACGCGGCGCCACGGCTGGTGCCGAGCCGGCTCATGGGCGCTTTTCTCGTGGCACCCCCCGATCTCGACGGCGCCGACAACTGGCTGGCCAAGGAGGGCGGTTTCGCGCCTGTGCCAATGGTGCCGCTGCCGTTTCCGTCCCGCATCCTCGGCAGTTCCGACGACCCCTACTGCTCGATCGAGCGCACACACGCGTTTGGCGCGGCGTGGGGCTCGGATACGTCGATCATCGCCAACGCCGGCCATCTCAATACGGCGTCGGGACATGGCCCGTGGCCAGAGGGTCTGCTCACGTTCGGGCTGTTCCTGCGCTCCCTCGGCGACGTGCCAGGAAGGGCCTGACGGCGCCTAGCCGACCTGACCGCGATGGCGCAGGAAATGGTCCGCCAAAACGAGCGCCATCATCGCTTCGCCAACCGGTACAGCGCGGATGCCGACGCACGGATCGTGGCGGCCCTTGGTGATGATGTCTGTGTCGTTGCCCTCCAAGTCGATCGTGCGGCGCGGTTGCAGGATCGACGACGTCGGCTTGACCGCGAAACGCGCGACGACCGGCTGTCCCGTCGAAATGCCGCCAAGGATGCCGCCTGCGTGGTTCGACAGGAACACCGGTTTGCCGTCGTTGCCGGCGCGCATTTCGTCAGCATTTGTCTCGCCCGAGAGCGCCGCAGCCGCGAAGCCGTCACCGATCTCGACGCCCTTCACCGCATTGATGCTCATCAGCGCCGACGCGAGATCCTGGTCGAGTTTGCCATAGATCGGCGCGCCCCAGCCGACGGGTACACCCTCGGCGACCACCTCGATGATCGCCCCGACCGATGACCCTGACTTGCGCACCGCATCGAGATCCGTCGCCCACTGCTCCGCGGTCTTGGCGTCGGGGCAGAAGAATGGATTGTTGTCGATCTCGTTCCAATCCCACCGCGACCGATCGATGGCCCGGGCACCGACCTGAACCAGCGCGCCACGCACTGTGACGCCCTCGATCACCTTGCGTGCCACCGCGCCTGCCGCGACCCGAGCCGCGGTTTCGCGCGCCGATGACCGGCCACCGCCGCGGTAATCGCGAATGCCATACTTGGCCATGTAAGTATAGTCGGCATGACCGGGCCGGAACTTCTGTGCGATCTCGCCATAGTCCTTCGACCGCTGGTCCGTATTCTCGATCATAAGTGAGATCGGGGTACCGGTCGTGACTTGGCGGCCGGTCGCGTCGTCGAAAACGCCCGACAGGATCTTGACCGCATCATCCTCGCGGCGCTGGGTGGTGTAGCGCGACTGTCCAGGCTTTCTGCGGTCGAGGTAAACCTGGATTTCGGCAGCGTCGAGCGCCAGTCCTGGCGGGCATCCGTCGATCACACAGCCGAGAGCGGGCCCATGACTTTCGCCCCAGGTCGTGGCACGGAAAAGTTGGCCGAAGGTGTTGTAGGACATTGGAAATCCGGTCGTTGTGGCCGCGATGCAGCATAATCTATATCACGACTGCGCCCTTCCCGTCCCTTCCCAATATTAACATCCATTCAAGTTGTAGATTAACAACCGTTCAAGTAGAGGGGCACGGAACAAGTGTGACTTTAGCGTTTCGAACGACGTTAATATTGTGCAAAGCTTCAAAGTTGCTTACAGCTCCCAAAAGTTGATGTATAGCTGCTCTCGGCACTAGGGAGGAAGCGGGGGCTGAGCTCCAACTCCACCGGGGCCTGCTTGCATTCTTGGAAGCCGAACTGTGGAGGAAACCCTATGAAATTGACCACTCTGATCGTCGCTGGTGCCCTGAGCGCATTTGCCATGACCGCCGTCGCTGCCCCGGCCCTGACGCCGGCCTCGACGATCGCGCCCGCAAGCACGATCGAGCTGGCGCAGGCCAAGAAGAAGGCCGCGCCGAAGAAGGTCGTGAAGAAGAAGGCCGTCGCGAAGAAGAAGGTCGCGAAGAAGAAGGTTGCCAAGAAGGGCAAGAAGGTTGCGAAGGTTGGTCCGGGCCGCTGCGGTACGATGAAGTACTGGAGCGCGAAGACCAAGAAGTGCGCCTCGAAGGGCTGATCTCGGCCTGACGCAGATTTCCAATTGGGGTCGGACCAAGGTCCGGCCCCTTTTGTTTGGGCAAACTCGATTTTTTCCGGTGGGCTCAGCGCCAACCGAAGGCGATGCGCTCGACTTTTTTTTCTCCGAGCGTATCGAACAGCCGCGCCATCGGGCGGCCGCCGCGGCGCCAGTAGAAGTGGCACGCCTGATCGTTCTCCGCGAGCGCCCACACGATCAGACCGGACAGCCGGCGTACGTCCAGCGCGTGTCGCGCGCCTTCGAAGAGATGCTCGCCGAAGCCGAGGCCCTGATGGGTCGGCGTGACGTACAGCTCGTAGATCTCGCCCTGAAAGCGGCCCTTCGAGCGGGCACGGCCGAAGGTCGTGTAACCGGCGACCTCGCCGTTGACCTCGAGGATCAGCATGCCATCGCCGCGGCCCGTGACGCTGCGCCACCATTCGACATTGCGGCGCCGGATCGTGCCTTCGAGGTGGAGATGCGGAATGATGCCGCTGTAGGCAAGCCGCCACGTCAGGGCAAAAAGCTCTGTGAGGGCTTCCGCGTCGAGCGCCTGCGGTTTGCGCACGACGATATCGGAACGGGACTGCAGCATCCGACCAATATAGCGCAGTTGTGGGCCGGAGGGCAGGGCTGTCCGCCATGAGTTGCGCGCAGCGCTGAATTTGTCGCGGGTTTGCTGGGTTTTCCTGGAATTGTTCTTGGCGGATTGGTGGCCTGCTGCAGCCCGGTGAGCGCTAACCGCGCCGTCCTTTCGCGCGCGGCGGGCAGTGTTCCTGTGGCTTCGATTGCGTTCGCCGACGGGACTGTGTTAGACGACTGCCGGTGCGTCGTGCCTCGTCCGCGACGGAGGGTTCTTCCCGGCGCACAGCCATCGGAATGTCGGTTCAACCGGCAGCCGATCGCGGGGCGACGTGGCGGAGTGGTTACGTAGCGGACTGCAAATCCGCGCACGCCGGTTCGATTCCGGCCGTCGCCTCCAAATCATATTCTGAATACATGCCCGGATCGACCTGATCTGCGCGGACGCCACTCCAGGAGAGCGATGGTGGCCCATCGAGATCAGATCCAAGAAGGTATTGTCCGTTTTCTCGCCGAGACGCGCCTGTCCAAGGCGACGGATGCTCAGGGGCGTGAATGGCTCTCGATTTCCGGTCATTCCAACGGTGCCATTCAAGCTCAGCCTCGCCATCTTATGTGGGCGGGACGTCGATCGGCCAATAGCGAATTCTACGAGGAAGCGACCACACTTGTGATGAGCTATCTCCTCGGCCAACTTCGGCCGACGACGTTCCTCGATGTTGGTGCATGGAAAGGGTACTTCAGCCTTCTCGCGGCCTCACATCTCGCTTCACGGCCGACGGCCTACGCGTTCGACATGCGTCCCAGCGGCATAGCGTCGATCAACGAGAAAGTTCAGGGCTTGAGCTTGCCGGGTCGTGTTGAAGGCCGTCTTGTGGGCTTCTCGGACCGGCACGTCGGTTCGACCAAGATCTGGTACTCGCGAATGAAGATGTTCGAGCGCGAGCCCGAGCCTTCCGAGTATCGAGAGGCGCCTTGGCGCCGTTTAAAGTTTCTGCTGAAAGGAAACAAAGAGCGCGGCCTGCAAACCGTCGATCTGTTGGTGACCAGCCTCGACCAGTACTGCTCTGATCATGGCCTGGTCCCGCAGCTCATCAAGATCGACGTCGATGGGTACGAAGGAAAGGTATTGCGTGGTGCACGTGATCTTCTGACGCGCGTCCGGCCCACGATTTTCTTGGAATTGCACAAAGACGAGGTGCAGCGCGATGGCATACTGCGGGACGAGGTCGTCGGAATGCTCTTCGATGCCGGCTATAGCGCGCTCTTTCTGACCGACCACCACAAGCGAGACCGGTGTAAGATCGTGCCCGTTGAGTCGGGCGATCCCCTCCTCAAGCGCCAGCAGACCGATATGATCGTTTTTCTGCCGCCCGCACAGTAACCTTTTTTTGCTCGATGAGGTTGGGCTTGCGGCCATTGAGCCTGTCGCGATTAGGCTGTCGTCCCGGGTACTCTTTCCGTGCACACCCCCTCCACGCGCTTCGCACCTCTCCGCCAGTAGACCATCCCGTTCCGCCGTGCGATGGAATGGGAAATTCTTTAAATCAAGCCGACACTCCCGGGAGGACCCATGATCCGCATCAAGGCGCAGGCGCTCGAAGATCTCGTGCGCGACATCTTCATCAAGGCGGGCTGCTCGGAGGCCGAGGGCAAGCGGATCGGCAAATATCTCGTCATCGCCAACCTGACCGGCCACGACAGCCACGGTGTCCAGCGCGTGCCGCGCTACCTGCAGTGGAAGGCAGACGGCGACTTCATCGCTGATCGCGAGGTCAAGGTCGTCTCCGAGACGCCGGTTTTGGCGGTGCTCGACGGCCAGTACGGTTTCGGCCAGACGATCGGGCCGCAGGCCGCGGCTATCGGCATCAAGAAATGCAAGGAAATGGGCCTCGCTTGCGTGGCGCTGCGCAATGTCGGCCACATCGGCCGCATCGGTGATTTCGCCGAGATGGCGGCGGCGGAAGGCCTCGTATCCGTTCACTTCGTCAACGCTGCCGGCAGTATCCTCGTCGCCCCATTCGGTGCCGTCGACCGCCGCTTTTCGACGGCGCCCTATTGCGTCGGCGTTCCACGACCCGGCACGACGTCGCTGATCCTCGACTTTGCAACGTCCATCGTCGCCGAGGGCAAGGTGCTCAACGCCTCGTTCGGCGGCAAGAAACTTCCCGAGGACGCGCTGATCGGACCCGACGGCTCGATTGGCAACGATCCCCACACGCTCTACGGCGACTACACGCCAACCGGCCCGCGCAATCACCGCGAGGGCACCGGCGCCATTCGCGCGTTCGGTGACCACAAGGGCTCGGGCCTCGCGCTGATGTGCGAACTGCTCGGCGGATCGCTCACCGGCACCGGCGCCACCGAACCCGGCCGCAAATTCTCGAACGGAATGCTGTCGTTCTACGTCGATCCGACGAAACTCGACCCGAGCGGGTTTTTCCCCAAGGACGTCCAGCGCTACGTCGAATTCGTGAAGGGCGCAAAGCCCGCGAAGGCCGGCGACGAGGTGCTGGTGCCCGGCGAGCCGGAACTGCGCATGAAAGCCGAGCGCCTCGCCAACGGCGTGCCGCTGCCTGAGGATACCTGGAGCGCGATCGTCGATGCGGCCCGCAAGGTCGGCGTCGACGAGCGGCGGATCCAACTCGCGGCACAGTGACGATCCGCGATGCTGACCGCCCATACCCTCAACGACCGGATCCGCGCCCATTCCAACAATGCGGCGCATGGCATGGAGGTCCCCGCGAATGCGAGGATCCTGTTCTGCAATGGTCAGGTCGGCGTGCGATTGGACGGCTCGGTGCCGGAGGAGGCACTGGAGCAGATCGAGGTGATCTACGAGCGTATCGGCATCATTCTCGCCGCGTCGCGGATGACATTCGCCGACGTTGTGAAGCTCACTGTCTACGTCACGGACAAGTCCATCCTCGACGCCTACTTCCGCGTCCGCGCTCGGGTGATGGGCGATCATAATCCGCCCGCCACGCTCCTGGTCGTCATGCCGTTCCCCCGCGAGGGCGTCAAAGTCGAGATTGAAACCATCGCGGCGAAGGTCGACTAGCGGCGGGAGATCGATGGCCGTCGTCGACCTCCCAGCCAACAAGCATCGCAACAGCTCAATAGAACCCGAGGAAACGCCATGACCACCATCTCCGCTGAGACGCTCGCCTTCCTGGAAACCGTCGACACGCCGACCATCTGCAACGCGCTCGAGATCGTGGCGCCGGAGCGCCGCCTGTTCGGCTACACCGTGCGGCCGTTCGTGTGCCCGTTCCCCGACGTCATCGCCGTCGTCGGTTACGCGCGCGTCGCGACCTGCCGCGCCACCCATGCCAACGAACTCACCGGCGACGCCGCCCGCAAGCAGCGCATCGGCTATTACGAGTACATCGCCTCGGGCCCGGGACCGACGATCACGGTGCTGCAGGATCTCGACGGCGCCGAGGTCGGCTACGGCGCGTTCTGGGGCGAAGTGCAGAGCACGGTGCACAAGGGCCTCGGCTCGCTCGGCGTGATCACCGACGGCTGCATCCGCGACATTCCGCAGTGGGCGCCGGGCTTCTTCGCGCTCGCCGGTTCGCTGGCGCCAAGCCACGCTTACACTCATCTCCACGACTTCGGCAAAGAGGTCCGCGTGCACGGCATGGTCGTGAAGCATGGCGACCTCATCCATGCCGATCGCCACGGCGCGGTGATCATCCCGCACGCCGTCGCCGACAAGATCAAGGGCGCCTGCGACCTCCTCTCGCGCAAGGAAGCCGTAATCCTCGATCAGGCCCGCAAGCCCGGCTTCAACATCGATATCCTGCGGGCGGCGCTCATGAAGCAGGAAGAGATCCACTAGCCTGAGTTGCTGCGCTTGCCTTCGGAAAGACTGGACAACTGCGCGATTGCTTCCGCATGGCAGCCATCGCGCGGGCGTTTCCGATTGAAGCGCCTAGCGATTCTAGCGACAACAAATCCACTTTAGAACGAACGCAGCAATTGCCCTGATTGCTGCACCGCGTTACAAGCCCAACGGGTGGCTGACGCTGCCTCTGCGGTGATGCGCATCCGGTTGTTGCTGGATCGAGCATAAGTACGCGGAAACATTGGCACAATGCCCGCAGCTCGGCGCTGGAGAGATCTCCAGGGGCGCGAGCCGGGCCCGACAGAACGAGAGCCGAGACCAGAATGGCCAGCGCCAAGCCGTCCGCCGGGTCCCCGCGCCCGATCTCGCCCCACCTCCAGATCTACAGCCCGCTCATCAACATGGTGAGTTCGATCGTGCACCGGATCACGGGCGTCGCCCTGTATTTCGGCACGCTGCTGCTGGCGTGGTGGCTGGTTGCGGCGGCATCGGGTCCCGCCGCCTATGCCTACGCGAGCTGGATCTTCAACAGCCCGTTCGGCCTGCTCGTGCTGTTCGGCTACACCTGGGCGTTGTTCCATCACATGTTCGGCGGCTTGCGCCATCTCATCTGGGACACCGGCCGCGGCTTCGACCTCGATACGGTCGATCGCATGTGCTGGTTCTCGATCATCGGCTCGGTTTCCCTGACGATCCTCGTCTGGGCCGCCATCCTGTTCTCCTGAGGGGCTTGCCATGTCCACCACTCTGCGCCCCACGCCTTCGCCCAATCACGCCCAGATCCGCACCGCGCTCGCGCGCGTTCGCGGGCTCGGCTCGGCCAAGGAAGGTACCGACCACTTCTGGCGCCAGCGCGTGACCGCGGTCGCCAACCTGTTCCTCGTCATCTTCGCCGTGTGCCTAGTGCTGCGTCTCGTCGGCACCGATTACGCAGAGGCGCGCGCGGTGCTCGCGAGCCCGCTCGTGACGGTGGCGCTGGCGATGCTGATCGTATCCGGCGTCATCCACATGCGACTCGGGATGCAGACGGTGATCGAGGACTACATCCATTCGGAAGGCGCAAAAGTCGTGGCGCTGATGGCGAACACGTTTTTCGCCATCGCGATCGGCGCGACGTGCATTCTGGCGGTGTTGAAGCTGGGTTTCGGGGGCTGAGGAACGACCATGAACGCACAAGCCAACGGTGTCGCCAAGCCTGCGCTCAACGGTAAGGCCTACGCGACCACGGACCACACCTACGATGTCATCGTCGTCGGCGCCGGCGGTGCCGGTCTGCGCGCCACGCTCGGCTGCGCCGAAGCCGGCCTCAAGACCGCGTGCATCACGAAGGTGTTCCCGACGCGCTCGCACACTGTCGCCGCGCAGGGTGGCGTCGCGGCCTCGCTCGGCAACATGGGCAAGGATGACTGGCGCTGGCACATGTACGACACCGTCAAGGGCGCCGACTGGCTCGGCGACCAGGACGCGATCGAGTATCTCTGCCGCAACGCGCCGCAGGCCGTCTACGAGATGGAGCACTATGGTGTTCCGTTCAGCCGCACCGAGGATGGCCGCATCTACCAGCGCCCGTTCGGCGGTATGACAACCGAGTTCGGCGAGGGCCCACCGGCGCAGCGCACCTGCGCCGCCGCCGACCGCACCGGCCACGCCATGCTGCACACGCTCTACGGTCAATCGCTTCGCCACTCCGCGGAATTCTTCATCGAATACTTCGCGATCGACCTGATCATGGATGCCGATGGCACCTGCCGCGGCGTCATCGCGCTGTGCCTCGAGGACGGCACGATCCATCGCTTCCGCGCCAAGAAGACGATCCTGGCGACCGGCGGTTATGGGCGCGCGTACTTCTCGTGCACGTCGGCGCACACCTGCACCGGCGACGGAAACGCCATGGTTCTGCGCGCCGGCTTGCCGCTGCAGGACATGGAGTTCGTGCAGTTTCACCCGACGGGCATTTATGGCGCCGGTGTTCTCATCACCGAGGGTTCACGCGGCGAGGGCGGCTATCTCACCAATGCCAACGGCGAGCGCTTCATGGAGCGGTACGCGCCGCACGTGAAGGATCTCGCCTCGCGCGACGTCGTTTCGCGGTCGATGACGATTGAAATCCGCGAAGGTCGCGGTGTCGGCCCGATGAAGGACCACATCTACCTCCACCTCGACCATCTCGATCCCAAGATCCTGGCGGAACGTCTCCCGGGCATCACCGAGAGCGCCAAGGTTTTCGCCGGCGTCAACATTCACAGCCAGCCGATCCCAGTGCTGCCGACCGTCCACTACAACATGGGCGGCATACCCACGAACTATCATGGCGAGGTGCTGACGCTCAAAGGCGGCAACCCCGATCACGTCGTCCCCGGCCTGATGGCGATCGGCGAGGCGGCGTGCGTTTCGGTGCACGGTGCCAACCGGCTCGGCTCGAACTCGCTGATCGATCTCGTCGTGTTCGGCCGCGCCGCCGGCCTCAAGGCGGCCGAGACCACCGAAGCAGGAAGCGCTCATCAGGACCTGCCGAAGGATGCGGCCGACCTCGCGCTGTCGCGGCTCGAACGCTTCCGCAACGCCAAGGGCGGTCAGACGACGGCAGCGCTTCGCAACAAGATGCAGCGGCTCATGCAGACGAACTGCGCGGTGTTCCGTGATGGACCCGTGCTCCAGGAAGGCGCGGACAAGATCGTCGAGATCTGGAAGGAAACCGCCGATATTTCCGTGACGGATCGGTCGCTGATCTGGAACTCGGACCTGATCGAGACGATGGAATACGACAACCTGATTTCACAGGCTGCCGTGACCATGATCAGCGCCAACAATCGCCAGGAAAGCCGCGGCGCGCATGCTCGCGAAGACTATCCGGACCGCGACGACAAGGAGTGGATGAAGCACACGCTGACCTGGGCCGACGACGCAAAGTGCCAGGTCCGCATCGACTACCGTCCAGTTCACACGTACACGCTGACGAACGAGATGAAGTATGTCGAGCCGAAGGCTCGCGTTTACTAAAGAGCCGAAGGCTCGCGTTTTGAGAGCTGATGCGCCGCTGGCTCTCACGGGTCGGCGGCGTCTCTCTAAGAAGGAACAACGCCGATGAGCACTGCTGCAAACGCTGGGAAGGCCGATGCCTGGGCGCTGAAGCCGATGACGGCCCGTCTGGTGCTGGCCGACGGTTCGGTGATCTCGGGACGCGGGCTTGGCGCGGTCGGCACGGCCGTCGGCGAAGTGTGCTTCAACACCGCGATGACCGGCTATCAGGAGATCCTGACCGACCCGTCCTACGCCGGGCAGATCATCACGTTCACATTTCCGCACATCGGCAACGTCGGGGCCAACGCAGACGATACCGAGACGACGAACCTCGCCTCGCGGGCCGGCGCGCGCGGCTGCGTGCTGAGGGCCACGATTTCAGCGCCCTCCAACTATCGTGCGATCGAGACGCTCGACCAGTGGCTCAAAGCGCGCGGCATCATCGCCATCTGCGAGGTCGACACGCGGGCGCTCACCGCACGCATCCGCGAGCAGGGCATGCCCAACGGCGTCATCGCGCATAGCCCCGATGGCACCTTCGATATCGACGCGCTGAAGGCTGAAGCTCGCGCATGGCCGGGTCTCGACGGCATGGATCTCGTGCCGGATGTGACGACCGGGCAGAGCTATACGTGGGATGAGCTGCGCTGGGTCTGGAACAAGGGCTACGCGCGCCAGGAGAATCCAGAGTTTCACGTTGTCGCGGTCGACTATGGTCTCAAGCGCAACATCCTGCGCTGTCTCGCCAACGCCGGCTGCCGCGTGACCGTGGTGCCGGCGCAGGCGACGGCTGAGGACATTCTCGCGCGCAAGCCCGACGGTGTATTTCTCGCCAACGGCCCCGGCGATCCGGCGGCGACCGGCAAATACGCGGTGCCCGAAATCAAGAAACTCGTCGCGTCGGGCCTGCCGATGTTCGGCATCTGCCTAGGCCACCAGATGCTTGGCCTCGCAGTTGGCGGTAAGACGCGGAAGATGCACCAGGGCCATCACGGCGCCAACCATCCGGTGAAGGACAACACCACCGGCAAGGTCGAAATTGTCTCGATGAACCACGGCTTCACCGTCGATCGCGAGACGCTGCCCGCGAGCGTCGAGGAAACGCATGTGTCGCTTTTCGACGGCACCAATTGCGGCATCCGCCTCAAGGACAAGCCAGTGTTCTCGGTCCAGCATCATCCGGAAGCGTCGCCCGGCCCCGAGGACAGCCACTACCTGTTCGACCGCTTCGTCGAACTGATGCGCGACCACAAGAAGAGCTGAGCTGGCGGGCGCGATCGCTGTCCTTACGGCGCGACAAGCTTGCCATCGACAATGCGCACGTGGCGGTCGGCCTGGGCGGCGAGTTCCATGTCGTGCGTGACGATCACCACCGCGCGGTGTGTTTCGTCGACCAGCTTGCGGAAGATCCCGAGCACCTGCCGGCTGGATGCGGTGTCGAGATTGCCTGTCGGCTCATCCGCAAGAATGACCTGGGGGTTGTTCGCGAGCGCACGCGCGATCGCGACGCGCTGGCGTTGTCCACCCGACATCTGTTCCGGCAACTTGTGGGCATGTTCGGCGAGTCCAAGAGAGCCGAGCAGGCCCGAGGCGCGCTCCCTCATCGCGTCTGCCTCGAGCGCGCCGAGCGCCCGCATCGGCAGCAGTACGTTGTCGAGGGCCGAGAACTCGGGCAGCAGAAAATGGAACTGGAACACGAAGCCGAGAAGCGAGAGACGCGCGCGCGCCCGTGCTGCTTCGTCCATGCTGCCGGTGCTTCGGCCTTGAATGAGCACCTCGCCTGAGGTCGGCAGGTCGAGCAGGCCGAGCAGGTAGAGGAGCGAACTTTTCCCTGATCCCGATGGGCCGGTGACGGCGACGAACTCGCCGGGTCGGATGGCGAGATCGATCTCTTTCACCAGCGTGACCGGCACGACGCCCTCGATCACCTTGGTGACGCCGCGCATTTCGATCAACGGCGCGCCCTCTTCCCCAACGGTCATGACGCGCCCCGGATGATGTCGACGGGCTGCACGCGCGCCGCCTTTCGCGCTGGCATATAGCCGGCGATCGCGGAGGCCGTCAGCGCGACACCGCCCGCGAGCAGGTAATGGAGCGGCGAGAAATAGATCGGCAGGCGCGTCGCGTCCGCGAACGGTGTACGGATCTCGACGGTGCCGAGGCCGAGCGACAAGAAATAGCCGAGTACCCATCCGCCGAGCATCCCAGCGACGCCGATCGCCAGCGCTTCGACGAGAAAAATCCGCTGCACCATCGCGCGCGTGAAGCCGAGCGACTTCAGGATTGCGATGTCGCGCGTCTTTTCGTGCGTGATCGTCGAGATGATATTGTAGGTTCCAAACGAGGCGACGAGCAGGATCGCGCCGACCACCGTGTACATGATGAAGTTGCGGATCTGGAGCGCCGAGAGCAGATCCTCGTTGGCCTCCTGCCAGGATACGGCTTTGTATCCGGTCTCGCTCTCGACGCGCGAGGCGATTGTGCGGGCGTCAAGGACATCGCGCACCTTGATGCGGATCGCGTTCACGAGGCCCGTCTGTGCGGCCAGGATCTGCGCCGTCTTGAGTAGCGTGTAGGTCTGCGTCTCGTCCACCTGGGCAATGCCCGTGCGCAACAGCCCGACGACCGTGCACGACATGAGCTGACCATTGCCCGCCACCAGGACCACGGTATTGCCAACCCGCGCCCCGATCTTGGTGGCGAGCCGATCGCCGAGGATGATCGCGTTCGAGGCCTTGTAGAGATCGTCAAGGGTGCCCTGCCGGATCTGGCTGGGAAGCTTGGACACTTTGATCTCGCGACGCGGATCGATGCCGGTGACGTTGGCGGCGATGTCGCGACCGGCGAAGCGCACGATCGCCTTGGACACGGCGGACGGCGCGATCGCACCCGGCAACCACGACTCGAGTGTTGACGTAATCGCCAGCGGGTTCTTGATGCCCGGCCTGATGACCGGCGTACTGAGCCCGTGGATGGCGATTGCGTCATAGACGAGCGTCGCCGGCTGTACGGGCGGGCTGCGTCGTTCGTCGGTCACGGTGATGTGCGGCATGGTATCGATGAGCTGGTCGACAAAATCGCGTTGAGAGCCTTCCATCAGCGCGGCCATCATCACCGAGAATCCGACACCGGTCGCGACGCCGAGCATGCCGACGAGCGACTGCCTGACGCGGCTCAGGACGTGTGTGAGGGCGATCGAGAGCATCAGCCTCATGGCACGGGGCTCGCGCTCTGGACACGGACGCGCGCGCCATCGCGCAGGGCCGCATTGGACGGCGAGACGATTGTCTGCTCGTTGCCCAATCCGGCGAGGATCTCGACCATCCGCGCCCCCCGGATGCCGGTCTTGACCGCAACCCGGTGGACGCGACCGCCACGCACCTCCAGCACGTGGCCGTCGGCAACGGCCTCGATCGGGACCAGCAGCGCGCCCTTGACTTCGCGGACGATGATGTTGGCTTCGACGCTCATGCCGATCCTGAGAGGCGTGTCGCCGGGGAGCGCGAAGTAGACGCGGAAGGTCTTGGTCGCCGGGTCGCCCTTTGGCGTAGTTTCTGAGAGCGTTGCGGGCAGCGGCGCGCCGGCGAGGCCTTCATGCCGAAGCAGCACGTTCATGCCGAGCCGCGTCTTGATGATGTCCTCCTCGTTGACCTCGGCGACGACGCGGAGCGGCTTCGGCTGCCCGATCCAGAAGAGAATGTCGGTTGCGTTGATGCCGGCGATCTCGCCGACTTCGCCGTCGCGCCGCAGCACGACGCCGTCCATCGGTGCGCGCAACACCAAGTCGTTGATCCGATCCTTCTGCGCCGCGATGCGCGCGTCCTGCTCGCGCAGCTGCGTCAGCTTCTCGTCATAGGTCACGCGCGTCGTCACGTTGCGCTCGACCAGCCCTTCGAGCCGCTGCGCCTCCTCCTGGGTGCGCTCGCGGCGTGCTTCGAGCTCGCGCAACAGTGCGCGTTCGGCGCCATCCTCAAGACGCGCCAGGACATCGCCGCGCTTCACCGTCTTGCCCTCGCAATTGCAGTGCTCGAGGATGCGCTTCCTTTGCAGCGAGGACACCTTGGCCCACTGCTGCGGTTCCACCACTCCGGTCGCATAGACGACTTCGGCGGCGTCGCCCCGCATCGGCTTGACAACCGTCACCTGTGGACGCGACGCGACGAACCACCAGACGATCGCAGCAACTACGGCGGCGGCAAGGGCACCGGCAATCAGCACGTGGCGCAGGCTGTAGGATGCCATCCTGAGGGTCCTTGGGATCGATCTGCTGGGCCTGAATCCGGATTCCCGGTAGGTTATACCGCGATATGTGCCCGCGATCTGCGCCAACGGCTTTGATTTGGCGCAGACATCCAATGGCAGCAATGGCCCGGCCGCTGGCGCCCGTGCGCTGTCAGGCTGGCTCGGATTTGTACTTCTTGAACTCGGACACCAGCGCCTGAAGCGCGTTCGCGACGTCGAGACCTGTCTCGATCAGAGCCTTGAGCGTCGCCCGTTCCTGAATCAGCTTGTTGAGCCGGTCCTGCTGCTCGCCGAAGCCGAAAAAGATCTCCTCCGGCGCGGCGATATCGCCATCCTCGACTGCGCACATGATATCGAACGAGCTTTGCGATGCGAGCACGAGCATCGAGGCAACATCGTTCATGAGCTGATGGAAGATGCGAGCGACGACCGGGTCGACACGCGGGCCATGGACGCCAAATTTCAGGGGTGATCCCGCCGCGGCACCTTCTCCGGCGAACAGGCGGGGTATGCGATTGAGCCGCTTAAATACTTCCTGGAGACCGAGGCAGCACGATTCGAGATCCCGGATCACCAGCCCGACTTTGCGACGCGACTTGCTGCGCTCCTGTGTGCGCTCCTGGCCGACCCAGTTGACGGCGGCAATCGAGGAAATCGCACCCAGAGCCGAGATCGCGGGCAGGACGACCGATAGCGGATCTGGCGCGATGCGGCTGTCGACTTCACCGTCCCTGGCCGCCGGTGGCGTTCGTGGTGGTCGTCCCAACGCGTGTTTCCTGTTTTTGACCGTGAACCCGCATGGCTAGCTTCTGCGTACATGCGTGTAGTGCAGGAATGCGGCGAAGGACAGTGCGTTTCAGGGGGCGGACGATCGGCGCGGGATTGAGCCGTATCAAGGCGGCAGGCGACCTCCGCGGGCACAATTTCCGCCGTTGTGTCAGATGGGTCGAAGGGAGCGAACCGGAACATGGCTCGGATCGCCATCGTCGTGGGGCATGCCCTGACCGGGACGTATTGCGAGGCGCTCGCCGAGGCCTATCGGCGCGGCGCCGTCGAGGCGGGGCATCAGACCGCGCTCATCAATACCGCGACCATGTCTTTCGATCCGGTGCTGCGCGGCGGCTATCGCACGCTGCAATCACTGGAGCCGGAGCTGTTAGCGGCGCGCGACGCGATCGTTGCCGCCGATCATCTGGTGTTTATATTCCCGCTGTGGCTCGGCACGCTGCCGGCAATCTTCAAGGGCTTTCTCGAACGGGTGATCCAGCCCGATATTTTCGAAGCCGCTAAGTCGGGCCACTTCGTGACACCATGGAAAGGGAAGTCGGTGCGCGTCGTCATGACGATGGGAATGCCGGGTTTCGTCTATCGTTGGTATTACGGCGCTCATGCGCTGAAGATGCTCAGGCGGAATATTCTCGCGTTCCTCGGCGCCGGGCCCATCCGCAGCACGATCTACGGCACGGTCGAGGGCGTCACGCCGGAACGTAGGGCGCAATGGATATCGGACATGGAAATGCACGGCCGCCGGGCGACATGAGGCCGTCGGGAAGGATCTATTCGCAGTAGTTGCGATAGCGCCGCTTGGCCATATCGACATGGAAGTGGTTGCGGTGCGCTTCGTTCGCCTCGGGGCCGAGAACCGTGCCGAATGTGCTGCACGCCTTTGCGTGGATCTCGCGCAGAAACTGCCGTTTGGGACTAGGCTTCTCGTCTTCGGGCGGAGCGGCAGCGGTGCTTGCGGTCGGTGAGTTCTTGCTCGATGCCGCCACAGCATCCGGACGACCGACGCCGGCGCTGGCCGACGCCTTGTGGGTGACCTGATCAACGGGCTCACCGCGGCGTCTGGAGTCGCGCTGCGCCCGCCGGATCTCCGAACGCGACAGCGGTCGCCCGCGAGCCTCCGCGCTGGCGTTGCCTGTGGTCGTCGCCTGCCGCGGCGGCTCTGGCTTGGTGGCAGAAGGCTTTGCGACCTTCTGGCCCGTTTCTTTGGATGACGCATCTTTCGCGGCGTCCTTGGCTTCCTTGGCAGCCTTTTTCGCAGCCTCCGCGGCCGCAACGGCGGCCGCCTTCCTTGCTGCTTCGGCGGCGGCCTCGGCGGCGATGCGGGCGGCGATATCGCGTGCGGTCGGCCCCCAATCGCGTGTGAGGTCGGCCGTTTCGCCGCGCCCGGTGACGAAGTCGCGGATATCGAGCGCGTTGGCGACGCCGTGCTCGCTGAGCCGCTTGGTCGTCCGTCCGAGGGCATGGCGGCACGAATAGTGACCAATGATATTCATGCGGGTGATCGGCGCGCCGAGGACCTTGCGAGCAACGGGCTGGACATCCTTCTCGATCCACTGGGCCATGGCGGCGACCATGTCACAGGTGACCGTCGCGGGTGGGACGAGCCGCACCTCGGGATCCTTGCCGACGCTGATCAGGGTCACGGGCGCGACGGCGCCGCATTCGCCCTGCTTGACGGGATCGTCGGGTTCAGTGACGACGGGGAGATCCTTGAGCATCACCTCGCAGCGCGCGCGCTCTGCCGCGATTTCTTCCTCACCCCATTTGTTGGGATCGGGCTTTGCCGGTGTCGCCTCCTCCGGCTTCGCATCCCCCTTGGTCTCCGGTTTGGTCTCCGGTGGTGATGCGTGCGCCGTCTCGACGTCCGGTCCGACGCGACTCGGATTGCGCTCTGGCAGTGGCAATCCCGCGTCACGAATCGGGTTGCGTTCGGGGAGCGGCATTTCTTCAGCGACGCGCACAGGATTGCGCTCGGGCAGCGGCATGGTCGCCGCGCCCGCGGATAGGCCAACAAACTGGAGCATTACGACGATGGCAAGGATCGACCGAGCGGCCGCGAGGACGGGCATTCTTGCGCTAAACTCCCTGTACCCATCGGGCTCAACGAATGATAGGCGGGGACAGTTCCGAGGGCTGTATGTCGTCCGCTCATTCCACCACACGTTACTCGTTACAGTATGAGTGACCAGTCCGGCCATCCGATGGCAGGCAGATAGAGCATTCGGTAAGATGTTTCTCCACACCACGGAACCAGAGGGCAGGGCGAATGGCCGAGCAGATCGCGGCTGACGGCACCACGGACGGTCTGACCTGCTTGCGCGAGGGCTCGGCGGGGCTCGTCACGTTGTCACGGCCGCAGAAGCGCAATGCGCTGACGATTGCGGCTCGCGCGACGCTGGCGGCGCGCCTGACCGAGTATGCGCGCGATCCATTGGTTTATGCGGTGGTGGTTCGCTCGGGCGTCGAGGGAATCTTCTGCGCGGGCGGCGATGTGGTGGAGATGGCGGCGCTCGCGGATCGCGACATGGAAGCGGCGGAGAAGGCGCTGGCCGACGAGATCGCGCTGGTGTGGCGCGCCGAATGCTTCACTAAGCCAACCGTGGCGCTGATCGATGGGGCGGTGATCGGCGGCGGCAATGGAATCAGCCGCTTCGGCACCCACCGCGTCGCCGGCGAAAACTACCGCTTCGCGATGCCGGAGACCGGGCTTGGCCTGTTTCCCAACAATGGCCTCGCCCACACGTTTGCGCGGATGCCGAAGGATATCGGCATGTACTTGGCGTTGACCGGCGACAGTGTCGGGCCGGCCGACGCCTTCCACCTGGGCCTCGTCACGCATTGCATCGCGGCGGGCGAATTTGTGGCGATCACCGCGGCGCTGGCCGATGCTGATCCCGTCGATCCGGTCGTCGATAGCCGCCACGTCGATCCGGGTTCCGGTCCTCTGCTGGCCCTCAGCGATGTTATTACGCGGTGCTTCGGCGCCGGCACGGTGGTCGAGATCGCAGCGCGCCTCGCGCGCGAGACCGGGCCACATGCGGCATGGGCTGCTGCAACCCGGGAGCAGTTGCTGGCATGCTCGCCGACAGCGCTGGTGGTCGCCCATCGGCTGATCCGCGAGGCTTCCGCGATGGAGCTCCGCGATGTTCTGGAACTGGAGCACGCGCTGATCTGCCGGATGATGGAGCTGCCGGATCTGCACGCCGGTGTGCGCGCCCGGCTCGGCAAGACCGGGGAGGCCCCACGCTGGCGGCCAGGCCGGCTCGAGGATGTCAGCCCCGCGACCATCGACGCGATTTTCTCTGCGCCCGAGGAGCACCACCTCCGGCTGCCGACGCGGCGGGATATGCAGGAAGGGATGATGTAACCGGGTGCCGGGCAGGCCGTCCGCAACCTCGTGGTGTGTTCAAATAAGATACAGTTTTCAATGAACTATTCAGTATGTGTATTAGTGTAACATTTAATTTCCTCATGTAGTTTGACGGCTGATCTGTAGCGCGTCTGTACGGTGCGCAAAGCAACCAGAGGCTGTCAAATGAGTGCAGTATTGGAAAAGATGCGCCCGCGGGACTCTTTGGGGACTGAGGATTTCCGCGTTGAGTACCTTCAGGCGTTGCGCCTGATCGAGCGGCTCCACCGTTTGCTCCTCGACGTCATCAAAGACGAATTCGACCGCGAAGGCGGCGCCGACCTCAATAGCGTTCAGGCGCTGCTGCTCTACAACATCGGCGAGAGCGAGCTGACCGCTGGCGAACTCAAGACGCGCGGCTATTACCTCGGATCGAACGTCTCATACAACCTGAAGAAGCTCGTCGACATGGGCTACCTTCACTACAAGCGCTCCGAAGTGGACCGCCGCTCGGTCAAGGTCAGCCTCACGCCCAAGGGCATGGAAGCCTGCGATGTCGTTGACAGCCTTTATCAGCGCCAGCTCGGCTCGCTCGAAGTGGTCGGCGAGGTCAATCAGGGCGACGTCCAGGGCCTCAACCGCTCCCTTATCCGCCTCGAGCGCTTCTGGTCCGACCAGATCCGGTATCGGCTGTAAGCTCGGTCAGCCATTCAACGAAATCTGGGCACGGCGTTGTATGACGCCGTGCCCATTTCGTTTGCTCAAAGGTCAAATGGGTCGAGCAGTGCCCCCGATGCGACATCCCAATCTTGCTGCTGCCTGATGGTGGCCCTAAGGGACGAATCCGGGTCGAAATAGAGCTGCACCGCATTCGCAAGCGGAACATCCTTCGAGAGCTGAAGATACCCGAAGCGTGCCGACCTCGTAAGAATGCCCTCCTTGGCGCACGACAGGTCAAAGACCTCGAGTTTCCAGGAAGTGTCATCGCCCCAAAGACACCCGGCGACAAAACCTACCGTCAGATACCGCCATGGCCCCACTGTTATCGGATTGCCGAAGACATCGGTCACATCTCGATCGTACGTCTCGCCTTCCTCTTCAAACACCCGACTTTCAGATTTCTCTCCATTCTTGCCGATCAAAAAGATCGATCTGTACCTCGGTACATAGAGTTCGACCGGGCAGAAGCCCTGTCCGTGCGGTTTCTCGCCACCGAGATCTCGACAATCCGGCAGCGACATGATGCGGGTACACGTATAGTCGCGAGAATAGAGCGCATACCACGCGCCATCGATCTCAAATGGCTCGAACGTCTCCTCACCAAAGATGCCGATCTGCCGCTCGTAAGAGCCGATTTGCGCGTCTCCATCGAAAATGTTCACGTCGGCGCAATCCCCAAAAGGTGGATTGGGTTTCGCCACTGCTTTCGCGTGAAATCTGCGCCGAGCTCTCATGGTCCGCCCGATCGGCTCGTTGATCCCCGAGTAGCGATCGAAGATCGCGATGTGGGAATGCGACCGGAGGGATACGACCCGCGGCGCCGGTAGGCGGAGCCGTCGGCGATCCGCGGCAGGCAAAGACTCACGGCGTCATCAAGTTCACCGTCACGTTCTTCTTGACCGTGAAGCTGTCGAGCATGCCCTCAAGCGAGAACTCGCGGCCGATGCCGCTCTGCTTGACGCCGCCGTAGGAGTGGCCCGGGGACTGGCCGAGGCCCTGGTTGATCTGGACCCAGCCGGCTTCGAGCGCGTGGGCGGTGCGCAGCGCCCGGCCGATGTCCTTGGTCCACACGTACCCGGCGAGCCCGTAGTGGGTATCGTTGGCCATGCGGATCGCTTCTTGTTCGTCCGTCCATTTGATCGCGACGAGCACGGGGCCGAAGATTTCCTCCTTGGCGAGGCGCCAGTCATTGGCCTCGTGCGCAAACAGCGTGGGCAAGGCGAAATAGCCCTGCGACAGCGGGCCATCCTTGGGCGGCAAACCGCCGAAGCGTAGCGTCGCGCCTGGCTGCTTGAGGCCGTCTTCGACGTAGCTGCAGACCTTGCGGAACTGTTTCTCGTTGATGATCGCGCCCATGTCGGTCGCTTCATCGAGCGGATCGCCGATCTTGAGCTTCGCAACCTTATCGGCGAGCTTGGTGAGGAAGCTGTCGAAGATGTCGGCGTGGAGGAACAGGCGCGATCCGGCCGTGCACGACTGGCTCTGGCGGGTGAAGCGCATCGCCGCGATGATGCCGTCGACGACCCAATCCTCGTTCGCGTCCGGATACACGATCGACGGGCTCTTGCCACCGAGTTCGAGCGACACCGGCACGATGCGATCGGACGCGGCCTTCATCACGAGCTTGCCGACTTCAGTCGAGCCGGTGAACGAGAGCTTGCGTACACCCGGATGGGCGGAGAGCGCGGCGCCGGCTTCAGGTCCGTAACCGGTGATGACGTTCAGCACGCCCTTCGGCAGGAATTCCTGGCAGATGCGCGCGACCCACAGAATGCCGAGCGGCGCATCCTCGGCGGCCTTCAGCACCAGCGTGTTGCCGGCACACAGCGCCGGCGCGATCTTGAGCGACCCGAGCAGCACCGGCGCATTCCACGGAATGATGGCGCCGACGACGCCGATGGGTTCACGGCGCGTGTAGCTCAGCACGTTTTCTCCAAGCGGGATCGTCTCGCCTTTCAACTCGCTGCCGAGACCGCCGAAGTAGCGGAAAATCTCCGACGCACCCTTGGCTTCGGGGCGCGCCTGCGTCTTCAGCGCGTTACCGGTCTCCTCGGCGATGATCTGCGCGAGTTCTTCGACGCGGCTTTCGATCACGTCAGCGATCTTCGACAGGATGCGGCCGCGATCGCGCGGCGCGACGCGGCTCCACGCCGGAAGTGCCGCCTGAGCGGCCTTGACAGCGGTGTCGACATCCTGGGCACCGCCGCGCGGCACCGAGGCGATCGGCTTGCGGTTGCCGGGATTCAGAACGGTGATCGCCTCACGGGCGCTGCCGTCGGTCCATGCGCCATCGATCAGCATCTGTTCGTGGCGGCTGGTCTTCGCGGTGCTCTGGGTGCTGGTTGCAACTGCCATAGCGAGATCCTCCATGTGGTGTGGTGTCAGCCGAGCCGTCGGGCTTCGGATGGCAGCAGATGCGGCACGCCGTTCTTGATCGGGTAGGCGAGGCGGGCCGCGCGACTGATGAGTTCCTGGTTCTTTTCGTCGTAGTCGAGCGAAGTCTTGGTCACGGGGCAGACGAGCAGCTCGAGAAACCGAGGCGCCGCGCGCTCGGGATCGGGTGCGGTCGTCGGCGCCGGTTTCTCAGGCTGCTCGCTCATCACAAGTCTCCTGTTTGAGTCCGACGCTACTGCAGGCGCGGGCCGGGTTTGGTGGCACCGCCTGCAAGGTCGATCTCGGCGAGTGCGATCAGCATCCTCGCGCGCTCCGCGACCGTCATCGTCTCCAGCAGCGCCTGTTTTTCAGATGGTGCGAAGGGGCCGGCAATCGCAAGTCCGTTCACCAGTTCCTCGTTGTCGGATTTTTCGATCGCAGCCCAGTCGGCGCCCAGGTTGCGAGCACTGAGAAAGCGCCGCAGCACAGCCAGCAAAGGCGCACGTGCGACACCGTCATCGCCGGTCGTCGCGACGAGATCCTGCCCGAACCTGTCGCAGGAAATTTCCAGTGACCGATACGGCGCGTCGGTCTTGACCTCGCCGACGACATCGAACCGGCAGATGCCGTAGAGCGTAATCAGGACGCGCCCGTCGGGCTGTTCCTGGTGTGCGATCAGCCGGGCTGCGGTGCCGATCGTCTGCAGGGGGGCCGAGCGCTCGGAGGGTGACCCCGTCGTCCCGCCGTCACCGGTCGGTTGAATGATGCCGATGAGGCGGTCGCCGCGGAGTGTATCGTCGACCATCGCAAGATAGCGCGGCTCGAATACCTGAAGAGGCAGCGTCGTGCGGGGCATGACAATGGCCCCGCGTAGCGGGAATATGGCGATCCGTGCCGGCAGGTCCGACGGCGAGCGGTATCGTTCGAGCGATTTCACCGAGCTTTCACTCCAGGTTCGGCGTGCCCTCCTCTCAGGAGAACATCAGCGATGAGAGGCGGCGGCGACCGTCGAGCGTCGCTGGGTCCTTTGGCCCCCAGGCCTCGAACAGTTCGACGAGCTGCTTTCGCGCGGCTTCGTCGTTCCACTTGCGGTCACGCCGGAAACTCTCGAGCAGGTGGCCGACGGCCTCCTCCTTCTCGTCGCTTGCGGCGAGCGCCGTCGCGAGATCGATGCGCGACTGATGATCCTTGGGATTGGCTTCGACTTTTGCCTTCAATTCGTCGAGGTCGCCGGCGCTCTCGCCGCGCTTTGCAAGTGCCAGAGCGGCGCGCACGCTGGCGAGCGGCGCCGCGTCGCGCTTGTCCGGCGGCGCCAAGGCGAGCGTCTGCTCGGCGCGCTCGAGATCGCCGGTCTTGAGATAGCAGCGCGCGAGACCGGCCAGCGCCTTGACGTTGTCGGCTTCCTCCTGGAGCACGCTCGCGAAGATCTCCGCCGCGGTCTGCAGGTCGCCCTCTTCGAACGCCTTGTCGCCTTCCGCGATCGCGACTTCGAGGTCGGCCGCATCGCCGTCGCCAACCAAGCGCTCGATGAAGGCCTTGATGGCGCTCTCGGGCTGCGCGCCGGCAAAGCCATCGACAGGGCGGCCATCGACGAACGCGTAGATCGTCGGGATCGACTGCACGCGAAGCTGCTGAGCGAGCGACGGATGCTCGTCGGTGTTGATTTTGACCAGACGGACCTTGCCACCGGCGGCGCGCACGGCCTTTTCGAGCGCTGGGGTGAGCTGCTTACAGGGGCCACACCAGGGCGCCCAGAAATCGACGATGATCGGTGTCTGCTTCGACGCTTCGATCACATCCTTGCCGAAGCTGGCGGTCGTGCCGTCCTTGATGGCGTCGGCGGCAACACCGGCTGCGCCGGACGGATTCTGGCCGAATTCCATGACTGAACTCCTCAAGATCGGATGCGCTTTGAGCGCGCAATAGGCCGGTCAGCCAGCCGCGCCGGATCCGTCGAGGGCGATAACGAGGGGCTCGTGGCCGCAGGCACGCATGAACCGGATGAGGTCATCGCGCGCCACGCTCGTCGTGGCCGTATTGACCAGCGGGTGGCAGTTGATCCTTTCATACCCCATGAGGCGGCTATCCACCACTACGCTCACGCGCTTCTGATCGTCGTTAATGAGCGCCAGGGCGGTAACCGAACCAGCGGGTACGCCCAGCACCTCCATCAGCAACTCGGGTTTGCCGAAGCTAAGGCGCGCCGAGTCGATCAGCTTGTGCAGGGATTTGAGATCGACCGGCGTGTGGCTCTGTGCAACGACGAGGAACAGCCGCCCCTTGGCATCCTTGAGAAACAGGTTCTTGGTGTGGCCACCGGGGAGATCGCGCTCGAGCCGTTCGCTTTCCGCGACGGTGAAGACGGCCTCATGCTCGATGGTCTCGGTCGCGATACCGAGTTCCTTCAGGCGCGCCAACAATGTCTCCCGGGTCGCCGGCATCGCGCGTGCCCTAGCGCGGCAGGTCGGTGCGGCCCATGAGATACCGGTCGATCGAGGCGGCAGCCTGTCGGCCCTCCCGGATCGCCCAGACGACGAGGCTCTGTCCGCGCCGCATGTCGCCGGCCACAAAAATTTTGTCGCGGCCGCGCACGCGGTAGTCGCGCTCGTTGGCTTCGAGGCCCTTGAAGCGGCCGCGCGCGACGACGGGTAGGTCGAGTTCCTTCACGACGTCATTCTCGATCGGGCCCGAAAAGCCCATCGCCAGCAGGACGAGATCGGCGTCAAGCGTTCCTTCCGAGCCCGGCACGGGCTGCATTTTTCCATCGACGCGCGTGTAGTGCAGCTTCGAGATCTTGCCGCCCTCGCCCGAAAAACCGGTCGTTGAGATCGAGTACTCGACGCTTGCACCTTCGGCTTGGCTCGATGAGACGCGCAGCTTCAGCGGCCAGTGCGGCCAAGAGAGATCCTTGTTCTCCTTCTCCGGCGGCCGCGGCATGATTTCGAGCTGCGTCACTGACTTCGCTCCTTGGCGGAACGACGTGCCAATACAGTCGGAGCCCGTATCGCCGCCGCCGATGACGATGACGTGCTTGTCCTTCGCACTGATCTGATGCGTGCTCTTGTCGATCGCTTCGCCGGAGACGCGGCGGTTTTGCTGCGGCAGGAAATCCATCGCGAAATGAATGCCGTCGAGGTCGCGGCCCGGCGACTTGGCGAAGAAATCGAACGGCTGCTCGGAGCCGCCGGTCAGCAGCACGGCGTCATAGGTCTTTTTCAGCGAGGCGACGGTGACCTTCTTGCCGACGTGGACGCCGCAGTGGAACGTGACGCCCTCGGCCTCCATCTGCTTGACGCGGCGCTCGATCACCGTCTTCTCGAGCTTGAAGTCGGGGATGCCATAGCGCAGCAACCCGCCCGGATGAGCGTTCTTCTCATAGACGTGGACGTCGTGGCCGACACGAGCGAGCTGCTGTGCCGCAGCGAGGCCAGCCGGGCCGGAGCCGATGACGGCGACGCTCTTGCCCGTCTTGCGTTCGGCCGGGAGCGGCGCCCACTGGTTGCCGTTATCGGCAAAGGCACGCTCGGCGATCGAATACTCGATCGTCTTGATGGTGACCGGGATGTCTTCGATGTTGAGCGTGCAGGACGCTTCGCACGGGGCCGGGCAGACGCGACCCGTGACCTCGGGAAAGTTATTGGTCGAATGGAGATTGCGCGCGGCGCTATCCCACTGCCCCTGATAGACGAGGTCGTTCCAGTCGGGGATCTGGTTGTTGACCGGGCACCCGTTGTGACAATAGGGGATGCCGCAGTCCATGCAGCGCGCGGCCTGCGTCTTGACGTCCTTCTCCGGCAGCGGCTCGACGAATTCGCGATAGTGCTTGAGCCGCTCCTCGACCGGGCGATATCCGCGATCGGCGCGGTCGATTTCCATGAAGCCGGTGATCTTGCCCATTGTCTGCTCTCGTCACTGTCGCGGAGGTCGTGGCGCCGATTGCGGCTTCTGGCCGTGATCGGCTGCTGAGAAAGGCCCGCCTTGCGGCGGGACCGGCGAAAGCTATTCCGCCGGTTTCGCCTTGGCTTTGCCGTTGCCTTTCGGTTTCGGTTTGGCCTTGGATACGCCGATCTCGAGGACGTCGAGTCCGGTGACGTCGGCTTCCTGGTGCTTCTCCATTTCCTTGAGCGCCCGGCGGTACTCGACCGGCATCACCTTGCGGAACTTGGTGCTCCAAGTCGGCCAGTCGGCGAGGATGGTCTTGGCCTTGGCCGAGTTGGTGTAGTGCGCGTGCCGCGTGATCAGCGCGTGCAGGCGCTCGGCGTCCTGGCTCGACATGTTCGACATCACGTCGACGAGCCCGTGACTGGCGAGATCGCCGCTCTGGTTGGTGAGGCGGCTCATGACTTCCTCTTCCGCGGCGACCGGCTCGAGATCGACCATCGAGAGATTGCAGCGGGATTCGAAGTCGCCGGCTTCGTCGAGCACGTAGGCGACGCCGCCCGACATGCCGGCCGCGAAGTTGCGCCCCGTCGGGCCGAGCACGACAACGACACCGCCGGTCATGTATTCGCAGCCGTGATCGCCAGTGCCTTCGACGACCGCATAGGCACCGGAGTTGCGCACGGCGAAGCGCTCACCCGCGATGCCACGGAAGTAGCACTCGCCGCCGATGGCGCCATACAGAACCGTGTTGCCGACGATCATGCTCTCTTCCGGCACGATCCCGGATTTGGGATCGGGCCGCACGATGATCTTGCCGCCGGAGAGACCCTTGCCGACGTAGTCGTTGGCCTCGCCCGTCAGATCCAGCGTGACGCCCCGCGCAACCCAGGCACCGAAGCTCTGGCCCGCGATGCCCTTTAACGAGAACCAGACGCTGTCCTCGGCGAGACCGGCGTGACCGTGGGCGCGGGCAATCTCGCCCGAGACCATGGCGCCGGCCGCGCGATCGCGGCTCGCGATCGAGAATTCGGCCTTCACCGGTTTCTTTCCAGTGATCGCTGGCTCGGCGGCTTGGATGAATTTGCGATCGAGCACATTGTCGAGGCCGTGATCCTGGCGCTCGCAATTGTAGATCGCGACGGCCTTCGGCACGTCCGGCTTGTGGAACAGCTTCTCGAAATCGAGGCCGCGCGCCTTCCAGTGGCCGATCGCCTTCTCCTTGTCGAGGCAGTCGGACTGGCCGACCATCTCGTTCACGGTGCGGAAGCCGAGCTCGGCCATGATCTCGCGCACTTCCTCGGCGACGAAGAAGAAGAAGTTCACGACGTGCTCAGGTTGTCCCTTGAAGCGCGCGCGAAGCACGGGATCCTGAGTCGCTACGCCGACCGGGCAGGTGTTGAGGTGGCACTTGCGCATCATGATGCAGCCGGCCGCGATCAGCGGCGCGGTCGCGAAGCCAAATTCGTCAGCGCCAAGCAGCGCCCCGATGACGACGTCGCGACCCGTGCGCAGGCCACCGTCGACCTGCACCGCGATGCGGCCGCGCAGGCGGTTCATCACGAGGGTCTGATGGGTCTCCGCGAGGCCGATCTCCCACGGGCTGCCGGCGTGCTTGATCGACGTCAGCGGCGATGCGCCCGTGCCGCCCTCGAAGCCTGAGATCGTGACGTGATCGGCGCGCGCCTTGGCGACACCGGCCGCGACCGTGCCGACCCCGACTTCGGAGACGAGCTTCACCGACACGTCGGCCCGCGGGTTGACGTTTTTCAGGTCGTAGATGAGCTGCGCCAGATCCTCGATCGAGTAGATGTCGTGATGTGGCGGCGGCGAAATCAGGCCGACACCCGGTGTCGAGTGGCGAACCTTGGCGATGACCTGATCGACCTTGTGGCCGGGAAGCTGGCCGCCTTCGCCGGGCTTTGCCCCCTGCGCCATCTTGATCTGCATCAGATCGGAGTTGATCAGATACTCGGTCGTGACGCCGAAACGGCCTGAGGCAACCTGCTTGATCGCCGAACGCATGCTGTCGCCGTTCGGCAGTGGCACGTAGCGATCGGCTTCCTCGCCGCCTTCGCCGGTGTTCGACTTGCCGCCGATGCGGTTCATGGCGATCGCGAGCGTGGTGTGCGCCTCGCGGCTGATCGAGCCGAAGCTCATGGCGCCGGTGGCGAACCGCTTGACGATCTCCGCCGCCGGCTCGACCTCTTCGATCGCCACCGGCTTGCGCTTCATCTCCTGCGCCGACTTGATCCGGAACAGCCCGCGCATCGTCATGAGCTGCTCGGATTGGTCGTTGATCTGCGCGGAAAAATCCCGCCACTTCTGCGGCAGTTTGCCGGCCTTGGCGTCGTCATTCGACGTCATGCGGACGGCGTGCTGGAGATCGGCGACGACACTCGGCCGCCACGAATGCGCTTCGCCGCGTGTGCGGTAGGCGTACTCGCCGCCGATCTCGAGCATGCCATCGAGATACGGCACGTTCCCGAACGCCTGGCGATGCCGCTCGGCGGTCTCGCGCGCGATCTGGCCGAGACCGACACCCTCGATCTGCGTGTGCGTGCCGGTGAAGAATTTGCGCACGAAGCTGGTCTTGAGGCCGACGGCATCGAAGATCTGAGCGCCGCAATAGGACTGGTAGGTCGAGATGCCCATCTTGGACATGACCTTGAGCAGCGCCTTGTCGATCGCCTTGATGTAGCGCTTGTGCGCTTCCTTGACGTCGATGTCGACGCCGAGCTCGGGGATGAGCTGCTCGACCGTCTCGAAGGCGAGATAAGGATTGATCGCCTCGGCGCCATAGCCGGCGAGCGTCGCGAACTGATGGACCTCGTTGGCCTCACCCGTCTCGACGACGAGACCGACGGAGGTTCTCAGACCCTGGCGGATCAGATGGTGGTGCACGGCCGACGTCGCGAGAAGTGATGGGATCGGAATGCGGTCTGGTCCGGTCGCGCGGTCCGACAGGATGATGATGTTGTAGTCCATCGAGCGGACGGCTTCTTCCGCCTCCGCGCACACGACATCGAGCGCCGTCGCCATTCCCTGCGCGCCCGCTTCGGCGGCATAAGTGATGTCGATCGTAATCGACGAGAACTGGTTGTCGGGCACCTCACCGATCGCGCGAATGCGCTCGAGATCTTCGTTGGTCAGGATCGGCTGATACACTTCGAGCCGCTTCTGGCGCGAAGTGCCTTCGAGGTCGAGCAGGTTCGGTCGCGGTCCGATGAAGGACACGAGGCTCATGACCAGCTCTTCGCGGATCGGATCGATCGGCGGGTTCGTCACCTGCGCGAAGTTCTGCTTGAAGTAGGTGTGGAGCAGCTTGGGCTTCGTCGACAGCGCCGAGATCGGCGTATCCGTGCCCATCGAGCCGATGGCTTCCTGGCCCGACTGCACCATCGGCGCCATCAGGAACTTCAGGCTTTCCTGCGTGTAGCCGAACGCCTGCTGGAGATCGAGCAAGCTGACGTTGCTCTTCTTGCGCGCAGACTTCTTCGGCAACGGCAGGTCGGACACCTGGATCTGGGTCCGGCGCAGCCACTGGCCGTAGGGGTTCTTCGCCGAAAGCTCGCGCTTCAGCTCGTCATCCGAAACGATGCGGCCGGCTTCGAGGTCGATCAGCAGCATCTTGCCGGGCTGCAGCCGCCACTTCTTGGCGATGTTCTCTTCCGGGATCGGCAGCACGCCCGATTCCGACGACATGATCACCCGGTCGTCCTTGGTGACGAGATAGCGGGCGGGGCGCAGGCCGTTGCGATCGAGGGTCGCGCCGATCTGGCGGCCATCGGTGAATGCCATCGCCGCCGGGCCGTCCCACGGCTCGATCATGCACGCGTGGTACTCGTAGAACGCCTTGCGGTCGGCATCCATGCTCTCATGGCCGGCCCACGCCTCGGGGATCAGCATCATCGCCGCATGGACGAGGCTGTAGCCACCCATGACGAGGAACTCGAGCGCATTGTCGAAGCAAGCGGTGTCGGACTGGCCCTCATACGAAATGGGCCACAGCTTGCTGATGCTGTCGCCGAACAGCGGCGAGCTGACCGACGCCTGACGCGCCGCCATCCAGTTGACGTTGCCGCGCAGCGTGTTGATCTCGCCGTTGTGCGCCACCATCCGATAGGGATGAGCGAGCTTCCACGACGGGAACGTGTTGGTCGAGAAGCGTTGGTGCACGAGCGCCAGCGCCGAGACGACGCGCGGGTCGGACAGGTCCTTGTAATAGGCCTTCACCTGCCACGACAGGAACATGCCCTTGTAGACAACGGTGCGGCTCGACAGGCTCACCGTGTAGTGGCCGACGTCGCGCTCCTTGAAGGACTTGAACAGCGCGTTCGAAACGACCTTGCGGATGAGATAGAGCTTCCGCTCGAACTCGCCCTGGTCGGTCATGCCCTTCGGGCGGCCAACGAAAAGCTGGCGATGTACCGGCTCGGCGGCGCGCACCAACTGCGGCAGGCGCGAATTGTCGACCGGCACGCTGCGCCAGCCGAGGAATTCGAGCCCTTCTTCGCGGATGAGCCGTTCCCAAATCTTTTCGCAGTGCGCGCGCAAGCGGTCATCCTGCGGCATGAACATCTGGCCGACGCCGTAATGCCCCGCTGCCGGCAACGTGATGCCGAGCTTGGCGCACTCGTCCTTCAGGAACTCATGCGGGATCTGGATGAGGATGCCGGCGCCATCGCCGGCCCCGGCCTCGGCCCCTTCGGCACCGCGGTGCTCCAGATTTTCGAGGATCGCCAGCGCGTCCTCGACGATCGAATGGCTGGCGCGGTTCTTCAGGTCGGCGATGAAGCCGACGCCGCAGGCATCAATCTCGCGTTTGGGATCGTACAAACCTTGCGCGCGCGGCTTGGCCATGTCGGGGCCCGAAAAATATTGCCCGCCAATCGTCACAGGTCTCGGATCTTGCATGGTCTTTTGTCCCAAACGGCTCGCGGCACGCGGCCCAGTGTTAGGGACACGCGTGCGCCATGTCACGACCGAAGCGCCGCCCGTCGTGCGCGTCACGCAAACGGAAACGGCCTTGCGGTGATGGAGTGGGGCGGGAAACGCCTCGATCGTGGTGCACCGAGTGCCGCGGCATGTCTCCCGGATCGGACATGCGGGCGTAAGTATTTGGTGCGCAAACGATTTTAGCCTGACCCCACAGCGCAGATGCAACGCTCCCCGTTATTTGCGCGCTGACTGTTGGCAGTACAGCGCGTATTTCGGGCAGTTCGAGCGTCAGTCCGCACAAAGGACAGGATAGCTGTCCTAGTCGGTCTTGGGAATGCCAAACTTTGGGCGGCGCAGCAAAAATTCCGGCCCCGGAGTGCCTGAGCCGAAGTCCGTTGCCTGGAATCCCTCCAAACTCGGCGTTCTCGGTCTGAGACGCTACTTGGCCTTGAGCTCCGGTACCACCCACAGCGGCGGCTCGCCGCGCACCATCCGCTGGATGTTGTCGAACGCGTTGCGGAAGCGGGCGACGTGATTGTCCGAGGTAGGGCCGGCGAAATGCGCCGTCAGCACGACATTGTCGAGCTGGAGCAGCGGATTGTTGGCGGGCGGTGGTTCCTGGTCGAATACGTCCAGGCCGGCGCCGAAAATCTTGCCTTCGCTCAAGACCTTGGTGAGGGCCGGCTCATCGATGACGGGGCCACGGCTCGTATTGACGATGATCGCGGTCGGCTTCATGAGGGCCAGCTCTCCGGCGCCGATCATGTGCTTGGTGGAGGCGTTGAGCGGCACGTTGAGCGAGATGAAATCGCTGGCGCTCATCAGTTCCTTGAGCAGGCGGAACTTGACGCCGATCGCGTCTTCCTCGTCCTCGGTCAGGCGGCGGACGTCGGTGTAGATGACCTTCATGCCGAAGGCGCGCGCGAGCCGCGCGACCTTCTTGCCGATGGTGCCAAGGCCGACGATCCCGAGTGTCTTGTCGTGCAGCTCGTACATCGCCGGCGCCGGGCCGTTACCCCGCCAGCGGCCGCCCCGCACGCTCGCGTGCTGCCACACGACGCGGCGCGAGACCGTGAGCATCAGCATGATGGCGTGCTCGGCGACCGAGATCGCGTTGGCGCCGCCATTGTTGCAGACGGGAACGCCTGCCGCGCGCGCCGCTTCGATGTCGACCGCGTCATAGCCGGCGCTGAGCAACTGGACGAGTTTGAGATTGGGCGCCGAGCGATAGAACGCCGCCGGCATCTTCACATTCGGATAGCAGACCATGAACTGCGCCGATCCCAGCGCATTGGTGAGTTCCGCGCCGCTCTCCGGCGCCAACACCAGATCGAGCCCGGCGGGCGCCAGTTCCCGCGCCAACTCGCCGGTCTTTGGCGACGGCGGCACAAGTACGACGCGTGGCAATGGTGTGGACATGGCAGGGCGCTCCTCAGGGGCAGATTTGTTGGGAGCTGAAGCTCCGGTTTATTGGCAGGTGGTCACTATCCTCCTGCGCGGGCGCCGGTTCAAGCGCCGTGGGCGCGGGCTGGCTGCGCGGAACAGGAATGGCGGTTGGCGTGGGGTGTCGCGCCGCGTCGCGATAGTGGGGCTTTCGCCCCACACCCCAATCGGGGGACACCCCCGAACCCCCGTCTTTTAATGATTTGGAGTTCGGGGCTGCTGTAGCAGCCGAAGGCCGTGAGGTGAGAATGCAACCGGCGATGTAGTTCCGCGGCGCCGGTAGCCGAAGGCGTCGGCGACCGCGGAAAGAAAAAGCTCTACTGCTTCGGTGCCGGTGTGATGCCGCCGGGCGCGGGCTTGATGGCCTTCTCGGCCTCTACCTGTGCCTTGATGTCGGCATCGATGTATTCGAGCTGTGCCTTGCCGCGCAGGTCGCTCGCGACTTCCTGAGCCTTGCGGTGGATCATCGACGCGATCAGGCGATCCTTGATCGACTCGAACGGCGGCGCGCCGCGCTGGCGGCGATCCTCGACCTTGACGATGTGCCAGCCGAACTGGCTCTTGACCGGCGGTGACACCTCACCCTTGGCGAGCTTGAAGGCGGTCTCCTCGAACACCGGCACCATCTGCCCGCGACCGAAGTAGCCGAGATCGCCGCCGCTGTCCTTGCTGCCGGGATCCTTTGAGTGCTCCTTGGCGAGCGCGACGAAGTCCCCGCCCTTGGCGACTTTCTCGCTCAGTTCCTTCGCCAAAGCCTCGCTCTCGACGAGGATGTGGCGTGCGTGAACTTCTTCCTGCGGCTTGGCGCTGCCGACCTGCTGGTCGTAGAATTTCCTGGCATCGGCATCGCTGATCGATTTCTTCAGCTCGGCGTCGAAGTAGTATTCGCGCAGCGCCCGGCGGCGCCAGTACTGCATCCGCTCATCGAAGGCCGCGCCCTTGTCGAGCTTGGCGGCTTCGGCCGCGTCAGCGAACAATGCGTTCTCGATGATGTATTCGAGAATGACGCGCCGCCGCGCGTTGGCCGGGATGGAGCCGAGTTCGTTGCCGATCTCGGCTTCTGCGAGTTCCATGTCGGCTTCAGTGATCGTCTTGCCATTGACCTTGGCGACGACTTTCTCCTGCGCGTGGCTCTCGGTGGCGAAGTGGACCGCGACGGGCAGGGGTGCTGCGAGCAGCGCAGCGGCGAAAACGGCTCTCAGCAGCATGGGCACTTGAGTTCCTCGTTTGAAGGGCGGATGAAGGCATCCGCCGAAGCGAACTGGTGATTGCGGGCGCCAGAGCACTATTATTCTGGAGCATCTTTATCGAACCGCAGAATCGCGAAAACGATTCCGTGCGGTCCGATGATGCCCCAGACGCGCGCATTGGCGCTCAGGCATAGTCGGTCGGCGCCACCGCGCCAAGCCAAGCGTGAGCGAAATGGCGCGATTGTGACCACACATGCAATCTCAGACCTGCACGCTCGATTTTTCAGTTAACCAGTCGCGGAGCCAACAGGATCGCGGGCACCGGATGGGGTTGCGGCTGGTGGTGACGGTCGGCAAGGTTCGACAAGTCGATAAAAGTTGGTGGTCCCCACATTGGCTTGGAATTGGAGCGTACGACATGTTTGAGACATTTGCGCTATGGCTGCACGACGACACCTTTTCCAAGGCCTATATCCTTGTGCTGATGGCCGTGATGGTGCTGCCGATGGTGCTGTTGGCGCGTTGGTACCACGGCAATATCACCAACACGGAGGGTGGCCGCAAACTGATGGCGCGCCAGGACGCCGGCAAAGTCCGACCGCGCTCGCTGCGCGGCGTCGCCGACGGTGCTGGCATGGCCCACGACATTTCGGCGGGTCGCTATGGCGAACACGCCCGGAACATGCAGAGGCGCGTCTATATCTACGTGTTCGCGTGGTTGCTCGCCGTCGGCGTCCTCGCCGGCCTCCTGATCACGGCGCAGGCGCTGTATCCGCCGCCCGGCATCGAAGCTCCGTCCCAGGCCGGTAATGGCGCCAAGAGGAACTAGCCGCCGCGCACGACCGTCCCCTTTGCGCGCCGACGATCAAGGGGGCTTGCCCGAACGGCCGGAGAACGCCAGATAACGGTTCGGGGGGTGCCGTCGAGCCCGCCGCAATGAGGACCACGTCGAATGTCGAATTTCTCCCCGCGCGAGATCGTCTCGGAGCTGGATCGCTATATCATCGGCCAGCAGGACGCCAAACGCGCCGTCGCCATCGCCTTGCGCAATCGCTGGCGTCGTCAGCAGCTCGAAGGCGAACTGCGGGAGGAAGTGCAGCCGAAGAACATCCTCATGATCGGGCCGACCGGCTGCGGCAAGACCGAGATCTCGCGTCGCCTCGCGCGGCTTGCAGGCGCGCCGTTCCTCAAGGTCGAGGCGACGAAATTCACCGAGGTCGGTTACGTCGGTCGCGACGTCGACAGCATCGTGCGCGACCTAGTCGAGGTCGGGATCGGTCTCGTGCGCGACGCCAAGCGTCGCGACGTCAAGGCGATGGCCGAGAAGAATGCCGAGGAACGCGTGCTCGATGCCCTCGTCGGCGCGAACGCGCAGCCCGCGACGCGCGAATCTTTTCGCAAGCGCCTGCGTACCAACGAGCTCAACGACAAGGAGATCGAAGTCCAGCTTGCCGACACCGCGCCGGCGTTTCCGTCGTTCGATGTTCCGGGTGGTCAGGTCGGCATGGTCAACATCGGCGACATGCTGGGCAAGGCCTTCGGTCAGCGCACGCGCGCGCGACGCATGACCGTCGGCCAAAGCTACGAACAGCTCATCGCGCAGGAGAGCGACAAGCTCCTCGACAGCGACCAGATCGCACTCGAAGCGGTCAAGCTGGTCGAGAACAACGGCATCGTCTTCCTCGATGAGATCGACAAGATCTGTTCGCGAAGCGACGGCCCGGGACGTGGTGGCGCCGACGTCAGTCGCGAGGGCGTGCAGCGCGATCTCCTGCCACTCATCGAGGGTACGACCGTTGCCACCAAGCACGGTCCGGTCAAGACCGACCACGTCCTCTTTATCGCGTCCGGCGCCTTCCATCTCGCCAAGCCGTCGGACTTGCTGCCCGAGCTGCAGGGACGCCTGCCGATCCGCGTCGAACTCAAATCGCTGACCGGTGCCGACTTCCGCCGCATCCTCACCGAGCCCGAGGCGAGCCTGATCAAGCAGGTCGTCGCGCTGATGGGCACCGAAGGGCTGACGCTCAGCTTTACCGATGACGCCATCGATGCACTGGCGGATATCGCCGTTTCCGTCAATTCGTCGGTCGAAAACATCGGCGCGCGCCGGTTGCACACCGTCCTCGAACGCGTTCTCGACGAGATCTCATTCGACGCGTCGGACCGCGATGGGCAGGCCGTTGTCGTCGACGGCAACTACGTCCGCGCCCGCGTCGGCGAACTCGCGAAGAACGCGGATTTGTCCAAGTTTATTCTTTAGTTGCCGCGGTCGCCGACGGCTCTGCCTACCGGCGCCGCGGGGCTGCCTCGCCGGTTGGTATCCCACCGGCGCGCTCTTCGAGCGCCACCCAGGATTTTAGCGCGGCCTGTTCTGTAGCGGTCGAAGGCCGCGAAGTGAGAACGCGACCATGAGGCAGCTCCGCGGCGCCAGTAGCCGAAGGCGTTGGCGACCGCGGCAAAAAAAGGCATCCCTCACACGTTGAGCAGGATAATCACCCCAATCACGATCAACCCGATGCCGAGCCCTTCGCGGGAGGCGAGGCCTTGCTTGAACAGGCTGCGCGAGACGAGCTGGGCGAAAAAGATCTCGACGAGTGCGAGCGTGCGCACCTTGGCCGCGCTTTCGAGCGCGAACGCAAGGAACCACATCTGCGAGGCGAATGCGCCCATGAAGCCAGCGAGCACCGACGGTCGCCAGGCGCGAAAGATGTCGGTCAGGCGCGTGCGATCGAACAGCCAGAGATAGAGAGTGAGCACTGTGGTCTGCATGATCAGGCCGACGGCGAGTGTGGTCGTTGCCGCGACGACGAAATTCGGATGACCGAGCGCGAGGATGCCACCGCGATAGCCGATCGCCGAAATGCCGAACACCGCGCCTGATGCGAGGCCGAGCGCGATCGGTCCCCAGCCACCTTCGGTAAGGCTGCCGGCCTGCTGCTGCGGCCACGACATGATGAGCACGCCGGCGCAGGCGATGAGGATCGCCGTCGCAAGCGGCCAGCTCAACGCGTCGCCGAGGAAGACGAGGCCGAACAGCGCGACGTGGACCGGTTCGATCTTGATCAGCGCCGTCGTGACGACGAATGATTTCTGCTTCATTGCGGCAAGCAGCATAGCGGTGGCTGCGATCTGGGCGCCGGCGCCGACGATCGTCCAGGCCATCATGTTGGCGCTGAGCGGGGGGAATTTTTCACCGGTTACGGCGAGGATCACCGTCAGGAAAAGCAGCGCGAACGGCAGGCCGAAGAGGAAGCGAACGTGCGTCGCGCCGACGGTGCCGAGCGTCGCGGTCAGCTCCCGCTGCATCGCATTACGCAGCGTCTGGCCACCCGCCGCCACTACGGTGAAAACCGCCCACAGCCCGATCGACACCGGCGCACCCTCCCATTTTCTTAGGTTGTGGCGATACCACCGAACCCGACTCGCCGCCAGCCGGGCATGGGCGCGGCTGCTCGTCGGCGGACGCAGGGCCACGGCAGACGGATGCAGGGTGTGTTGTCAGTCGGTGGCGGCTGAAGGTCGAGAGGCGAAGGCGCGGCCGGCGTGGGCACGACCCGTCGCGCTCGTACACGGAGCCTTACGCGTCGGCGGCAAAAGCAAAACTACCCTTCCAGCCGCCAAGACCTGTCGGCCAAGCGGCAGGCCACGCCCTCGGTGCGCGCGGTATGGGGACCGACGGAGAGGGTCATGACCAGATGGCGGCACACGCGGCCCTCCCGGTCCTTGAACGAGGTCGTGGGGTTGATGACGCCGGATAGGCGTCCGCCTCGACGATGCCAGACGTAGGACGCGCCGTCGCCGAGCTCGCTCAATGCCAGATGTACGGCTTCGAGCGTGGCAGCTTCATCGCTCGTATCGAGCGGCGTCGCGTCCGCATATCGGGGGCGCGGGGACGGCTTGTTGGTATTGGGTTTCGTGGCGCTCGGCTCGGGCGCGGCGGGGAGCGGGCGGGTTGTCGAGGCTGGCTTTTGGTCTGTCGCGTGGACCAGCGCCGGAGCACTGATTGAAATGGCGCCGAGAACCATAGTGGCAGCGATCGCAAGGGCGAGCGGCACAGGGAATGGACGCATGATACGGAACTCGACTAGAGGTTACGCAGGAAAAGCGCGACAACAGCGCGACCGTCACATCTTGGCTTGTTCTGGTTAAGGCGGCGTTGACGGGCGCGTCACTTTCGTTGTGGAGATCGGGCATTCGTGCCACAGGTGCCGGCCCGAGCGATGATCCGAATGGACGATGCCATGACCGTGACGACCGATGACACGCCAAATCCCGCCGGCGATTTTTCGCTTGCTGATGAGCCGTTTGCGCTCTTCGCAAACTGGCTCCGCGATGCCGAGGCGGGTGAGCCCAACGACCCGAACGCAATGGCGCTCGCGACCGTCGATGCCGATGGCCTGCCGAATGTGCGCATGGTTTTGCTCAAGGGCGTCGACGGCGCAGATGCAACTGATCGCGGCTTCGTTTTCTACACGAACCTCGAAAGCGCGAAGGGCCGCGAGTTGCAAGCGGCGCACAAGGCGGCGCTGTGCTTTCATTGGAAGAGTCTGCGCCGGCAGGTGCGAGTGCGCGGCCTGGTGACGCTGGTCAGTGGCGCTGAGGCAGACGCCTATTATGCGTCGCGGGCGCGCGGCAGCCGGCTGGGCGCGTGGGCAAGTGCGCAGTCGCGACCGCTCGAGAGCCGTTTCGCGTTGGAGAAGGCTGTCGCCCTGGTCACCGCGAAGTATCCGATCGGTGAGATACCGCGCCCGCCGCATTGGTCCGGCTTCCGCGTCACGCCGCTCGAGATCGAGTTTTGGCATGACCGGCCGTTCCGGCTGCACGACCGGCTCGTGTTCCGCCGGCCGGACGCGACGGCGGCGTGGGAAAAAGCGCGGCTCTACCCCTGAGGCGCCACCTCCGTCAGTTGCGCATTTTCGAGCGGAACGGGCCGATGATGTCGGAGAAATCGTCGGTCCACGGCCGCAGACCGTTGTCGTCGAGTTCGTAGATCGTTTTCAGTTCGCGAAACGGCGCGAGCACCTCCTCGCTCTTGGCGATCACAACGACCGTCGAGCTGGTTTGCGAGTAGCTGCCGTCGGCTGCGTCGTCGGAGACGATCAGCCCCTTTGCGCCGGGCACTAGTTGCATCGTCGCGGAGGCGACCGAGTCAAGATCCAGATAGCGGTTCGACACATGGAGCACGACGACGCCGGTCGGAGTGGTCTTCGCCATGAACAGGCGTAGCGCTTCCGCCGTCATCAGGTGAACGGGTACAGCGTCCGATGAAAAGGCATCGACGATGATCAGATCGAGGCTGCTGTCGGCCTCTCGGCTCATGGTCAGCCGTGCATCGCCGATCACGATGTCGACTTGCGGCTGGCACTTCGACAGAAACGAGAAGTTGGCTGGGTTCTTGGCAATCGAGATCATCAGCGGATCGATTTCGAAGAAGCGCCACTTCTCGCCCGGTTGCGAGAGGCAGGAAAGCGAGCCAGCGCCAAGACCGATCACGCCGTAACGTCCAAGCGGCGCCGCGCCGCCGGCAGGCGCCGTTTTGGCAAGCGCTTCGCGCACGATGCGCACCGACTGCGCCATGGGACTCCCGGGATAGTAATAGGTGCCGGGTACTGGATCGGTGATCTTGTCGCCCTTGTCGTCGTTCAGGCGCTGGGCGCCGTGCAAAGTGGTCCCGTGCATGAGGATGTTGTAGTTGCCGAACTGTCCGACGCGATAAACGCCGAAGTAGCTGCGCTGCGCTTCGCCACGCTTGACGCCGGACGGGTACATGGCAATGGCCGCGAACATCAGGAGCGCCATCACGAGCTGTCGCGGCGGGTATTTCCAGAAAACGAGGATGCCCAATCCGAACAGCGCGACCAATCCCGCGGTCGATCCGTAGCGGCGGAAATCGTACTCGAAGTAGGTGGCGACCCACGGTCCCCAGATGAGTACAAGGATGCCGGTGGCGATGAGCAGCCACATGACCAGCAGTTCGTCGCGATTTCTCACTGAAACGGCGAGCGCGCGCGGTCGGCAGGCCATCGAGAGGGCGAGCAGCAGCGGATACTCGAACACTTCGGAAAAGATCTTGGGTGCGATGAGCGCGGCGAAGAGCCCGCCAAGGACGCCGCCAAGCGACATCCAAAGATAGAACTCCGTCAGGTGCGCTGGATTGGGCCGGGCTTCGTAAAGGGTGCGATGCGCAACCATTGCCGACGTGAAGAACACCGCGACGCCTGTGCCTGCGGTGATGAACCAACTCTCGCGGATTGTCTGTGAGAGCACGAGCAGGGCGAGGATGACCGAGGCGAGATGCGCCGCGAGAAGCAGCGGCATCGGAATGATCATGCGCTCGCGGAACACGAGCACGAACGTCAGGAGATAGAGCGCGAGCGGGAACACCCACAGCAGCGGTGCCGAGGCGACATCGGTCGTCACGTGAGTGGTGAAGGCGGTCAGCAGCGCCGACGGGACGAGCGCCAGGCCGACCCAAGCCAATCGCGCCGGCCACGTCGGCGCCGGCCGTTCGATGATCTCGCCGTTTTGGGTGCCGGTTGCTGCGGCGATCACGCCCGTGCCGTTGCGGACCGCGATGAAGGACACGACCAACAAGGCGACCAGGACGACGAAGCCGATCGTCCAGATGCCGCTGAGAGCCTTGAGACCGAAAGCAGGTTCGAGCAACAACGGATAGCTCAGCAGCGCGATCAGGCTGCCGAGGTTGCTCGCGGCATAAAGGAAGTAGGGGTCGCGGCCGTGTGGATGTCCGGTCGCGGCGAACCACGCTTGTAACAGCGGTGCGTTGGCGGCGACGGCAAAAAACGGCAGGCCGACGCCCACGGTGAAGAGGCCAAGCTGCCAGAGATACGGCTCGCCCGGCGGTGGCTCGATCCAACTCGCCGGCAGTCCGATCGGCAACACGACGAAGGCCAGGATGCACACGACGAGGTGAATGAGGCCGCTGTTGCGGGCGCCGAGCAGGCGAATGACGAGGTGCGCGTAGCAGTAGCCGGCCAGCAGTGCGCCCTGAAAGAAGCACAGCGCCACCGCCCACACCGACGGCGAGCCGCCGAGCACCGGCAGCACCATCTTGGCGAACATCGGCTGGATGGAGAACAGCAGCAGCGCGGAAACGAAGGTCGTGCCGGTGAACAGCCACAGCGTCGACGGTCCGCCGGCGGCTCCGGCTGTCGTAGCGCCGGGCGCGGCGGGCGGCGGGGCAGGGCTGTCGTTGGGCACACTCTTTTCCTGCATCGTTACCCGCTCCGGTGGCCACATGCGCGTTCGGCCGTCGCTTCGAGTGTGCGGCGGCCGATTTTTGTCACGACTAGAAACTTTCGTCAGGCGGTAATCGTTTCGCCGACCTTTGGCACGGTTACATTGTGCCCGGCCATGGCTTCGACGAATTTCGACGCATCGGGATCGAGCATGCCGGGGAAGGTGCCGTAGTGCGCCGGCAAGACGGTCTTGAACGAGAAGAATTTCTTGCACGCGAAGGCGGCGCGCTTGCCACCCATGGTGAAGCGGTCGCCGATCGGGACGATGCCGATGTCCGGCTTATGAAACTCCGCGATCAGGCTCATGCCGCCGAACATCTCGGTATCGCCCATGTGGTAGAGCGTCCGACCTTCCTTGGCGGTGATGACGATGCCATTGGGGTTGCCGAGATAGACGCCGCCGCTCGACGACGAATGGAGCGCGTCGACCAATGTCAGTTCGAAGTCAGGCGTCGCGACGCTGCCGCCGGTGTTCATCGGCTGGAGCTTTTCCGCGCCTTTGGTTTTGACGTGAAGCGCCAGTTCGTAGTTGGCGTAGAGGGTGGCGTCGTTGCGCTTACAGATTTCACCGGCGTCGCCGATGTGGTCGTCGTGACCGTGGCTGAGCGCGACGTGCTTGACGCCGTCGACCGCCTTCTCCCAGGCAATGCCGGATTTTTCGAAGGTTGGATTGCCCTTCAGAAACGGGTCGATCAGTAGCACGCTGCCGCCGGTTTCGACACGGAAGCAGGAATGTCCGAACCAGGTGATTTTCATGGGCGCGGAATCTCCTTCGATGCGGGGTGTACGGGTCCAGGCTGGGGCCAAGCCGGTCGGGAGGCCTGTCGCGCTGGTTGAAGTGCAGGTATAAGGCCGCAATGACAACCGATAAACCCCCCGCAACTGACGCTTGCGTGAAGCGCGCGGCCCCGAGCGACCAGCCGCTTGACGTGGACGCGTTTATGGTGGCGCTGCCAGCGGGCGTGCGCCTGATTGGGGTGGATGTCGGCACGAAGACGCTGGGTCTCGCGCTTTCCGACGTCACCCGCACCATCGCGAGCGGGCTCGAGACGATCCGGCGGACCAAGTTCAAGGCGGATGCGGCGCGCCTTGTCGAACTCGTCCGCCAACACGCCGTCGGCGGTCTGGTCATCGGCTTGCCGATCAATCTGGACGGCTCGACGGGGCCGCGGGCGCAGGCCTCGCGCGCGTTTGCCCGGCTGATAGGTCCCCTCGCAGGCGTCCCGACGCTGATGTGGGACGAGCGCATGACCACCGCGGCGGCCGAGCGCCTGCTGATCGAGGCTGACGCCTCCCGTAAGCGCCGCGCCGAGGTGATCGACAAGATGGCGGCGACTTTGATCCTGCAGGGCGCGCTCGACCGGATGCGCGGCGCCTATTTGGTTCGGCGCGAGGATTAGGTGGCACGATGACAACGCCGATCCTCATCGCGGGACCAACGGCGGCCGGCAAGACCGCGCTGGCGCTGGAGATGGCGGCGCGGCACGGCGGTGCCATCATCAACGCCGATTCCATGCAGGTTTATGGCGAGCTGCGCATTTTGACGGCCCGCCCGACACCGGATGAAGAGAAGGTCGCACCGCACCACCTGTTCGGCCATGTCAGCGTGACCGATGCTTATTCGGTTGGGCGCTGGGTCGCCGACGTCGAGGCGGCGCTGGCCGCGTGCCGCGATGCCGGACTGCGGCCGATCATCGTCGGTGGCACCGGGCTTTACTTCAAGGCGCTGCTGGAAGGATTGGCGCCGGTGCCGCCAGTCGACGCGGACATTCGCACTCGCTGGCGTCGCGAGGCCGAGAAGCAGGCGCCCGGAGTCCTCCACGGCATCCTGGCCAGCCGCGATCCGGAAATGGCGGCGCGTCTCAAGCGGGCGGATCTACAACGCATCGTGCGCGCGCTCGAAGTGCTCGACAGCACCGGTGTGTCTCTCGCGGAGTGGCAGCGGATGCGCGGAACGCCGCTCGTCTTGGAGGCGGAGGCCGAGTGTTATGTGATCCTGCGCGATCGCGACGCCGTACGAGCCCGATGTGACGCGCGCTTCGATGCGATGGTCGCGACGGGCGCGCTTGAGGAGGCTCGCGCGCTGGCGGCCGTGGACCTCGATCCCGAGCTCCCGGCGGCGCGCGCTCACGGATTGCGGGCTCTGCAAAGCTACCTCCGAGGCGAAATCGATATCGAATCTGCCATCGCGACCGGCAAGCTCGAGACGCGGCAGTACGTCAAACGGCAAGAGACTTGGCTCAAGAAGTATATGATTGCGTGGAAATACATTGTAACGCAATAAATGGAAAGAAAAATAACAGACTGCGCCATATTAAGTGATTTAACTTGACGTTAACCGCGACCTGGGATCACACAGCTCCGCGATCACGAGATCCGACGCGTGTTGCGATCGGGCGCTGGCCTCCCTTTTGAAGGCGCCGACGGTCGCTGTTCTTTCAACGAAGCGAGACGGTGAACCCCATGGCACGACCGATGACCGGCGCCGAAATGGTGATCAAAGCTCTGGCCGACCAGGGCGTCGAGTTTATTTTCGGATATCCCGGCGGCGCCGTACTGCCGATTTACGACGAGCTGTTCCAGCAGGAAAAGGTCAAGCACGTCCTGGTCCGCCAGGAAGGTGGCGCCGTGCACGCGGCGGAAGGATACGCCCGTTCGACCGGCAAGGTCGGCGTCGTGCTCGTGACCTCAGGCCCCGGCGCGACGAACGCCGTCACCGGTCTCACCGACGCGCTGATGGATTCGATCCCCGTCGTCTGCCTCACCGGCCAAGTCCCGACGCACCTCATCGGCAATGACGCTTTCCAGGAATGCGACACGATCGGCATCACGCGGCCGTGCACGAAGCACAACTGGCTGGTGAAGGACGTCAACGATCTGGCGCGCGTGCTGCACGAGGCGTTCTACATCGCAAAAAGCGGTCGCCCCGGTCCTGTCGTTGTCGACATCCCCAAGGACATCCAGTTCGCGACCGGCACGTACGTGACGCCATCGAACACGGCGATCGCACACAAGAGCTATCGTCCGAAACTCAAGGGCGACCAGCCGGCGATCCAGCGCGCGGTCGAGCTGATGGCCACGGCCAAGCGTCCGGTGTTCTATACCGGCGGCGGCGTCATCAATTCCGGCCCGAAGGCGAGCCAGCTCCTGCGCGAACTCGTTCGGCAGACGGGCTTCCCGATCACGTCGACGCTGATGGGTCTCGGCGCCTATCCGGCGTCGGACAAGCAGTGGCTCGGCATGCTCGGGATGCACGGCACCTACGAGGCCAACATGGCCATGCACGACGCCGATCTGCTGATCAACGTTGGCGCGCGTTTTGACGACCGCATCACCGGTCGTACCGACATGTTCTCGCCGGGCAGCCGCAAGATCCACATCGACATCGATCCCTCCTCGATCAACAAGAACATCAAGGTCGACGTCCCGATCGTCGGTGATTGCGCCTACGTGCTCGAGGATCTGATGCGGGCGTGGCGTTCTCATGCCGCGCAGCCGGAGAAGGTTGCGCTCAAGGCATGGTGGAAGCAGATCGATCAGTGGCGGTCCATCAATTGCCTCAAGTACAAGGCGTCGAGCGACGTGATCATGCCGCAGTTGGCTCTCGAGCGGCTGCAGGCGCACATCAAGGATCGCGATGCCTATGTCGCGACCGAGGTTGGCCAGCACCAAATGTGGGCCGCGCAATTCCTCAAATTCGACGAGCCGAACCGCTGGCTGACCAGCGGCGGCCTCGGCACCATGGGGTACGGCCTGCCGGCGGCGATCGGCGCGCAGATCGCGCATCCGAAATCGCTGTGCATCGACGTCGCGGGCGACGCCTCGATCCTCATGAACATCCAGGAGATGTCGACGGCTGTGCAATACCGTCTGCCGGTCAAGGTGTTCATCCTCAACAACCAGTACATGGGCATGGTGCGCCAGTGGCAGCAGCTCCTGCACGGCAACCGCTACTCGGAAAGCTACACCGAGGCGCTGCCGGACTTCGTGAAGCTCGCCGAAGCCTACGGCGGCGTCGGCATGCGCTGCGAAGACCCCGCCGACCTCGATGATGCGATCAAGGCGATGATCGCGGTCAAGGACAAGCCGGTGATCTTCGACTGTCGCGTCTCTGCGCTCGCCAACTGCTTCCCGATGATCCCGTCGGGTAAAGCGCACAACCAGATGCTGCTCGGCGAGAACGTCACGGCGGAAGAAATCGACAAGGCGATCGGCAAGGAAGGCAAGGTGCTGGTGTAGCCCGGCATCAGTTGCGCTGGGCGTGGTGCCTGACGCGAAAATTTGCCTTCGATGGATGTCGTGATGACGACCGCAGACACACTGGATCACTACGCGCGGCAGGACGCCCTGACGGACCCCGCTGGTCTGGCTCCTTTTTATGATGAGCTGCCAGCCGGGCTGCAGGCGCTATGCCATTCTCTGTCGGGTCTGATTGTTCATACGTCATGGGCGACCCACTACGGCATTCCACCGGAGACAGCGTTGCCGCGTGACACCAAGCCGGTGGCTGAGCGCTTGGCGGAGATCCACCATCTCTTCGCAGGCCCCCTGATCGCCGAGCGACCGCCGATACAACGTCCATTCGGCACCTGCCGCGATTTCGCGCTGTTGGCGTGCAGTGCGCTTCGGCATCGCGCGATCCCGGCGCGCGTGCGCTGTGGCTTTGCGACGTATTTCGCCGCGCGCCGTTTCGCTGATCACTGGATCTGCGAATACTGGTTAGCCGAAGAAGGCCGATGGGTGATGGCCGACGCGCAGCTCGATCAGCTCCAGCGCGATCATCTGGCGATCGCATTCGACAGCGCGGATTTGCCGGACGGCTCCTTCTTGACGGCAGCGTCGGCATGGCAGCTCGCTCGGTCCGGCGCCGTTGATCCCAACGAGTTCGGGCACGGCGACGTCGGTGGCCTCTGGTTCCTTTTTGTTGACCTCCACCGTGATCTTCTCGCGCTCACCAATTGCCA
>LNFM01001899.1_pt1 | contig 45554 bp, 35 predicted proteins | sample 596031 | NCBI WGS metagenome assembly LNFM01 (sample SAMN04254537, study PRJNA301005) | activated carbon metagenome | isolation source: dual media filters at the Ann Arbor, Michigan drinking water treatment plant | place: USA: Ann Arbor
TTTTGTGGTGGGTCGACCCGGTGATCCAGCAAGAGGGCTTCGTGCAAAACGCCCCCAAGCGCAGGGTTCTTCGCGGCTCGAACCAGCAGCGAATCACGGGCGTCGTGGTCAACAACGGTCTGAGCGTCCCTCGTGACGCGCGCCGACGCTTTCGCGCGATCCTCGAGAACATCCGTCGCACGAGCGTCGAGGAGCAGGCCCGCGGAAAGACCGACTTCAAGGCCTACCTCAAGGGCTTCGCTTCGTACGTGAAGATGGTGCAGCCCGAGGTCGGCAAGAAGCTGATGGAAGAAGTGCACTCGGTGCTCGCGGAGGACGTGCGCAAACGAGGCGCCGCGAAGTGAGCCGAGAGTCCGACGCGCTCGCAGAGGTGCTCGCGGCGCCGGACGACGATGTTCCGCGGATGGGGTACGCGGATCTGTTGGTGGCGCGAGGCGATCCGCGTGGGGAGTTCATTCGGATCCAGTGCGCGATCAGCAACGGGGACGTCGAGTACCTCGAGAAGAAAGAGCTCCGCGAACGCGCGGCGAAGCTGCTATCGGAGCACGGAAAGGGCTGGCTCGAGGCGGCGGGGCTCACTGACAAGATCGAGGTCGAGTGGCGCCGCGGGTTCGTCGACGTCGTGTCGTTGACCGGCGAGCAGTTCGCTGGTGAGCTCGGCGAGGCGCTGTTCGCGCGCGAGCCCGTTCGCCACGCGTGCATCCGAGTCAACTCCGAGCGCGTCGCGAAGCGGATCGGCGCTGCGCCACATCTGTCGCGGCTGACGGCGCTCACGCTCGAGGGCCTCTCGGGAGGCTCTGTGCTCGAGCCGATCCTCGCCGCCGACCTCTCTGCCCTTCGCGCCGCCAATTTCGGAACGATGGTCGACCCCGAGTCGTTGCCCACCGTCACCGGCGCTCGTTCGCTCGCCAACGTCGAGCGTCTGTCGATTTCGGGCTCGGATATCGGCGGCGAGTTCGCCGGTGCATTTCGGGACTGGCGCCTCGTCTCGCTGCAGACGCTCTTTGCGTCGCGCTGCGGCCTGCTCGACTCGGACCTCGCGGCGATCGCGAAGAGCGACGCGCTCTCGCAGCTCGTCACGCTCTGCGTCGCGCGCAACGAGTATGGCGCGACGGGCCTGCGCGCGCTCGTCGACAGCCCCAACTCCGCGACGCTCGAGTCGCTCGAGATCGACCTGTGCAACGCCGAAGCGATGACGCTGCTCGCGGAGTGCAAGGGGCTCGCGCGACTTCGTCGAGTGATGATCGCCGGCTACGAGTATCGCCTGCCGGCGGACCTTCGAAAGCGGTTGAAGAAGCGCTTCGGACGCGGCCTGCGATGGGACTGAGCGCTCACACCGACGGCGCGACGAGGACGGTTCGCTCGTCCGCAAGCTCGTCGAGCGCGTAGCCGAGCTCCCACAGCGCGATCACCGCATCGAAGGGCGAGTCGATTCCGAAGGACACCAGTCGCGCGTGCCACCCGACGAGCGCGGCGACGTCCCACGCAACGGGCCCTGTGTGCTTCAGCACCGCGTCGCGCAGCGCTGACACGGCAGCGTCGATGTCCGTCTCGAGGCCTGCGCGCAACGCTTCGTCGCCCTTTGCCGTGGAGGCAGCGCACGCCGCGGCGAAGAGCTGCTCGCCGGTTCGATCCTGGGCCCTCGCGCAGAAGCGCGCGCGAAAGCGCTTGGGGTCGACGAACCGCCATCCGACGGCTTGAGGCGCGTGTGCAGTTTTCAAGAGCGCGTGGGCCTTCGACGCGAAGGTCCTCGCGAGCGACTCCGCGGTCGTGACTCCGCTCGGGTCGCTGGCGAGCGTGACCGCGTCGCGCACCGTCCCGGGGCTCTCGCCCCCGCGCTCGAAGCGCCTGCGATCGTCCGCGAGCCACTCGGTCGGCGCGACGGTCTCCCACGCCTCGCGACCGGTCGTCGGTCCCTGCCACGATCCGTCGGCGGTCACGACGAGGGCGAGCGCTGCTTTGAACTTGTCTTTTGGATCGATCTCGAGCGCGCTCGCGACGTCCGACGCGCGGGCGCACGTCACGCTCGCGAGGCACCGAACGAGCTCGGGGCGCGAGGGCCGCAGGATCTTGTCGCCGAGCGTACGGATCCGATCGATGTCGATTTCAGTCCACACGGAGCGATCGCTCAGCGTCCGGCGCCTTCACGCGCTCGGATGTCCGCGAGGCGGTCGTAGTGGCGGTAGCCGAGCCGGTCGATCGCGCTCTTGGGGGCCAGCGCGATGTCGACGAGCGTCTTGATCGCGTAGGTGCCCGAGAGCACCGGCGGCCCGTAGGCGCGCACCGTCGCTTCGTCGCAAAACGACTCGAGAGGAAACAACACCGTGTCCGTGTGCACGTGAACGAAGTGCGCCATCGAGAGCCGCGAGTATCCCGGGCTGCCCGGCGCGGTGATCACGTGCGGCGTCGCGAGCAGTCGACCGCCGGTGAGGATCTCGAGCTGCTGACCGACCTGCGAGACGATGCAGCCTGGGGGCGCGGTCCCGGCGACGAGCTCACCGTTTGGGTGCTCCTTGGTCGGACGCGTCCGAAGAAACAGCCCGCTCTTGTCATCGGGCTTGGGGCAGGTCTTGCCGCTCGGGTCGAGGAAGCGTCCGCCGGGGAGCAGCGTGAGCAGGTTGAAGTCCGTGTGCTCTTCGCCCCAGAGGATGTCGGTCCCGACCTGATCCTTCGAGAGCGGAAGGTATCGAAGCGAGCGCGTCACGTGAGGGCCGTTTTCAGTGAGCCTCGAGAAGGAGTCTTCTTGCAGTCGCAGCGCCATCGCGCAGCCGCGAAGGAGCTGCAGACCGATCACGTGCAGCTGGTGGCCGATCGTCATCATTCCGTCGCGAAACGCAGGGATCCCTTCGGGCCACACGTTGTCCGCATAGATCTGCGGGTACACCGTCTGGTCGCGTCGATGGCACGGTTCGGGCGCGCAGAAGTAGCACTCTTTGAAGTCGGGCTGACCTCCGGCGACGACGGCCTGTTCGGTGTTGGGGGGAGTCCAGCCGCGCTGATACCAGAGGCTCTCACCGCCCATGCGACGCTTCTCGCTCTCGGGGCGCGCGCAAAACTCGAGATACGAGTCGTAGAACGTGTCGAGGCTGACCGGGTCGATGCCGTGCCCTTTCACGTAGAGCAGTCCGAAGTGCCCGTAGCCAACGCGAATGGCCTCGGCGGCGTTGGCGCGAACCATCGGGTCGCGGCTCGAGAGGTCCGCGAGGTCGAGCACAGGGATCTTCGTCGTCGTCATCGCGTAACAACAGGTCCTTTCGTGTGCGCATCGGCGCGCGGGAACCGCTCGACGATGGCTGTTCGCGACACTGCCACAAGTGCCTGCGGGTGTGATCGATGATCGTCGCGCCTTGCGCAGGCAGGCGTCGCGCTGTACCCGTGGCCGCCTGATGACCGAACGTGCTCAAAAGAAGCCGCCCGCGGTGCTGGTCGGCGTGCAGCTGGACGGCGTCGACGACGACGAGTTTCGCGCGTCGATGGCCGAGCTGGCGCGGCTCGTTTCGACGCTCGGGTACGAGCCGATCGCCGAGCTGTGCCAGCGCCGCGATCACCTCGCGCCCGCCGCCGTGCTGGGCGAGGGAAAGCTCGAAGAGCTCGGAAAGCTCACCGGCGGAAAGGGGCGCGTGCCGTCCGCGGCCAAGGCGAAGACGACCAAGGCGCGCGAGCGTTTCGAGAAGCGCGACGATGGCGTCGAGGATCTCGATGACGGTGTAGACGAGGAGCAAGAAGAGCCGTCGGACACGCTGCCGGATGGGCGTCCGCGGCCGAAGCTCGTCGCGGTCGACCACGAGCTCAGCCCGAGCCAGGCCCGCAACCTCGAGAAGGCCTGCGGCGTCACGGTGCTCGATCGCACCGGCGTGATCGTCGAGATCTTTCACCGTCACGCGCGGAGCCGCGAGGCGAAGCTGCAGGTCGAGCTCGCGAGGCTCAAGTACGTCGCGCCCCGGCTGCGCGAGGGCTCGGGCGGCGATCGACAGCGCGGCGGAATCGGCGGAAAGGGAGCGGGCGAGAGCGCGCTCGAGCTCGATCGTCGCCGCATTCGCGATCGCGTCGCAGAGATCGAAGAGGAGATCACCTCGCTCGAGCGCGATCAGGACAACCGGCGCGCGCGAAGGCGCGACGCGATGCGCGTGGCGCTCGTCGGCTACACCAACGCAGGAAAGAGCTCGCTCATGCGCGCGCTCACCGGCAGCGAGGTGTACGTCGAGGACAAGCTCTTCGCGACGCTCGACACCACGGTGCGCGCGCTTCAGCCCGAGACGCGGCCGCGCATCCTCGTGAGCGACACCGTTGGGTTCATCAAGAAGCTCCCGCACGACCTGGTGGCGAGCTTTCGATCGACGCTGGACGAGGCGCACGAGGCGTCGCTGCTCTTGTTCGTCGCAGACGCTTCGGATCCGACGTTTCGCTCGCAGCTCGCGGTCACCCGCTCGGTCCTCTCGGAGATCGGCGCGCTCGAGACGCCGTCGCGCCTCGTGCTCAACAAGTGTGATCGGCTCACGAGCGAGCAGCGCTCGGAGCTGCTGGTCGAGTTTCCCGAGGCGATTCCGGTAAGCGCGCACGCCCCCGAGGACGTCTCGCGCCTGCGCCAGTGGCTTATCGACTATTTCGATCAGAGCCTCGTCGAGCTGCACCTGGAGGCGCCGCACCGCATCGCCGGCGCGCTCGTCGCCGAGGCCCACGCGCGCGGGCGGGTCGTCGACGAGAGCTGGGACGACGAGGGCGCGAAGATCGTCGTTCGCGCGACCCCCGAGGACGCTGCCCGGCTGCGGGCGTTGGCCCTGCGCTGAGCGGTCGCGCGCGGAAATCGCCCTCGGTTTCGCAGGACTCGCTTCGACAACGCCCGCGGTGCGACTACCATCCTGCCCTCATGACGGGTCGTACTACATGGCTTCGAAGCTCGGCGTTGCTCTGCGTCGCGTGCTCGGCTTGCGGGGGCGTCGTTCGTCCGGCGGGCGGCGATGCCGCGGCGGATGTTCGGGTCAACGCGGACGCTCGAGCGGACGTCGTGCCCGACGTACGCGACGTTGTGGTGCCCGCGGACGTCAGGCCGGTCTGTCCGGCGGGTGAGTCCGCCCTCGGACGGTGCGACGGGTCGATCTTGATTCGATGTGTCGACGGCGTGACCGACAGCCAGGTGTGCGGACCGGAGACGCGCTGCGTCGGACCGTCCGGCGCGACCCCGGCGCAGTGCGAGCGCCTGCAGACGGGCTCTGTCTCGGTCAGCGGCCGCGTTCAATACGCGCGCAGGCCGCTGACGACGCGAGGTCTGGGACCCGCCGCGCTGCAGCCGCTCGGCGGCGTCACGGTGCAGCTCCTCGACGCCGGAGGCACCGCGCGAGCGTCGACGACGACAGACCCCATGGGCAACTACACGCTCCGCGCGGAGCTCGCCATGGGGTCGATGGTCTCGATCCGCGCGCGCCCTGCGCGCAGCGACGCGAGCTACCAGTTCTCGGTCGAGAACTTCGGCGGCGCGGTCTATGGCACCGCGACGCCAGCGTTCGCCGCAGAAGCGATGGTCACGCGCGACCTCGACATCCAAGAGGCCAACAACGCCGGCGCGTACGCGATCTTCGACACGATTCGAAACGGCCTGGACTACGTGCGTCGGACGCTTCCTCGCGCCGCGCCGCTGCTCCGCGTTCGATGGGAGCGAGGACGCACGCCCCCCGGCGGGACCTCGTACTTCGTTCGCGGGCAGAACGCGATCTACTTGCTCGGAGGACCGTCGGACAGCGACGAGTTCGACTTGCCCGTGATCTTCCACGAGTTCGGCCACTTCGTTGAGCAAAACTACTCGCGAACGAGCTCGCCGGGCGGCGCGCACGACGGCTCTCCGACGGACCCGCGCCTCGCGTGGGGCGAGGGGTGGGGAACGTGGTTCGGCTGCGTCGCCAACAACGACAGCCAGTACCTCGACGCGCTGATCTCCGGCGGTCTCCGCGTGCAACGCGACCTCGCCAACTTGCCCTTGGTTCGTCAGAACATGGGCGATCCCATGCAGCCCATCTCGCAGCCAGTGGGCGAGTACCTCGTCGGCGGCTCGCTCTGGGCGTTGTCGAGCGTCGGGATGGATCGCGCCGCGCAGGTCGACAAGCTGCTCGCCGTATCCCTTCGGCATTTCACGCGGATGCCGCCGCCCGATCGCGGCGTGACCGGCGTGGACTTCGTGGACTTCTTGGACGGGTACCTCTGTCTGCACGGCGGCGCCGATCGCTCGGTGATCGAGAACTACGTCGTGACGCAGCGGCGCTTTCCGTATGATTTCAACTTCGCAGGAGTGTGCCGATGAGCGTCGTGTCGCGGCTTTTTTCCGCGGGCCTCGCGGTCAGCTTGATTGCGTGTGTTCGTCCACCGGAGCCCTCAGCGTCGCGCGCGACGCGCGAGCCGACTCCCGCAACCGCAGCGCAGGCTCCGCCGTCGTCGCACGCCGATCACGCGAGGTCCGAACGCAAGCCGGACACCGGCGCGCGCATCGCGATCGACCTCGCCCCGACCCAGGGCGACTCGACCGAGCTGACCGTTCGCGTCACTGCCAGCCGTGCGATGCCAGCTTCCAAGCTCAGGATCGGCACCGAGCTCCCGGCGCGCGTCGACGGAGTGGCCGAGTGGACCCTCGCGCCGATGACAACGGGCGCCGTCGTGACGCGAACCGTCCGCGTTCACCGCGGACAGACGGGCGGGACGGTCGGCGCGCTCGTGACCGCGAGCGTCGAGGTCGGAGGCGCTGGCGGCGCGGTGACCGACATGGAGGTCGCGTGGGCCTTCGGGCCGGCAGACCCGTCCCGCGTGCTCGGCCGCTCGAGCCTCGAGCTCGGCGAGGACGGCGTCGGATCGCTCGGACCCAATGATCGAGTCGTGCGCACTCCGGAGGGCGAGCGCGTGCACGAGTCGATCGTGCGATGAGCGCGAGCGAGCCGTTCGACCTCGACGCGATCGTCGCGCGAACCTTTCGGACCGCTCGTCCCAAGCTGGCTTCTGCGTTGACGTGCGTGCTCGCGATGCCCGAAGACCTCGCGCGCTCCGCAGCGCAGTCCACCCCCGAGTGGAACGACCGCACGGGCTGGCTCTCTTGGACCGATCCCGCCGTCGGTCCCCAGCGCTTTCGCCTCGATCGCGGCCACTTCGATCCCGCGTCCGCGTGGGAGGCCGTCGTGTCGCACGAGCTCGTCCCCGAGTCGTGGTTCGACGACCCGTCTCGACGGTTCATCACTCGCTCGCTGGGTCGGGCGCTGCTCGATCGATCGATGGCGCCGCGGCGTCTCCCGCATCCGCACACGCTCCGAGCCTGCGTCGTCGCGGCGGCCAACGCCTCGTCGATGATCGCCGCCGAGCGCCTCTGCATCGAAGCCTGGACCGCGCTTCGTCCTTGGTCGAATCGTTCGGCGACCCCTTCGTTTCTCTGGCAGTTCGATGACGAGGCGTTCTTCGCGCAACGTTGGCAACGCTTCGCGCTGCATGGCGCTGCAGAAGCGACCGATCAGCGCGACGACGTCGCGCTTCGCAGCGATGACCGGATCGGCGTCCGCGCCACGCTCGAGGTCGATCGCGCCGCGCAGGCGCTCGCGCAGGCGGTCGGAGTGCTTGCGTCGCTGTCGGCGTCGCGCGCGGTAGAGCGCTCGCTCGCTCCGTACGAGCGTCTTTCGTACTCGATCGTGGCCGAGGCAAACCGCTGGGCCGAGGCCGAGGCGCGCGATGAGCGCATCCGCAACACGGCGTCGATCGATCCCTCGCTCTCCGCGCTCGAAAGCGTCGCGTTCTCGTCGCTGCCCAACCCATTTGCTCCGCTGGCCGAGGTGTTCTCTCAGGGGTTCGTCGTCGCGGCGCTCTTTCCCGTCGTTCATATCGTGGTGTGCGAAGACTGACCGAGGCGCTTGTGCGCACGTGGCATCGCGGAGTACTGGGTGTTGGCATGAATCGTTTTGGGCGCATCCGCGGTGCAATCGTGGTCGGATCTACGTTGGGCGCATCGATGTGGCTCGGCGCGTGCGGGCCCGAACGTGCGACGGGCGACGTCGTGGTGCTCGACGCGCGCACGGACGTGGCGTCGGACGCCAGTGACTCGCAGTCGCCCGACGTGATGGCCGACGTCGCGCCCGAGGCCGCCGCGCCTTGCCCGATCAACGGCGTCGAGGTCTCGGGCACCATCCTCGCGCCCAACGGTGAGGACCCGATCGCTGGAGCCGTCGTGTACCTGGCCCGCTCGCGGCCAACTCCGCAGGCGCCTGGCGTAAGCTGCGATCGCTGCGAGCTGCCCGCAGACGTCCTCGCGTATTCGGTCAGCGACGCGCAGGGGCGCTGGGCGTTTCTCAGGGGAATCAACGAGTCGGGCTCGTTCTTCCTCGTTGTGCAGAAGGGTCGATTTCGCCGCGTGGTCCCGTTCGACGCGGTCGCGTGCATGCCGCGCACGGTCGCGCCCGCGATGACCCGGCTTCCTGGCTCGCGCGCGGAGGGAGAGATCCCGCGCATCCTCGTTGCTTCAGGAGCGAGCGTCGAGCAGATGGACCGTCCGGCGACCGGCGACTGGACCTACGACGACATCGCGCGCGTCCTTCGTCGCATCGGGATCACAGAGTTCGACCGCTCCGAACCGTGTCGCCGCGCGACGACCACGACGGACATCACGCAGGTCGCAAACTGCCCGTTCGGTGGGATCCTCGCCAACCCGACGAACCTCAACAACTACAACGTCGTCGTCGCGCCGTGCGGCGCGCTCGGCTTCAACCGAAGCTGGCAGGTCCTCGATCACGCGCCCAATCGGGTGATCCCGACCAATGTTCGCGATTGGCTGCGGCGCGGCGGCCGGCTGTACACGTCGGACACGGCGTACGGACTGCTCGCTCGCTCGGTGCCGCAGGTCGCCACGTTCGCTGGTGGAACGACGCTCACGATGGGCCGCGACCCCGCGAACATCGGCTTCGGCGATCGCCCGCCCGCGGGCCGCACGTACACGGGTCGCGTGACCGACATGCCGCTTCGCTCGTGGCTCACCGATCGAGGCTCGCTCGCCATGAACGGGAGCATCAGCCTCACAGGGTTCATCTCGCCGTGGGTCGCGATCGACACCGTTCCGATGACCACCAGGACCGTCGTCGACGCCGAGGTCGAGTGGTTTACTGCGATTCCCGACACGCCGATGGCCGCAGGCCGACGCCCGCTCACGATCAGCGCCGACGTGACCGAAGGCGGAGGCTGCGGCCGCATCGTGTTCTCGTCGTACGAGGTCGACAATCGAAGCGCCTCGCCGACCGCGCCTCTCACGCCGCAAGAGCGCGTGCTCGAATACATGGTCTTCGAGCTGGGCGGGTGCCTCCAGACCCCGGGATGACCCTCGCGGCGCTCGATGCGGTGCTCCGCGAGCTTCTCGTTGCGGGCCCGAGCTCCCTGTCGCCGATCGAGCGCAGCATCGCCTTCGCGTCGCTGCGTGACGAAGCGCTCCCGCCGCGCGCTGCCCGAGCGCTCGATGAGCTCGTCACGACAGGCGCCGCCTCTGCGCTTCTCGACCTGTGCGCCTGGGTCCAATCGAGCAGGTGGGCTCGGGCACAGCTCGCGACGGCGCGGGGCGAGCTCGCGCCAGCGATCGTGTCCAGCGACGGTGGGCCCGCGGCCGTCTCGCTCGACGATCGTCCGTTCGAGCAGTGGATTCGCGTCGTTTCGGAGAGAGATGGCGACGACGCGCGGCGCGCAATTTCGCTGCTCGCGACGGCGGATCCTGCCTGGCTCGACGGGCTGCTCGCGGCGCTCGAACGCACGCACGACGCTCCGGGGGATCGCGCCCGATGGCTGCTCGCGCCGCTTCGATCGATGGCCCCACGCGCGCCGTTGACCGAGCGGCTCTTCCGCTGGCTCGAGCGCGCTCCGTCCGTCTGGCGCGGCTCTCTCCTCGTGGCGCTGTCTCGATCGGACGAAGTCGACACCGACCCATTCGAAAGAGAAGCGTCGAAGGGAATCGACGATCCCGACCATCGCTCGCTCGTCCTCGGCGCAACGCTCGATCGCGCGCCCGAACGTGGCGTCAGGATCGCGTTCGCGTGGCTCGCTGCGGGGGGTCACATCGATCGATCGACGCACCTTCGGGCGCTCGAGGCTGCGGTGATGCGGTTTGTTCCCGAGGCCCCGGCGCTCGCCGCGCGACGCCTCCAGGATGGTCCGTTCGCTTGGGAGGTCGACAGACTCGAGCGAATCGCTCGACATTGATGGTCGCGAGGGTTTCTTGTCGCCGCGGCTTCTGCGATCCTTGCAGCTCATGGTGAATCGGGAGTCGAAGAAGACGCGGGTCGGATACGGGTTCCCACACGAGGGCCCGCAGAACCTCGGCGGAGAGATCGAACGCGAAGCTCCTCCCGCACCACCCAGCATCCAACCCGAGTTGCCGAGCGCGCTGCGAAGCCCGGTGCCTGCAGCGGCGCCCCCAGCAGCGCAACCAGAGCCGCCAGGGCAGGGAGTCACCGTCAAAGGCGCTCCGCCGATCGAGGTCGAATACATCCGCGAGACCGACGCATCGGTCTCTCCGTCCGCGGCGGTCGTGCTCGAGATCTGGACGCGAAACCGCATCTATCACGTCGACGCCAACCTCACGTGCGTCGCCGTCGTGACGCGAGGAACCGGCGCCCCCGAAGAGCACCACACGCTCAAGGGGACGCGGCTGACGGGCGGTCAACGTCGCAGCCGTTCGACGATGGCGATCGAGATCGTCGTGCCGTTTCCTGTGCCGGGCACCGAGGCGGTCTTCAAGCACGCAGGCAAGCGCGGCGCGCAGTACGGGCAGACTTCGACAGTCGAGCGCGTGATCCTTCGCGTGCGAAAGATCGTCGTCGGCGCGACTGGCGCCGAGCCAGCGTGGGACGAGATCACCGGGCGATTTCAGATTCGCTGACGACCTACTCGCGGCGGGCCCACTGCACGATTCGGTCGACCACAGCGGGGGCTGCGCGTGCGACGCGCCAGAGCGCCTTGCTTCCGACGTCGACGAGCGTGATCCACTCGCGGCTCTTGAAGTCCTCGATCGAAGCGCTGACGATCTCTTCCGCCGAATACAGCTTCGAGAGCTTGTAGACGGGCGGCTTTCTGGGGAGCTTTTGCACCATCGGCGTGTCGCCCGGCGGAGGACACAACACCTTGACGTCGACGGGCTCGTCGCCGAGCTCGTCGCGAAGCGACTGCGCAAACCCCACCACGGCGTGCTTGCTCGCGCAGTACCCCGCGAGCTCAGGAAACCCGCGAAGCCCCGCCACGCTCGCCACGAGCAGCAACGTCGCGCGCGCCGCTGCGCTGCCTGTCTCTCGAAGAAACGGCAGCGTCGCGAGCGCCACGTGGATCGAACCGAGCGCGTTGACCTCGAGCATCGCTCGGTAGTCCGCTGGCGCGAGGGACTGCGCGGGTCCGACCCGTAGAATTCCGGCGCAGTGAATGACGTGCGCGATGCGCCCAACGGTCGCGCGAGTCCTCGCGGCGGCCTCTTGCACGGCGTCCGGGTCGGACACGTCGACGACCTCGCGGTGCGCGTGCGGGCAGCCCGCCAGCGCGCACGTCGCGTCCAAACCGTTTACGTCGCGGTCCCAGAGGGCGACCCGCTCGCCGCGCTGCACGAGCTGCCGCGCGAACTCGCGGCCGAACCCGCTGGCCGCGCCGGTGACGAGATATGCGCCCGCTGCGAGCGCCCGCTTCGATCGAGGGGCCATCTTCGCGGTGATAGCGCATGCCGCGGTGAACCGACGAGTTTTCGAGCGAGTTACGACGGCGACCTCCCCTCAAATCGACGCGGCGATCCGTGGTAGAGCGTGGGGTATGAAGTTCAAACTTGCGTCCTTGGCGCTCGCTGCCGCGGTCTCGAGCGCTCCGGTCGTTGCCTCGGCGTACAGCGAAGGCATCACCGGTCGCGCGGTCTCGGGATGTCTCGGGATCATCCCGACGTGCCACAACGACACGATGGGCCGGCGCGACGGAGCGATGGTCGCGATCGAGGGACCGATGTCCGTCGCTGCGGGTTCGCGGACCACCTTCACGCTTCGCGTCGCGCGAACGGACATGGGCACGCTCGGCGGAGGCGGGCTCGACGTGATCGCCTCGGGTGGAGCGCTCCGCGCCAACGCGCCCAACACACGACTGACGGGCTGCGAGCTCACCCACAGCGCGCTGATCGTCCCGGCGATGATGGGCGCGACCGAGCTGCGAATCCCCTTCGATTTCATCGCGCCCGCGAGCTCGACCACCGTCACCCTGTCGGCCGCTGGCAACGCAGTCGACGGCAACGGGCTCATTCGCGGAATGCCCGGTCAAACCGGCGACCAATGGGGAACGGCGACGCTCGCCGTCACGGTCACCGGCGTCTCGGACGGCGGCGGCGTGTGCCCCGATCCGTCGGACGTCGTCGTCGCTGACGCCGCGGACGCATCGGATGTCGCGGACGTCGTCACCGACGAAATCGCGCCGTTGCCCGACGTCGTGGCGCCAGACGGCGCGGACGGATCCGTCAACGACACCGGCAGCGAGAGCGGCCCGCCGCGGCCTGGCTGCGCGTGTCGCGCTGGCGCCACGAACGGAGCGCGCGACAACGCCCCGTTCGCGATCGCCGCGCTCGCGCTGGGCCTCGCCGGTCGCCGCCGTCGTCGCGCTCGCGCCGTGCGAGCCAGCGAAGGCTAAACCTGGACGGATGACATGCGAGCTCGCGCACGCACATGGTTTCAAGATTCCAGCGATCGAGCAGCGCATCAGCCCGCGGCGGAGCGCGGATAAGTGCATCGACGGGTCCTCGACCCGACGGCGACGCGCGATACCGCCGCGTCTGCGGCGCTCGCCGCGACGGTGAGCTCGATCGTCGCCTGGTCGCTCGGAGCCCCGTTCGCTGAAGACTGGGACGGCGTCGGTTTCGCGCTCGCGTCGCGCGGGATCGACCTCGCGCAGTTTCGTCCGCATCCGCCCGGCTATCCAACGTACGCGTTCGCGTCGCGCTCCCTCGGAGCGCTCGGCGTGTCGCTCGACGCGATGCCTCGCGCTCTCTCGGCGTTGAGCGCCATCGGCATCGCCGCGTTTGCCGCGGGGATCGCGCTCTTTCTCTGGCGCTCTCCTTCCCCGTGGTGGCGGCGCTCGCTGCTCGCGGCGCTCGTCGCGCTCGCCGTCCCCGGAACGCTCCGCCTCGCCACCTCGGTCGGCCCCACGTCTCTCGCGCTCGGCGCGTGGACGCTCGCGCTCGGCGTCGCCAGCGCTCGGCCCGAACGGTGGCTGCTCGCGGGCTCGCTCTTGGGGGTCTCGCTCGCGTCCAGGCCGACCGACCTCGTCGCGATCGCCGCCGCGACCGTCGCGCTGTGGCCGAATCGCGCGCCGCTCGGGCGCACCGCGGTCGTCTCCGTCGCCGCCGCGGGTAGTTTGCATCTCCCGTTGATTTGGGGTGTCGGTATTCGAGACTACTTCGCGCTCGCGCTCACCCATGGCGCCGGGCACTTCGACCGCGTCAGCGCCAGCGCCGGCGGTGTCTCGACGAGACTCGCGACGATCGCCGCGTATGCCACCGAGCGCCCGCAGCTCGCGGGGCTCTTCGTCGCGATCCCGCTCGTCGCGATGGCCGTGTCGCCTCTCGCTCGAGCCCCCGCCGCTCGCCGCGCGCGAGTCGCGCTCGGCGCCGTCACGTGCGTCGCGTGGTGGTGCGTCGCGCAGCCAGCGATGGTCGAACGACACCTCTCGTGGCTCGCCGCGTTGTTGGCCGTCGGGCTCGCTTCTGCGCTCGACGCGCGAGACGCCTTCGCCGCGCGCGGCGCTCGCGCGCTCCGCGGGGTCGCGCTCGGGCTTCTGCTCGTGACGTCGTCGTGCGGCGCTCGCGCAGCGATCGAGAGACAGAGGCTCGCTCCTGCGGCCGTGCAAGTGGCTGCGTTTGTGCGCGGGTCTCGGGCGCCGCTCTTCGGCGCGCGTCAGGCGCGAGCCGCAGAGCTCGAGGGCGTCGAAGTGCACGTCGCGCGCTACGAAGGTGAGGTGTGGAGCACTCTCTCGCGAATGCAACGACTGCCGTCCGTCGTGTGGCTCACGGACGAGGTCGAGCCCTGGCCGGCGAATGCGATCTCTGCGCAGCGATTCTGCGGCCCACGGTCATCTCGCGCAGAGCCGCAGTGCCTTCGCGTTCGGGCGATCCATCCCCGCGAGCCGTGATCTCTGCGCAGCTCGCTGACGCGCTCGAAGAACCATCGACGCGCACCACAGCCGCCCCGCGCTCAGCCGCTTCGATCAGTGCCCAGGAACGACCCTGGGCCCTCCGCGCTCGCCGAGCGCTTGTCGCTCGTAGTGCACATAGACGCGCGTTCCCGGGCGACCGACGGTGCTGGAGTTGACCCCGTGCCACCCGGTCGGGAGCTGCGGGTCGGACCATTGAAACACCCACCGAGCGTCGGCGGGCGCCATGTTCACGCAGCCGTGCGAGCGCATGTACCCGAAGAGGTTGTGCCAGAACGCTCCGTGCAGCGCGAAGGAGCCCTCGAAGTACATCACCCACGGGACGTCTTCGATCGAGTACGGGCCGTCTCCCGCGCTGTTTCCGTCCATCGTGGTCGTCAGGTGCTTGGCGTAGATGCGAAACGCGCCCTGCACGGTCTCGTAGTTGCGCTCTTCGTCGTCGCGGTTGCGCCGGCCCGTCGAGACGAGCGTGACGTACACCGGTCGCGCTCCCTCGTACGCGATGAGCATCTGCCGATCGAGGTTGACCTCGACCCACTTCTCGGTCGCTCCGATGTCGGCGGGCGGCGCGCTCGTCCTGACCACGCGGAGGTTGCGCTCGCGCAAATAGAAGCCCTCGCGTGTCTTCAGGTAGTTCTCGCGGCCGATCGAGACAGGCGGGTCCGACGTCAGGTGATACGGCGTCAACCGCGCCGCGCGCTCGCGACGCACCGGCCGCTGCCCGTCTGGCGACAGGTCGTAGGTGTACCCCTCGAAGGCGACCATGAACGCGAGCGGCAGCGGGTGCTGCTCGTTGAGCACGATGCCTTGAAACGTCGGCGCGTTGCGCACGGCCGAGGCCGCGCCGCGCTCGATGTAGCCGCCGTTTTGCGTGCGCAAGAAACGTCGTCCCGCCGAGGCCATCTCGCGGTCGATCGAGATGTACATGCCCGACAACATTCGCCGCAGCAGCGGCGTGCCGGTGGCTCCCTGGAGGTCCTCGATGCGAACGCCAGCGTCTTCCGCCTGTGCTCGCGTCGCCAGCACCGCGCTGCTGTTGGGCTGCGCGGGCGCCGAGCCTCCATCGGGGATTCCCGTGGTCAAGAGAGCTCCGGTCGTCGAGGCCGCTCCGCCCGCGACGCCCGAGTCGCGCACGAGCCCGAATCGCTCGGGTTCGACCTCGCGCATGTCCGCCTCCGACGGCAGCCAGCGGTACATCACCGTCGGCCGATAGGTCGTCATGTACGGATAGGGCATCGCCTGCAAGTGGTCTGGCTGCGTGGGGCGACGTCCCTCGAGCTCTCGCGCGTCGAGCGTGGTCATCCGATTGAGGCAGACGTACCCGCCGCCCTCGACCTCGTACCAACCGCGAGGGCAGCCCGCGCCGTTGCCCAGGCTCGCCGCGCTGCGCAGCGGCAGCGAGGCTCCTGCGCGAAAGTAGCCGATCTTCGGGCCGTTCCAATCCATTCGCTCGAAGATCGGAACCCAGACCCAGGTCGCGGTGATGGTCGGCCCATTGAAGACGACGCCGCTGTCCGACGCGCCAGCGTCGCCCCCAGCGCCCGCGTCGGCGTTCGCCGTCACCCCGCCGTCGCTGTCGAGCGCGTTGGGATCTCGCCGGTCGCCGCTGCGGGGCGTCGGCGCGCTCGTCGCGGGACCCGCAGACGCGTCGTCATCGCTCGAAGGCTCTCCCGAGCCGTCGAGCGCGGCCGCGTCGCCGTTCGCCGCTCCGTGCACCGCCGTCCACCACTCGTCCATGCGCGCGCAGCCCGAGAGCGCGGCGGATGCGACGAGGGTCGAAATCGAAATCCTGGCCCGAAATGTCGAGAAACGCTTCATGGACGAACCTGCTCGACCGTCGTCGAACCCGCGCGCTTCAGAATTGGAGCTCCCGCAGCGCACGGCGTCGCGTTACAGCCCAACTCCCGACGACGTGCAACTTTCTTGCGCATCCGCGACGGCTCTGGAGGGGGACGATCTGCTGGAAGACGTTGCGAAGATCGGGCCGAAGCGCGCTCGACGAATACCAACCGCGGACAGCCGTCTGATTTGCACGTGACGGACACGCACTCGACCCGCTGCTACAGTGGCCCCGCGGCCAGGACACCACGGATGGAGCGGAAGCGGAGACACAGTGATCGTCGATCGCTCGCCCTGGCGTTCGTCGGCTCGCTCGCGCTTCACGCGATTCCAGTCGTGTCTGCGCTGCGCACGCCCTTCGCTCGCCCGGTGGACCTGGGGATTCGCACGCGAACCGTCGAGTTCGGCCTCGAGCAGGCCATGACGGGAGCCCGTGCGCCGGTCGCTCGGGCGCAGCCTCCCCAGCAGCCGTCACAGCCGCAACCGCAGCCGCAACCGCAGCCGCAGCCGCGTCGCGTCGAGCGCCCCCCTCCGAGAACCTCCGCGGCGTCCGAGCTCTTGCCGGTGCCGAACCTCCGCTTGCGCGAGCCGAACATCGCCCCGCGGCCCACTCGCCAACTCGACCCCAACGTGCCGCCTGCTCTGCCGACGAGACCATCGACTTCCACCGTGGCGAACCTCGCGTCGGATCTGGCGCCGATGGTTCCGCGAGGGTCGCTCGTGACCATCGCGATTCGCACGGATCGAATTCGCGCGACCCCCCACGCGCGCGCGGTTCGTCGGCTGCTCGGATCGATCCGAGACTGGCGCGAGATGCTCGGCGGCGCTTCGCTCGACATCGTCGACGACCTCGATCGCGTCGTGCTCGCCGCGGCAAACCCCTTTGGACAAAACGGCCAGCCCCCAGATTGGAACGTGCTGGCCAAAGCCTCTGGCCGCTCGGATCGGCGCTTGCGCGCTGCGGTCGAGGCGATGGCCGACCGCGACCGCCCCCTGGCGCCCTCGCAGAGCAACCCGCCGCGGGCGAGAGAAGCGGTCGATCTGGACGCGGGCGGGGCGGCACACGAAAACAACTCGACTGGCGATTCTCGGGACGATGGCGGCGTCAGGGACGGCGGCGAGCGGCGCAGCATCTGGACGCTTCGCGACGGCGCTCGCGTCACGACGCTCGAGCGCTACGGGGCGCAGCGGAGCTACGTGCTCTTGCCCGACGGAACCGCGGCCATCGCGCTCTCGTCGCAGATCGAGCCCATGCTCGCAGCGCTCGCGCGTCGCCCACCGAGCGCCGTGGACGACCCTGCTTCGGGCGCGGCGCTCGCCATCGAGGCCGAAGGCCTCCGCAACGTGGTGACCGAGGTCCCTACGATGCGCGGGCCGTTTCCGATTCCGCGACGATTTTCGCTGACCATCGAACCCGAGGGCGAACAGTCCGGCGGCGCTGAGCTCGTGGCGCGGTTCGAATACGACAACGCTGCGCAGGCGCGGTCGGCGCGCGTCGAGTGGGAGTATGTCCGGACACGCTGGGGGCCGATGCTCGACGCGATTCCTGGGGTGACGGCGTTGCGCATCGGCGCCGGTCTTTTTGGCCGGCGATCGGTGGTCGACCACGTGCACGACGCCATCGACGCGCTCGCGTTTCGCAGCGCCGGGTCCACGGTGACCGGACGCGCGCACCTCACCGAAGAGCAGCTTCGGTCGATCCTGGACTCTGCCCCGATGCTGATCGCGGCGTCGCGCTGAGCAGACAGAATCCGGGCGATAGGAGCCTTGAACGCCGCTCGGCGCCCCCTGTACAGTCCCGCGTCCGAAGGCGCACAAACTGTGCGCGGCTGCGACTCACAAGGCCCGAGGGACCCCCGCCGATGTCCGAGAACGATCCGTTCGCCACCCCGTCGTCCGACAGCCCCGAACCGTTGGCTCCTCCGCCAACCGAAGATCCGTTCACCGAGCCGGCGGGCGGATACCTCGCGGGCAACGACGACGACGAAGTGCGCAAGATCAACCGCAGGGTGTCGCCGGTGGGCAAGCTGATCGCTTTGCTCACCCTCGCAGGCATCGGCGGCACCGGCTTCTTCATCGTCAAGAGCGCTCAAGAAGAGCGCGCTGAAACGCAGGCGCAGACCGAGGGTCGCGCCGCGCTGCAACGACTGCTCGACGACCAGAACCTCAACCGCTCGGAGCTCCCGACGAAAGTCCGAGAGATCTACGAGCGCTACAAGGCGTCGGAAGAAGTGCGCATGGCGTGTCGGCGACTGCTCGCGCAGGTCCGCGACCCGCAGTCGGTCAACATCATGATCGAGGGCATCCGCCGCCGTGGAAACGAGCGCCGTCAGGCCGCGCTCGCCGTCGCCGAGCTCGGGCCGCAGGTCGCGGCGAGCGCGAAGGACGCGTTGATGGAGGCGCTCCCGACGACGGACGAGCGCGTCGATCGCGCGGACGTCACGTGGGCTCTGGTGGTTCTGCAAGAGAGCCGCGCGTGGGACACGGTCGTCAGAATGCTGAGCGAGGGAAAGCTCCAGCAGGTCAAGGACCTCGAGAACCGACCCTTCTTCGACCCAGCGCTCGTGTCGCGCCTCGCGGGACGCGAGCGGCTCGTGCAGCTCGCGACGGACACCTCTGGAACGCCTGCGCAGCAGACCGCGCGTCGGCGCATCGCCGCCTCGGCGCTCAGCGAGATGGCGGGTCCAGAGACGTTCGAAGTGCTCTCGCGGCTCTCGTCGGACGCCGACGAAGAGGTCGGCAGCATCGCGTCGATCGGCCTCGGGCGCACGGGAGATTCACGCGCCGCGCAGCCGGTGCTCGCGTTCTTGAACGCGCACCCCTCGTCGCGCGAGCGAGTGCTCAACGCGCTGGCGCAAAACTCCGGCGCCCCCGGCTTGAGCGTCGTCGGCCAGAACGCGACGGACATCGTCACGCGCAAGATGGCCGTTCGCATGTTGATGGAGCTGCAAGACCCCACCGCGGGTGACGCGCTCTTCGCCATCATGAACTCGGTTCCCGCGACCTCGACGGACTCTGCGCTGCGCGAGATTCGCACCAAAGCGTGCTTCGGCCTCGCGGACATCGGCGACCCTCGCGCCGCCGACGGGCTGCTCGAGATCGCTCGCTGGCCGATCGGCAAGCCCTTCGACGCCAACGCCGACATGGAAGCGAAGCAGTCGATGGACAAGCTCGTGCGCATCCCTGGCGCAGCGGCGCGCGTGAAGGACGGGCTCTTGCAGCTGCTTCCGCAAGCGGACTTCATGCGCACACAAATTCTTCTCGCCCTCGGCGCGACCGGCGACGCTTCCATCGGGCCAGCCGTCGCGCGCTATCTCACCGATGAGCAGGCGCAAGAAGGCGCCGCTCGCGCCGTCAGCCGACTTCGATACGCGCCGGGAATTCAGACGCTGCGAGGGCAGATCCGTCGTCCCCCCAACGTCCGAATGGACCAGCAGACGATCCAGAACGAGCAGCTCTACATCCGCCGGCGCAACGCGATCCGCGGCCTTGCGTGGAGCGGCGAGCCGCGCATCGGGGCGGACCTCATGCGCATCATCGAGGACTCCGCGGACGAGCCGCGCCTGCGCGAAGACGCGGGCAACACGCTTGCGACGATCGCAGACGACGCGACGCTGCAGCAGGCCGCGGCGCGCGCGATGGACACGACCAAGCCGACCGACGTGAGGCGCTTCTATCTCCTCGCGCTCCGCGCCCGCTCGACGCCGCAGATCGCGACGCAGCTGGTGAGCGCGTATTTGAAGCCCGGCGAGGACGTCAACCTCATGCGCTACGCGGCGATCGCCGCTGGCTTCGGCGGTGACGAATCGACGATCGCGGCGATTCGTCCGCTGCTCGCGTCGACGGACGGAAACGTCAAACTTCACGCCGCCATGGCGGCGGTGCTCCTCGGCAGCGAGTCGCTCGCAACGGCGCTCGTCGAGGCGCTCATGGCCAACCGTGAGCTCGCGGACCTGATTCGTCCGGAGTTCGTCACTCGCGGCGCGCAGTCGGGCGGCCCGACGATGATGGAGCCGATCGAGCTCATGCCGCTGACCGAGGCGATGTTCACCAGCGGAGCGGTCAATCGCCGCATCCTCGGCGCGCTCGCCCTCGAGCGCGGCCGTGGGACGAACAAGTACGACTTCGCGATCCAGTGGCTCCGCGGGCGCATCCGCGCGGGCTGGGATCACCCGCTCGGGATCTCACCGTACGCCGTACGCGAGAAGATCCGCCAGGCTGCGTCCGGAAGCGATGCCGCTGCGCGGGACGTCGCCTTCAAGCTCCTGCGCTCGCTCAACGACCGCGGTTCTCTGCTGTTTCTGCGCCGTCAGCCGGGAGAAACGGGCGAAACCGCCCGTCGCGTGCTCCTCGAGATCAACTCCGCGGCCAACTGAGCGTCGCGAAGCTGTCCGCGTCAGCGGGCGATTTTGGGGGGTGCGGGGTGGAATACTGAGCGCGCGGTGCTCGTACGATGCGGCGTGCGGCAAGGTCGGCGGCGCTGCTGTCGTTGTCGCCTCGGAGGTTAGCTCGGATGAAATTCATTTCGCGAAACGCCGCTGCGTTGCTTGTCGCTAGCTCGCTCACAGGCTGTCTGTTCGGCACGAGCTCGGGCTACTACGCGCAAGGCGGGGGAGTGGTGTACGGGCCGTCGGTGACCACGACCCAGGTGGCGCAGCCCGTCGCCACCAATGTGCAGGTGCAGGGGCAGGGCTTCGTGACCCAGCCAGTCCAGACCGTCCATACGACCGCGACCATCAACGTCCAACTTCAGGCTCCGGCGGGCGCGACGCAGATGCAGGTGCAGTGCAATCAGTCGGTCGCCGAGGTCTGTGACGGCGTCGACAACAACTGCAACGGCGCGATCGACGAGGGCTGCGGCTATCAGACCGGCCAGGTGCAAGTGACCGTGGCGTGGCAGGGGACCGCGGACATCGATCTGCACGTGCATGATCCGCTCGGCGACGAGCTGTACTACGGCCATCGCACCTCGCGCGCCGGCGGGACCCTCGATCGCGACGCGAACGCGGCCTGCAGCCAGTCTCCGCCCACCGTCGAGAACGTCTATTTCTCGCAAGCGCCGCGGGGGAATTTTCGCGCTCGCGTCCACGTCTACTCGATGTGCAGCGACTCGGCGGTCCCGGTCACCCTTTCGATCTCGGTCGGCGGACGCGCCTACTCGTTTCAGCACGTGATGACGCACCTGCACGAGGACTTCGAGATCCCGTTCGTCGTGCAGTGAGCGCAAGGACGCCCCTCGCCGCGGTTGGAAATGCAGCGAGTCGGCTCGTGATCCGTCGTTCTCTCGGCGAAAGTCAGCTACGCTAGGGGTTGCGATGGCTGGTCCTGGCAGCGACGTTCGTATCCCCGAGACGCCGGCTCGTCGGTTTCGCACTGGTGACCGTCGAAACGAAGGGCGCACCGGCGTCTCGTTTTTTGGCACCGATCCCGAGCTCAACACGCCCGTTGTCGTCAAGGTCCTGCGCGCGTCGGCGTTTGCTTCGCCGCTCGAAAGGCAGCGGATCGTCCGCGAGCTCAAGCGGCAGGTGAGCGTTCCTCATCCGTCGCTCGCTCGCGTTATCGCAGCGGACGACGAGGGCGGCGTCGTGTGGGTCGCGCGCGATTGGATCGAAGGACGCCCGCTGAGCGAGCGAATCGCCACCGGGAGCATCTCGACCGAAGAGGCCGCACGCTGGACCTCGCAGCTCGCCGAGGCGCTCGGAGAGCTGCACCGAGTGATGCTCTTGCACCGCGACGTTCGACCCGACCACGTGATCCTCGCGCTCGACGGTCGCGCTCGTCTCATCGACGCTTCGTGCGGTCGGCATTTTCGCAGCAGCGACGGCAAGGCGGTCTTTGGCACCCCTGGCTACGTCGCGCCCGAAGCCATCGCGGGCAAGCTCGTCAACGCGCGCAGCGACCTCTACTCGCTCGGCGCGACGGCGTACGCCATGCTGCAGGGCGCGTCGCCGTTTGGCGAAGGCAACGATTCGTCCCTGCTCGAACGGGCCGCCAAGAGCGACGCGCCAAAGGCCACGCGCGGACCCGAAGGGTTCATCAGCGCCGTCGCGAGCCTCCTCGCGAGAGAGCCGAGAGAGCGTCCCTTTCACGCGCAGCAGGTTTGTCAGCTGCTCGAGCCCTTCTTTACCGCCACGCGCACCGCAGCTGCAGCGGACGACAGCGACGGGCCGCCCACCGCGGCGGTCGATGAATCGATGGTGTCCAAGGCGATCGCGATGCTGCCCGGACCGAGCATCGTCGACGATGAGTTCGACGACGCCGAGGTCACGGAGGTCGCGAAGAACACAGCGGTCACCGCGGCTCGCGAAGCTCCCGCGGTCCCGTCGAAGTCCGCGGGCGTTTCTCCGCCGCCACCGACGGGAAACACCGGGGCCGTTCGCGTCCCAGCGCCTTCGCACAACACGGGCGCTCACGCTGTGGCGGTCGCTCCGTCCTCTGCTCCAGCGATGGCGATGGGACAGCCCGCGCAGAGCGTGATTCGCAAGGCGACGCTGATGGGCATGGCTCCGCTCGCGCAGCAAGCCGCGACGCCCGTGCTCGCTCCGCCGGTCGCGCCTGTGAAGCCGCAGCCCACGGCCGTCGCGAGCGCTCCGTCGACCGACTCGCAGCACCGCGAAGACTCTGGATCGCGACGGCACTCGCCGACGGATTTCGACGACGACGAGAACACTGTCGTCTCCGAAGACTCTCGCATCTTCGGTCACAGCGAGCCGCACGCGCAGAGCGCGTACGGGTCCGCGGTTCCGCCGTTGCCCGACGACGTGTCCAAGCGCGTCCTGCAAAAGGGCGGAACCGTCAGCGCGCCGGTCGAAGCGCGTCCGTTGAGCGTTCCTCCGCCGCCTCCGCAGCGCAAAGTCACCGGCTCGATCCGAGCTCCTGCGCCGCCGAGCGTTCCGACGCTCCCGCACCCGGAGATGCACGCGCCTGTCGAGTACACGCCGACTCCCGAGACGGGCGGCGGCCCGACGATGACGGCGAACGTCGCTGCGGTCGCTGCGTTTTCGGACATGAGCGGGCCCAACGCCCCTGTTGATCCGCAGAACATCTCGGTCACCGAGCCGTCGGGAGCGCCTACGTGGGACAACGTTCCGCCTGCGGTCGCGCCGCCCGCTGTCCACAGTCACTCGCCGCAGTATCAAGGTGTGCAGCAGGGAGCGCTGCAGTCGCAGCCAGGTGTCGCGCAGACGTATGCACCGCCGCATGCGCAGACTGGCCACTATCAGGCCCCAGCGGGATATCCCCCCGCGCAGGGGCAAGGCGCTCCGATGGGCCCGCAGATGGGCGGCTATCCGCAGCAACAGGGTCCGTATCCAACGGGCGGCTATCCGTCGCCGCATTCGCCGTACGGCCCACAGCAGCCGACGGGCGCCTACGCCTCGCCGCAAGGAACAGGCGCGTACCCGGCACCTCATCCGGGGATGACCGCGGGTTGGGCCGAAGCGCCGCCGAAGAAGGGCGCTCTTTGGCCATGGATCGCAGCGGGTTGCTTGATCGCGCTCGTCGCTGGCGGAACGGGCTACGCCCTCGCGCTGCGACATCGAACGGACCCCACCGTCGATGTGCAGATCGGCCCCGGTCCCAACATCGCGACCCCGACGAACACGACGAACACAGCCTTGCCGGTTGGCACGAACACCGCTGCCAACGCGGGGACGAACAACACCGCGAACAACGGCGTCGTCGCGCCCAACAACGCTGGCGCTGCGATCAACACCAACGTCGCGCCCGACGTGATGGTCGTGGCCATGCCCGTCGCTGTCGTGGACTCGGGCGTCGCGATGGCAGTGAACAACGTCGCTGTGCCCAACAACAACGGCGCGGTCGCGCTCAACACGAACATCGTGGCGCCCCCGCCCAACAACGCTCAGACGCCGCCCAACAACGCTCAGACGCAGAGCACCCCTCGGACAAACACCGCGCCGACGCTGAGTCCCGTGCAACAAGCGCGGCAGCTCAACGGCCGTCGCGACTACGTTGGCGCGCGCGCGATCCTCGAGTCATGGGTGCGCTCGCACCCGACCGACGCGCAGGCGCTTTTGTTGCTCGGCGACGTTCGATTCTCGCAGGGTGAGCGACGGCCCGCTGGCGACGCCTATCGCTCTGCGATCGCTGCGGGCGGCTACGGGCGCGCGTATTGGCAGCGCCTCGTGGACCGTCAGATGTCGATCGGCGATCGCCAGGGCGCAATCAACACGCTCAACGACGTCCTGCGCCACCGGCCTGGCGACCGCGACGCGACGCGAAAGCTCGCGGAGCTTCAAGGCGGTGGTTCCGCGCCCGCGCGTCCCGCGGCGAGCAGCGCCGTGCCCGCGTTTGGCGCGCCGAGACCAGGGACGATTCGTCGCTGATCGTCGTTGCGCTTCGATCGACGGGATCAGCTGTGAAAGAGCCCGCGGACGAGGCCGAAGATCTCTCGTGAGGTCACGACGAGAAACAGCCCGAGCATCAGCATCATCGAGCCCTGCAGCAGCCTGGTCTCGATCGTGGCGTTGGGCTTGCGTCGCAGAGTGATCTCGTACGCGAGCATGAGCAGTCGGCCGCCGTCGAGCACGGGGATCGGCAGGAGGTTCATCACGAAGAGCTGCAGCGAGATAAACGACACGGCGATGAGGCCGTCGCGCCAGCCTTTGGACGCTTGCTGCGCGGTCTCTTGCACCATGCGAACGGGGCCGACGAGCTGGGCGTCCTTGATCTGACGCCGAAACATTTTGATCAGCGTGTCGACGATGTCCGCCGTCATGACCGCGGGCTTCACGATCGAGTCGGAGAATGCGCGCCGCAGCGGGACCGGGCGGTACTGCGTGAGCTGCGTGATTCCGATGCCGAAGATCCGCTGCCCTTCGATCTCGAGCGGCCGTGGGGTGACCGTGGTCTCGAGCTCGGCGCCAGCGCGTACGTAGCGAACGCGAAGCGGCTCGCCGTTCGAGCCGCGCACTCGCTCGAGCATCGAGCGCCAGGTCGGGGTGGGGTTGCCGTTGATGTTGACGATCATGTCGCCAGGACGAAACCCGGCGGCTTGCGCGGGCTTTCCCGCGATGACGTCGCCGATCTGCGCGCGGGCGCTCGCGTCGAGGCGCTCTCCGCCGAACGCGAGCAGCGCGAACACAGCGAGCACGGCGGCGAGATAGTTCGCGAGCGGACCGGCGGCGATCATCAGCAGCCGCGCGATGGGGCGCGCGTTTTGATAGCTGCCTCGATCGTGGGGATCGACGGGTTCGCGCGGGTTCATTCCCGCGACTTGGACGTACGCGAGCAGGGGAATGGCCGCGATTTGAAAGACGGTCTCGCTGCCTCGCGGTCGCCATCGGACGATCACCGGTCCGAATCCGATCGAGTAGGTCAGGACCCGCATCCCGAACGCGCGAGCGACGAGGTAGTGGCCAAACTCGTGGATGATGACGAGCATCGAGATCGCCAGGACCACGCCGACGATTGTGAAGAGCTTCTCCATCGCTTCTTTCGGAAGGTAAGACGGTAGCACCGTCGCGGGGCATCGGGAGGGTCTGTGATTCGACGCGATTGCGGGAACTTCGCGGGCGCGTCAGGCTACATAGGCTCGTCCATGACGTCGAAGGGCAAGGCAAGACTGCGCGCGTGGGTGCTGCTCGCGACGGCGCTGGTTTCGGTCGGAGCGGGCGTGTCCTACGCGCAGCGCGTCAGGAGGGTGCTGCACAGGCCGATCCCTGGCGACGTTCCGCTCGAAGAGGCGCCGAACGAGATGCCCGCGGTTCCTCCGTCATCGTCGCAGTCGATCGCGCGCGCGATGGGCGCGCAATCGTCTGCTTCGAGCGGGAGCAACGAACCGCCCGGCGAGGTGCAGCGACCGCGGCCGAGCTGGGACGCTCCGGCGCGCGAGATGGACCGGCAGACGCGGTCGCCGCCCAACGCGCAGCTCCGGTACACAGAGGTCTTCACGCCTTCGGTCCAGCCGTTCAAGCGCGGAACGGCGCACGACATGGTGGACGAGAACGGGCGCATGACGACGCGCGACCCTTCGCTGCGACCGTTGACCGTCGGCGAGGCGGCTCCGACGCACTGGACCGGGCGACGACGCGCGCGATTCACTGGCGACTTGCTGGTGGAGCTGTCTTCATCCTGGGCGACGCCAGTGCCTGGAGTCGCCGGTGAGCAGCGGGTGCTTCAGTACGCGACGAACAACGGCGAGTCCGTGCAGTTTCTCTCGGACAGCGCGGGCAACCTCTTTGTCCGTGGAATGCAGCCGGGAACCGTGCGCCTCACGTACGTCCTCGAGGCGCCGGACTTTGCGTTCGCCGTCGTGGATCCGCCTGCGCTTCGCACGAGCGAGATCGCGGCGCGCGTACCCGAGGGTCTGAGGCCGCTCGTTCCGCAGTGGCTCGAGGCGAAGGCGCGCGTCGTGCTCGAGCGGCTCCGGCTGAACAGCGACACATCATTTCAAGTCCTGCTCGACCGATTGGTGGCGCACTTTCGAGCGTTTCGCGACGAGTCCCTCGGCGGGCAGGGCGCGGATCTCTACACCGAGCTCGCGTTGGGCGGGGTCGGCGCGTGTCGCCACCGCGCGTACGCGATGATGCTCACGATGCACGCCCTCGGGATTCCCACGCGATACGTCGGCAACGAGGCGCACGCGTGGGTGGAGGTTTGGATCTACGGCGGCGGCTGGTCCCGCGTCGACCTGGGCGGATGGAACGTCGATCTGGTCGCCAACGACCAACAGTCGCGACCGCAGTTCGACCCGCAGATCGCAGATCGATTCGCGCGACCCTCGAGCTATCAGAACCAGTTTTCGTCGGGCGGACCCAACGGTGGTCGCGGCGGCGACGGGGGAACGTGGGTCGACCCCGACGCGAGCGCGTCCATGGACGACAACGGTGCTGGAGACAGCGACGGCGGCGCGTCCAGCCCGCGCGGCGCGAACTCGAGCGGCGGGCGCAGCGGATCGAGCAGCGGCGGATCCAGCGGCGGCGCATCGTCGGACAACTCGTCTGCGGGCGCCGTTCGGAGCGGCGGATCGCCCTCGCAACGTGAAGCGATCGAGCCCGAGGACGACGCGCCGAAGGCGCCGACGAACATCGCCATCGCGAGCGTGTTGGCTGACGACAGGGCCGGGTTCGCGTCGGGCGCCGGCTTCGCGCGCGGCTCGATGGTGCGCGTTGTGGGCTTCGTTCGGGATGTCGACGGGGTGGGCATCAACGGGCTCGCCGTGGAGCTCCAGTTGGTTCGCAACGGGCGCTCGGTGCAGGGGTTGGGAACAGCCGCGAGCGCTGCAGACGGACGCTTCGAAGCGCACGTGCTGCTCAGCGGCGGGTTGGAGGCAGGCGAGTACGAGCTGCGGGCGGCGACGCCGGGCGACGCGCGGTACGCGCCGAGCGCTGCGGACTGAAGATCGGCACGCGTCCCCCATGAACGCCAAGAGGCCCGCGTCGATTGCTCGACGGGGCCTCGCTTGGGGGTCGGTTCGAGACCTTCGATGAAATCGTGTGCCGAGCGGTTGGCTCGGCCCGCGATCACACCTTGCCCTGAACCAAGAACGCGATCACGAACGCGTAGAGGACCAGCGACTCGATGAGCGCCAGACCGAGGATCATCGGCGTGCCGAGCTTGCTGGCCGCGCCGGGGTTGCGGGCGATGCCTTCGAGGGCAGCGGCCGCGACGCGGCCCTGTCCAAGAGCGCCACCGAATGCCGCGATTCCGATCGCGAGACCCGCGGCGACGAAGGCCCACGCGGCCTTGTCGTTCGCGTTGCTGCCAGCGGCCGCCGCGTCCTGGGCGAACGCCGCCAGGCTGTAGAGGGTCACGAGCGCCGCGCTCGAAAGACCGAGCATCACCTTCTTCATCTCGAATACTCCTTGCACTGGTTTCGTAGGGTCAGACTCGTTGCGCTTCCAGCGCGGCGGTCTTTCTCTCGCGGGCGCCTTCTACACGAAGTCCAGCGAAAGACAAACCCCTGCTTTTTGATTCCGCTGAAAGCCGTAGATCGTCGATTCAGGCCGCCGCCGCTTCGGCGTGGCCGTGGTCCTTCTTTGCGTGGCCTTTGTCCGCGGCGTGGCCGTGGTCATCGCCATGGTCGTCGTGGTGCTCGATCGCCATCTGCACGTACACCGTCGAGAGGAGGCAGAACACGTAGGTCTGCACGGTCACCACGAGCACGCCCATCAGCATGATCGGCACTGGCAGCACCAGGGCGACCAGCACGGTGAAGACGCTCACGACGAGGTGGTCGACGAACATGTTGACCATCAAGCGGATGGCCAACGTGATCGGGCGCGCGATGTGCGAGATGAGCTCGAGCGGCAGCATCAAGGGAGCGAGCCACCACACCGGGCCGAGAAAGTGCTTCAGGTACACAACGCCATTGCGGCGCAGCCCGTACAGGTGGGTCGTCACGAAGATGACCAGACCGCACGCGAGCGTCACGTTGAAGTTCGACGTCGCTGGCGAAAAGCCGGGAACGAGGCCGAGGGCGTTGGAAAAGAAGATGAACATCGCGCACGTGCCGATGATCGGCAGGAAGTACTTGGCGTCCTTCGGGCCGAGCGCGTCCTTCAGCACGTTGTAGAAGGCCTCGACGAAGTTCTCGGTGAACGAGGACACCGTGAGGCGGCCTTCAGGAATGAGCGCCTTCTCGGTCTGCGCGATGCGCGCGCGGGTCACGAGCGCGAACAGCAGCACGAGCAGCACTGCAAACAGCGCGAGCAGCGTGTACTCGAGCGTCACGGGCGCGTGCGGGTGGTTGAGCACCGACTCGCTCGTGTGCGCGATCGAGCGGCTCCACCCCATGTGCTCGACCGCTTGCTCGAGAGCACGCAGCCCGGGAAGCGCCAGGAGGTAGGAGAACCATGAAGTGTGATCAGGCATCGCGAGTGATCCTTCGAGTCTGCTTCGACGTCTGCGGAATTCAGTCCGCGGACGATGAATCGCCTTGCTTGGGGGGGTCTGTAGGGTCCGTGGACGTTCCGTAGAAGAGGCCCACCAGCGTGATCGCAGCGACCACCGCAGAGACGCCGGCCATGAAGGCGCCGCCTCGAACGATGTTGTTGATCACAAGAACGCCCACGATCGTGACGCGGGCGATGAACTTCACGCCGAGAAACACGCCGGCGCGCTTACGCCCAGGGTGGTTGTCGTCGAGCATCGTGACCGCGAGCTTCGCGAGCAGGACGAAGTTCGCCGCCGCCAGAACCGTGCCCACCGCCGAGGAAACCGCGGACTGCCAGCCGTAGTAGAACCCCATCAGCCCCGCAGAGAGAGCGCCGACGGCGGCGCTCACCAGGACGACACGTTGGACGAGGTTGTTGGCGTTCATGGCAGGGGAGGGGCGGAGGTCAATCGCGGGGCGCGGTCGGCTCGCTGCTGGATGCGTCGGGGTCGTTGCTCGGGTCGGTCGTTTTCGCGGGCTCTTTGGCCGTCGCCGCGTTGGCGGCGTCTTGTTGCTCTTCGCGCTCGGCGCGGGCCTGCGCGCGCTGTCCGTACTTGATCAGCGAGCGAAAGCCCGCTGCGCTTCCGACGATGATCCCGACTAACGTGAGCCAGGGGCCCGTCGCAAACCGTCTGTCGAGCCACGCACCAGCCACGAGACCGATGATCACAGAGACGACCAGTTCGATCCCGATCGAGATGGCTCCAGCGTCACGCAGAGGAATCTTCACAGGTCGCCTTGCTCGCCACCGCCGTGACGTACGACGATCTAAGCGCCGCGCTCTTACACCCCGACGCACGTCGGGTCAAGGATGGCCGCGACCACACTTCCGCGGTCTTTCTGCGACGAAACGCCGAACGGCCCCCTCCGCCGCGCATTCATTGCGCGCATCGACGGGCCTTCTCTCGGGGGCACCAAATGGGGGACAAGAGAGGTCGCGATGAGCGACGAACGCAAAGACCCGCCCGCCGAGCGCTCGAGCAGCGCGCCGACCCCCGCCGAGGTCGCGACCGAGAGCGCGCCAGAAAGCCCCTCGGGAGCCGATCGCTCCGCGGATGGGCCGACGGTCGAGCCCGCCGAGCCGCGTCGAGCCGGGGCGACCAACACGTGGACGCGACGCCCCTCGGCGATCGACCTCGCCGAAGCGAAGGCCGTCGCGACCGCTGGCGTGGCATCGGCACGCAAGGCCGCGAGCGCGCTTTCGAGCTCCGTTCGTCGGGGCGCGGACAGTTTTGCCGATGGCGTCTCTCGCGGCGCGGGTCGGGTCGGATCGGCCTTCGAAGCGCCAGGAGAGAGCGAAGTCGGCGCGCTGCTCGGAGAAGCGGACTTGCCCGAGCTGGTCGGCGATCCGCTCGAAGCCATGGCTCGCAGGCTCGATCGAGAGTCGGATTTGTGGCGCGAGCTCTCCCTCCGCGCGCTCGCGCGCGCCGCCTGGGCTGACCGCGTCGCGCAGACCGCGGCGGTGGGCGCGTGGCTCGTCACTGTCGCCACAGCCGCGCTGGCGCTCTTCGCGGCGCTGGTGGGCGGTGGCCGCTCGTGGCACTCGGTCTTGCTCGTCGTCGCGTCGATCGCCAGCGTCCTTGCGGGGACCGGGATCGTCAGCTGGGTGAGCGCAGGGGTGCGGCGCACGCAGGGCGCGCTCGCAGGAGCGGCGAGCGAGCGCGCGGAGCTCGCGGAGCTCCGATTGCATCGCTTGGGCGTCGTGCTCGCGTTGCGTCACGAAGACGTCTCGCTCTTTCATCGCGCGCTGGCGAGGCTCGAGTCCGACACGCGGGGAGGCTGACCGAGCGGAGCCGACACGACTCGAATCGCGACCAGCGACCTTCGAGCGCTGCGCGGTTCACTCGCTGCTCTTGGCGCCGGGTCCGTGAAAGTGCTCGAACACGACCCGCGCGCGCTGCGCGTTGACGCCAGGGACACGCTCGAGTTGGTCGATCGACGCCTCGCGTACTCCCGCGAGGCTCCCGAACTGTTTCAGCAACGCAACGCGGGTCTTTGTGCCGACCCCGGGAAGCAGATCGAGCTCGCTCGAGAGCCTGCGTCGGTGGTGCAGCCCCTCGCGGATCTTGTTGGCGAAGCGATGCGCCTCGTCTCGAGCGCGCGAGAGCAAGACGAGCGCGGCCTGATGTCGATCGATCGCGATCGCGTTCTTTCGCCCGGGGAGATACACGCGGTCGACGAGCTTGTCGCCCGTGACGCTCTCGCGCTCCTTGGCGAGCGCGCACACTGCGAAGCCCTCGATCTTCAGCTCTTCGAGCACCGCGAGCGCCACCGCGAGCTGTCCACGACCGCCGTCGACCACGAATAGATCGGGCAGCTCCCAGCCGTGCTCCGCGTTCTTTCCGCGGGCGAATCGGCGGCGGAGCACCTCGAGCATCGCGGCGTAGTCGTTGCCGCCGGTCTCCGACTGAACGTTGTAGCTGCGATAGTTCTTCTTCTTGGGCGCGCCGTGCTCGAGGCAGACGATCGCGGCCACGGTGTCTTGTCCGCGGTGGTGCGAGATGTCGACGCACTCGATGGTCTTGGGCGGCTTGGCGAGTCCGAGCCGCTCTTGCAGCGCGTCGGCGTGCTCTTCTGCGGTCTTCTCGACGACCCGTCGCTCGCGAAAGCGGTGCTGCGCGTTCTGGTTGGCCATCGCCAGCAATTTTGCCCGCGAACCAGCCTTGGGAACGGCGAGCTCGACCTTGCGTCCCTTGGCGTCCGTGAGCCACTGCGCGAGCCCTTCGTGCGCCTCTGGCAACACCGGAACGAGCACTTCATCCGGGATCCGCGAGCGCCTCGCGAACCCGTCGTCTCCTTCGAATCCGACGCCGTAGCGCTGCGAGACGAACGCGTCCACGATTTCGTCGTCGGGCAGCTCGACCCGCGTGAGCAGCGAGACCTGCGTGTCGCGCACGAATCCCGCGCGAACCACCAGCACTGCGAGCGCGATCGCGTCGCCTTCTCGATAGATGCCGATGACGTCGCGATCGGTGTCGCTCACCTCGGCGACCCGCTGCCGCTCTTGGACTTCGCGAATCGCGGTGAGCTGATCTCGTAGCGTCGCGGCGCGCTCGAAGTTCAGCTGCTTTGCGGCGTCCTTCATGTCGGCGTCGATGCGCTTGGCGAGCTCGTCGTTCTTTCCCTCGAGAAAGAGCCCGACGAAGCGCGTCTGTTGGAGGTAGCCCTCGTGGTCGACCTCGTACACGCAGGGCGCCGGGCAGCGCTTGATCTGGTATTCGAGGCAAGGCCGCGTGCGGCTCGCCATCATCGCGTCGTCGCAGGTGCGCAGCTTGAAGTGTTTGTTGACCAGCTTCAGCGCGCGACGGGCGGAGGTCGCGCTGGGGTACGGCCCGTAGTACTGCGCCTTGTCCGCGCTGGGGCGCCGAACGACCTCGAGCCGAGGCCACTCAGCGCGAGTGTCGAGGCGAATGGACAGGTACGTCTTGTCGTCGCGGAGACGAACGTTGTAGCGGGGCTTGTGCTCCTTGATGAGCGCGTCTTCGAGCAGCACCGCCTCCTTCTCGGTCTCGGTGACGACGGTCTCGATGTCGCCGAGGACCTTCTCCAAGAGCGGGACGAAGTACCGATAGTCCGTGCTTCCGGCGGCGAAGTACTGGCGCACGCGGGACCGGAGATTCCGGGCCTTTCCGACGTAGACGATGGTGCCCTTGGCGTCTCGGAACAGGTAGCAGCCAGGCTGCGTGGGCAGGGTCTCGAGCCTCGCGAGCACCGTCTCGTTCATCAAGGACAACGATAGCGCGCCCAGCGAACGCGATCGCCCTCTCTCCACGCGATGGACAAAAGCGCGCGATCGGCCGCGGCGTCGAACTCGGTCGCGCTCGTCAGCGCCACGGTCTGCCCTCGTCGATTGGCCCGAATCACGAAGAGCCGCTCGGAGCATTGCGGCGCGTCGAGCCACAGCACCGTGGGGGAAGCTCCGTCCGCGCCGCTCGAGCGCAGGCGAACGCCTCGCGGCCTGGCGTCGACCGTCGCGATCACGGTTGCGCCCGCGTCCGCGATGCGCGCGCGCGCAGAGGAGGCAAAACGCGAGGTCTCGACGAACGAGAGGGTCCACTGGGCGGGCTGGCACGAAGCTGCAGTGGGCGCGGTCGCGCGGAGTTCTACAGCGCGATCGCTCGATCCGATCGTCGCGAGCTCGAGCGTTCGGGGGTCGACCGACTCGAGACCGCCGTCTGTGACGGTGCGCGCGAGGCCGCCGTCGCGGATGACTGACGCCGTCGGCAGCACAGGGTCGATGATCGTCGAGCCGCGAACGCCGACCACGGGCGACGATCGCTCGAGCTCGAGCGCCTCGCCTCTGGCCCGAGGATCGAAGGAAAACAGCCGCATACGTCCGCCTTCGAGCCCGTCGACCGACTCGAACTCGTCGCGGTCCGTGATCGCGAACGCGCAGCGCACTCCACGGTCGACCCGCGCGCACGCGACGTCGGTCATCACCGGTGAGTACACCGCGTCGAGCGCGAACGCGCGCACGCCGCCGGCCTCGTCGATCGTCGCGAGCGCCGCCCTCGCGAGGCGCGCCGTCGCTACGATGGTCCAGCCGATCGTCATCGAGGACGCCGCGCCCGACGCGCTGAGCGCAGTGCCACGAGGGAAGGGAGGGGCGAGGGCCTCGAGCGTTCCATCGCTCCGAGTGACGAGCAGCGCCGAGGTCTCTGAGGTCGAGATCGCGAGCAGGCTTCGCGCGCCTGCTGCCGCGGTGGCGAAGGACAAAGGACCATCTCCGACGTTGATCGTCCGGACCGGTCGCTCGAGCGAGCAGCCCGGTGGAGCGGCTGGAGGCGCGACGAGCGGCGGTTCATCGGTGACCACGAGCGCGGAAGAACCGTCGGCGACCGGCGCGAAGGGCAGCGCGGGCGCACGCACGAACGCCTGTGAAATCACTGGCGAAGCGTCGGGTGCATCCCGACGAGCACCGCTCGAGCATCGCGACGAGAGGGCGATCGCGACGGCGATCGCTGGACGATCGAAGTACACCCCGAGAGGCAATCATTCGTCGCGCGTCGTTGTCGAGTGTTCGCCGAAGCGTTGCGAAATCAGCGATGATCGCCCGTCTCACTGCGCCTGCAGCGCGCGATGGACGAAAGGGAGCGACGATGAGCGAGGAGTCCACGGCGAAGGCCGACGCGAGCGACGACAAAGTCAAACCTTCGGACACAGGCGACGCCAAGCCCGCTGAAAAGAGCGAGGCAGCGAGCGAAGAGAAGCCCGCAGCCAAGGCCGACGAAAAGGGCGAGGCCAAAGCCGAGGCGAAGAAAGAAGCCAACGCCGAGGCAAAGAAGGAAGCCAAGGCCGACGCGAAGCCCGAGCCCCGCAAGGAGCCGCGCTCGGACTACAAAGAGCTCTCGCAAAACATCAAGACCGCTGGGTACGGCAGCGTCGCCCTCGGTGCAGTGCTGATCGGCGTCTCGCTCGGAGCCGTCGTCAGGAGCGTCCTGGCGACGTCGGTGAGCCCGCTGGCGCCCGGAGTGTTCGCGCTGCTGCTCGCGATCGTGCTCTTTCGTACCGCGACGGAGGTCGAGTCGCTCGCCGCCGAGCCCGACGCCGAGCGGCGAGAAAAGAAGCTCGTCGAGGTGTTCACGTCGCTGGCGGTCGACACGACGCGCTACCTGGCGCTGACCCTGGCGCTCGGATCGATTGCCTTCTTGCTCGTCAACTTTCGCTGAAACGCCGCGGCCGCCCGCTCGTTCCGGCTGTTTTTCGGCCGTCGGGCGTCGAATGATCGGCTCCTGGCGGATTGGGTAGGTTGCGGGTGGGTCCTGGGGGAAGCAGAACCCATCCGTAGTTTCCCAACCGAAAACAGCGTTTCGCCGGGTGTTCGAGCGGCGAGGGCACGAAGTCGCGACGCGGGATTGCGGCGCGATGGACGGAGCGTCTATGGTGCGCCTCCGTCCACCGGTCGGACGTCCGACCAGTGCACGTTCCTCTCCGCACGAACGCAATCGCGCGGACCCCCATCGAGGTGAGAAAACGATGCCCGAACGCAAGAAGGGGGCACAGGCCCCGGACGACAAGGATCTGAAGTTCGGCGACGAGCTGCCGGTGCTTCCGATCCGCAACGCAGTGCTGTTTCCTGGCGCGGTCTCGCCCTTCGACGTGGGCCGCGAAAAGTCGGTCGCGCTCGTCGAGGACCTCGAGAACCTGTCGCAGCCCGTGATCGCGATCTTCGCGCAGCGCGATCCCAACGTCGACGACCCGACGGGCGGTGACCTCTATCCCGTCGGCGCAGCCGCTCGTGTGCTCAAGAGCCTGAAGCACTCGACCGGCAACTACTCGCTGATTTTGCAGGGCCTCACGCGCATTCGCCTCGACGAGGTGACGCAGCAAGCCCCGTACATGAAGGCGAAGATCCGACGGATCGAAGAGACCCCGGTCACCGACGACGTCGAGGCCGAGGCGCTCGCGATGTCCCTGCGTGACGTGGCCAAGCAGGTCATCCAGCTCATGCCGGAGATGCCCCGCGAGGCGCAGTCGCTCATCGACTCGATCAACGAGCCGGGAGCCCTCGCGGACTTGATCGCCGCGCAGCTCGACGCGCCCGTCGACGAGAAGTCGCAGCTCATGTCGACGATCGACGTGAAGGAGCGCATCCGTCAGGTGCTGAAGCTCCTCACGCGCCAGCTCGAGATCCTCAAGATGCGCGAGCGGATCAACTCGCAAATCAAAGAGGAGATGGGCAAGAACCAGCGCGAGTACGTTCTTCGCCAGCAGCTGAAGGCCATCAAGGAAGAGCTCGGCGAGGACGAGGGCGATCAGGGTGACCTCGACGGCCTCGAAGAGCGCATCGCCAAGGCCAACCTCCCGAGCGAAGCCGAGCAGGTCTCGCGCAAGCAGCTCCGTCGCCTGCGCTCGATGCAGGTCGCCAGCGCTGAGTACACCGTCGTCCGCACGTACCTCGACTGGATCCTCGATCTGCCGTGGCACAACCAGACGCCGGATATGCTCGACATCGCGCGTGTTCGACAGATCCTCGACGAGGACCACTACGGCCTCGAGAAGGTCAAGAAGCGCATCCTCGAGTACCTCGCGGTCCGCAAGCTCAAGAGCGACAAGAAGGGCCCGATCCTCTGCCTCCTCGGCCCGCCCGGCGTGGGAAAGACCTCGCTCGGCCGCTCGATCGCTCGCGCGATCGGACGCAAGTTCGTTCGCATCTCGCTCGGCGGCGTGCACGACGAGGCCGCGATCCGCGGTCACCGACGCACGTACGTCGGCGCGCTCCCTGGCCAGATCATCCAGGGCATGAAGAAGTCCGGCACCGTGAACCCGGTCTTCATGCTCGATGAGATCGACAAGATAGGCCACGATTTCCGCGGCGATCCGTCGGCGGCGCTGCTCGAGGTCCTCGACCCCGAGCAGAACAACACCTTCAGCGATCACTACCTCGAGATCCCCTACGACCTCTCGCACGTGATGTTCATCGCGACCGCGAACGTCGCAGATCCGATCCCGCCGCCGCTCCGCGACCGCATGGAGATCCTCGAGATCCCTGGCTACACGCGCAACGAGAAGAAGGCGATCGCGCGTCAGCACCTCGTGCCCAAGCAGCTCGAAGAGCACGGGATCTCCAACAAGCAGCTCGACGTGACCGATCCTGCCGTCGAGCTGTTGATCGATCACTACACGCGCGAGGCTGGCGTTCGCTCGCTCGAGCGCCAGGTTGCGAGCGTGATTCGCGGCGTCGCCGTGAAGATCGCGGAGGGCAACGAAGGTCCCTACAAGATGGAGTCGCAGGACGACATCCACCCGTTCCTCGGGCCGCAGAGGTTCACCAGCGACGTCGCTGAGCGCACCGAAGAGACCGGCGTCGCGACAGGCCTCGCCTGGACGCCTGTCGGCGGTGAGATCCTCTTCATCGAGGCGACGAAGATGCACGGATCTTCCAAGCTCACGCTCACCGGCCAGCTCGGCGACGTGATGAAAGAGTCCGCGCAGGCCGCGCTGTCGTACATCCGCGCGAAGAACAAGGCGCTCGGTCTCGCGGATGACTTCCTCGAGAAGAGCGACATTCACATCCACATCCCCGCGGGCGCCATGCCCAAGGACGGCCCAAGCGCGGGCGTCACGATGTTCAGCGCGCTCGTGTCGATGCTTCGCGGCATCCGCGTTCGTCACGACGTCGCGATGACCGGCGAAATCACGCTCCGTGGTCGTGTGTTGCCGGTCGGCGGAATCAAAGAGAAGGTCCTCGCCGCGCACCGCGCGGGCATCAAGCGGATCATCCTGCCCGAGCGCAACAAGCCAGACCTCGAGGAGGTTCCGGCAGAGGTGCGCGAGAGCCTCGAGTTCATCTTCGTCGGGAAGATGGACGACGTGCTCGCCGCTGCGCTCGAAGAGAACCCGCTCACGCTCCCGCCGGTCGTCGCGGCGGTCGCGGGCACCAACTGACCGCCACGCGTGACGACCGGAGGGGGGCGAAGTAGTCTCCGGTTCGTGACCACGCGAACGCCAACAAGACAGCTCTGGCTGTCAGCGGTGCTCTCCGCCGCTGTTGCCGCTTGTGGGGGCGAACCAGACGCTCCGCCGAGCGGACCTCCGCGCATCAACGCGATCGCGCGAGATCCCGCGCTCGGTCTCCGCTGCCGTGTGCGAGACGCCGTGGACTCCCGTGTGGCGATGGAAACACGCGAGGTGCCCCTGGCGGTCGGCGGCCCCTCGCAGCCGTTCTGGTTGACCAGCACGTGGCTGCTCCGCGACGGCGAGAAGTCCGCGAGCTCGCTCGGCGCCGTGGAGGCGATCGACTCGCTAGCCGTCAACCGCTGGCTCTCTGTGGCGCGCGGATCTCTGCACTACCACGAGCAGCTCGGCGCTCCGGGACGCGCGGTTCGAGCGTTGCCCAACGCGTGCGACGTACGCGTGCTCGGCGTTCGAGGCGGCGCGTGGGTCGTGTACCGCCGCGCGAGCACGGGGTGCTTCGGCGACGCGTCGCACGGGCCCCTCGCGGTGCTGCACGCGAGCGCGAACGGTCAGCAATTCGAGCTGTTTTCTCCGCTCGCTGAGACGCAAGTCCGCACAGTTCACGCTCGCCTCGACAGCGGGCGCATCGTGATCGAGACGCAGCTGATGTCGCTCGAGACTCGATCGACCGTGCTCGACCTCGAGGGAACGGTCCTCGCGCAGCCCTCGACGGCGGGCGTCGTGTGTCCGCGCGTCGGCTGCCTCGCGCTCTCGAACAACGGCGGCCAGCTGCAGTTTCGCGCGATCGACGCTCCGCCGCCGGATCGTCTCAACCCGAACCCGCTGGTTCCTTCGACCGACAGCGGCTTTTCGATCTCGACGGCCAACGCGCGGATCGCAGCCGTCGCCGTGCACGACAATCTGGTGTTCGTCGTCCAGCAAGAGAGCAACAGCAATCGCCACACGCTCGCGCTCGTCGACACGCTCGGGCGAAGGATCGAGACGGTGTTCGATTCGCGCTCGCGCGCGGGGGTCGATATCTGGCGCGAGTCCGTCGCCAACGCGAGCTTTCGCGTGACAGCGACCGAGCGCGGATTCGCGTACATCGCTAGCGGCTCGAGCGGAGAGCTCGTCGCGCGCGAGGTCGACTGCGAGCTCTAACGCTCGACGGCCACGGCGCTGTCGACGCCCGCCGCAGATTCGCGTTTTCGCGCCACATCTGGCAGGAATCCGCCGGTGCTCGACACGCTATACAGGCTCACGCGACCGCTGTTCTTCGCGATGGACCCCGAGCGGGCGCACGAGCTCGTCGCGTCGGCGCTCGGGGCCGTGCATCGTCGCCCGTCGCTGAGCGCCGCCCTCGGCGGCGCAACGCGCGAAGAGCTCGCCGTCACTGCGTTTGGTCGAACCTTCTCGAGCCCCGTGATCGTCGCGGCCGGGTTCGACAAGCACGCCGCGATGTACAACGCGCTCTACTCCCTCGGCTTTGGCGGCGTCGAAGTGGGGACGATCACCGCGCACGCCCAGCCTGGCAACGATCGACCGCGGCTGTTTCGGCTCGTCCAAGACCGCGCGCTCGTCAATCGCATGGGCTTCAACAACCACGGTGCTGCCCGCGCGCGCGAGGCCATCATGCGCCACCTCCCTGCGCCGGGGCTCGTGCTCGGAGTCAACCTGGGCAAGTCCAAGGTCACTCCCGTCGAGAGCGCCGCGGACGACTACGCCGAGAGCGCGCGATTGCTCGGGCCGCTCGCGCACTATCTCGTCGTCAACGTCTCGTCGCCAAACACGCCGGGGCTTCGGTCGCTGCAGGCCGTCGACGCGCTCGCAGGCATCGTGCGCGCTGTGCGCGGCGCGCTCGAGCGCGAGGGCGTGTCGCCTCCCTTGCTCGTGAAGATCGCGCCAGACCTCGCGGACGAAGACATCGACGCGATCGCCGACCTCGCGCTCAGCGAGAAGCTCGCCGGAATCATCGCCACCAACACGACCATCGCGCGCGACGAACTCTCGCTGAACACCGCGCGCGACGCGGTGGTCGCCATCGGCGCGGGAGGGCTGTCGGGAGCCCCGTTGCGCGAGCGGTCTCTCTCTGTGCTGCGACGGCTCCGCGCGCGCGCTGGCGGTCGGTTGACGCTCGTGGCCGCGGGCGGGATCGAGAGCGCCGAGCACGCGTGGCAGTCGGTGCTCGCGGGCGCGACGCTCGTGCAGGTGTATACGGCGTTTATCTACGGCGGACCGTCGCTCGCGAGAAAGATGACTGTGGGGCTCCGAGCGAAGCTCGAGACGAGCGGGTTCTCTCGGTGGGACGACGCGGTCGGCGCTGGCGCTCCACAGACCCCGCGGCAGTAAACGTCGTCGATGTCCCGCGGGCGCGCGCTTCAGCGTCGCGCCCGCTGGCCGAGCAGCGCTGTCCAGATCGTCCACGGCATCGCCGAAGGCAAGACCCATCCGCGAATCCACACGCGACCCGAGGCGTGCGACTCCATCGACCGGAGCAGCGCGAGCGCCGACGACGTGCCGTCTTCGCTGTCGATCCAAGGGATCGCCTCGATGATCGCGCGGTGGACGGTCACTCCGCGTTCGTCGCAGAGCCGCGAATACTCGCCAGCGTTCTTGAAGAGCGCGAGCTCCGTGGACGCGAGCTCCTCCCGTGGATCGTCGAGCTCGATGGCGAACGGTGAGTCGATCTTCCATCGAGACGCGCCCCGCGCCCACGCCCGACCCAGCGCCGTGGCCTCCTCCGCGCCGAGCGCGCCGCAGTGCCCTCGAAGACTCTCGCAGAGAAGATCGAGCGCCAGAACACTGCCGATCGAGGCGAGGCGATCGACGATCAACCGTCGCTCCCTCGCGCCCGCGCAGCGCCCATCCGCCAGCAGCGCATAGCACTCGGCTTCGTCGCTCGACGCCGTGAGCGTCGCGAGCGCGGCGCTCCACGGCAACGACGCTCCGTCGTCGGCCGATTCCTCAGCGATCCCCATGAGCTCGGAGAGGTCGATCGTCGCGACGGCCTCGGCCCGATCGACGACGCGGACGGGCGATTTGAATGTGTGTGTGTCACCGAGCATCGAGCGAAGCGCCTCCGCGCCGGGCGTTCGAAGCACCAGCGCGACTGATTCATCGAGACGATGGCTGACCGAAAGGCCGCGGGCCTCTACTGCCCGCGCGATCTGCAGTGCCAGCGCGCGATCGCCGTCCACCGTCTCGATGAACACCCGACGAGCTCCCGAGGTCATGGCGCACGCCACACGACGTGGCGATCCTCGAGGACCGCTCGGCGGCGCGCGCGCGCGTCGACGAGGGCGTCCGCGAAGAGCTCTCGCTCGCAGCGCGCGCGGAGCTCTCGCGCGCTCGACGATCGCTCGGAGATCCAGTCGAGCACCGCCTCGTCGACAGAGAGCGCCGCGCCGGCCTTCGCGAGCTGCGCGCACGAGTCGCTGACGAACCGATGGACGAGCGCTCGACGAGCCTCGCGATCGAGCGCGTCGAATCGAACGGTCTCGTCGATCACCGCCTCGAGCGAGCGTCCCAGCATCGATGCGTCAGCGGCTCGAGGTCCGGGCGACGGACGGGGATCGCCGAGGAAAAATCCTGTGCGTTCGACGTCGCTCGTCGTGCTGACGAACGCGATCGTCGCGCGCCGCAGGTCCGCGCTGTCGCCGCGGCTGTCGACCAGGGCGCCTTCGCGGATCGCGCTCGCCACGAGCGCTCTCGCGTCAGGGTGAGCCAACTCCGGTTGATCGAAGATCACCAGCGCGTTGGGCTGCGCTCGCAGCGCGCGCAAGAGCGGCGCTCCGTCGTCGTAGCCGACGAAGCCCGCGGCGGTCCCCGTCAGCTTCGCGAGGTCGTGACGCTCGGCAACGCTCGCGAGGTCGAACTCGATGACCGGCCGCTCCGACGCGCGAGCGAGCGCGCGGAGCGCCGTGTGTTTTCCGACCGATGGTGGCCCAACGATCCAGAGCACGGCGCGCGGACGACGCGCCTCTGGGGCGCGCAGCGCCTGCAGCGCGAACGCCGACGCGAGCATCGCCGATCCCTTGGACTGCCCGAGCACCGTCGAAAAGAGCGACTCGCGCACGCGAGCGAGCAGGTCGCCCGGCGCCTCGGTGAGCTGCGCGACCGACACCCTCGCGAGGCCCGCGACGGCTTCGATCAGGATCGCGTCGTCGACTTCGCGCATTCCTCTGCGGGCCGCGCGCGCGCACGCGCGGTCGAGCACGTCCACGCCGACGTCGGGCATTCGTCGATCCGCCAGCCAGCGCGCCGACAGCTCGATGACCGCGCGCACACGATCCAGAGCGAGCGCGACGCCGTGATGCTTCGCGAGGTCTTCTGCGGCGCTCGTGAGCATGCGCTCGAGCGACGCCGCGTCCGGCTCGCGCACGGAGATGCGCTCGAACCGTCGCGCCAGCGCAGGATCGCGCTGAATCGAACGCTCGTAGCCCTCTTCTGTCGTCGCTCCGATGAGCGAAATCTCGCCGCGCGCCATGGCTGGCTTCAACACTTCGGCGATCGACAGCTGGCCCGCGCCGCCGTTGGCTGACACCAGCGTGTGCACTTCGTCGAGAAAGAGGATGATCCCCCGATCTCCGCGGGCCTCTTCGAGAAGGCGCTGCAAGCGGGCTTCGAGCTCGCCGCGCAGCGACGTCCCCGCGGTCAGCGACGCGACGCTCACTTCGATGACCCGCGCCCGTCGCAGCGGCGCCGCGACGCTTCCCTCCACGATCCGCTGCGCGAGTCGCTCGACGATCGCTGTCTTTCCGACGCCGGCGGGGCCGACGAGGCACGGGTTGCTCTTTCGCTTGCGGCAGAGCACGTCGACGAGCGCGTCGAGCTCCTCGTCTCGACCGGTGATGCGATCGAGCTTTCCCTCTCGCGCGAGCTGACAGAGGTCACGCCCAACCCGGTCGAGCACGCTGTCGTACGTGGCGCGCGTGCGCTGAACGGCGGCGAGCGCCGCGGGCGAAGGACCTCGATCCGCCGACGGGGTGCCGTCGATCGCCGCGCGAAGCGCCGCGGCCCCAGGCGCCAGCGCAAGCTCGTCGAGTAACGCCAGCGCCGCGCCCCGCGCGGCCGACGGCAGCGACGGCCGTGACCCGAGCGGCACGAGCGCCTCGATCGCAGCTCGATCTGCGCCAGTGCGGGCGAGGGCGAGGGCGAGGTTGGTTCGGGCCGACGCGTCGTGCGCGTCGAGCTCGAGCGACCGTCGGCAGTGAGCGATCGCAGCGTCGTAGCGACCGATCGCCACTTCGACTCCGCCGAGCCGCGCCCACATCGACGCGTCGGTGATCGCGAGCTCGCACGCGCGTTCGGCGCTCTCGACGGCGCGAAGAGGAAGATCGAGATAGAAGAGCGCACGAGACAACAGCGAGTGCGCCGTCGCGCAGTCGGGGTCTTCGCGGATCCAACGCTCTGCGCGTTCGCGGGCGAGCGCGAACTCTCCTTCGAGCACGAGGGCTTCGATCTCGGTTTGCTCTCGCGGCGCGTCGGCCGGTCGACTGGCCGCTGACGGGGCTGGCTTTTTCCGCGTCATTGGTGGGCTCCCATCAGCGGGCTCGCGCCGCAGCTCGGGCAGCGTCCGCGGCTCGCGCACGACCCGCAGCTCCAACGGCCGCACGCCTCGCACCACAGCGCGCACCGATCGCACCGCGCGTCACCGCAGCGACCGCAGACCGTAAACCTGCGTCGCACCGCTTCGCAGCGGGCGCAGCGGGCGCCGTCGTTCACGCTCGCAGCGTAGGCCCTCCATTCGATGGTCGCCGCGTGCCCACCACACGAGACCCGCCAGCGGCTCACGCGTCGCTCGAACCCGAGGTCGACCAGGGCGAGGGGCGTCACGGTCATCGTCGGCGCGAGCGCTTCGACCGTTCGATCCACGAAGATCGCTCCAGCTCTCGCGACGGCCTCGCGCTGCGAGGAGATCGCTTCGTCGACGCAGTCGAGCGCGTACTCGACAGCCCGGTCACGGCCGGCTCGCGCGCGCTCGATCTTCTCGGCGATCGTCCTCGCGAGCGAATCGCGGGCGTGCGCTTCGACGGCGTTTCTCGCGCGATCGAGCAGCGCGGTCGCGCGAGCCACGTCGATGCCCGTGAGCTTCATCGCCCGCATTTGCGCCAGCGATTCGTCGAACGCCGTCAGGTCTCGCGCGACGAGCTCCTGCTCTGGACGATCGTCGTCGAAGCTGACCGTGTACCGCTGGCCGACCTCGAAGTCCGACAGTCCGACGTCGAAGAGCGCCGTCGAGCGACGGAGGGTCTCGACCTTGTCCTCCGAGGCGCGGGTCACACGAGCGCCAGCGAGCGCCGCGGGTCTCGCGATCGTCCGCTCGGGGGCGGTCGATATCGCGCGGGCGCTCGCGCACAGTCCTGGCGTCGGTCGCACGAGAGCGAGCATCGGTTCTTTCAGGGCGAGTAGCATCCTGTACCGCGAAACGCGCTGCGCGTCCCGCGGCGATCACCGCGCATCGACCGCAGAAATTCCAGCGCGTTTCGTCAACTCTGCGGCGCGGCGTCGAGCCACCGCTCGAGTCCTCGACGCTCGCCTGCCGCGACCGCATCGGGCCGGGAAACTCGAACGGTCCTCGTGCTCAGAAGCGCGCCGAGCTCGGCGTCACGCGCGGACGGACCAGCGTCCGCTCCGCGAAATCGCGCGAGAAACGCTCTCCGCGAGCCGAGCTCTTCCGGCGCCACGAGCGAGTACAACGCGAACGCCTGTTCGATCGTCGCGACGCTCTCTGGCGGCGCGCCGACGACGCAATATCGAGCGTTGGAGACCGCTCGCTGCGCCGCTCGATCGAGCGAGAGCGCGTCGTCCGAGACGAACACCTCGCCGTTCGACCGCTCGCCGGTGTCGAGCTCGATCGCGTCGATCGCCGCGCGCAACGCTTCGCTCCCGACGCATCGGATCGCGATCGCGCCGCGGAGTTGAACCAGCGCGCGGACGAACGCGAGCGCGGCCTCGATCCAGCGCTCTGCGGTCGGCGCGATCAGCGCGCATCGCCCGTCGCACGCCTCGAGCGCCCTCCGGGTGTTCGAATCGAGCTCGGGGGTCGGCGCGTCGCACTGCGCCCTCAGCGATTCGAGCTCGACGAGCGAGCATTGCGACAGCGCCACGTTGCGGTGAATCACGGTCAGCTCGACGGCCGCAGCGGCGCTGACCGGTTCATGTCCGATCGCGCTGCCGCACTGCGCGCAAGCGCCGCGCGAAGCACGTTCGAGCCACCCGCAGCGCGCGCAGCGGGCGAATCGACCTCGCGGGTCGATCAGCGTCTCTGCAGATCCCTCACCGCTCACAGCGCGACTCGACCCGTGTTCGCGTCGATCGCGGTGCTCGCTGGTCGAGTCCGTCCGCGGGCCCACTTGCGGAGGGCGTCGATCGACTCCCTCGCGGTCTTCGAGAGCGAGACCGTCTCGCCGACCGCTCGCAAGAGATCTCGGAGTTCGAGCTCACGCTGCTCGGAGAACGCATAGAGCAACGCTCCCACCACGCATTGCTCGAGCTCCGCGCCGCTGAAGCCATCGGTGCGCGAAGACAGTTCGTCGAGGTCGAACCTCGCCGGCTCGCGCCCCCGTCGCGAGAGGTGAATCGACAGCACCTCCGCACGCTCGAGCCGCGACGGAAGGTCCACGAAGAACACCTCGTCGAAGCGCCCTTTGCGCAGGAGCTCCGGCGGAAGTGCGCTCACGTCGTTCGACGTCGCGATCACGAAGACATGAGCAGCACGGTCCTGCAGCCAGGTCAGTAGCGCGCCGAACACGCGAGACGCGGTGCCGGCGTCACCGCCCCGCGTCAGGTCGCCGAACGCGCGCCCGAGCTCGTCCAGCCACAACACGCACGGCGCCGCCGCTTCAGCCTGCGCGAGCGCGCGGCGTACGTTCGCCTCGCTCGCGCCGACGAGGCCGTGAAACAGCCGTCCCACGTCGAGCCGAAGCAAGGGAAGGGACCAACGCCGAGCGATCGCTCGCGCGCACGTCGACTTTCCCCCTCCCTGTACGCCCACCAGAAACACCCCTCGGGGCGCGTCGACGCCAAACGCGCGCGCCTCGTCGGTCCACGCTCGAGCGCGCAGGTCGAGCCAACGCTTGAGCGCGTCGAGCCCGCCGAGTTGATCGAGTCCGCGCTCTGGTTCGATCGGCTCGAGCAGGGCTCCGTCGCTCGCGGCGCGGTCTCGCTCGATCCGGACTTCGTCGAGCGAACGCTCGTCGAGCGAGCCGTAGCGGACGACGGCCCGCCGGATCGCCAGTGAAAATGCGTCGCAACGAAG
>LNFM01001900.1_pt1 | contig 45550 bp, 53 predicted proteins | sample 596031 | NCBI WGS metagenome assembly LNFM01 (sample SAMN04254537, study PRJNA301005) | activated carbon metagenome | isolation source: dual media filters at the Ann Arbor, Michigan drinking water treatment plant | place: USA: Ann Arbor
TCAAAACTCTAGGGCTTTTTCTTTTGGCCTCTGTTGCATATGCAACTAAGTTGCAAAAGGCCGCTCGCTAGTTACCATCTTCGTCCCTAGTTACTATCTCCAGCTCTCACGTCTCTAGTCACCAGAAAATCTAGGTCGTGATCGTCGCTACGCTCCTCAGGGAAAAGGCAACGAAAAGTCAAAAGCTATCGTGCTTCTCACTTCGTTCGAAGACTCAACTGCGAAAACCTACGAAAGATCAAATTCACTACAAGAGGTAGGGGGATACGACCCTTTTTAGATCTACTGTCCAGCGGCCTTCTATGGAACTCCCAAAATTTTACTAAAGTTTTTTAACTTTCACCATCCTTTCTAGAACTCCTAGCCATTTCATCACATCCCCCAGTACAATCTTTTAGTCTTCTCCTTTATACTGAGCCTATCTTCTCACAGTCATTTGTCCATCATACCGATATGGCCGCCACTACTAAAGATAGAGCATTAAAACTCCTGGGGTCTGGATTGACTCAAACTGTAGTGGCCTCTGCCCTAGGAGTTACAGAATCTCAAATCTCTCAATTCATGGCAGATAAGACTTTTGCCGATGAAGTCGCAGCGCTCAGATTTCAGAATCTACAAGGGGCGAATGAGAGAGATGGAAAGTATGACAAGTTAGAAGATAAGCTTCTTGACAGGCTTGAGGAAGTTGCAGACTATATCACCAAGCCGCGAGATATCATTTCTGCACTTGAGAAACTTAACAAGGCTGTGAGAAGGGGTCAGACTGCGCCAGAGCAAGTTTCAGTAGCGGCGCGCGTTGTCAACCTTACGATCCCAGTAGTTCTGCAACAACGATTTGTTGTATCTGCAGACAATCACATAGTAGCTGTTGGTGATCAAGAATTTACAACAATGTCCACTGAGAGATTTAAAGAGATCGCAGATGGACAACTGGTAGAGTCATCTAGTCCTTTAGATGCTACTACTGCCCCCGCCCTTAGTGAGAAGGTATTGAATGATGAAACTTCCAGAAAGTCAGCTGGAACTTCTATCCCAGCAAGAAGTGGATCAGCTTAAGAGTATCGGAGAACCTGTAACTGTGGACTCCTTCTCTGGTACTCTTTCTGTAGATCCTATTACTTCTAAAGCTACAAAGGAACGGGTGCGCCTGGCGACTATGTCGTTGCTGGCACAGTTGCAACTTATGAATTCTCGCTAATTTCTATGTCCCATTCAAAGCTGGTAGATGCCCTCGGTATTGAAGAGGAGATTGCGGCGCTTAGAGATCTTTCAGGTGAAGAAACTTCTGAAGCCACAACTCTCCTCTCTGCGGGCGGCTTGCCATCAGAAGTACCGCCTCCACCAGATTACGCATATGAGCGTGCTCAAGCAGAAGAGATTGCTAGAACTGACTTGAATTTTCTAGCTGGTCTGGCAATGCCAGAAATCTTTGAATATCTCTTTCCTCCAATGTATCTTGCTATTTGGGCTTGGCTGCTCTCTTTTGTGGGCAAGTCTAGAACTTTCCCAAAGCTGGTACTGGGGATTCCGCGCGGATTTGCGAAAACTACATTCGTAAAACTCTTTGTCCTCTATTGCATTCTCTTCACAGCAAAGAAGTTTATTCTCATCATCTCTTCAACTGAAGGTCACGCCAAGAACATTATTGCTGACGTAATAGGATTTCTTGAAGAGAGAAACATAGTACAAGTCTTCGGAGATTATAAATTTGGAAAGACTATAGATAAGCAAGAATTCAAAAGATTCTCTTTCCGCGGCCGAGTCATATCTATTGCAGGCATTGGTGCTGAAGGATCTATCCGGGGCCTAAATGTAGGAAATTCTCGCCCAGATGTTATGATCTTTGAAGACTTTCAGCTCAAAGAAGATTCAGAGAATGCAGAACTTTCCAAGAAGCTCCTTGAGAGAATGACTGGAACTATTATGAAAGCAAAAGATCCCAAGGGGTGTATGTATTTATATATTGGGAACATGTACAACACTCCAGGATGCATCCTTAAAATTCTTAAGGGATCTCCTCATTGGCTTAAATTTATTGTTGGTGGAATCCTCTCTGATGGTAAGTCTCTTTGGGAAGAACTGCATCCTGTTAAGCAGTTGATTGAAGAATATGAAGCTGATAAAGCTATTGGCCAAGATGCCGTATTCTGTGCAGAGGTTCTCAATGATGAGCTCGCTGGACTCAAATCTGGCATCGATGTAACTGCTATTGCCATTTCACCCTTTACTGCCTTCGATGTTCCACAAGGCCGCTATATAGTTATAGACCCTGCTGGACAAAAAACTACTGCAGATAAAAATTGTATAGGCTACTTCGAAGTTTTCGATGGTTCACCAGTTTTGAGAAGTGTATCTCAAGGAAATTGGTCACCTCTGCAAGTAATCTGTAATGCTCTCATCATCGCTCTCAAAACTAGATCGTCATGCATTTTTGTAGAGAATGTAGCTTATCAAGCATCTCTTCTATTCTGGTTTGAGCATATCTGTAGAGTTCACAATTTGGCGGGATTCCAATTCTTACCCCTTCATCCAAAAGGTCGTAGTAAGAATTCTAGAATACGAGATATGTTGAAGGCACTAGTATCTAAGAAGGGCGAATTCTATCTACATCCAGAAGTATCCCCTATATTCAAAAAGCAGGCCATAGATTGGAATCCTGCTATTACGAAGAATGTAGATGATGTTCTGGATGTTGCAGCTTACGGCGCGCAAGATGTTATGCCTGAGTACGGTCCATTAGTATGTCAAGAGCTGGAATTGAGTATTGTAAATGAAGCTAGAGATGAGATCGCAGGATATTCTCCTCTTCCAGCTGCAATGACCTCCCCAATTTAATATTTCCTATTACACTTTAAGGTACTATAATGGCAACTGCTGCACTTGTACCACTTACACAAGTCACGCGTATGGGCCTTGCTCAGTATGCGAAAAACTGGAAAGATAACTATTTCAATGCAAATCCTATCCGGACTAGGATGGAGTTCATTGACCAAGATTACGCGCGAACCATAAATCTTACAATAGAGTCAGAACGTGCAAGGCTGTCGAATAGGTATGGAAATAAAGAGAAGCTCCAGAACCTTGTTGTTCCGGTTGTAATGCCGCAAACTGAAGCAGCTCTGGCATTTCTCACAGAGGTATTCCTTTCTGGAAATCCTATTTTTGCAATCTCTGCAGATCCGGCGCGCCAAGATACTGCATTGATGTATAATACCATCATCGAAGATGCACAGAATCGCGGCGGTTGGGTAGCAGAGTTTATCAAGTTTTTCAGAGATGGTCTTAAGTATAACCTCCACGCTATTGAACTGGATTGGTGCCGTAAGAATATCTTCAGCGTACATACAGATCTTAAATACGAACTTGGTATTGTAGGAAAGCCTAAAGAACTCCTCTGGCAGGGTAATAGAATCCGCCGATTGGATATGTATAATACTTTCTTTGACTGGCGTGTGCCCCCACATTTAGTGCATTCTGAAGGAGAGTTTGCAGGCTATGTAGAAGTTATGTCTAGGGTTAGACTTAAGAAGTTTATCGAAGATCTGCCCTCTGCATATACAGATTCTCTGGATGCCTGCTTTGCTTCTGGCATTCCTGCTACATACTATATTCCTCAAGTCAATCTTGACCCTCTTATTCACATTGGCTCAAAAGATTTCAGCTGGCTGGCATGGCTGTCTAATATTCCTCAGAACACCCCCATCTCTGGAAATTTCCAGAATGCTTATGAGGTAATGACACTCTACTGCCGTATCCTTCCTATAGACTTTAATATCAGGAATGTACCCTCGCCAAGAATGCCTCAGATTTGGAAGTTGATTATTATAAATGATCACCATCTAATCTATGCAGAACGACAAACTAATGCACATGACAACCTTGGTATTATTCTTGGCCAGCCCATCAATGATGGTTTAGGATTTCAAACCAGAAGTTTCTCAGACAACATCTCTCCTTTCCAAGACATCGCCAGTGCTTTGTGGAATGCGAAACTTAATAGTGCGCGCCGTCGTCTTACTGACAGAATGCTGTTTAATCCGGCAATGGTGCGAGCTACAGATATCAACTCTCCGGAGCCTAATGCTAAAATCCCAGTTAGAAATATTGCTTATGGCAAAACTCTTCAAGAAGCTGTATATCAAATTCCTTTCGAAGATGAAGGTTCACAGTATTTCATCCAAGAAGCCAATGGTGTCATTGATATGTCATTCTTTGCTTCTGGACAGAATCGTGTAAGTCAAGGCCAGTTTCAGAAGGGGAATAAGACTGTTCGAGAGTTTGACACTACAATGGGTAATGCTAATGCGCGCGATCGTATGATGGCAATGTTCATTGAAGCTCAGACTATGCAGCCAGCTAAGGAGATGATTAAATATAACATCCTTCAATATCAACCTTCTGGTAAGTTGTACAGCCGTGAGAATGAAGCCTATGTAGATATTGACCCTGTAAAATTGAGGGAAACCGCGGTAGAGTTCAAAGTTTCAGATGGTCTAACTCCCATCGAGCGTCTTATGTCTACAGATGAGTTCACTGTAGCTATGCAGACGATTCAAGCGGTGCCTCAGCTTAATGAAGGTTACAGGCTTGTTCCCATGTTTTCATATCTAATGAAACTCCGGGGACTTAAGTATCTTCAAACTTTTGAGAAGCCGGAAATGCTACAGATGTTTGAAAAACAACTGGCATCCTGGGAAGTTATTGCTACGGAGGCTGTAAAAGCTGGACAAGAACCTCCGCCGCAACCGCAGATGCCGCCGGAGCTCCAGCAGTTTCTTCAACAACAGATGGAGCAGCAAGCAAAAGCTCAGGGCTTGGAACAGCAGCAAGCACCGCAGCAGCAACAAACAGGAACACCTCCGCCACAACCTCCGCAAGAAGGAATGTAAATGCCGCAGCCTAAACTCTCAGATGTACAGGAATGGGAATTCACGGAAGCAGAGGAATTAGAAGCTTCTAAACTTTCAACTCTTACAGTATTACGACTTCAAAGTATGAAGGCATTTCTTATGAAACAGAAAGCTGGAATGCCTGTAGATCCTGATAATTTTCAAAAATATCTACAGGCAGAAGCTTCTATGATGGGAAAGATTGAACTGCTTGAACAGTTGTTAGCTGATCACGATGTTGCAACAGCCCCCGCAAATTGATTTAACTTATATGGAGTAATCTATCATGGCTTCTATTATGGACATTTTTTCTGCAACTCTTGCGACTCCTGGAGCTCCTGCTGTTCCTCCTGGAGGTTCTCCTGCCCTTGAGGGAAATACTGGTAACAACGGTCAAACACCTCCGCAATCTGGTACTCCGCCGCAATCTGGTACTGGCGATAAGCCTCAAGGAGATAAAGCCTCAGAATCCCCACTCGATAAGTTTGCTACGCTGTGGGAACCTCCTAAGCAAGATACGTCGCAAGAACCTCCTGCCTTATCGGAAATTGATCCTGCCAAGCTTTCTGAACTTGCATCAAAGATGGATTTTGTTAAGATGCTTCCATCTGATGTAATGGCCAGAGTCCAAGCTGGTGGTGACGATGCAGCAAAAGCGCTTCAAGAGGCTATGCAAAGTTTGGGAACTTCAGTATTCGCTCAGAATACTATGGTTACTACCAAACTGATTGATCAAGCTCTTAAGCAGCAACGCGAGCATCTCCTGGGTCAGATTCCTCAATTGGTTAAAAAGCAGGCGCTGGGTGAAAGTCTTTCTGCCCAGAATCCTGTACTTAACCATCCTGCTGCCGCTCCCCTTATTACTGCTCTGCAAAACTCTCTAGCTGCGAAATTTCCGACGGCTTCTTCTGCGGAACTTTCAGCACTTGCTAGTGAGTATCTTGTCGGCTTCACTAAAGCACTCAATGTGCCTGGTGAAAAGGCTGCACAGGAAAAGAAGAGTAAAGCCGAGCCGACTACGGATTGGACTACGTTCTTGCCAGATTATCTAAACGGATAGTTTTTATCGCACTTCACTAGGAGATATTCATGCTTGTTCAACCGCTCACTAATTCTGATGGGATGATGCGTGGAATCAGCGGCGATGTAATTGATTGCCGTGAAGTCCAAGCTACGCTGACTACTGCAGGCGCTGGAACTATTCTTGGTTCTATGTTTGCAACTCCCATTCTTCGCCGCTCTGGTCCTGGTGCTGGCTACACTGATACTTCTGACACCGCTGCTAACATCATTGCCGCTCTTTGTGGCGCTGGTGGCTTAAATGCAACTGGTGTGACTTTTGAAGATATCTATCAACCGGCCAATACTCCTACGCCTGGAGCTACGTGGCGTTGGTTGTATATCAATACGGTTGCGCAAGCCATGACGGCGGCGGCTGGAACTGGCGTAACGCTCGGAACTAACGTTAACGTTGCGGCTTCTAACTGGCGTGAATATCTTCTCACTCTTACCAATACGACCGCTCCGACTCAGTTTACTGCGACTACGGTTAATAGCAGCCCGACTGTCACTCCTGGTGACGTTAGAAACCTGCGTCGTATTACTCCTGGTATGCTCGTGTCTGGTACTGGTATTTCAGGCGGTACAACTGTATCTGCTGTTGGACCTTCTACGTTCACTCTTTCTGCAAATGCAACTGCCAGTGGTACGGTAGTTTTGACCTTCAATCCTACACTTACTTGGGCCGGCCTTCGTTCCGGAGCGCTGTAAGTTTTTAACATCAACCGATCTGGAACAAGGAGATACAAATGACTGTCGGAGTTTTTTCTTCCAATCAGATGACCCAAGATCTTGCGGCAAAAAGTTTTGCTGGCATGATTACCCGACTGATGCCGAATGGAGCTGCCCCTCTGTTTGGTATGACGTCAATGATGAAAAGTGAAACTGCCAAACAGACGGAACATGGCTTTTTCACGAAAACTATGGTGTTTCCGCAACTGGTAGTTTCGGCTGCCGGTGCTACTGCTGGTGACACTATTCTAACTGTTACTTCTACTGCTAACGTCCTGCCTGGTCAAGTTTTCCGGGTAGATGCTACGCCGTTTGAAAACTTGATTGTTAACGCAGTTCTGTCCCCTACCTCTGTTGCTGTTCAACGTGGTATTGGAACTTCTGCTGCTGGCGCCATTGCTGGAAACACCAATCTGTATATGATTGGTAATGCGTACGAAGAAGCTTCTCTGCGTCCGAATGCGCTGAACATCAATGCCGTCCGTATCACTAACTTCACCCAAATCTTCCGTAATACTTGGGCGATTAGTGAGACTGTTCGTGCTACGCAAGTGATTGCTGGTGATACGAACATCGCTGAAAGCAAGTCTGAGTGCGCTGCGTTCCATGCTGCGGACATTGAAAAGGCGCTGTTCTTTGGTCAGAAGTATTTCAGTGTGCGTAACAACCAGCCTTTCCATACCATGGATGGTCTGCTGAATATTATCACTCAGCAAGCTCCAGGCAATGTAACTACCCTTGGAAGCACTACTAACTGGACGCAACTGGAAACTGCGCTTGATGTTGTATTTAACGTCACTGCTAATCCGCAAGTTGCTAACGAGCGAGCAGTATTTCTTGGCGGTCGTGCGCTGTCAGTTATTAACACCATTTGCCGATTGAATGGTAACTACCAGCTGATGGATGGGCAAACCAGTTATGGTCTGCAATTCCGTACGCTGAAGTCTACTCGTGGTCAATTCCGCCTTATCGAGCATCCGCTGTTTAATGCTTATGGTCCGAACAGCTCTTGGGCCCGTATGGCGGTAGTTGTGGATCTTCCTACTTTTGGGCTGGCATATCTTAATGGCCGCCAAACCCAGAATAAGGAATTCAACATGGCTGGCGAAGTTGCTCAGGATAATGGTATCGATGCTGTTGGTGGTACCCTGACTTCTGAACTTACCTGCCTGGTGAAGAATCCTTCGGCTGATGCTGTGCTGTACAACTTTACTGCGGGGGCAGTTGGTTAAGAGAGTTGCCAACTGCTTTGGGGGGATGGGAAACTGTCCCCTCCTTTTTGCCTGCATGACCGTTTTAACTCTCGTACCGATCTTTTATAAGGAATCCCGCAAATGGCTCTCGATGCTGCTCAACTTGCCCGGCTCGGTGGAATCAAAGTTTCTACGGATGAAATTGTGGCTGAAAACGCGCCTATTGTTGTAGACTCTGCTAGTCCGTCTGCAGCTCCTACAATTCTTGAATCTCCTGTACCTCCGCGAGATCCTCAAATCCGTATCTTTCGTGCTATGCCCGCTGGTTGCAGGTTTCAATTCTCTTCTGCACTCGCTCACAAAGAGATTTTCTTTTCTCATGGCTGGTATGAAACCAGTGATGCAAAAGAAATTGCAGAACTTGAACTTGTCGCTAATAAACCAGGTTCTATTATCTTTACCGATGCTGCACAGGATAGGATTTTGGCTGCTGTAAATGAAGCCAAACGTAAACTCAGTTCTGAAGGTGTGCCTGTAGATACTGCGTCTGTTCTTGAGCAGGCCATTCGTATTGGCGAAGCTAGTGATGCTGCTGCCATTCGTCCGGCTCAAGGTGTAATTCCTAATTTTTCTCCTAATACCTCGCTTGCTGACCCTGAAGCTGCGCTGCAAGCTGCAATTCGTGCAGAAGCTGGCAAAGTTCAGAGCAGTGAGTAACCATAACTGCTAAGTTAAACTTTTGCGCAGGAGTGTTGAATGTCATCTCTAAACCAGCTTATTTTTAATTCGTTTAAATTCTCTCAGTATCCGGGGGCAGTTTCTCCTGAAAGGGAGGCTGAACTTGTAGGAACAAACACTCCTGCGCAAAATAGTAGAGCTTTGCAGGCTGCCTTGGATCTGGGCGGTACCGTAATTCTGCAGGGTACTGGTGAGTACATTCTTGACAATGTACCTTTGTATATTGGTGATGATACTCATTTTATTGTTGATCCTAAACTGGTTCTTAAACAGAAGCCGGGAACAAAGACAAGGATGCTGGCGTGTAAGTCTAGTTTGGCTACGCCTCAACCAGTTTCACTGGCGTGGACAGCCAACAATAATATTGTCACGGTCACGTGGACTAACCACGGCCTGACGGACGAAGATTATGTGTGCCTTCAAGGCGCGCAAATTACTGGAACTGTCACGGGTGCTACCAGAGCAAATCCGTGTGTCATCACATCTATCGGCCATAATCTTCAAACTGAGGATCGCGCTACATTTGCCTCGCTCGGTGGTATGACGCAGTTGAATGGCAATACTTATATTGTAACACGTTTGAGTGCGGATACCTTCAGTTTGTCAAGTTTGGTTGCTACTATCGATTCTAGCGCCTTTGGTGTTTGGACTGCTGGTGGAACTTGGACTCATATCCAAGGGGAATACAACAATGTGTTTCGCGTATTTGAAGTTATCGACGCAGACACTTTCACGGTAGCTTTGTACGAGACTCCTACAGTTGCTCCTGGAGGATCAATTACTGCGGTTCGTTGCACAAGATCTTTTAGTATTGAAGGCGGTATTTGGGATTATGACAGTGCCACTAATATTGGATCTCCCTCTGCACTGAATCTGCATGCCATCACACTGCATTACGCGGCTAACTTTGAAACTAGGAACATTAAAACACGGAATGTTCTTAAATATGGTTTCAATACGATGGCTTGTGCAGATTATGAATGTTATAATACCCAAGGTTCTGGTGTTGCTGAAATTTTCAAACATTATGGACCTCTTGCAAACGGTCGAGCGATAGGTATCTATGGCGATTCCATCGACGACTGCTCCACTGTGCAGATGCGCGAGCCATCGGCTTTTGCTGCCTATCATCCTGCGCAGGGAGATATCTACAATTTGCACATCAGCAATGTAAATGTGCGAAACGTTGGTGGTACTGCATCCGGCGGTATTGTTGTATATGCAAGTAATCACGACAAGTGTGTAAATCTTACCTACGATAACGTCATCGTCAAGGGCACTGTTTGTCCTGGTATCCGCATCCGCAATGGTGACACTTTCACTGTCGGTTCTATCGAGGGCCTGACGATCATTGATGCGATCACATCGTGCAAAGTAACTTCCAACTACAGCATTTTCGCTGCTGACGTTGGGATTAAAGGTTTCAAACTTGTACGGCCTAAATTTGTTCCTGCAGATTTGACATCCCCATATTTCAGTTCGAATGCTAATACGAACATTGAAAATATGATTGTACAAGAAATGCGTTTTTACAATGAAATTTGGCCTACTGGTGGCGTACCTCTGTTTATTCTTAACGGGGTGTATAATAATTTCATTGCCGAGAACTGCGACATCCGCGGTCAAAGCGGCCTTGGTTTCATCCAGATCGTCGGCGGTAATGCTGTCAATAATGTGACGCTGCGCAACTCTAGATTTGAAGGCATCTCGTACGTCGTTGACGTTCGTAGCCTTACAAACGTCTACCGCGAGAACTGCACGTTTAATAATATCGCAAACGGTGTTATTCGTGCACAAAGTCTTTCTGGTCTTGTGGCCCGTGTTTTTGGTGCTGGAAGAAATACGCATGCTGTAGCTGCTGAGGCTCTTGTTGTTATTGCTCCGTCAACTGTTGAGGTGTACGATTGGGATCTGCGTATCGATCCGATCGCAATCACTCAACTCGCTACTACTCCTGGCCAGTATTGCTTCTCTACGCAAGCTGGGGCAGAAGGAGGACCTTGCGTAAGAGTTACGGCGGGATGGGCAGCTCTTGCTACTGCTGCGGCCTTCGCTAACCAGCAAATTACCTAAAGGTAACGCTGTATTATGGCTAGCCTAACAGCAATTCGTAATTCTGCAGGTATTCTGTGCGGTCGGCCAGAGTTGACTACTCTCATAGATATTTTTATTGAGACAACTCTGGTCGAACTGCACGGTATCGATGTTTGGCGAAGGGATCAAGCGGAGAGATACATTGTATTTCCAGCTTCTCAGAATGAACAAGTTCTGCCGCTTGCGTCTCTGCCAAGATATAAGGCACTTTCGTACATTCGCAAGTATGATCCTAGCGGTGTAAATTCATTGACGAATCAACCTACGGGGGCGCCTGGAAAAGATTTTACAGAAATGCCTCCGGATAAGATCTTTGATAATTACAATCTCATCAAAGATAATATCTTGTATCTTGCAAACGGAAGTATCTATCTTAGGTCTTGGACAGCATTCCAATATCTTCTTGTGGGATTTTATCAGCGGCCGGTAATCTCTGGAGATGAGATCACAAGCTGGATTGCTGATGAGTATCCTCAGACTGTGGCTATTGGCGCTGCTCAGAAAGTTGCAGGTGACGTTGGTGAAACTGAAGTTGAGTCTAGACTTCAGCGTCAGTATGCAATTCAGGTAGATGCGCTCAGAACTGTTAACATTGAAGCTTTCGCTCGCTAGGAGATTATCTTGCCAGCCTATCCTGTATCATCTGCATGGAGTGCTCTCGGTGGAGGGTATGCTGTAAATGGTATCACATATATTGACAGCGATAACCAACCTGCTGTTGATATAGAAAATTTCTCTTATGATCCTACTCTTAAGAGAATGTACCTCAATCAGGCTAGGACTGCGCCGGCTCCTCTTGAATCTTTTGGGGCTAAACTTAATAGCCATGGTAGATTCTTCTCTTGGGTGTACAATAGTGAGCTGTCTTCGACAGATGCATCACTGCGTCCAGGAATTGCATTTGCTGCGCCCAGAGGTTCTTCTTCAGGTCTAGCAGTCAATGCCTCTGGCGATAGGTTGATGAGCATTTCTGCCAGTGCTCTGCTGGTGGATGCCAATACTTGGACTACTGTTGGCCGCATGTTCTTTGATGTAGCTGGTGGCACTGTTGGAAGTGAAGGTGGTAAGTGGATTCTGGAAGTGAAGCAGAATGCCAGTTCTAATTTTGACAGTCTGTCCTTTGATGGAACCGCGCTCTATCCTAGTACTAATGGACTCTTGCAACTTGGGAAGGCTGGGAATGCGTGGAGTAGGCTGTACATGAATGTTTCGTTTGCCGGCGCAGCTGGAAATGTTACACTCAATACTTCCAGCGGACGTGTAATATTTGCTGCGGCCGCGCAAACTCTCACACTCACCAACTCATACATCACACCAAATTCCAATGTGATGTGTACAGTGCTTACTGATGACGGCACTGCTAAGAGCTGTATCGCTACTCCAGGTTCTGGCTCTGCAGTTCTTAAACTGAATGCCGCGGCCACTGGCCAAACTACCGTAATGTTCCTTGTTGTCTCTTCTGATGTGTAAGGAGTTATAATGTCCTATATTCCAGATCCTGCAAATCTTTCAGAGCCAATAGAAACTCGTCCTGCTAAAACTGCGGCCGCGGAATTCAGAGCGTTGAAGGCTGTAGTAGCTGCACTGTCTGGTGGATCTGGACTGTCTGCTGTTACAAAGTCTCCTAAGCGCCAAGCTATGCTGGCTGGATTGTTGACGCAGACTGCAGGCACAGGTATCAATCTCAATATCACTGGCACTAATGCCGTCCTATCTTTCGCTGATGGCTATGATAGTACCGGCCCTAAGGATCTTATTACCATTCTTAATGGCACCATTCCAGATGCCTTTAGTCCTGCCCCACAAGCTAATGCACATCAGTACATCTTTGCAGACTATGTCAGTCCGACTACTGTAACATTTGGTGCCACTCCTGTATGTCCTGAATATGGGGAAGAGTTCCATCCCAGATTTCTTATCACTTGTGAACCTGTATCAGGTGGCACTGGATCTGACTTCCTGCGAGATTACTTTGGCGGCACTGTTGTAGGTGCTGGCGGTGTAACAGAATCTGCTGTTGTATCCAAATATGGTACAAAGTCTGTACATTTTCCTGCTGCTGGCGCGTATCTGGGGCTGACTCGCCTTGGTGGTGGTAGGATGCGGTCTAGAGTTCCATGGACTATGGAAGCTTGGGTGAGATTTACATCGCATCCCACAGCTGGAAATAATATGGTACTGTTTACTCTTCTTGGAACGTCTGCTCCTACGATGGAGCTGAGGCTTATCAATACGGCTGGAACCCTGCGGCTGGCTCTTGATGCATCCTCAGATGGCGGCGCTTCAAATGATATCGCCAACGGTGTTCTTGGATCTAAATCTGGCGCCTCTGGTGCAACTTGGCTTACTGGTCAGTGGTACCATATTGCCATTTGCTATTCACCTTCAGAAGGAAAGATCTTTGTATATGTAGATGGCCAGCCAGATATTAGCAGGGATTGCTTTGTAGATATCAGCCCTGGAGATTTTCAAGTTGGCGCCGCTGTTGCAGGAGCTAGAGGCTTTGTAGGTTACATGGATGATATTCGTGTACTTCCGGGCGCCATGTATGGTTTGGGTCTTGCATTTACAGCTCCAACTGCTCAATTGGGAGTGGCTGGTAATGTATATGATATCACTGCTGGAGTTATGTCTAGGTATATCGGCTCCTCTACAGGTGTTGGAGTTCCTCCAGTTACAGAACCTATAAAGCGTTTGTATCTTGGTCAGTTTATCTCCACTGCTTCAAGTATTTCCAATGCTGGGTTCTACGCAGCTAATGCGCGGGCAGTTGTAGAATTTAGTCTACTTTCCTCCACAGTAAATGTTCCGCACAATTTAGGATACAGCGGACGTCACATCAATGCAGAGTTGAAAGCTTATCTTGACAATACTGTAGCAGGTATTGGTGCAGGCTCTTTAATTGACCTAGGTAATGGAGCATTTCAGGATTCCAGTGGTACAAAAGGTGTTACGGTGTGCTATCAGCGCAATAGGACAGCTGTAGATGTAAGAAGGGCTGCTAATGTTGGTGCTATCAGGCTAGACACTGGCGCTGCTGTAAACATTGAAACTGCTTCTAGCTATCTCCTCACATTTGAACGCAACTGGTAGGAGTTTCTTACCATGTTTTCCCTTGGCCAGTTGGTCACTATAGAAGAGAAACTGAAAGCTATTGACTATGATGTGGAAGGGGATGCTTTGGTAGTTGGAGCCTTTGGTGTCCTCTACACTTTTGAAGCCAAGCTTCTTCTGGAAGTTATAGCTTTTGCGCGCGCCCTGTATTGGATTCAGGAGCAAGTAAATGAAGGAAAGCTCTCCCCTACAGCGCTTCATCTTCTTCTTAAGTCACCTATTGGCGAAACTATTAAACTTGTGGAGGAGAAAGTTCCACATGCCTAGCTACCGCAAAGTTGCAGGAAGGTTGGCAAATGCTAACTTTCCATTCATTTCAAACTTTCATGGGAGGACAGTAGTCGTATCTCAGCTGGATATGAATCCAGTGAGAGAGGTGCCTACAGAAGGTGAGCGCGGAGGTAATGTACCGCAAGTATTCTATATGCATAACTGCCTCCCTACTGGAAGTGGTTATCAGTCTATAGGATTTGAGAATGTCATCCCGCCAATTTCTCCAGCAGCTACAGACTTTGACGAGGTCTTTGTTCTTAGGAATGATGCGGAACTTAAAGTTCTTTTCTCTCCTGCCCAAGGAAAGAATTATATCTATAACCCTAATGACGGTGTTTGGGTTAGTACTAATCCTCTTGATCCTGGTACTGTCGATGCAAACACTACAGTTACTGTTGCAACTGTCCAAGGAAGGACACTTATATTCTATAAGAACCTAGCCGCATATGAGTATGACTTTGCAACTAAAGTCCTGAGTCAAGTCACTCTTACAGGTCTAGTATCAACTGCACTTCTTGGTGTATGCGCTAGTAATAACTATCTAATCACATATACAGAGACTACTGTATACTGGAGTGATCCAACAAACATAGTAGATTTCACCCCGTCACTTACGACTGGGGCCGGCTCTTCTATTCCTAATGACATCAAGGGTAAAATTGTAGCCTGCCTGCCAGTTAATAATGGCTTCATAATCTACACTACCCAGAATGCATTGCTAGCTAGCTATACTGGCAATGTGCGCTTTCCCTGGCAGTTCCGTGAAATTGCAAACTCCTCAGGTATCGCATCTACTGCTGATGTAGGTTGGCAAGCCAATCTCACATTCCACTATGCTTGGACTGGTGGTGGTATGATGAAGGTAGATAGGACGCTTGCTGACCACCAATTTCCAGATATTACAGACTTTGTATCTTCTAGAATTTTCGAGGACTTTGATGAAGTTACTGAAGTCTTTACAACAGAGTACCTGAACACTCGGATGCAAACTAAGGTTGCATTCATAGGTTCTAGGTATCTCGTATTTTCTTATGGGCGCTTTTCTCTAACTCATGCACTTGTGTACGATTCAGCCCAAAAGCGCTGGGGTAAGCTGAAGATTGACCATGTAGATTGTTTTGAATATCCATCTCTTCCATTCTATGATATCAGAACTTATGAAGATCTGATGGAATTGACTTATGAAGATTTGGATGATACTACTTATGCAGGACTGGATTCAGAACAGAACATTTCTGTAGAGCCCCGTCATGGATTCGCATTTCTGCAGGCTGATGGCACTGTCAAACTGGTGAATGTAGAATTTAACTATGCCGAATCTGCTGGAGTTTTGATCATTGGTAAGTACCAGTTTGTACGTAACAACATCTGCAGAATTGATGGCCTTGTTGTAGAGAATCTTATTGAACCTGATGATATGACAGTGAAGATCTTTTCTTCTTGGAACGGTAAAGGGTTCAATGTCACTACAACTCTTGGCTATCAAACTAATGACAGTATGGCCAGTACCTATCCATGCCGTATTAAAGCAATGAACCATTCAGTTTATTTCCGCGGCAGATTCAATCTAGTTTCATTCCTTCTCACTTTGCAGAATGGCGGACTGCGGTAATGGCGACTCTTTCAGAACTTAACAGCCCGCTTCAGTTACAACTTGCGCGCGATCCTACCGGTGCGCCGCCTGAAATCTCCGGGTATCTGGAAGAGATCTATAGTGCCTTTTACCAGCTGCAACTTGCTCTTGTACAATACTGTGGCATAGCTCAGCAACCTAGTTTTGACTGGCCAAGAGTTCGGCCTTCGGATACCATCTTCCAGAACAATGCCAACAGACTATATGTACAAGCTTCAGAAGCTATTCCGCAGAATAGTCTAATCTCTCTTCATGCGGTAGGTTCTCTTCTTGCAGTTCGTTTAGCCAACGCCACTACCAACTCTCGCCCGTGTCATGGATTCTGTTCTACAGATGGCGGTATCGCTTCAACTGAATTCGGTGAAGTCATTCTTTACCAAGGTCTTATTACTGGACTCACAGGACTTACACCTGCAACGATGTACTATCTTTCGACAACTGCTGGTGGGCTAACTTCTACAGCACCAGTAGCTGCTGGTAATATCGAACAGGTCGCGGGTATCGCACTTTCTGCCGATACATTGTATCTAAACGCAGCAAGCACGTGGATCCAACATTAGAATAAGTAGGAATAACTAGCGATGGCTCTGCATAAGGAACTCATGTGTGGACAGGGATTATAAAGCGCTATTTACGACGCTGTGGGAAAACTCTGTTACAGGTCTTGCCCTCGTCGCTCCGGATGGCCGTTGGATTAGTGTTAACCCTGCCTTGTGCCGTTTCTTGGGCTATTCGGAATCGGAACTACAAAAGCTCACGTACCAAGATATCACACATCCTCAAGATGTGGACGATGATGTCGAAATGGCTGGGAGAATCTCCTCTGGAGACATCCCCTGGTACGAGATGGACAAACGATACATCACAAAGTATGGTAGAGTGGTTTGGTGCGGGATTCGTGTCACGGCGCACAGGGACAGAGAAGGGAAGTTTCTGGGTTATGTATCGCAGGTCAGTCCCATTGACCCGTCAGCATATGAAACAAGAAACGAAGAAAGACGTGCCTCCTTTAGATGGTCCACTCTTGTAAAAGATTGGAAGTTCTTAGGTGCAACTATTGGCGGCGCGGCTTATCTGATTGCAGAGGCTTGGAAGAATTGGCGTAACCATTGATCCCCTTGTAAAGAAACCTATCCCCAATCTCCAATGGTAATGTTATGGCTAAAATCATAGGATACCTTCAAAGATTGAGCACATCTTTTCAAGGAACTCCTGGGCAGCTTATCTTTCCCTTTGCTACATACTTTTGTCTTGAACTTCCTTGGAGAGGAAACAAGCCGTTGCTTTCTTGTATCCCTCCTGGAAAATATGAAGTACGTTGGACAAGATCTCCAAGACTTAAGAGGTTTACTTATGAAATTCTTAATGTCATTGGCCGCTCAGGCATACGGATTCATGCTGGTAACTATGCGGGTGCCACTGATGTTGGGTTCCTTACTCATTCTCTTGGCTGCCCTCTTCTTGGTAGATCTTTTGGCACAAAACCGCAACTCACAATTCGCAGAAGTAGAGACGTTGTACTAGAATTTGAAGCTCGCCTTAATAAACAACCTTGGATCTTGGAGGTAGATAATGGACTTATTGGGAACCCTCTTTGATTCTGCCACAGGCGGCGGGATTGTTGGCGCCATTGGTGGGCTAGGGCGAGCCTGGATGGATATGAAGCTTGAGAAGTTTCGAGCTGAGTATGCAGAGAAGAAAGATATAAGGACTGCAGAATTAGAGAAGGCGCGCTGGGCTCATGATAGAGCTCTCACAGCTCTTGAACTGCAGCACAAAGAAGTGATTGCGGAAAGAGAAGTTAGGAAGGAATTGGAACTTGCAGATATGGGCGCCATGATGGAAAGTTTCAATGCAGATAAGAGAGCATATACTACAGATGAGGGCGCTACAAAGCACAGTGGATGGTTTGTATTTGTAGATGTGTGGCGTGGGATTATCCGGCCTGGCATCACAACTTACTTCTCTACACTATATTCTCTTCTCGCAATCTATATCACTTACCAGCTTTTTACTGTGTATCCTGAAATGCTCTCCAAAGATTGGATTGTCACTGAATTCAAATCCATCGTTGGTGCCCTTACTTTTGTAACTACTACTGTTGTACTCTGGTGGTTTGCTGCCAGGGGAACCAGCATGTCAAGGAGATAGTCATGGCAATGGACAAAGCATCTGGCGGATCTAGCCAAACTCTAGGAGATGCGGGCGCCGCACTAGAATCTTTTGGGCGCGTATTCTTTGATGGCGGCCAGACTGTAAATAAGAAAGCTCGTCAAGGAGATCTTGATGTAGCTGGTGGAATCATGAATGAGCTTCTTGCGCGCGCAAGGGGAACTGACCAGTACATGGCACTTGTAGATGATCTGTTCCGTAGGAGTGCCGAAGAGTTTGCACCTACGAAAGCTGGAGAATCTTCGACTGGCGGTTACAGTTCTACGTCTCTCAGACTTCTGCAAGATGATGCCCGGGCGCGCGCTATCTCTATGGCACAAGCTGCAATCTTGCAAGCTCAACAGGCTTCCTTCTCAGAAGCTAGTAGGATCTCTACGGAACTTGTGAATGCTAATAGCACCACAGAGATGAAGACTAAGGCACCTCTTGGTTTCATCACTAGGCCAGTTGCAAAGATTGGATCTAGTCTTGGAGATGCTGCTGGTACTGTCATCTGCACTGAACTTAACAAGCAAGGACTGTATCCTGAAGGTCTTCTGCAAAGCAGCTATCGTTGGTCTAAAAGGAATCTTTCTCAAGCAACTTGGCGGGGGTATCATCTGTGGGGAATTCCGGTATCCAAAAAGATGCAGAAGTCAAAACTCCTAACCCTAGTGTTCGCAAAGATTGCAATCTCTCGAGCTCATTACTTGCACGGGGATGGAAGTGTGCTTGGCCTTCTTGTTCACATTACTGCGACGCCGTTGTGCTGGCTGCTCGGAACGATCCTAAACTGGTACGATCAGGGCAGGGATCTTAAGCCTACTGTGAATTCTTAATAGGTCTAAAGACATCATGGCTTCTCAAGCTGATGTAAGAAAAGTTGATGCGGAGATGGCTAAGACTAATCCAGTCAAGCCACCTAAGTCTGCTGTAGGATCTACTCCTCAGGAGATGACGGGTCCTGGACAGATTGCCGCGCCAAATACTCCTGTGCTTGGACTTCCTAGAACTATTGCTCTCATGGAAGATGCAATTGCACAGGCGTTGCAGATTGGTAGCGAGCCGTGGCCAACTTATAAAGCGCCAGACTCCACAAGACTTATGGATGCTCTTAAGGAGTTTTCTGGCATCGCTGACAAAGCTCTGGGACTTTCTAGGGAAGCTACTGAGCAGGGAGTGGCGGCTTCTAAGAAAGCTGTAGAAGCTGTCAATGAGGAAGTTCCTCTTCTTAAGGATCAAATTGATGCTAATCAATCTAGGGCTCAACAGCTTGCAGACAATTCAAAAGTCTTTACTGACATGTTTGGCGTCAGTCCTAATTCTGAGCGCATTGCACAGCTCGCTGCGGAAAAACAAAAACTAGAGGACCTTGCAATCCAGCAGAAAGCAGAGATTGCTGCAGAGTATTCTAGGGACTTTATGTCTGATCCTCTTGGATGGATTACTTCTAGGATCACTACTCCGTATAAAGTCGATGCTCATAATAGAGTGGTCGAACAGTACAATGCTGTCTCTTCTGCAATCGATTCTGCTATTGCCAGTGCCACCAATGCACAGCAGCTGTCGACTACTCTTACTCCTGCCATCACTGCAAGACAAGCGGCCGCAGCCTCAAGACTTGTAGAGACTGGTGCTAAGAAGGCTTCCGCGGCTGCAGAACAGGATGCTGCCAAATTTAACATCGACATGGCAAACAGGGAACTTTCTGTTGCTCAAGCATCTGTATCTGCGGAGAGCAAGATCTTTGAAACGAAGTTCCAAACTGCAATGACGGAGTACAATGCCAGAGTCAATGCACTTCAAAGATCTGAGCAGCAGGCGCAGTTCCGTGTAAACCTTGCTAGTCTTGTTGAATCTCTTGATGACAAGAAGACTATTCTTGCGCATCTGAGAGTTGCAGAACAGCGGCTCGGTGTTCCTCCTGGTACGTATTCTTGGACTAGGTACAAGATGCTGCCGAAGGAGCAGCAGGATAATCTCATCGGAGTTTCTGTAGGTGCGGCCGGTGTTAATCCTGTGGACGCTCTTGTAACTTATCAACAGCTGGGAGTTGGAGAAACGCTAGATCCTAAAGCGCGGCGCGTACTCTCTACCACTGCTGAGTTCATTGGTCAAGTGCGTGGAGAGCAAGGTTATAAGATGCAGACTGGGAAAGAAGCTCAGGAAGCATATGTGCGGAAACGTGTAGATGAGGAGTATTCTAAGTTTCTCAAGACGCCAGATTCCCCCGATCCGCGCAATCCCTATAAGGCTCTTCCTTTGCAAGATTTGCTTGCTGCAGATCCACTTGTAGAAGCTACGCCTGCTGGAATTGCATTGAAGCCTTTGGCATCCCAAGCTGCAAAGCCGGATACTTCAATGATTATCGACACAATTCTTACACACTTCGGTGGTAATACTAAGCGCGCGGCTTCTGCTATTTCCGACTACTTCAAGCGTAATGTGATCAAGAGAGATGAACTTATGCAGTATTCTTCTCTTGGTCTTAAAGCTCCTGGCATTCCTTCTTATGTCATCAACTACACTCTTCCTGGCGGGCAATTTGCTGGGGGTGTGCGGATGCCTGTGGATCTTGTACAAGAAAACCAAGTAGAGCAGCTGCTTCTGCAGATTGCCAAAAGAAGGAAACTTCAAGAAGGTGGTACATTTGCGCCCCGCACTCCTGCACCTACTGCACCTATCAATCCTGGAAGTGTGCCTGGTGCCAAGGATGCACCATTCTAAAATCTGTGAACTCTTCTGAGAGCTATCATGGCAGAATATAATCTTCTCTCCTTGTCAGATCAAACTCCTATGTCTGTGACTGCAGACAATTACAATATGCTGGCCGGTGAAGAGTCTTGGAGTGACAGTGCTTACAAGGCTATAACTCTTGGAAGTAAGGGCGCAGCGTACAGTGCTATCAACAGCTTTCTTGATACTGGAAGGACTGTAGGTAACTGGTTCGGCGCGGACTTTGAAATGTCCGACACCTATACAGAACTTCTTGATACTGATCCCGAAGCTGCACAGTATTATCGGGATAACAAGGAAGCTGTAGATCTGGCCGGATTCTTGGTAGGCTCAATCATTCCAGGATCTGCAGGGCTGAAAGTTTTCAATATGGCGCGCGGCGTAGGTTCTGGTGAGCGATTCTCTAGAACTCTCAATCTCTTCTCAGCTCCAAGGGATCGCGCATTTACCGCAGCTATTGAAGCTGTGAAAGGCGGTGTACCTACTATTGATGCAACTTTGAGAGCTAACAAACTCAAGGCTATCTCTCTTGGGTTTGGTGATCAAGTTCTTCAGGCCGCCGTTTGGGAAACTGCTGTAGCTGCAACTATGGGGGCTTCGCCAGTTCTTGAGAATGCAGATTGGAAAGATATGAGCCTCAATATTCTACTGGGGGCCGGAGTCGGTGGTGCCGTAGGTGGAATCTTTGATGCCTTCGGCATGGTTGGAAAATTCAATAAGGCGCGCGCTATTGCAGACTTTCAACTTCGTCCGTACGAGGGTCTGACAAATCTTGGCAAGGGAGACTATCTTGGAGGGGATAGAGTTGTAGCACTTATCAATTCCCTAGACTCCATTCCTCTGCCTGCGCCGGCTGGAGCTGCAACTGAGAAGGCTACGAAAGCATTCAGCAATGCTATGCTCGAAAGCCGTAAGATTCTTGTTGGCATGTCTGATGATCCAGAAGTTGCTAATGGATTGTTTGATGCTATTTATAAGATGAAATTTGAAGGTGGTATGAGCAATGATGATCTGTATGATTATCTTGCAGCCGCTGTCAAAATTGAACGGATTGGAAAAGATTCTCATCTTGAACCTCTGCGGTTTGAGAAGACTTTGAAAGATCCTAGCATCATTGCAGATAACAAGACCAGCTGGGAAATTGTAGATCCCAATACTCCTCTTCGTGTGGGGCGCCAAGCTACTAGTGAGGAAGCTTTTAACTTAGGCGGTGCCAATGCTGCTGGAGTCTATGCCAATAAGACTGCTGCATTCAAAGCTGGCGAAGATGTATTTATGGACGGTGAAGGACTTCTTCACATCAATCCTAATGCGCGCGGCCTTCGGAGAGTTGCAAAGCCAGGAGCTGTAGGACTCAAAACTGTCAAGGAAGGTCCCGCTGCAGGCCAGCCCGCACAAGTAAATCTTGTAGTCAATCTCCGTACTGGGGCTGTGTCAGATACAGCAATGGCCACAGTTGGCGATATTGCAAAGTCTGCAGATATCAAGTTGAAAGATGGTATGAAGTCTCTGCTTGTTGGTGACCAACTCTTTGCATACAACATTGCACAAGGGGCCGGCAAAGCAGATGTTATGGGGGATGATTACTTGCGAGCTCATGCAAGATTTGTATGGGCCGCGGAACGTGGAGTTGTAAAGGGGGATGTTGTTGCAACCGATGATATTGCAATGATGGATGCACTCCTCAGAAAGATTCAAACAACTCCAACTGATAAGATGGAGAAGGCTTTCCAAGATATTGCTATCTTGACTCCTGAAGGTCAGAAGCTTAAGATCCTTGACATTGGTGAGACTGCTGCTAGTGACATCGCAGTCATGATTGAAGACACCAAGAGACTTATGGCCATTGATCTTGCAACTAAGCCTGGCATGACTGCAGATGAAATGGCTCTCAGGTTGAATGTTTCAAAGACCCATGTGCAGAATGGATTTAAGAAATCACAGTCTATTGATGACATTTCTCCAGATGCTGCAGGATACAAAACTCCCACATATGCGCGCGTAATCTATGACGTAGGCGACCCAGCAGTTGGAATCGATGGAATGATTGCGCGTGGATCTATTGGTGTGCAGGCACGAATTACACGCGCCAAAGATGCGGCAGCTACAGTCTTTGCTAAGTTTGCTGGTTCAGACTCTAGCCTGTTTCCAGAAATTGATCCTAGATTCTCTCAAGAAACTGCTAACCAAGCGGGCGTTGGTCCTAGTTTCCTCGGCTTCACCAACAGCGAATATGGCTCCATCGGTGAGATGTATGAAGCTGTGGGCACTGGTACTAAGATCATGATTGACAATAGGATCAAGCAGGTAGAAGATGTACTGGCTGCAGATTTTATAAACATTGCAGCTCAGCCAAATTCGGCCGCCCAACTTGGACTTATTACAAACATTCTGCGCGCCAGCCCAGAACATTACAAGCTTGTAACTAAGGTGTCCGGCGGGCAAGAGTATCGCTATCTCATGTTGGAATCAATTGCTGATAGCCATGAGGCCCTTACTCTTCAAGCTGGAAACAGGCTTGGATTTGTAGAGGAATCTAAGAAGCTTCTTCCTGAAGGCTATACACTACAGGCGGCCGGAGTAAATGCTGCAGAGGGTCTTGCTAAAGGAAAGTATGCAGCTTACAGAATTGATGACGATACTGTGTGGAACTGGTTTCAGAAGAATGTACAGATCAATGATGCCAGACTTGCACATCATAACAACATGATGGCTGCTCAAGGTGTTGGTAAGGAGCTGAAAGGTGGAAGAGTTTACGCACCGCCTATTGATACTAGGAAGTACAAATTTATTGCATTCGTGCGCGAACCTGCTGGTAACGGGGCTGCAAGTTCTTCGACGGCCGCGCTGACTGCAACTTCTGAATCGGAACTTTCCGCCCTTATTACACAAGCCAGATCTAAAGGCTACGATGTAATCACATATAATAAGAATGATATCAAGAAGTGGCACGAAGCCAAAGGTGACTATGATTACAACATGAACCTCACTGAGAATAGTGTAGACAGTTCCCTCAAGAGAGAAGGTATCCTGTCTAACTATTTCCCAGAGGTCCAAGCTGAAAGAGTTCTGGATGACTGGATGTCTTGGCATAGAAACCAAGTATCCAGGCAAGTTAGGAATGCTGTAGAACTTAAATACGGCCAGCAGTTTGCAGAGTTGCGCGCCCTCGGTGAGGAGTTTACAGCCCTTGCAACTTCCAAGACTGGAAACATTTCTACATTCCTTAAAGATGTGGCAGCCAATCCGTACAATGATTATATCAAGACGGCTCTGAATCTTTCTAAGGCCAGTGAGTACAGGCTGTGGATGGATGCTAATGAGAAGGTGGAAGCTTTCTTTGATACTGCATTCAACACAGTTCGTAATCTGTTTCCTCAAGCTGCAAGTGGTAAGATCTCTTGGGAGGAAGTTAATAAGGCTGGAGAAAAGTTTGGACTTGGAAAGATCTTTGTAAACGCAGCCAACTATATGGAATCTCAAAAGATTCTTCCTCCAACTCCTCACCTCAGAAACTTTATCCAGGGTGCTAATGGAGTTCTGGCCGCAACTACTCTTCGCCTAGACTTCTTCAACTCTCTTATCAACATTGTTTCTACTCCTGTGCTTCTTGGGACAGAAGTGCAAAGTTTGAGGAAGAAGATCAAGGATATGGCGACAGCTCAAAAGTTTGAGGCCGGTCTGCGCATGCCATTTCCAGGTCTGCAAGGTGCAGAAATTCCGGCCACATCGAAACTTATCTACAATGCTGTCCAAGAGTATTTTTCACCTAACGCACCTCAGCTGATTTCTTCCTACAGGACTGCTGGCATCCTACCAGATCTGCTGACGCAGCATCGAAATATGATGGACGAGCTAAGTTTCGTACCGGGCGCCGCTGAGTCGGAACTGAAGAAGAAACTATCTGCCGCTGTTGAGAAAGGTTCAGCTCTCACTGGTAATAGGTTTGCAGAACAGTTCACTAGGTTTGTATCTGCAAATGTCATGGACCAGCTGACTAGAGCCGCGGGAGTTACAGGAGCAGAGGCCACTGCATATATCAGGACATTTGTAAACCGGGTACAAGGGAACTATATTGCAGCCCAACGTCCTGTAGTTTTCCAGGGTGTGCTTGGTCAAGCTATGGGACTTTTCCAAACTTACCAGTTCAACTTGATGCAACAGCTATTTAGGCATGTATCCAATGGAGATGGTAAGACTGTTGCAACTCTTCTTGGATTGCAATCTTCTCTATTTGGATTCCAAGGACTTCCACTCTTTGCAGCTGTCAACACCCATATCATTGGAAATGCGGCCGGCAATCCTACTCATACAGATGCCTATACTGCACTTCCTAGGATGGTAGGAAAAGATCTTGGTGATCTTCTTCTATATGGTGGAGTCTCTTGGGCAAGTGGAACTGCTGCTTATACGCGAGGCGATATCAATCCTAGGAACATTTCTATTCTTCCAATCAATCCCGCGGATTGGCCTGCCATTTCTGGACTCAGTAGATTTGTGTCCAATATTATCAATGTCGGCCAGAAGCTTGGAGATGGCGGAAGTTTCCAGGAGACGATGCTGCAAGGGTTGGAACATAACTCTGTATCCAGACCACTGGCCGGATTTGCACAAGTTGTACAAGGGTATAGTACCACAAGCCAGGGGAGTCTTATCTCTGCAACTATGGAAGAGGGCTTAGTTGCTACTGCGGCGCGCTTGGCTGGATCTAAGCCGCTTCAAACTGCCATTGCTTTGGATGCACTGTATAGGAATACTGCATATCAAGCGAAGGATGTTGCTAGGAAGAAACAACTTGGGGAGGCTGTCAAGAGTGCCTTTGTTGGAGGAAGGTCACCGACAGAAGATGAGATCAATGACTTCGCAGAGAAGTATGCAGCATCTGGTGGGGATATCAAGAAGTTCAATGCCTTCATGATTGATGCTGCTAAGAACGCTAATACGTCAGTGGTGAATCAGTTTGCACAGAATGTAAACAACCCCAGGGCGCGCAACATGATGGAAGTTATGGGTGGGGAACCGTTGACAGACTTTTCTAACATGGTTCCCCAATCCGGACAGCGGCCGCAGGATGGATACATTACGGAGACGGGAGTTCCGTCTGATCAGGAATGATAATTGTAGACCGCCTGTTCCTAAGTCTAGTCATGATCATTTCACAGACGCCTCTAAGATCTTCCTGAGTAAACATTCCATCCATCACAATATTCACTTCTGCCGCCAAGCATGCAATGACTTCAGTGTAGTCTTTACCCTCTAGATCATACTTTTCAATCAGCTGAGGGTGATACTTTCTGACTTCGAGCTGAAGATTGATAAGCCACGGCGGCAGAAGTGAAATGCCTGGAACGTCTGTAATGTTTGAAAGATCGACTTCATTCATTTCTCTTCTCCTGATTTATCCGCCCTGTTAAGAGCATCGATAGAGCTGAATGTGCTGTTAGGATACCTTCTCTTCAGCTTAGTCACATTATCAGCCATCACCTCCTCAAAAGTCCAACCAAAGTTATTCATGAAGATTGCCATATACCAGAGAAGATCTCCAAGTTCCTCTCTGATATTGGCGGACTCTGCAAGTCCGATTGGCTTTCCATAGAATACATTCTTCTTCACAACATCTGCAAGTTCACCCGCCTCAGTAAGAATCCCAAGACATCCATGAAGAAGGCGCACTTTCTCTTCTGAAGAGATTTCTCCAGGGATGCTTTCAATAGAAGCGCAGAATTGTTCGTAAGTTCCAGTCATTTTGCCGGTAGGGTACATAGTATATTCTCCACAGAAATCAGAATGGGATATCATCGTCATCGATAGATTGCTTGACAGATTTTACATCTCGATTGCTATGTTTCAAAGGCCGTCTTGAAAACTCTTCATTCCTTTCCTTCTCTTTCGCTGCATTGTATTCCTTACAAGTGTGTTGTTCTCCTTTATCATCAATAAGAACCCAATTGCCCCCTGGCTTCTGTTCCCAGTATAGCCACTTCTGGTGACAGTATTTACAGGTGACTTGTCTCTTTCCTAGGATAGTACCAAGTGAATCTACACTTCCAGTCTCTGGGAATTTCTGACTCATCAGGGCGTCTCCTTATTCAATTTCCACACCCTAAAAGCCTTCTCTAGATTAATCGTTGCATTCAGATTTATCTGATGTTCCCAGTCTGTATTGATAAATCCACCAACTACTTGTTTAGAAGTCCAAGCTCTAGTGCTTGCCCATTTATCAACAGCCTCTACAACGTCATGCGCAGCCTTAAGTTTCTTCTCGGACTTACTGAGAGCATCAACCAATTCGTGCATGCCATCAGCATTTACAGGCAGCAATCCTATAGCCGTTGACATCTCTGCAGGAGGGCCAGTCATAAGATCTACAATCACATTATTGGCCTTCTCTAATTCCTTCTCCAACATGTCTATAAGTTTGTTGGGATCTAAATCCGGAGCTTGTTCCATAGACTCTGGAATATGTCCATACTGTTTAGAATATGCACGCCAACGCTTGAATTCAGCCAATGCTGCCATAAGATCTGGATTCAATTTATCACTCATTTCTCTTTCTCCTTACTCTCTTCTCTAAGATACCTATTGATCTTAGCCTTCTCATTGATCTTATCCTTCTTCAACCAGTCAGGAGTAAGCTCTTCAAGGCGGTGCAGCATTCCAAGTCTTTCCAGATGATTTTTAAGATTCTCTCTTGTCTTTTTTCCTGGCAGTGGTTCGTGCTCAGTGTGGATCTTAGAATAGACTGAAACTTTCCACATTGCGCCCCGCCAGCTCTTTCTCAAAATCCTTGACTTAGACTTCTCTTCTATAAACTTCTTGCAGACTTCTACAGCCTCTTCGATGTTATCACATTCACATACAACATGCTGGAATGTATTGCACTTAGCGATTACAGTATAGGCCCTGTCTTTAATGTCCATGATAGTCCTCCAACTTGTTCAATTCATCAATCAGTCTTTGAACATTTGTCATGATATGCTCACCCTCTGTGAATGTAAAACTGGGATAGATCTTATAAATGAATTCATCGATTTCTCCAAGAGGAACTTTGCACATGACAGCAAAGATCTTTGGCCCAAACTTGCGGCCGACAGTATCCATCAGCTCACTTGTCTTAGCCCTGTTGAATGCCATGTGTGCCACATCTGTATGTGACAAGACGCGGCGCCCAGAAGGCAACTCATAGCCCTTGCTACTATCAAACATTTAATTTCTCCTGATCTGTGATTAGTGAGAAGTCAACAAACTTTGGTTTGGTATTCATGATAGAAACTTTCCTAGGCAGCCATCCTCCCGCACCTGAGGCTCCCTTGATCTGCTGAATCTTTTCTGCCTTTGTAAGATTCTGCAATATCACTCCAAGGTCCGCAGTCTTTTCTACATCAGATGACAGTGCCTTCCAAAGTTCCTGCATTGTGACTGGTGCAGTGGCTGCATGCATAATGTCCATAACCTTATTAGCTATGTCACTTGACTTTGATTTGCCAAACTCACCAAGAGCCATAGGCATGAGAGACTCTGTAAATGTGAGAACTGTATTAGCTTCGACTACATCCTCAATAGTTATCTCTTTAGATATCCTACTAGCAGCCACTACAAGGCACAGCTTCAAAAGATGCGTGAATCGGCGCGTACTATAGTATTCAAACCGTGCATCTTGTATTGGTGTCCAAGATGTATAGACCTCACCAAGAGCAGAGCGCGCCTCATCTGTCATAGTTGCAGGTCCATAAATACCCTTCCATATCTCGGTCAAATGTTTTAGAAGTTCAAAAGTTTCTTCACGGCGCGGCTGCGTTGGGAATGGAATCTTCTCTCCATTAGGTTTTCCATGTATCATCAAGATCCGCGAAAGAAACCCTTGCTCAATAATCTCAGGTGGAAACGCCTTCGCAAATCCACTAGGAGTATTCCCAGCAAGCATATTGATAGTCGGATCGTGGATAAGGACAGATTTTGAATTTTTGACGCGCCCGTGGTAGACTCCGTCATAATCCCAAAGATCTCCAAGCATATCAATAAACTCAAGATTCCCTCTACCAATAAAAACGTTGAGTTCGTCCGCCATAATAAAAACTTCAGATGGACCTTCATTATGTTGGGACTGTTCTCTAAAGTCTGTGTCAAGAAACTGATCAGTTCCGGATGTTGGGTCGAGAGTTCCGAAAGTATCTGAGTTGATCCCTTCGTGGAGGTCGAGGAGGAACTTTTCTTTCGACGTCCTATTAGCTGCGATAGTTTCATAGCCAACCTCCTTCAAAAGATGCTTCATGAGTTTGATTGTTGTAGACTTTCTAGTTCCAGGGTTCCCCATAAGCATGACATACATGTTAGGATATACACTGAAATGTCCATGTGGTAGATAGAACTTTCTTCCCAATAGTGCTGCTATTCCACTGTAAGCTGCCCACCTATGGAAGAGTCTCGGACTTTCAGTGCGTTCTGTGTATGCGAAGTATAGTTTCAGGAAGCTTTCTTTTCTGCTTTCCATTTCTTCAACTCACTCCATCTTGTGGCGCCCGCCTTAATTCCTACAGGGACGCGCAGGATTCTAGTTATCCCCTTCCAATCTTTCACGGGGGTATCCATAACCATCAGATCATGCACTTCTTGAATATGATGGTCATGCCCTACACGGTATTGGAATAGAGTTGAGTCGTGGATTTGAGCTGAGAGTCGGAATGTGTTAAAGTTTTTAAGGGCTATTTCTTTGAAGATTCTCATGTACGCCTTGTTGAGCGTACCAGCATTCAGATTCTGCGAGGGGTGTGCAACATATGCATTCAGCGCGGTCTTGCTTTTTTCTGGATCACCAAAGCACCAACGTGTCCAACCAAACGGAGACACCAACATCTTGGTAGTCTTGATAGTATACTTGATAGAGTCATAATACGGGCCGCGAACTACAGGATATGTGGCGTCAAATCTATCAAGGAGAAACTGAGCAATTTGGCGCGCGGTCCAGAATCTATTGAGGCCAAGAATCTGAGCGGCCTTAAAGATTCTATCTAGCCCCATCGTATCGATAAGAACGTCCTTACCCATGTTATAGTTAGCACCATGGTTAACCCGTTTGGCAAGATCTCTGATCTCTGTATTCTTAACTTCTTCCGTGGCTTGATCGATAATGTCGTAGTAATCAACACCGAAGAATCCCGTTGCATTGTACGTGTGGAAGTCTTTAGGCGATTCCACTGCAGCAATAAGGGCAGTATCGCCTGACAGATAGGCAGTATCTCTGGCCTCAGCTTGCTCATAATCAGCTTCTCCGAAAAGGAAGCCGTCGTCGGAGATATAGCATTGTTTAACGAGTGGACCTCTTGGAACATTCTGGATTTGGACGCCGCATTCGTAATGAGATTCTGTGCTAGCAAGTCTAGCAGTGTCAGTGCCATGGGGGTTGAGATTAAAGTAAACGCGGCCATTCCAAAGTTTCTCCTCTACTAGATACGTGGATACAACTTTCCTAGCCTTGCGAATCTTGAGCACAGTTTGTAAAATCCTGCCTGCAAGAGGATGACGATACATTGCCTTCTTGAGATTGGTTTCGTCGCTACTCTTGAGGTCATCATTGCCAAGGATGTGAAGAAGAACCAGCATCTGCTTTGGCGATGCAGGATTGAAACCTGGAGTACCTAGCATAGTTTCCAGACTTCTCTGCAGTCCAGCAATCTCCTGCTCTTTCTTTTGCCTAGCCTCTCTCATCCTTTCTACATCAGCCTTGATCCCTTGCATCTCAGCAAGATGGCAAGGAAATACAAGTGGGAATTCGAGAAGATAGTTATTCATTGCCCACGGCGGAGCTTCTCTGAACCATGCCAGCATAGCATTGAGAGTTGCCCAACCATCGCGCGCATTGTAGCGCATCTCATCTTCTCTGAATCCTGTCTTGCCTTCATCTTTCCAGAACTGTACATTGCGAAGAAAGAATGCAGCAGTGAAGTCAAGTCTCTTAGGCAGCTCACTGTAGAGTGAGTGCATTGCATTGATAGTATCCCACCGATAGTTCTCTAGTGGGGCATTGTATCTGAAGAACATTGCACAGTCGTACTTGCCATTCTGTAGAACTTTAGCGGCCGGAAGATTATTAATGGCGCGCATAACAGATACGGCCCACAGAGCTGTAACTTGCAGGACATAGGAGATTGTGACTGGTTTACCTTCCTTGTCCCACCAAAGTCCTGTGTATGAAACTAGATGAATGGCGCGCTCTGACCTGACAGTTTCCACGTCTACAGCTATCATCTCAGCTGACTTGAGAGTTTCATATACCCTCTCCCAAGTATCTATCTTGATCTCTTCCCAGACAAACTCAGTGGGACGATACCAAGAATCTGGCTTGGTCAGCTTGCTGCAGAATCTTTCAAAGAGAAACTTTCCATAGGGGACAGTGACAAACTGTTGGAGAGGATTGAGAACTAGCGCTTCAATAGGAGGCTTAGAAGTGTCTAGCTTTCTATGGACTGGAATGATTGAGCCGAAGAAGTCATTGAGAGTTGGAGACTTTCGGCCATTCCATTGAAGGAGAACTTGCAACATACGGGCCGACGTAGTCATAACTGCCGTGGCCCCAGTATTCTTGCAGTCTATTTCTATGTGAGCTTGTGAAACTGCGGGCTCTGAACGTAACACAACTTTGTGCCCAGCAAATATGGGCCGCAGAAATGGCAAGTAGTCTGCGTCTTCCGGTGTATAATACAGAATGAATGTGCTCATGTCATTTGTAATATCTCTTTAATCTGTGAATTGCCTGACATTCTGAGACAGGCTCTTGTCCCTCTAGGACCTCGCACAGCATTTCTTCTGTCCTACAAGATCCACAATTTTGACATTCTTCTGCTTCCGTAGGAGAGGAATTGTAGAGAAAGTACCATTGTACAAATGTAAAGCCTGTACACTTGCCACCAAGAAAACGGTGAGGAAATGTATAGGCTTTGCATCTACATACAAGTTCTGTTGGTCTCTTAGTACTAGGTGAGACCGGTGAAAGAAACTCATCTGGAACCCCCACTTCATATTCCGTTTGAGTCCCTTCACCGGTCTCAACCATAGCCTACAGGATCTTACGCCAGAGTCATGGCTTGCAGATCACCGTAGTAACGCTTCTTCTCCTTATTGTACTGCCGAGAGCAGACAACAAGAATCTCCGCGCTTTTGATAGCATCTTTCAGCTCGCGCAAGGTAGAACAACTCAGGGCTGCCATAACATCTGTGGCAACCTTCTTGAGCTTACCCTGACCAACTTCATTATCAAGCATGTACAGAACTTCAGACTCATCGCCCTCTTTAGGAGGAGTCTCAGTCTCTTCTGCCATCTCAACAATGGACTTCAGCTTCAGCTTGAAAAAGAAGCAGGGGTGCTTGTTGACAGTCTTGGTGCCAGCATCAATGACAGTGGCACTGTAAGTACCATCGGGCCACGGCTCAAAACTCTTGAGGTCTGCAAGATCATCAAGGGTCGCGTCAAGCAGAGCATCGGCAGAGGAATCAACAGAATTGTCTTCGGACATGATAGTTCCTTATTGAGTTAGTTACTTGAGATTACTTGATGTTTTGATTGGGGTTGATTGCACTGAGGATATCAGGATTTACTTTTGCCTGGTATTCACCTCCTTTAGGAGAGTTCCTATTTTCCCAGCTCTTGATGGTTTCAGGCTGGAGAGCACCATCAAAAATACATTCACCATGACGTTCAAAGAACAGGATGAGACCGTTAATCTGGCTAGGATGAGTTATACAATTCTTCAGCATGGATCTCATACGAGCAAGAAAGACCCAGGGATTATCTACAACTTCTGGCCGCCTAGGAGTAGGACTCTCGGCCCCACTTTCTTTCCTTGCGCTGTCCATAAACTGATCCAACTTACTAGCCATCTCTTTATCAACAAGCCTGTCAAAAGCTCCCTCTTCAGACTCAACAGGAGTAATACCCGCAGCTGTCTTGTCTACACTGCTCACTACATGCCTGAGCATCTTCTTTTCTGCATCAGTGAATCCAATACTACCTGCGCCTTCCTTATCCAACTTACTCTTCAACACTTCTTCATCTGCCAGCAGAGCCTTCAACAGAACCAGATATACAATCATATCATGGATACGACCTTGGATAGGCTCGCTGTACTTCCTAACCTTACCAGTCTGTGTATCCATGATGAATGTGGAAATACTATCCCAATGCTTTCCAGCATAGATCTTCCACACTGTGAAGGGATGCACCGCAGTTTCCTTTGCATTCCTTTTGAAGTTATCCAGCCTGTCCTGACCATGTGCATACTCTGCACCTTTACTGTTCCCTAGATTGAAACATGTATCCATCGTCTCTTTCCAGAGGAATCCAAACTCCTTTTGATGCATGCTATTCTCCTTGAGTTTTCAACAGCCGCTCTTTCAGATTGGAAAGAGAAGATGCTTTGGGGGTTGTTGCGGAAACGGCCATGGAACTTTCAGGGTTGAGACTGATAGCCCCCGGCCGGAAGATAGCTAGAAGATTGGCAGTCTCCATAGACTCCAACTTCACATCGGTCCTAGATCCAGTGAGGATGCTAGTACCATAGTCTGTGGCAGATCCAAACTTGTGGCCCTTGTTCTTCACTTCACAGTACACTACATGGTCAAAATACTTTGCAGTGTTCCTAGAAAATTCCCTAGTACCTGCAACTGGAACCAACTTCTTCTTACCATCTTCCAACTCAGACTCTACTTCGTGAGTGATACAACAGATATTGAACTGTGCCTGTTGTACTCTGGATAGGAACTTATCCATCAGACTTCCTTGGTTTCTAAAGTCTGTCCACTCAGGTTTGTAAAGCACATCTTGATCTTTTGTGATGTGATTCATGAAGCTGTTTGCAAGCTGAGTGAGAGAGTCTACAACAACTACCCAAGTGCTGTCAAGCCCATTCAACTCTACAAGAGATATACTGTCTCCAGTCTTTTTACACAGAGGACAAGAGACTTTACCGTGCTTGTCACAGATTTCTACCTTCGTACCGACAATGACCTTCAACATAGTCTCAGCGGCGATAGGGTAATCTTTCGTGTCTGGGATACTTATAATTTCTACACGACTCTGCCATTCTACAGGCAGCTTCCTGAAAACTTTGTATCCATTCTCAAGATCGAAAAGGAGAATGTTGAAATGTTCTGCAAGTTGCGCGCATAGCTGAGTCTTTCCAGACTTAGGTGCACCAAAGAGCAGAACTCGATGGAACTCAGAATCTACTTTGTTCAACAGTTTCATAGGAACTTCTCTCCCATAAGTGCGATGTCAACATCACCTGAAAGTTTATCGGGAACTGCACTCTCTACATTGTCATCCCTGATTTCTGTAATAGTCTCAAGAAGTTCTACAGCAGAGAATGTAAAGTCATACACAACATCCTCATCTACATGCTTGATGTCCTCAATCTTCTTGACTCCTGCAAGATGTAGGATGTTCAAGTTACAGATGCCGAAGTATTCACAGCGGCGAAAGAAGTTGAAACAACTGGACCCGTGCATGGGCCAGAAGTCAAGAGAGTTATAGAGTTTGATCCGTTCTATTTGCGCGGCCAAATGCTGTAGCCACTGGACTCTCTTAAGCAGAGACTTCTTGAAAGGAAGAAAGTCCCAAGAATAGGAAGAAGAACTGTACACTGCGTACAGAACTTCATAACTACTAGGCTTTGTAAGTCCCTGAGATTTCGCGATCGCATCCAAGATGACACCATAGCCCAGACCTTGCAGACTATTCGCGAACATAGCCTCATCTACTTTCCTGTTCTTCGTAGTCTTCAATTCAAGAACAAGGAAAAGATCTTTACTTGGATTATACAGAACAAGGTCAACATAGCCACGGTAAAGGAAACCTCCACCAAAGTCAACTTGGAAAGAAAGCTCTTTAGCAGGCTTGCCATTAAACACTGCAACTTCCCAACCAGCAAATGTGTCGCCCAAGTGAGGAACAAAACAATCAATAGCGACAGGAACAAACCAAGCTGTCTTTCTCGCCTCTTGTGCCTTATCATCTTCTGCATCTAGTGGCCCTTTCCAAGAGAGGAATGCCTTGAACACTGCTCTGTTTCTATCTTTTGTAGTCAACAGTTCTTGGATGCCTTCACCAACAGCATGACCAAAGAGTGTATCATTTGTTACTATCTTGTCCGACTTGCCCTTCAGCTTGTAGATCTGATACTTTCGCGGGCACTCGTTCAGTAGCTGTTCCGAGCTGTGAGATAAGAGTTTCAAGTTTGGGTGCGGACTTGTCTCTGAGGTGTTCATATCTACTCTCCCGTTGTTCTGGAGTTAGTTCGCTGTACGCAACAGCCATGTATTCGCGGATGATAGATTGGTCAAGCCCTGTATGCAGGCCAATCTTAGAGATCACCCAGTGTATCATAGTATGGACATTGTGTGGTCTGCAGAAATAGCAGCCGGTGATAAACGTAGGAACATACATATGTCCAAAGTATGTACCACAAATAACACAACGTGCAGGATATCTAGGTGTGACAGCTGTAGGTTTGGCAAGACCTATGGAGATACCAACTGGAAAATCCTTACACATCTCCTTAATAACTTCCTCCATATCCCAGATAGCCCACTCAAGTCTGAGATACATGTTACAGATCAGCTTAAGTTCCTTGATTGCGCGGATCTTTTCTGGAGAATCTGCTGGCTGAGACATATCAATTCAGCCCCCAGAATGGAACTTTTGAAGAGATGTATGCCAGCTGTTCTCCAGAAATCTTTATTGCTGCCTTCTGATACATCTCATACAATCCGCCACAAGCTTCCATAAGACTCTTATCCACATGCTCTGCAGATTCAAATTTCATTGACTGTTCAAAACAGAATTCCATTGTCACTACTCTCATGACATACTGAGTGACATCAGACATGTCTTTGAAAACTATTGCGCGCCCATTGATGAAAGTACAGTCATATATAACTGTGTACTTATCATTGAATTCCAGCCAATAGGATGACTCAGGATGATGGATGATTGGTAGATTGACCATGATGTCAGCAGTTACTGCTGCCAAGAGTTCAGGATCTAATTCTTCTAACTGATCCTCAGGATTAGAGATCATCGGCGGAGATCCCTTTGAGCGCTTTCTGGCCACTGGATTTTCCTTTAGTGATCGTAGCAGCCAGTTCCATGTTGGCAGATTTGCTATACGCTCCAACAATGACTGCAATCTCTTCTTCAGAGAGAGCATGAACTGCAGCTTCATTGTCTTTCAATCCCTTGTGAATTTGCCTGAGCCAGACTTTCATGCCAGGATGTTCTTTATCTAGCATGTCTGAAAGTTGCAGGATTTTCGCGCGAATCTCTTCAGTCTCTGTCATTGCAGCCATGAAGTTCTCCTAAGTTTTTCCGTTGCTCCTCACGAATACTTGACACATGCATCACATCAGCTAGGGTGTGACAGTTTTCTACCACTTCAGCTGATACACGTGTACCATCTATAGTTTCATAGGACTGAGTCAGGTGATTGAATATGATATATGAACAACTTCGTGAGGACATAAAATTCTCCTAAGACTCCAGAAGTGTAAGTTCTATGTACCTGCTGATGTGTCTCTTCTGACCTTCAGGAAACTGGTTGAGAGGTGCATATCCTCTAGCGGCCATACGTCTCACAGTTTGGCGCCGTGATCCACACTTCTTAAGTCTCTGCATACTATCTTTCTTTGTAGAGATAAGAACAATCTTCAACTCCCAACCATCAATTCCACCATCACCATCACTGAGAGGACGTACAAATTTCATCTTATTCATGGTCAATCCTTCATAGGGGGAACATGTTCAAAGATCTGAGAGAGGTACATATTCTCATTCTTACACTTCATAAGAGTATGAACTCTCAAAAAGACTGCAACTCTTGCCCACTCTCCATTGAGAGCATTGTAGATCTGGATAGACTTTTCAAGATCACCTTCAGCAAGTGCTGCAGTCAATCTGTTCAAACCATTCTGCACATTTGTGAGTGCATCAGCATAGTCTACTGTGAGATGCAGAGGAGCCAATCTCATGGTGATTCCTTCCTTGTTCAAATGTCTTGCACAGTGATTGATTTAGTCAACATGAATGTGATGGTATCCTTTTCAGTTTCAATCTTGAGAAAGAGCTTCCTCTCATCCATCTCGACTTTGAATGTTATATCCTGATACTTCTCTTTAGTCACAGCCTTTATGATCCTCTTGTGAAATGCTGGAGGAGCTTTGATTGTGCAGATTCCTTTAGACTTCAATTCTTTCCAGATGGGCTCATACATTCTCATGATCTAATCTCCGTGCGGCCCATTGTTATTTGTAGAGTCCTCAATAGATATGACTTTATAAGTTACTGGAGGGCGCGGCTCTGTAAGTTTCACAGTCACAACTCCTGTACCATCGCCGCTTGAATCTGGCGCCCACTTGAAAGATAGCTGTTGGCGCGGTGACTCAATACCAAGAACTGATAAAGTCATCTCCTCTTTTTTCTTTTCCAGATGTAAACGAGTCCGGAAAGTCTGTGCAGCTGAGTAGTTAGGAAACCACAAACTGACAGACTTTCCGGCAAAAAGCTCTGAATAGACTCCAGAGATATCCATGATTTGTATCTATGAGATGTTGTACTCAGATCCCACGAAGGGAGCGCATCTTGTATAGATCTTGCGATACTTCGTTAGTGAAGGCATATGCAAGAATGACAGAGGCGGCAGCTACAGTGGCGTCATAGATTGTCTCATGTGCCTTGCCAGGGATCATATCCTTTACAGCTGCAAGTTCTTTGATTCGCCAGTCGTCTTCATTTGCGCACTTTCCAACTGCAAAATCCCAAACTGTCCGCGCGCACCTTTTATTTTTGTAATAAATACTAGGACCAGATGCGATGTTTGCATGCATGAAATTCTCTAGGATTGGGAAGTCAAAAGATGCGCCCCAAGCATAGATGTCTGTGCCTGCAGCATTTACTTTATGATCTACAAGCCACTCATTGATATCAAGTGCCCTATCTTGTGAGAGTCCAGGATATTCAATACCGTTCGCCAGGTACTCATCATACTGTTTCGCACGTTCGATATCAGTATCCTTCCACCAAGACACAGTCTGGCTGTCAATGTCAAAATATTCTGAAAGTGCCAGAGAAGTATAGAGATGAGGAGAAAAGACTGCTCGAAAAGCTTGAAGAGGGTAGATAGTTGCGAGAGGGATAGAGAAGGGTACGATACCAATCTCAAGCACAGCAGCATTGGATCTGGTAGACAGAGTTTCGATGTCAATCGCATAACTCATATCTGTCTCAGGCAATTCAATCTCTGAGAAATTGCAGATGTTAACTTCACTGGTGAATGCGGGCATAAGAATGTGGCTCCAAAAAAGAAGCCCCACCGAGTTTCCTTGGCAGGGCTTTGAGGGTCAGTAGCTCATCGAAGAGGATCTTCGGAAGTTGGAGACTACTGACTGGGAGGAGACAGGAGAGATACTACAGGTTACAGATTCTCCAGCATGGCAGCATCGTCAGCCTTCAGGAGAGTATCAATCTTGCCATCCAGGAATTCATAGACAGCAGACAGTTCTTCCTGAGCCTTGGTGTTTTCAAACCAGAGCGCCAGTTGTTGACGGAGAACAGTAAGAACTTTCTTGTTCGCCTTGCAGGGATTGAGCTTAGCAACAAACAGCTTGCTAGCATTGGTGACTTGTTCGATAGTCTTGCCAGTGACACCAGGCATAACTTCGATGTAGTCCTTGGCAAAACCTTCCCAAACTTCTGCAGCAATGCCACCACCACGACGCTCTGCTTTCGGAAGATTTGCGATCGCTTCCCAAGAGAGCTTGGAAACATCCAGATCATCTTGAGTAAAGGGATCTTTGTTGTTGACCTGCTCTCGCGCTTGAGTGTAGATCACATTCTCAAGAGTTTCCAGCAGAAGATCCAGCTGCTTGCCACCAGCTTCAAGAATAGAAACAACTCCTTGAGCAGAGACAGTCGGCAGATTCAGATTGACAGTAGGACGCTTGACACCAAGTTCCTTGTCAGTCTTGAAATGAAAAGAGAACGGCTTGAACACAACATTGACATCGGTATTGACGTGAATGGCGGGGGCAGCGGTATTGTCGGACATGATATTTCCTCAAGATGAAAGTTGTAAAATACTGTAGGGAACTACTGGGGCGCGGATTGCTTGCCGCGAGTTTGAAGTATACTCCGCGCCCCGCAGCTTGTCAACCCCCTCTGGTGACTTCTTTTAGATAGTCAGAAAAGTCTTGTGCCAGTTTTGAACCAGCAACAATAGGCTTGATGATGAACAGTGTGAAGAAGAATCCAGTAAGAATTCCAGGAAGGAAAAGAGTTGCAAAGAAGAACATGATACAATCTTTCCACAGTCTAGTCCAATTCATTATGCCTCCTCTTGATAAAGTTCAAGCATATCAGCCCAGAAGTAATCATCTCTATAAAGTCTTACCGTCTCAGTTGCAAACCATGGCGGCGGAGTATCTGGCCAGACCATAGGTTTGAGTACATTGTTTTGTTTCCACAGATAGTAAGCTCTGTACAGAACAACTGTAGAACCGTAAGGAGGAGCTGCAAATGTACTATAAACTTCTGTATTTCTGAAGTCTCCCAGTGCAATGGCAAATGGTGTCAGAAACTCCCTGCCAGCAAACTTTATAGAATCTGGTGGGTTTGCTAGCCAGCCTTGAATCTCCCATTGATAGTCATGTTGAGAACCTTTCCACTGGCCATATCTTTTCCAATACTCTCTACACAGTTCATCTGCATGTTGTTGCAGCCACATATAGTTACTTGCAGAACTTCGTGCCCATACAGTGCAGGGATGATTGAGATGTTTAAGTCTTAAAGGAATGCCAGACATAGGAAATTTTAGTTTGGGATCTCTGTGATGCCAGTGTGCTAGGAGTAGCATCTCAGCTGCCTCAGAAAGCATTTTCACAACATGAAAGTTACAGAGAAATCGCGCTGCTAGGCGTGGATTGTTATGAAGTGCGAAGATGTTCATGATAGGATTCTCTTATGAATGGTGGATTAAAATTTCCGCTGCTGTTCAACCTGTCCTGCAAGTTTCAATTCCAGTTGCTTTTTCACTTCCTTCTCTTTCTCTTTCTTCTTGATAAATTCCAGCTTCTCTTCGAGAGTATTACCTGGAATTCTCTGAGTCTTGACTCCTTTCTCAAAGCTGTTAGGTTCACAGATGATGAACAGTTCTTTTTTGGCGCGGGTAACTGCTGTATACAGAAGTTCCCTAGACAGCTGCGCTGCATGTCTGTGATGGAGACATACAAATACCCTATCCCATTCAGATCCTTGGGACTTATGTACTGTGATAGCATATCCACCAATGACATTGTTCACATCACCAGCAGTCTGGAGTTCGATTTCTCTGTCATCAAAACACATCCTGACTGTGATGATATGAGAACATTGATTGACGCGATCTTCTCCAGAACCTGCAACAACTGCATCTAGCATAGCGTCAATGTCATCACCAGAATCCATCTGTTCTTCGATGATAGCTTTTACAGTGGTATCACCATCCTCCCTCAGATATCCCCAGCGGTCTAAGTTAGGGGATGGAGACTGAGGAGACTTGCCAAAGTAAGAAGGATTGCGCGCTATATCGATAATGTATGCATCTTCTTTGGCGTACATGACTTTGTCACCGATAGCAAGATAATGTTTCTTGAATCCTGCGATGACCTCATGAACAACAGCATTGCGCTTCTTTCCCAGATGTTGGGAGATTCCATTGTTCAGTTCTACAGAACCAAAACCTTTATTGAATGGAATCAAGATGATATCTTCATCTGGATTATAGAGATTGTTATCATAGAGACTGTTGAAGAACTGTGTAGCTGTTATAGTTGCTGCAAGTTCGTCAAGCCGTTTCTGCCAAGGTCTGATAGTAAGTTGGTTTGGGACATGCATGGCTTCAAAGGAAGGGACTTTGATTCTTTTACCATCTGGTACTGTCTTGGGATCGAGGGCTTCACCATTTTTAATCTTCCATGCGAAGGAGATGATAGGAGATTCGAGAGCCTGCCTGTAAATCTTCTTGAGTTCAATGACTGGCCAATGTGCTAGGGCTTTACCAAGGATAGATTCACCTTCAAATGGTGGAAGCTGGTTAATATCTCCAAGGAGAATGATTTGAGGATTGTGAGGACATGCAGCCAGTAGTTTCTCATAGAGAGATATATCAACCATCGATGCTTCTTCGATGATGATTTTTGACAGACTGCGCGGAAGAGGATTGTATTCATCTCTCTTAGGAGTGAATCTCATAGTCTTTCTCACACCGCCAGGAGCCTCGTCATCATCAATCTCAAACCATTCAGGTGAGAATTCAAGAAGCTTGTGGATAGTGTGGCAATTATGTCTTAGATCTTCTGGCATCTTAGATCTGATATTGTTCACTGCTTTGTTTGTGAAAGATACAATGACCGCGCCCGCAGTTCCCTGACGAAGCCATTTAGTATCTTCTTTCAGTTGACCAATGTTACCAGTGGCTTGCAATGCATGAATCATCATTGCTTGTGTAGTTGTCTTACCAGTACCAGCAGCACCAGAAAGGATGATATTCTCACCTTTCATTGCACCTTTGATGAACTCAATCTGTTCTTCATTGGCTTCCATACCACTAGACTGGAAGATCTCAATGAGAAGGTCATCTTGAGTTCTAGGTTTGACTTCAAGAATGGTGGGAGTGGTAGGAGTAGGAATGGAAACTTCCGTAGCTTTGGCACTTTCAAGATGTGCGCGCGCTTTGGCTAGGAGTTTCTCAAGTGCAGGATTTGACATTGTAGTATCAGTCCGTAGAAGAGGTTTCAGAAGAGTGTGCAAGATACGTTTCTTCAGGAGTTCCAGCAAGTTCCGCAAACCATGCAGAACTATATGTCTTTACTGGTTGCGGATTGTCTATGTCATAGACTGTATGAGATACAAGTGCATAACCTAGAGAATGGCCGCGAATTCGTCGAAAGGAAATGTATACAGGATCTTCTTTCTTTCCATAGATCTCTTCAGCTGGTTGAAGAAAGATGATTCTGTATGTGATGTAACCTTTGTAGAAGTCATGAAGAACAAGATGACCATTGTCATTTGCTACTTTCACATAGTCTCCAGTCTTTCGTGCCAGACAATGAACATCCATATGCTTCCTGAATCTTGGAGAAAGATACCACCAAGATGCAGCAGCAAACCGTAGCATAAGTTTGCTAGGATTGCCATTAGGGAGCCAGAGAACTGGAGGATTGGGAAGAAGAGGCTGTTTCTGGTCTTTTCTTTCTGACTCTTCTTCACCAACATTGGAAAGAACAATATATTCAGCAGGATACAGAAAAGGAATCTTAGACATTACATAACCCTCCGAGGAGATTGAGAAAGAATCCAGCGAGCCTTTGCCCGAAGGTATTCTGCATGAGATTTGAAGTCAGCTGGAATAGGTTCGACTTCTGGAGCTAGAAGGCCGCCGACCTTAATGTTATGTTCTTCTGTAAGATTGAGGTTTTCGCCGACAGATTCTTGAGAGACAGACTCATTGTCTACAGACACAATCTGGAATGGATTGGCTGCCATATCAAGAATCTCTTCTTCAGAAAAGATATCATCAAGACCAAGAGCAGTGCCTACAGCTTTCTTCTTTCTCCTCACAAGATTGAGGATTGCAACAGCATAGGATGAACCATGGTCTAGATTTTCAATCAGATGCTCTTCAATCTCTTGAAGGTCTGCATCACGAATCTCATAGATCTTTGTATTGCAGAGAATACGAATCCAATACTCTCTACATGTCAGAGTCTCACCATTGACAGCAATGGGGAATGTAGGAAACTCAGAGGCATCCGCTGCCCATGATGCCAGCATCTTTGCATAAGTTTGAGGATCGCGGCCAGTATTGGCAATGAGTCTTTGAAGAGCAAACTCTCTTCTTTTCTGGAGTTCTTTGATCTCTTCTCTTTTCTGTCCAGCCTCATATTCTCCCTTAGCATCTGCCCATGCATCTAGCCAGTGAGTGAGATTCTTGAGAGAAGCTGTATCTGATGAGATGACAAATCTAGGAAAGTTAGGGCCGCGCCGTCTCTTGGTTGTGGAGTCATATGTATAGAAATCCAGCCAACCAATGGTGCTGACAAGCTTCTCGAACATTTGAGAGATGAGAGAATCAGATGGCGCCGCGACTGTTCTCCATTCGATCATCTCAGAAGATTTGAGAAGTGCAAGAAAGAGAAGACGTCTCTCTACAGAAGACATGACTTCAGGAATATAGAAGTCAGGAGTTCTAGAGAGGAGGGAGCGAAGAGGAAGAGAAAAGATTGGATGAGGATGAATGAAATGTCTGTCACCCTTGATGGATGCAAATCCTTCTGCATTCCAGATGATGCCAGATAGAGGACAATGGAGTTTCATATGTATAGTCTCTAAAAAGGTGTGAGAGATGTGGAGATGACTACAATCTTACAGTCACCATAAGATCCCAACCATTCAGACTTGCTTCGATAAGATCTGCAAGCTGGTCAAATGTGAATTGATGGGAATCATTCAATCCAATGAGTCCAAGATGGTTGAGATGATAGTCCCAAGTTTCTACAATATCTCTATGATGGTGGATACCGAAATACTGCAGAACTTCTGTAGGAGGAGAACCTCTCTTCTCCCAATACATCATTGGAACTCCAGAAATCTTGCATCCTACCCCCCAGACACAGTAGCAGTCTGTTTTTGGGTCATACATCTTATCAACTCCCTGCTTGTATTGACCGCTGCGAAGTGCTGCAATCCAAGCTTTGACGTGTTCTTTATTCATGATAGTCTATTCCTCGATGAGAGATCCAACATCATCAGTGATGACAAGATTCCAACCATTGACATAGGCTTCAATGATGTCTGCAATTTGTGAGAAAGACAGCTTGAGATCATCATTGAGAGTGATGAGAGTCATAAGTCTTTTATCACTACCTACAATCTGGATTCCAAAGACTGAATCTATTCCAAGCCATTCTGCGACAATATCAGGTAGGCGTGAAACATCTGAATCATGTTCAGTTTCAAAAACAAAGAGTTCACTATTGCTAAGAAGTCTCCACTCTCCAAGTCCTGAAATGTCACAAGCAACACCAAGACAGCAATATCCTGTGGGCTTATGCAAGCTGAACTGATCTTGAGGATACTTTCCACTTCTCAATGCTGCAATCCATGCGCGCATATTGGATTCATTGAAAGTGTTCATCTCACTTCTCCTTGAGAAATTCAGCATCACCAATGAGTTTTCTGCGGTCTCTCTCATTTACAAAATGCTGGACTGCATCAGCAAGAAAGATTCCAGCAAGTTTTGTTGGGATATCGCCAGAATATCCGATACTGTTAAAGTTATGATCTACAATAGTCTTGGCCCTCACAAGACCAAAAGACTCATCAAACTGCATTCCGATTCTTTGAAGAATCATAATGAGATTGATACGAGAAATTTCACCAGTGCATGTGATTTTCACAGGAGTATCTTGAGGCAGGTCAAATTTGAATTGAGACATGATATATAAATAGTCCTTGAAAAATAGAAAAGGAAAGAAAGGGAAAAGAACAAACTGTGCACCACAATGGTGCATGCTCGGGACGTAGCGCCCGATCCGTTAGAGTAGCATGCGCCGTGCCAGAATGCAAGCGCGAATTTTTGGAAAAGATAAGGGTGTAAAAGATTAGTGTGTGAAAGATATAAGGGCACGAAGTGATCCCTCTGTATAGTGCTTTATACTCGTTTATACTGGTTTATAGTGGATTATACCTTGTATGGGGTGGGGGTCTAGGGTGAACCTTTGCCCTTGTTTTTGGGGGTGTTTTTATCAAATTCTATCAATAAGAAGAGAAGAGATAGTAATAGAGGATAGGAGATAGGAAGGATAGATAGATATAGATGATGGGGGTCGAGGCCCGTATGGGTGGGGTGACCGGGGTCATACAGAGTATAAACAGGTATAAACCACTATAATCCACTATACACTGCTATACATGGGGATTGTGATTTGTCCAGAATCTTTCTCAACTCTCTAACATTTGTTCAGAATCTTTTCCTTCCCCAAAATCTTCGGAAGGTCAAAAAACCGCATCTCGTTGATTTGAAAGGGAAAAAGATCGATGTGAGTGAGTACTCACTAGCAAATGAGAAGCATTCTCACCATCATTCAATGTGAGTGCTCACCAACAAAACCCGCTGCCGAAGGCATGACGCAAATTGCAACCAGGAGTGCCGAAGTCTGTCACTTTCACAAACCATGCCAGAATGCGTCGCTGGCCTGAAAAAAGAAAACTCCCATGGAATCAATGCCATATGAAAGTTTTCCCATATAATCTTTTTCTGGTCTGAATCCTGCATATATATGGGGGCTGTACCGATGTTCCACGATGTTCCGAACCCTCCGCCACCTAGGTGGCCATACATAGGACCTGCAACCATGACCAAGACTTTCTCTTTCCCCATCTCTTCCCTGAATGCTGGTGAAGTCTCCCCGTTCACCACAGAAGCTGAAGGAACCACCTACACCATTGAAGGCGACAATCCTGCTGTTCGTCTGGTCCGCATCTTCTGGAAAGCCAGCAAGAACAATCCTTCTCCCCGCAAGGCAATCTGGGCCGCTGTTCTCAAGGTTCGCCCCATGACCGACGAAGCTTTGGAACTCCTCGGCCCGTGGGCAACTGTCCTTCATGATCGCATTGACGATGTACAGGATATCCTCATCAAAGAATGGCTAGAGGCGCATGCTCAGGAAACTTCTGGAGGCATCCCATCCTCCGAACTCTCCTCGCCTGCTGTTCTCAATTGGATGCGGAAAGACTCCGCTGGAAAGCGGCTATCCCAAGTGACAGTGCGCGAATGGTTCGATTCTGGACTCTCGGAACTCCTCATGGTCAAACTCTCCGAGCGAATCCAGGATGCGAACAAGCTTGCTACTGCCGT
>LNFM01001901.1_pt1 | contig 45543 bp, 44 predicted proteins | sample 596031 | NCBI WGS metagenome assembly LNFM01 (sample SAMN04254537, study PRJNA301005) | activated carbon metagenome | isolation source: dual media filters at the Ann Arbor, Michigan drinking water treatment plant | place: USA: Ann Arbor
AATGTTCAGCGAGTTCGGGGTAACGCCGATCATCTCGCCGCTGTTGTGGCCTGCAAGGCGGGGCAGCCCAAGCGATGCTCCCGCTTCGATGAAGGCGCGTGCGAGGGGGCTGACCTCGTCCGCCGGCATATAGACCGGCAGTGGCCCGCCCTTGCCGTGAATGCCGTCGCCACCAAGCGGATGGTCTTCGATCGCCTGGAACACCGGAAGCAGTTCTTCCCAGCCCCAACGGCGATCGCCGGTCGCCTCGACCCAGGCCGCAAAATCGGATGGGTGGCCTCGCATGTAGCCCATAGCGTGCAGGCAGCTCGAACCGCCGACGACTTTCCCGCGTGCCCAATGATGCACGCGACCCGCGGTACCGGCTTGCGGCTCCGTGCGATAGTCCCGATCATAGGACCTTCCCTGCAGCGCGGGCCAGGCTGCGGGGTTCCAGATGTCGGGATCGCTCGGCTCTTCGCCTGCCTCGATCAACAGGACGCTGCGTCCCGGCTCCTCGCTCAACCGCGCCGCGAGCAGGGAACCGGCCGAACCGCCGCCCACGATCACGACATCGGCATGCTGCCTTCGGTCAACGTCGGCGCTGATCATCCCCATTCCACCTGGCTCGGGCTGGCGTCGACGGTCGGCAATGCCGACGCGGCAAGGCTCGGCGCACTAACTGTGTTTCGACAGCAGTTCATCTTGTCCCACCATGAAGCGCCTGGCGGGTCAGGACCCGCGACCCGTCTCGATAAACCTCAAATCCCACTGTCCATGGATATCTTCGCTGCCGCTTTTGCCTTCAACACATGCCGTTTGGAGGCCTTGCGGGCAGCTTTCGCGTCGCCGGCGGCAATGGATTCATAGATGTCCCGCATTTCCACCAGGCTGCTTCTTGCTCGACCTTCCAGGGACATCGACCGCCCGCGAAAGAAGCTGATCCGTGCCACCAGACCACGATGAACTTCCTCCAGGATTGGATTTCCGCAGTTTGCAAGGATGATCGAGTAGAAGTCGGCGGCAGTCATGACCTGGGCAAGGCTGTCCGCGCTTGAGGCCGCCTCTTCGAAGGCGGCAAGGGATTTTTCGAGCTCGCGCAGCTGCTCCGGCGGGATTCGCAAGGCGCATCGGCCCGCCGCCTCGACCTCCAGGAGTTCCCGAACCTCATAGATGGCGGTTGCCTCTTCCCAAGAAAGGGCCGGTATGGACGGTCCCCGGTTGGGGATCATTTCGATCAGGCGCTCGGCTTCGAGGCTGCGCAAGGCCTCTCGCAAGGAGGGGCGACTGACGCCGAGCTGGAGGCAGAGTTGGCTTTCGACGAGGCGGCTGCCCGGCTGAAACAGACCGGAGAATATCGCCTGCCGCAGCTTGTCGACCGTCTCCTGCTGTACCGTTCGGGGGGAAATCCGCAAATTCAGGTCTGGAATCATGGGATACGTCTCGTCGGCTCTGGGGTCGCGATCGCACGCACCATACGCGACGCCGTTGGCATTGGACAGGATGAATGGCCGGATTGTCAATTCTCAAGATTGCAAGAATGTCAGACAATCCTGTTGACGCGCCCGTCGGTGATATGTTCCTATTTGGTCAGACGGGGGCGGCGGCGGGGATCTCAAACATGGCGGCAGAAAGACCTTCCGACCATCTTGGCTCGCGGCGCGTAGACATCGGCGGCATCGCCTTGAACGTGCGGGAAGCGGGCCATGGCCCGCTGATCCTGTTCTTCCACGGCATTACCTCCAACTCCGCCGTCTTCGCGCCAATGATGGTCGGGCTCTCGGATCGGTTCACGACGATTGCGGTCGATCAACGGGGTCATGGGCTGAGCGACAAGCCGGAAGGCGGCTATGACGCGCAAGACTATGCCGAGGACATAGCCGGCTTGATCCGCACCCTCGATCGGGGCCGCGCCATTCTCGTCGGGCATTCGCTTGGCGCGCGGAACTCGGTGACGGCGGCAGCGCGATATCCGGAACTGGTGCGCTCGGTCGTCGCGATCGACTTCACGCCCTACATCGAGACCGACGTGTTCGACGCGCTGGAAACCCGCGTGAACGCAGGTGACCAGCTGTTCAAGGACGTGGCCGCCGTCGAGGCCTACCTCGCCGGACGCTATCCGAACCTTCCCGCCGATGCCATCCGGACAAGGGCCGCAAGTGGCTACCGCACGGTCGATGGCGGACTGCGGCCCCTGGCCTCGCCCGCAGCGATGGCTCAGACTGCAATCGGCCTGCGTTCCGATCTGGTGCCTGCGTTTCGGGATGTGAAGAAGCCCGTCCTCATCGTTCGTGGCGAAGCGAGCAAGCTGGTTTCGGCTGCAGCCCTGGCGCAAACAAGCAGGCTCCGGCCGGACCTGCCGGTCGTTGTCGTTCCGGGCGCTGATCACTACGTCAACGAGGTCTCTCCCGAGATCACGCTGAAAGCCATCACGAACTTCATCGACGCCTGACGAAACGGGATCCGGAAAATGGCCAACCTAAACAGCAGTCCCACCAGACAGCGCCGCGCGGAAATTGCCGGCGGCGGCTTTGCCGGCCTGACGGCTGCCATCGCTCTCAGGCAGAACGGATGGGACGTCAGGCTGCACGAGAAGAGCAGCGAGATGCGGGCATTCGGCGCCGGCATCTACCTGTGGCACAACGGACTTCGCGTGCTCGAAGGCCTCGGTGCCCTGGAGGACGTGCTCGAGGGTTCTCATACGCCGCCGACCTATGAAACCTGGATGCAGAACAAGTCGATCTCCAAGGAGACGTTCCGCGGGCTGCCTTGGCGCGTCATGACGCGCAGCCACCTGCATGACGCCCTGGTGCGCCGCGCACGGGAGCTGGGCGTCGAGATGCGTGTCAATTCCGAAGCGGTCGCCGCCGATCCGGACGGACGGCTGACGCTTCAGACCGGCGAAGTGCTTGAAGCCGACCTGGTCGTCGGCACCGACGGTGTCGGCTCCAAGGTAAGGGACTCGATCGGGTTCAAGCAGGAGCGGTGGAGCGCGACCGACGGCATCATTCGGTTGATCGTGCCTCGCAAGAAGGAAGAACTGGGCGACGGCGAGTGGGACAACACGATCGACATGTGGAATTTCAGTCCACGCGTCCAGCGCATCCTCTATTCGCCTTGCAACGACAAGGAACTCTATCTCGGCCTGATGGCTCCCGCCGCCGATCCCCGCGGCTCGCGCGTGCCGCTCGATCTCGACGTGTGGGTCGAGATGTTCCCGTTCCTGGAGCCTTGTCTCGTCGAGGCGGCGAAGCTTCAGTCGGCGCGCTATGACAAGTACGAGACCACCAAGCTGGACAGCTGGACCAGGGGCAAGGTTGCGTTGGTGGGCGATGCCGCGCACGCGATGTGCCCCGCGCTGGCCCAGGGCGCCGGTTGTTCCATGGTCAATGCCTTCAGCTTGGCTCAGGACGTCGCGACGGCGTCCTCCGTGGAAGACGCACTGCTGCAGTGGGAAAAGCGCATTCGTCCGATTACCGACCGCTGTCAGGCGATCTCCGCCGACTATGCGGCCAACCGTTCGCTTTCGAAGGGAAACATGTTCACGCCGGCGGCTCTGGAAGCTGCTCGTTACGATCCGCTGCGGCGCGTTTATTCATGGCCGCAATAGCCTTCACAAGGCTGCTCGACAAACCAACTGGCGCGCGCAAAGGCCGCGCGCCCTTCGGGAGATGAGAATGGACTATTCGGTCGAGGTAGAAAGACATTACGATGTGCGGGGATGGTACTCGGCCATCCACGAAATCCGCCACGATGGCGGTCGCCCCGGCGATACGCTGGTCAAGGCGGCCGTGGGCGTCATCATACGCAACCCGTTTGCGGGAAAATCCGTGGCCGACCTCTCGGCCTTAACGGATTCGAGTGCGGCCATCGGTCATGCGCTCGGCAAGCGCGCAGCCGCGCTGCTCGGCGACCGACCGGTCGAAAGCTATGGCAAGGGCGGCATTGCCGGTACCGCCGGCGAACAGGAGCATGTCGTCGCGTGCGTCACCACCGCGTTCGGCGATCCGCTGCGCCAGGAGGTGGGTGGCGGCAAGGCGTGGATCTCGTCCGTCAGCAAGGTCGCGGCTGCCGGCACCGCAATCGATATCCCTCTCGCCCACAAGGACGAGCTCTACATCCGCTCGCACTATGACGCTGTGACCTTCTCCGTGCCGGACGGACCCCGCCCGGACGAGCTTTTGATCTGCATCGCGGTCGCATCAGGTCCGCGCGTGCATCAGCGCGTCGGCGGCAAGACAGTCGCCGACCTGAAGGCCGCCGGCTAACGATCGAAATATTGAAAGGACGAATTCCATGCCGTTGAACATCAAGGATCTCAAGATCACCTCAGTGGACTTCGAGCCGCTTGGAATGCTGCGCGATGAGCATGCCGGCGACAAAGGCAATGTATTGCCAAAGCTTACGGTGAGCGGCGTCCCCGCGGAGGCTAAGGAACTCGCTGTGGTCTGCCACGATCCTGACGCGCCGCTGGCCAACGGCTTCACGCACTGGACCGTCTACGGGATTGATCCGTCGGCTACCGACCTGTCGGATGCGCAGGAGAAGTATCGGGTAGGACCCAACGGCGCCGGCCACATGCAGTACTACGGACCCCAGCCGCCCGCGGGCCACGGCCTCCATCACTACTACTTCTGGGTCTACGCGCTCGACACGAAGGTCGAAGGCACCCCCACGCGCGAAGAGTTCCTCGAGAAATACGCCGGAAACATCATCGAGCAGAACCGCATCGTGGGTCTCTACCAGAACAAGTGAAGCGCGCATGGCGCGGGTCATAGACGGGAATATGTCTGTAACGGGAGATTACGACGTTGGCTGAGATGAATGAGGTCCAGCAGAACATGTTCGAGGAACTGGTCATTGCGACCAAGATCCTCGTGCATGAAGGCATCATGGATGTATTCGGCCACATCAGCGCCCGCGATCCGCAGGATTCTGCCAGCTTCTTCCTTGCCCAGAAACTGGCGCCCAACCACATCACCAAGGACGACTTCCTCCGCTTCAATCTCGACGGCGAGACCACCAGCAACCGTCCATCCTATCTGGAACGCTTCATCCACAGCGAGATCTACAAGGCGCGGCCGGACGTGCAGTGTGTACTTCACACCCATTCGCCGGCGGTGCTCCCTTACTGCTTCGTCGATACGCCCCTGCGCCCCGTTACGCATATGGGCGCGTTCATGGGCGAGTCCGTCCCCGTCTACGAGATCCGTGACAAGCTTGGTGACGAGACGGATCTGTTCGGTGGTAGCCCCAGCGTCTGTGCGGATATAGCCGAGAGCCTCGGTAGCCAGACCGTGGTGCTGATGGCGCGTCATGGCGTGGTGAACGTCGGGAACTCCGTTCGCGAGGTCGTGTTCCGTGCCTTCTATCTCGAGCAGGAAGCCGCAGCACTCACGGCCGGACTGCAGATCGGCACGGTCAAGTATCTCTCGCCCGGCGAGGTCAAGACGGCCGGGAAACTCGTCGGCGCGCAGATCAATCGTGGCTGGGACCACTGGTCGCAGCGCCTCAAGGAAGCTGGCCTGCTCTCGTAACCTTCGTGGAGACTACGAAACGCACCATGTCGCACGCTGAAAGCTACGATTACGTCATCGTCGGGGCAGGTTCGGCCGGTTGCGTTCTCGCCAACCGGCTGAGCGCGGATTCGCGATGCTCCGTGCTCCTGCTGGAAGCTGGCGGCTGGGATCGCGATCCCATGATCCACATACCGCTCGGCTGGGGAAAGATCCTCACTGAGCGCCGGCATGACTGGATGTATTTCTGCGAGCCGGAAGAGAATGTAGGCGGGCGCAGCGTGGAATGCGCGCGCGGCAAGGTCATTGGCGGATCGTCGTCGACCAACGCCATGGCCTATGTGCGCGGCAACCGGGGCGACTACGACCGCTGGGCCGAGTCTGGCCTGAACGACTGGTCGTACGAGAAGGTACTGCCCTATTTCCGCAAGCAGGAAAGCTGGGAAGGGGGGGAGAATACCTATCGCGGCGGCTCGGGTCCCGTCAGCACCCAGTTCTGCCGCTACAAGGACACGCTGATCGACGCTTTTGCCCAAGCGAGCGTCCAGGCCGGCTATCCACAGACCGACGACTATAACGGGGCGCAGCAGGACGGTTTCGGCCGCCTCCAGATGACGATCGCCAAGGGACGGCGCAGTTCGACCGCAACCGCCTATCTGCGGCCGGCGATGAAGCGCCCGAACCTCACGATCCTGACCGAAGCCATGGCAACGAAGATCGTGCTGGAGGGTACCCGGGCCACTGGAGTAACCCTCACGCATCGCGGAGCCGAGCGCACCGTGATCGCCCGCCGCGAGGTTCTGCTGTCGGGCGGTGTCATCAACACCCCGCAGCTCATGATGCTGTCCGGAATTGGCGCCCCCGAGGAACTCGCCGCCCAGGGCATCCAGACGCGGCTGAGCCTTCCCGCGGTCGGCAAGAACCTGCAGGATCATGTATCGGTCATTCTCATGTACCGTCGCCGCGAGCCCGGCCCATTCCTGCGCATGATGCGCGCGGACCGCATCGGACTGGACTTCGCCAGGACCTATCTGACCGGAAAGGGCTTTTCGGGCGATGTCCCCGGCGGCGTCGTTGCCTTCCTGAAAAGCGGCCCGGACCGGCCGCTGCCCGATGTCCAGCTTCTGTTTACGGCCGCACCGCTGGGCGCATGGCCCTACTTCGAGCCCTTCAAGGCGCCGTTTGCCGATGGCTTCGCGACGCGGGTCGTGGCGACGCAGCCCGAGAGCCGGGGCTCGGTGAAGCTCGCCTCCGCCGATCCGATCGCGGCGCCTCTGATCCATCAGAACTTCCTCGCCTCGCAGAGGGATTGGGAATCGCTGCGGGCAGGCTTTCGGGTCGCGCGCGATCTCGCGGCGCAGCCTGCCATGCAGCCCTTCATCAAGGCGGAGTTCTTTCCCGGCCCGCAATGCGAGAGCGACGATGAGATCGACGAGCATATCCGCAAGACTTCGATCACCGTGCATCACCCGGCGGGCACCTGCCGCATGGGCAGTGACGCCGCTTCCGTGGTCGATCCGCAGTTGCGGGTGCGCGGGCTCGACGGGCTTCGGGTGGTCGATGCATCGGTCATGCCGGATCTCGTCTGCGGCAACATCAACGCGGCGGTGATCATGATCGCCGAAAAGGCAGCTGATCTCATCATGGCGTCAAAGAAACGCGAGGCTACCCGATGATCCGAAGCATCGCCATTATCGGCCTGGGCACTATGGGGCCAGGCATGGCCGCCAGGCTCGCAAGGGGCGGCCTCGACGTAGTTGCCTACGATGTCGCTCCTGCCGCGATCGAGCGCGCAAGGGTCATGCTCGGCGTCGCCGAAACCGTTCTTGACGCATTGGTCATCGCGCCTCCGGCGGCCGGCTCCGGGACGGTCCAGTTTGCCGACGATCTCGCCACTGCAGTCGCGGGCGCCGATCTCATCATAGAAAACGTCCCGGAAAACGAGGCGATCAAGGCGGAGGTCTATCGCGCGATCGACGCGTTGATCGCGCCCGATACGATTGTCGCGTCGGACACGTCCGGCATCCCGATCACAAAGCTGCAGGCGCACATCTCCAATCCGGCCCGCATGGTCGGCATGCATTGGTCGAACCCGCCGCACATCATTCCGATGATCGAGGTCATCGGCGGCGAACAGACCGCCCCCCAAACGGTCGACACCATCCGTGACCTCATTCGCTCACTCGGCTTGCTGCCCGTGGTGCTGAAGAAGGACGTGCCGGGCTTCGTCGAAAACCGGGTGCTCTACGCGCTGCTGCGCGAAGTGGTCGATCTCGTCGAGCGCGGCGTGATCGAGCCCGAAGACATCGATACCTGTGTCTCTTGGGGCATCGGCTACAAGCTGGCGGTCGTCGGACCGATGGCCCTGCTCGATATGGCAGGGCTCGACATCTACAATTCCGTCTCGTCCTTCCTGAATGCCGACCTCGCTGACCGCAAGGATGTCGCGCCGATGATCGGGAGCAAGATCGCCGCCGGAACGCTCGGGATCAAGTCGGGCAAGGGGATCTACGCCTACACGCCCGAACGGATCGCGGAGCTCCAGCGCGAGCGTGCGCGCAAGCTCGTGGCCATCCGGCGCATTCTCGAGGGAGGCGTCTCATGACGGCGATCTGCGCCGCGCCTGTGCAGTCGCCTGCGTTGCATTCTGCCGTGCGGCGCTCGGTCGCGTCGGTAATGAGCCGGCTTCGGATGCCGTCTCGCCGCCTATCCGCAGCTCAGGCGATCGGCCGCGGGAGCACATGTGACGGGCCGTTCGGATGGCAGCGCCGCGGGCTCCAGCACGATCTGCGCGCGGGTAACATAGGCACGGCCGGCAAGGCCGCACCACAGGCGCTCGACAGGCAGGTTTTCGCGCTTGTCGTTGAGCACGGAGTAGGTCCCGGTCTCCGCATCGAACCAGAGCTCTATGCGGATCTCGGCGCCGGGCGCAGCCGTCGCCAGCTCCACGGAGTACCAATGGGCGATGTCGGCGCTGCAGGCGATCGCCTCGGCGGCGGCGTTGGTGAGCGCAAGCGCGACCGGCGACAGGCCATCGGTGCCGGTGCGCACCTCGATCTGGCGCAGTTCGACAGCATGCGCCACGGTGGTGAACGCGAACATGGCAGGGATCAGATATCGTAGCATTTGTGTGAGCCTCTTTGTTTAAGGCTTACAATATACCTCGCGTAACGCGCAATAATAAAAAGAACAATAAATCCTTCGGACAACAAATGGAGAGGCTTCAATGTTGAAATATCTTAAGAGTGGTGTCAGCGCTGTGCTGCTCGGCACATTCGTCCTCGGCAGCGCCTACGCGGCCGAGGTGAAATCCATCGCCATTCTCACCCCCGAGGAAGGCACCGACTACGGCTGGAACCAGCAGGGCGTCGATGCGGCCAAGGCTGCGGCCGCGGCAGCAGGCATCGAGGTCATCGTCGCCTCCGGTCTCGGCTATGGCGACGTTCGCCCTACGCTGCGCGAACTGGCCGGCGACGGTGCGAGCCTGATGATCGCCCATGCGTCCGGCTACAACACGGCAGCGCCGGAAATCGCCAAGGAGATGAACGTGCCGGTGGCGATCGTCGATACGCCGGCCGGTCTCCAGCAGGGCCTCGTCGCCGACTACACGCTGAGCGGTCATGAAGGCGCCTATCTCGCTGGCCGTCTCGCCGCCAAGATGTCGCGGTCCAAGCAGGTCGGCATCGTCGTCTCGGGCGAGCCGCCCTCGTGGAACTCGCAGTCGGCAGCATTCGCCGAAGGCGTCAAGGCCGAGAGCGCGGACGTCAAGGTCTCCTACGCGGTTATCGGACCAGCTGCCTACAGCGACGCGGCAGGTGGCAAGCGCGTCACCGAAAGCCTGATCGCTGCCGGCTCGGACATCATCTTCGGCCAGGGCAACGGCTCCAGCTTCGGCATGCTGCAGGCGGTCGAGACCACCAAGGCCGGCGACGGCGGCAAGGTCTATTTCATCGACGTCATTGGCGACAAGACGCCGATCGACAAGGGCTTCCTCCTGTCGTCGGTGGTGTGGAACATCACGCCCGTCTACGCGGCGATGATCGAGGACCTGAAGGCCGACACGTTCGGCTCCAAGGGCTACGCGATCGGTCTCAAGGACGATTCCGTCAAGCTGCTGAAGACCGACGCGATCCCGGCCGAAACCTGGACCGAGATCATGAAGCTGCGCGACGACGTCATTGCCGGCACGATCAAGGTCGAGCCGATCTATGACGCCGCCGCCGTGCGCGCGCTGATGACCAGCGTCAGCGAGTAGTTCGACAGATCGGACCGGCACGGCGACAGCCGCGCCGGTCCGAGCCATTGCGTTCACCTGGAATCTGCATGACCAGATCTTCTCCATCCTCGTCGTCCGAGCCGCATGACATTGTGGTGCTCGAACACGTGACCAAGCGGTTTCCGGGCATCGTCGCCAACGACAGTGTCGACCTGCGCATCCGCTCGGGCGAGGTTCATGTCCTGCTCGGTGAGAACGGCGCCGGCAAGTCGACGCTGATCGGCATGCTGTCGGGCCTGCAGCAGCCGGACGAAGGCCGCATTCTCATCGACGGCCGGCCGACGCCCATCACGTCGCCGCGCCACGCCCTTTCGCTCGGCATCGGCACGGTCTTCCAGCACATGATGCTGGTGCCGACGCTGACCGTCGCCGAGAACCTGCTGCTGGGCGGGCCGTGGTGGCAGCGCCCCAAACTCCATCTGCTGGAAAAGCGCGTCGCCGAAATCACACGGTCGCTCAACATCACCGTGCGCCTGCATGCCAAGGTCTCCGAACTGTCGCTCGGCGAGCAGCAGCAGGTCGAGATCCTGCGCGCCATGGTCCGCAACAGCCGCCTGCTCATCCTCGATGAATCGACCTCCATGCTGACACCGCAGGGCATCGAGGAACTCGGCGCACTGATGCGCCGCCTTGTCGAACGACGTCTCGCCATCGTCTTCATCACGCACAAGCTCCGGGAAGCCGCCGCCTTCGGCGATCGGATTTCCGTGTTGAAGCTCGGCCGCAAGGTCGGCGAGATCACGCCCGCGCGGCTGAAGTCCCTGGGCGAGCAGGCCGCGATTGCCGAGATCGTCGAGATGATGTTCGGCAAGCAGACCGACGACCCGGATGCCGAGCGCCATGCCGACACCTTCACCCGCCCTGACGCCAAGCCACTGCTTGAGGTGCGCGACCTTGCGGTTGCGCCAATGGCCGATTCGCCCGGGCTCGCCTCGGTTTCCTTCGACATCCGCCCCGGCGAGATTCTCGGCATTGCCGGCATAGACGGCAATGGCCAGAAGCAGCTTGCCGAGGCATTGTCCGGCCAGCTAGAAACCTCGGGCGGCTCGATCAGCCTTGACGGCCAACGGATCGACGGGCTTGGCGTCGGCCAACGCCGTGCGGCCGGACTGCGCTACCTGACCGACGACCGGCTGGGCGAAGGGACCGTCGGCGCCTTCCCCGTGTCGATCAATTTCTTCCTCAAGCAGGTCGGCGAGGCTCCGTTCTGGCGCCGCGGCATGGAGCAGCGCGGCGAGATCGACCGCCGCGCCGGTGAACTGGTGCGCGAGTACGATGTCCGCACGCCGAGCCTGAAGACGCCCGTCGGCCGGCTTTCGGGCGGCAATATTCAGAAGGTCCTCCTGGCGCGCGAACTGGCCGACGGCGCCAAGGTGGTGATCTTCAACAAGCCGACCTACGGCTTGGACCTCGCCAACACGCTCGCAACCCGCCAGCGCATCCGAGACACCGCGGCGCGCGGCCTGGCAATCCTGCTGATCTCGACGGACCTGGAGGAATTGCTCAGCATGTGCGACCGCATCGCCGTCATTGCCAGCGGGCGCCTGGTCGGTGACGTGCGCAACCAGGACGATGTCCGCACGACGGTCGGCCGCATGATGGTCGGAGTAGCGGCATGAGCGTCGACGCGACCGGCCCCGCCGCGACGGCGGACCTCGATGGCGCGCCAGTGCGGACAGGGAGCGGCGTCGTGCATCGCCTGCTGATGACGCTCGGACCGATCCTTGCCGCACTGGTGCTCGCCGGCGCCATTCTGCTTGCCGTGGGAGTGAACCCGCTCGAATACTACGGCACCGTTCTGCAGCGCGGTCTGCTGTCGCCGCTCGGCATCCAGCAGACGCTGACGCGCATGGCGCCGCTGCTGTTCATCGCCGCCGGCCTGATCGTCGCGTTCCGCGCCGGCATGTGGAATCTCGGCGGCGACGGCCAGTTCCTGCTCGGAGCCGTCACCGCGGCCGCCAGCGCGTCGTTTCTGATTGACGTGATGCCGGGGTGGCTGGCGCTGCTCGTCGCCTTCCTGCTGGCCACGGCAGTCGCCATGATCTGGTCGCTCGTGCCGGCACTGCTGCGCGCCTACCAGGGCGTCAACGAGATCATCACGACCCTGATGATGACCTTTCTCGGCGTCTCCCTTGCCAATGTCCTGGTCAAGCTGGTCTTCCTCGACCCGACGACGACAGTGCCCCAGACGCGGACCCTGCCCGTCGACGACCGTCTGCCGCGGCTTTTTGACACCACCGTCACCAGCGGACTGGTCTTCGGTCTCGTCGCGATTGTCGCCGTCCACCTCTTGATGACGCGCACTGCCTTCGGCCTGAAGCTGCGCATCGTCGGCGCCAACCCGCGCGCCGCCATCCACGCCGGACTGGGCGTGCCCAAGCTCACCGTCGCCGTCTTCGCCCTGTCCGCGGGCCTCGTCGGCCTCGGCGGTGCCGTCGACATTCTCGGTGTGCAGGGCAATGTCCGTGCCGACTGGAACCCCGCCTATGGGCTGGCGGTCATCCCGGCTGTCTTCCTGGCGCGCATGAACGGCTTTGCGGCGATCGGCTTCGTCTTCCTGCTGTCGGTTCTGTCGATCGGCGGCGAAAGTGCCGCGCGCCGGGTCGGCGTGCCCAACACGTTCACGCTGGTCCTGGTCGCCATCATGCTGATCATGCTGGCGCTGGCGGAATATTTCGACCACCGCCACAACCAGTCACGGAGGGCGTGAGCGATGACTGGCCTTTTCAGCGAAGTCTTCCTTGGCGCCTTGCTCTTCGGCGCCGTCACGGCGGCGATCCCTTTGCTTCTTGCCGGGCTCGGCGAGCAGATGTCCGAAAAGGCCGGCGTCCTGAACATCGGCATCGAGGGCATGATGATCTGCGGTGCCTATCTCGGCTTCGTCGGCGCCTTCTACTCGGGTTCCCTGTGGCTCGGCTTCCTCACCGGCCTGCTCGGCGGCATGGCGGTGGCGCTCGTCATGGCACTGCTCTGCGTACGGCTCGGCCTGAACCAGATCGTCATCGGCATCGGCCTGACACTCGGTCTGGAGGGGCTGACGGCGCTGCTTCACCATTTCCAGTTTTCGCGCAGCTATCCGCGCCTGCCGGCCGCCGATGCCACCGTCATCCCCTTTCTGTCCGATATTCCGGTGCTCGGCCCGGCGCTGTTCCAGCACCATCTGCTCGTCTACCTAGCCGTCGCGTTGGTCGTCGTGATGACGATCGTTTACAGGCGCACCCAGCTCGGACTTAACCTGCAGGCGGCGGGCGACAAGCCGGCCGCCCTCGACGTGGCCGGCGTCGATGTGATGCGTACACGCACCATTGCCGTCCTCACGACAGGCGGGCTCGCCGGTCTGGGAGGCGCCTACCTCGCCAATGTCGGCGCTGGTCTGTTCATTCCCTTCATAACCAATGGCGCCGGATTTCTCGGCATCGTGCTCGCCATGCTGGCGCGCGGACGGCCGGTCTGGGTGCTTTTCGGCGCGCTCTTGTTCGGTGTCTGCCTGTCGCTGACGACCGCGATGCAGGTCGCCGGCATCAACATCCCGACCGACGTCATTCAGATGCTGCCTTTCCTGGCGGTGATGATCATGCTGGTATTGTTCGGACGGCGCGCCAGCCTGCCGGCGGCACTTGGCATTCCCTATGAGCGCGGGGCGCGCTGACGAAGACCAACGGACGCGGCGGGAACACCGCCCAAAGAAGGAGGCTGCACCATGACGGATACCAAGGTCTATTTTCTCGACGGCGGCTCGCTCGTTCTCGACGGCTATCATATCTTCTGGAATCGCGGTCCCGGCGGCGAGGTGCGCTTTCCCAGCTATTCCGTCCTGATCGAGCATGCCGAAGGCCGGTTCATGATCGACACCGGCTATGACTACGACCATGTCATGAAGGTCCTGCCCTTCGAGAAGCCGATCCAGAGCAAAGACCAGACCATGCCCGGCGCGCTGAAGCTGATCGGTCTCGAGCCTAAGGACATCGACGTCGTCTTCAACTCGCATTTCCATTTCGACCATTGCGGCGGCAACAAGTATTTCCCGGATGCGCGCAAGGTCTGCCACAAACTGGAGGTCCCGCAGGCCTGCAATCCGGCGCCCTTCGAGCATCTCGGCTACTCCGACCTCAGCTTCTCGGTCGAGGCGGCCGAGGCGCGCGGCACGACCGCGCAGCTGTTGCCGAACGCGACGCGGGCGAATACCACCTTCGAGGGCGTCGAGGGCGACTTCGAGATCGCAAAGGGCGTGCACATGCTGTTTGCGCCGGGCCATGCGGTCGGCAACTACGCGGTGATGATCGAGCTGGCGAACCGGCGCCCGATGATGCTGGTGCTCGACGCCGCCTATACGCGCAAGAGCCTCGAGACGCTGTGCCAGGCGTCCTTCCACATCGACCCGGTCAAGGGCATCGAGTCGATGCGCAAGATCAAGAAATACGCCGAGGACCACGACGCGGAGCTTTTCTTCTCGCACGACATGGAGAGCTTCGAGACCTACCAGACCGGCACGCGCTTCTACAGCTGAGCCAGGCAAACCGCGGAGACAGACGATGCGTTATTCCGATCATGCCAAGCCGGTGATCACCCTGACCGCCGGTCCGGTGAACGCCTATCCGGAGGTCCTGCAGGCGCTGGGCCGCACGGTTCTCTACGACTACGACCCGGCCTTCCAGCTGTTCTACGAGCAGGTCGTGCTGAAGGCGAAGAAGGCACTGCGGCTGTCCAACATGCCGCTGATCCTGCACGGCGAGCCGGTGCTCGGGCTCGAGGCCGCCGCCGCCTCGCTGATCACGCCCGACGACGTCGTGCTCAACCTGGCATCAGGCGTCTATGGCAAGGGTTTCGGGTACTGGGCCAAGCGCTATTCGCCGCACCTTCTCGAGATTGAGGTGCCCTATAACGAGGCCATCGATCCGCAGTCGGTCGCCGACATGCTGAAAAAGCATCCGGAGATCACGATCGTCTCGGTCTGCCACCACGACACCCCGTCGGGCACGATCAATCCGATCAACGAGATCGGCGCCCTGGTGTCCGCCCATGGCGGCTATCTTATCGTCGACGCGGTTTCCTCCTTCGCCGGAATGGATACCCATCCCGACGACTGCAAGGCCGATATCTATGTCACCGGTCCGGGAAAATGCCTCGGCGCACCGCCGGCGCTGACCGTCATGGGCGTCAGCGACCGCGCCTGGGACAAAATGAAGTCCAACAAGCTGGCGCCACGCGCCTCGATGCTGTCGATCGTCGACTGGGAAAACGCCTGGTCGAAGGACCAGCCCTTTCCGTTCACGCCCTCGGTCGCCGAGGTCAACGGGCTCGACGCGGCGCTCGACCTCTATCTCACCGAGGGGCCGGAGGCCGTCTGGGCCCGGCACGCGCTGACCGCGAAAGCGATGCGCGCCGGCGTGCGGGCAATGGGCCTGTCGGTCTGGGCTGCCACGGACGATATCGCGTCGCCTACGACGACCTCGGTGCGCACGCCCTCCGGCGTCGACGAGAAAAAGCTGCGCCAGTCGGCGCGCGAGCGCTACGGCGTCGTCCTGTCTTCCGGGCGCGGCGAGACGCTCGGCAAGCTGACGCGCATCGGCCACATGGGACCGACAGCGCAGCCGATCTACGCCATCGTCGCACTGACCGCGCTCGGCGGCGCGCTCAACGCGGCCGGCGGAAACTACAGGATCGGCAAGGGCGTCGAGGCGGCGCTCGCCGTCATCGACGCGGACGCCTGACAAGAACACTCAAGGGGATCACAGGAGCATTGCAATGACTGACCGGCTGACAGGAAAGACCGCGCTTGTGACAGGCGCGGCACAGGGCATCGGCAAGGCGATCGCGGGGCGGCTCGCAGCCGACGGCGCGACCGTCTTCGTTGCCGACATCAACGGTGACGGCGCAAAGGCCGCTGCCGCCGCCATTGGCGGGAACGCGCGGGCGGTTACGGTCGACATCTCGGATCCCAAATCGGTTGCGACGATGTTCGAGGAGATCAAGACGGCGGGCGGCATCGACATCCTCGTCAACAACGCGTCGATCGTGCCCTTCGTCGCCTGGGACGATGTCGATCTCGACCATTGGCGCAAGATCATCGACGTCAACCTGACCGGCACCTTCATCGTCACCCGCGCCGCCACCGACCAGATGCGCGCGCTGAACAAGCCCGGCCGCGTCATCAGCATCGCGTCGAACACCTTCTTTGCCGGCACGCCCAACATGGCCGCCTATGTCGCGGCCAAGGGCGGCGTCATCGGCTTTACCCGGGCGCTGGCAACCGAACTGGGCAAGTACGGCATCACCGCCAATGCGGTGACGCCTGGCCTGATCGAAAGCGACGGCGTCAAGGCCAGCCCGCACAATGGCGCCTTCGATTTCGTCGAGATGCTGCAGGCGATGAAGGGCAAGGGCCAGCCCGAGCACATCGCCGATGTCGTCTCGTTCCTCGCCTCGGAGGATGCGCGCTGGATGACCGGTCAGACCGTCAACGTGGATGCAGGCATGGTTCGATATTGATTTTCTCATCGCGGCGGGCGTCCAGCGCTCGCCGCGGATTTCCAGGGGCTTGGAAGAAAATTGGTGGAGCCAAGCGGGATCGAACCGCTGACCTCCTGCATGCCATGCAGGCGCTCTCCCAGCTGAGCTATGGCCCCACTATCCGGTCAGATGTCCGGTACTTGTCGCCGGTGCTGAGGCCGGCGTGGACCGGGCCAGACCGGCCCGGGTAGACGGCGGCTTCTAACCCCGCCTCACGTCAAGATCAAGTGTCTCGTCGCGGCTTTTTCCGGGGCCGGCTCCGCAGCCGGCGCCCCACCCGCGACGATGCCTCTAGATCTCGTCGTCGTCGCCGACGCCGATGATGTCGGACACGTCGTCGTCGTCTTCTTCCTCGTCCTCGAGAAAGACGTCATCGGCTTCCTCGCCGAGGTCGACATCTTCCTCGTCCTCGATCTCGGGCACGTCGTCGGCCTTGGCTTCCTCGTCGGCGTCTTCGAGCGACACGACCTCGGCCTCTTCCTCGACCTCCTTCTCCTCGACCTCTTCCTCCTCCTCGACAGCCTTCAGGCTGGCGGAATCGAAATAGGAGCGGGGATAGGATTTGCCGCTATAGGGCGAAACGATCGGATCCTTGTTCAGATCGTAGAATTTCTTGCCCGTATCCGGGTCGATGCGTTTTGTACCAAGTTCGGGTTTTGCCACGTCCAAGCCTCGTCCTGAAAAGAACTGGTCCCCTTAACCGCAGATACAGGGTCTGTCAAAGCATAAACGCCGACCCTTCCGGAAGCGTCGAAATGCCGGAAATTCCGCCGCTTTGCGGGGGGATGACCCTGCCTGCCGGGCATGATAGGAGACCGCCGCAACCAGTCCCGCGGCGGCATCGGCCGCCTTTCCTGCCCGAGGCACCAGCATGTCGACCACCCCTCTGCCACAGCCGGCAACGGCGCGCCGATCGTCCGACTTGACCGGAACCGTCCGCATGCCGGGCGACAAGTCGATCTCGCACCGCTCCTTCATGTTCGGCGGCCTGGCGTCCGGCGAGACGCGCATCACCGGCCTGCTGGAAGGCGAGGACGTGATGCGCACCGGCGAGGCGATGAAGGCGATGGGCGCCCACATCGCCAAGCAGGGCGACACCTGGATCATAAAGGGCACCGGCAATGGCTGCCTGCTGGAGCCGACCGCGCCGCTCGATTTCGGCAATGCCGGCACGGGCTCGCGCCTCACCATGGGCCTCGTCGGCGCATACGACATGGAGACGACGTTCGTCGGCGACGCGTCGCTGTCGAAGCGGCCGATGGGCCGCGTGCTCGACCCGCTGCGCGAAATGGGCGTCCAGGTTCTGAAGGCCGCGACCGGCGACCGCATGCCGATCACGCTGCGCGGGCCGCGCGCCACCGCACCCATCACATACCGCGTGCCGATGGCGTCCGCCCAGGTGAAATCCGCCGTGCTTCTGGCCGGCCTCAACACGCCTGGCATCACCACCGTCGTCGAGCCGGTGATGACGCGCGACCACACCGAAAAGATGCTTAAGGGCTTTGGCGCCAATCTCGAGGTCGAGACCGACCGTGACGGCGTGCGCCACATCCGCATCGAGGGCCAGGGCATTTTGACCGGCCAGACCATCGCGGTGCCGGGCGACCCGTCCTCGGCCGGCTTCCCGCTGGTGGCCGCGCTCCTCGTGCCGGGCTCCGACGTCACGATCGAAAACGTGCTGATGAACCCGACGCGCACCGGCCTGATCACCACGCTGCTGGAAATGGGCGCCTCGATCGAGCTCGTCAATCCGCGCAATGCCGGCGGCGAGGATGTCGCGGATCTGCGCGTGCGCGCTTCCGAGCTGAAGGGCGTCACTGTGCCGGCCGACCGCGCCCCGTCGATGATCGACGAATACCCGGTGCTGGCGGTGGCCGCGTCCTTTGCCGAAGGCGAGACCCTGATGCAGGGGCTGGAAGAACTGCGGGTCAAGGAATCCGACCGGCTGTCGGCCGTCGCCGAGGGGCTGAAGGCCAATGGCGTCGACTGCACGGAAGGCAAGGACTTTTTGGCCGTGCGCGGAAAACCGGGCGGCAGGGGGCTCGGCGGCGGCACCGTCGCCACCCATCTCGACCACCGCATCGCCATGGCTTTCCTGGTCATGGGGCTGGCCTCGGAAAACCCGGTGACCGTCGACGATTCTTCCATGATCGCCACCAGCTTTCCGGAGTTCATGGGGCTGATGACCGGCCTGGGCGCGAATATCGCGTAGGGACCGGCTTCTCCCCTTGTGGGAGAAGGTGGCCGAGCCGAGCGAAGCGACGGCGAGGTCGGATGAGGGGTGCTGGCGCAAGATCAGCAATTGCGCTCCTTGTGCTGCACTGGCATTTTCAATCGTCTCGTTTCTTCCAGCACCCCTCATCCGTCTTGTCGCAGCGCGACAATCCACCTTCTCCCACAGGGGGAGAAGGCAAGGACGCGCGACCCCGGCGCGCCCGCGCCAGGTCGAGAAAAAAGCCGGAATGCTCGCCGTCCAAAAAAGTGCCGGCCCGGATGGCGAGGGCCGGGATCTCTCGCGGTCATGACGTATCGGGCGCCGGCAGAGCGGCGCGCAGCTGGGTTGCGATCCCAACGACAATCTTATCTGGGGCAACGCGCGATCCGGTCGCGTGTCGCGCCAAGGCGCCTGCCAGCAGCAGGCACAGCAGCATCGCCAGCGCCCGCAGACGGACCGCGCACTGCGCAGCGTCGCTGGAAGAAGCCGGCTCATCGCTGGAAAGCGCAAACGCATCTGCCGGAGCCTGCGTGCCGGAAAAAGCCATGCCGCCGGTCGCCAGCCCGAGGACGAAAGCCCGTGCCTCGGCCTCGCCCCACAGCAGGATGGACAGCACTTTTGCGCGACGCCACGCGGAAACGTGTGCGGCATGCTCGGCCAGGGCCGCCAGCGAGACGAGCAGCGCCACGATGCGCTTGAGCACATCGCCGTCCCTCTCCGCCTCGCCCCGCCGCCAGTCCATGTTTGCCCTCCGTTCAGGCCGGCCATTATGCCGACGGTGGGAGAAGCGGGGAAAAACCGGACGGACGGTTTTGGCCAAGTGCTTGAAAACAGGCGAGTTCTGAAAGAGAGATTCGAAATCCTGTTGGACAATTGGATGACGATTGTCTTCGATGAAGACCTGACCCCGAAAATTGCCCCAATACCGTACGAGAAGGAACCACATTGGATGGAGATCCAAACGCACGTCCTCGAGGAATGTGCGCTACGTCGCTATCCCTATCCCGGACCGCTCGGCTATCCAAAGCACAAGGGGTTTATCGAAAAGGTCAACTTTGAGGCTAGGCAGGAGGCGTTCAAGAGAACCGGCTTAGAGAAAGGCGCTTTCAAGCTCGGAATGGCCTAACACCTCACTGCGATGAGGGAAAAGGGTATAGTGCGCATATGCCCCGCAACTCACTATGGAAAGAGCAACTACGGATATTCCATAGATGACAATGAGATGGAAAAGTTCATGGAGCTAAATGACCGTAACAGCGAAATCACCAATCTGCTTGATGGTTTCAAGCTGCACGATTTAACCAAATATAAAATTAGATTTCCTATAATTTCGCCAACGGACTACTATCTTTTCTGCATGTCGATATCGTTTAGACCGCGCCACATTTTTGATTTGGGTACAATGCCTGCCTTCAGATTAACAGTCGCACCAAATTCTTGCGCCGCCTAGGAGACGCCGTCGCGAAGCGACTCGGAAAGGAATTTGAGGTTCAAGAGATCAACGTAACGTATGTAGACCCATTGCGTCCCAAGAACGGTCAGAAATACGTCGCCATGTCGATGAAGCACTTGAAGTTCTCGTATCAAACAGAATTTCGTGTGTGCTTGATACCACGCAAGCACGTTCCGGATTTGGTCGACCCAATATTCTTGGAACTGGGTTCGCTTGAAGACATCTCGGAATTGATCCCATTCAATCCGCCACAAGATGCGCAGAAGGACAAGCTGTTCGATCTCTAGCAGCCTTTAGGCAGTAAACTCATAAAACGGGAGGCAGCGGCATTCAACGCACCGGGAACAAGCGATTGTCCGCAGGATCAGCCCAGCGGCCTGTCGGCTTGGCTGAGCGTAAGTCGAAAATGGCTGATAACGTGTCGCCAACGAACAGCCCAACGGCAGCCGCAGATGAGCTCCACCTTACAGAAACGGACGTGTCAGCAGGCAATTCGGTCATGGCTTTCGCGTTGAAAGTGGAGACGATCTGCATGCCACCCTGCTTACTCATGTCGAGCAGATAGAAGTATGCTGTTTCGTCATCTCTTTCGAATACGGCTCCGAACTGCCCAACTTCGTCAATTGCACTCTTGTAGACGTCGATCATAGCCACTCCTTCTCGTGAACCTGCCCAACGCGGCAAATGTTCGCAAGTGGGCTTCACGGGCAGACCACTTCCAAAATGCATCTGATTGTGATTCAGCGTCGGCATGAGCCGATATGACCTGACCGATTTCGAGTGGCGCGTGATCGAGCCGCTCCTGCCCAACAAGCCGCGAAGCGTGCCCCGCGTGGATGACCGGCGCGTGCTGAACGGCACCTTCTGGGTGTTGCGCTCCGGCGCGCCTTGGCGCGATTTGCCCGAGCGCTATGGGCCGCGCACCACCTGCTACAACCGTTTCGTCCGATGGCGGAAGGCAGGCGTGTGGGACAGGCTGATGGATGCCAGCACCGCCGCGCACGATGGCGACATCCAGATGATTGACAGCACCTCCGTTCGCGCCCACCAGCAGGCCGCGACGGCAAAAAAGCGGGGCGCAGATCATTGTCTCAGTCGATCACGGGGCGGGCTCACGACCAAGATCCACGTTGTCGTCGATGCGCAAGGCCTCCCGATCCGGCTCGGCCTGACCCCCGGGCAGACGCATGACGGGCAGATCGCCGATACGCTGCTAGATCACGTCGGCCCGCACACTATCGTGCTGGCGGACAAAGCCTATGACGCCGACCGCATCCGCGAGCTGATCCAGGATCAGGGCGCCAAGCCCAACATCCCGCCAAAGAGCAGCCGGCGCTGGAAGCCCTGCTTCAGCAAGCGGCTCTACCGCGAGCGTAACCTGATCGAGCGGTTCTTCTCCAAGCTGAAGCACTTCCGCCGCGTCGCCACCCGCTACGACAAGCTTGCCGCGAACTTCCTCGCTATGGTGCAGCTCGCTTCAATGCGCCTGTGGCTCCGCGCTTATGAGTCTACGGCCTAGTTTTGTCTCTCGCTTCGATTGCAGCAATCGCGCTCGGCGGGAGCGTGGCGTAAACCTCATCAACGTGCCTCGGTTCGGAGATCATCTTTTCCGCGATCAGATTTAGGAGCCGGAACAGGCTTTCCGCGGTCGCTCGATCATCGCGAAGATCAATGCTTCCCGGATGAACGGCGTTATTCCCGATAACGCGCACCGCGTCCAACGCCTTCTGGATACGACTGTCCAGCCCGGCCTTCACCAGCGCGGCGATGTCATCATTTATGTTCTTCCCCGGCTGGCCGAGCTCCTTGCTTAACTTCTGGATGCAGAGCCGCACCAAGGCCGCTGCACCACGGGGTGAAAGGTCTAGGATAGTACTGGCCTCATCGTAGTCACGCCGAATGTCCTCAGATAAATCCGCATTGGGTGGCGGCGCTTCGCCGCGTTGTGGATAGACGAGCTTGTCGTAAATCCAAATCGACATCTTCTTGCAGTTGAAGCATGTAGAGAAGTTCATATTGGTGATTTCTATGTAGGCGTACGCCCCGTCCTTCAGACTGTCATATGATGGAAGGCCGGTCTTCATTCTATCGCGCCAAGCCATGGCATGTTCGCGGAACTCGACATCTGCTATTTCTTTGAAATCGCGATCATCGTCTTTCGCGATTATGACCGGCAAGGGGTGTTCGTCTTTCCGTTCCCGCTCATAGAAATCGTGCCAGAACTGCTTCGCGAGCGACCCACAATGCGGGCAATTGAATGCCGTCTCGTGGACGGAAGGGGCAACGAAATTTGCCATCAATTCTGAACCTGCGCCCCGCTCCAGAACCAGCTCGACCGTAGTTCATCCCCTTACAGAAGTTAATAGAGTGCGGACGATCGCGTTTTCGAGCGGTCTATCTTGCAGTTCGATGAGAGAGATTGCGCGAGTGGGGAAAGCGCGTCCGCCGTCCCCCTTCCCACCCCTCGCCACCCGTCATCGACGCTCAGCGGCAACAGCGAGCGCTGCCGGTCCGAGCGACCGAAGCAAGGCGCCTTGGCCTCCCTTCAGTCGTGCCCGGCGTCGAACGGTACACAGGATCGAAAGCGCCTCAGCTTTTCGCGCGGCAGCGGGGCTTGTCTCGGCGCGCTTTATCCGCTTCAAGCCTCTCCATGTCCTCGCCCTTCCTCATCGCCATCGACGGTCCCGCCGCCTCCGGAAAAGGCACGCTCGCGCGGCGGCTTGCCGACTATTATCACCTCAACCTGCTCGACACCGGGCTGACCTATCGCGCGGTGGCGCATGCGCTGATCGTGCATGGGCTGCCGCTCGACAATGTGTCGGCGGCGGAGACGGCCGCCAGGCAGGTCGATCTGTCGGGGCTCGACCGCGAGGTGCTGTCGGCGCATGCGGTGGCGGATGCGGCGTCGAAGGTCGCGGTCTATCCCAGCGTGCGGCGCATCCTGGTGGAGAAGCAGCGCGCCTTTGCCCGGACGGCGCCCGGCGCGGTGCTGGACGGGCGCGACATCGGCACGGTGGTGTGTCCGGATGCGGACGTCAAACTCTATGTCACGGCAAGTGCTTCGGTGCGCGCGCGTCGCCGCCTGCGCGACATCGAGGGGCGCGGCGGGACGGCGCTGTTCGCGGAGATTCTGGCCGACATCGAGCGGCGCGACGAGCGCGACCAGGGCCGCGCGGACTCGCCGCTTCGGCCCGCTGCCGACGCGCACTTGATCGATACGTCGGAAATGTCTATAGAAGCCGCGTTTCTGGCAGCCAAATCCATCGTCGATGGCGTGATGGCCGGCAGAGACAGGTCCTGAAGCGCTTTCGACTTCGCGTTTTTCGCTGCATGCGGCGGAAAACGGACGCGGGAAGTTTCGGGACAAAAGCCGCCTGACAGCATTCATTTTGCGCCGACAAGGCCGCGCAAGCGGCGACAGGGTCGTTTTCGATCCCGGATGCGGTCAGGCAAACGCAACACGAACCCACGGCGCATGCCTGCCGCCAAAAAAATGGCGACGCAGGTCTTCCAGGAGAAACAATGTCTCAATCCATTCCAACCCGTGACGATTTCGAAGCCCTGCTCAACGAGACCTTTTCCGACGGTCATTCGGGCGAGGGCCAGGTCGTTCGCGGCACCATCACGGCCATCGAAAAAGACATGGCCATCATCGACGTCGGCCTCAAGGTCGAGGGCCGCGTACCGCTGAAGGAATTCGGCGCCCGCGCCAAGGACGGCCAGCTCAAGGTCGGCGACAAGGTCGAAGTCTATGTCGAGCGCATCGAGAACGCGCTGGGCGAGGCCATGCTGTCGCGCGACAAGGCGCGCCGCGAGGAGAGCTGGGTCAAGCTCGAAGAGAAGTTCAACAAGGGTGAGCGCGTCGAAGGCGTCATCTTCAACCAGGTCAAGGGCGGCTTCACGGTCGATCTCGACGGCGCCGTGGCGTTCCTGCCGCGCAGCCAGGTCGACATCCGCCCGATCCGCGACGTCACGCCTTTGATGCACAACCCGCAGCCCTTCGAGATCCTCAAGATGGATCGGCGCCGCGGCAACATCGTCGTGTCGCGCCGCACGGTTCTCGAAGAGAGCCGGGCCGAGCAGCGTTCGGAGATCGTGCAGAACCTCGAAGAGGGCCAGGTCGTCGAGGGTGTCGTCAAGAACATCACCGACTACGGCGCGTTCGTGGATCTGGGCGGCATCGACGGCCTGCTGCATGTCACCGACATGGCCTGGCGCCGCGTCAACCATCCGACCGAAATCTTGAACATCGGCCAGACGGTCAAGGTGCAGATCATCCGCATCAACCAGGAGACGCACCGCATCTCGCTCGGCATGAAGCAGCTCGAGAGCGATCCGTGGTCGGAAATCGGCGCAAAATTCCCGATCGGCAAGAAGATCAAGGGCACCGTCACCAACATCACCGACTACGGCGCCTTCGTGGAGCTGGAGCCGGGCATCGAGGGCCTCATCCACGTCTCCGAAATGTCGTGGACCAAGAAGAACGTGCATCCCGGCAAGATCCTGTCGACGACGCAGGAAGTCGACGTCGTGGTGCTCGAGGTCGATCCGGCCAAGCGCCGCATCTCGCTCGGCCTCAAGCAGACGCTGGAAAATCCGTGGCAGGCTTTTGCCAACAGCCATCCGGTCGGCTCCATCGTCGAGGGCGAGGTCAAGAACAAGACCGAGTTCGGCCTGTTCATCGGCCTCGAAGGCGACGTGGACGGCATGGTGCACCTGTCCGACCTCGACTGGAACCGTCCGGGCGAGCAGGTCATCGAAGAGTACAACCGCGGCGACATGGTCAAGGCGCAGGTGCTCGACGTCGACCAGGACAAGGAGCGCATCTCGCTCGGCGTCAAGCAGCTCAGCAACACGGGCGGCGGTGCATCGAGCGGCGCGAGTGCCGGCGGCGGCGACACATCGGGCGAACTGCGCAAGAACGCGGTCGTCACCTGTGAAGTCATCGGCATCAAGGACGGCGGCATCGAAGTCCGCCTGGTCGATCACGGCGTCGAGTCGTTCATCAAGCGCAACGACCTCTCGCGCGACCGCGACGAGCAGCGCCCCGAGCGCTTCACGGTCGGCCAGAAGGTCGATGCCCGCGTGATCGCCTGGGACAAGAAGACCCGCAAGGCGCAGGTCTCGATCAAGGCGCTGGAAATCTTCGAGGAGAAGGAAGCGGTCGCCCAGTACGGCTCGACCGACTCCGGCGCGTCGCTCGGCGACATTCTCGGCGCAGCACTCAAGGGCCGCGGCAACTAGGCCGAGCCTTTACGCAGAAAAGCAAAAGCCCGCCGGAGCGATCCGGCGGGCTTTTTCTTTTCCGAGGCGAGTGGATTGCCGGCCCACAACCGCCGGCATGCTGCCCGTCAGCTTACGGCGATCTCGATCAGGCAAGGCTTCTTTCGGGCCCAGGCCCGCGACAGCGCGTCGGCGAGCCCATCCGGCGAGGCCAGGCTTTCGGCCGCAAGGCCATAGGCCTCGGCGATCCTGCAAAAATCCGGCGGCGCGGGCGACACGCCGACCGGCTCGACGCCGACATCGCGCATGGACGTCTCGATCTCGCGGTAGCCGCGGTTGTTCCAGACGACGAAGATTACCGGGGCGCCCGCATCGAGCGCCGCGCCCAGCTCCGGCAGCGTGAACTGGAAGCCGCCGTCGCCCGACAGGCAGACCACCGGCGTGCCCGGTGCGGCCAGTGCGGCGCCGATGGCCGCGGCCGGCCCGAAGCCGAGCGCGCCGAAGCCTGTCGCGGCGTTGAACCAGCCGCCCGGGCGGTCGTGGTCGTAGTAGAGGTTGGCGGCGTAGATCGGCTGGGTCGAGTCGCCGACGATGATCGAGCCGGGCAGCGCGTTGCGGATCGCCTCGACCACCGCGATCTTGTCGCGATTGGCCTGGTCGATACCCCCCAGCGCAGCCGCGCGGCAGGCGGCCGCGCGTTCGGCTCCAGCCGAGGTGTCGGGCAGGTTGCGGGCGGTGATCGCGGCGAGCAGCGCCGCCGCACCCGCCGCACTGTCGGCCTCTATCCCGACCGTCGCCGGCCAACGGTCGAGCTGCTCGGCGTCGATGTCGATGCGGATCAGGGTTTTGGGCGCGGCGAAACCGCCATCGCCATACATGTCGTAGTCGGTCGGCCCGAACTCGGTGCCGATCGCGATCACCACGTCGGCCGCGGCGATCATCGCGCGCACCGGATGCAGGCTGGCGCTGGCCGGCACGCCGAGCGGATGGCGGTGCAGCAGGCCGCGGGCATTGGTGGTCATCACCACGGGTGCATCGATGCGCTCGGCCAGCGCGCGCAGTTCGGCCTCCGCCCGCCTTGCGCCGCCGCCGGCCAGGATGACCGGGCGCGTCGAGCCCGCGACGAGACGCGCCGCCGCAACCACCGCGTCGCGGTCCGGCTCCATCGGCGCAGGCGCATCCTCGGTCGGGCGCAGGCGGGGTGCGGCTGCCACCATGACATCGGTCGGGATTTCAATGTGGACCGGGCCGGGACGGGCCGAGGAAAACAGCGCGAAGGCGCGCTCCAGCGCGTCCTGCAGCTCCGTGCCATCCTCGATGCGCGTGGAGAACAGCGCCACCTTTTCCATCATGCCGCGCTGGTCGGGCAACTCGTGGAGATGGCCAAGACCCTTGCCCAGCGTCTCCCTCGCATTGACGCCGGAGATGACCAGCATGGGAACGGAGTCGGCGCGCGCCTGCCCCATCGCCGTGATCGTGTTGGTGAGGCCCGGTCCGGTGATGACGAAGGCCACGCCCGGCTTTCCCGACACGCGCGCATAGCCGTCGGCCATGAAGCCCGCGCCCTGCTCGTGGCGTGGCGTGACATGGCGGATTTTCGACCGCGCCAGCCCGCGGTAGAGCTCGACCGTGTGGACGCCAGGAATGCCGAAGACGATGTCGACTCCGTGCCGCTCGAGAAGGGTGATGAGGCATTCGCCGACTGTGGTCATCAGAGTGGCCGTTTCGTGAAATCGGATCGGTTACGTCTTGTCGCGCCCCCCTCTGGCCTGCCGGCCATCTCCCCCACGAGGGGGGAGATCACGCGCGTCACGGTCCGCGATTGGCCAATCTCCCCACCCGTGGGGGAGATGGCCGGCAGGCCAGAGGGGGGCGCGAAGGAACTCAAGACGACAAGCATAGGCTAGTCCCTCAGCACCGGCCGCGTGAGACATGTCGGCCCGCCCTCGCAGGCGATGCACAGCGCATCGGCCTCGAAAGTGGCGACCGTGCAGCCGGCGGCTTCCATCGCGGCCTTGGTCTTCGGGAAACCGGCGACCGCGATGACCTCGCGCGGCGCGGTCGGCAGCACATTCAGGCTGAGACCGCTGGAGGCGTGGAATTCTTGCGGGTCGCCTTCGACGAGGCGGATGCCGCGCGCCTTCAGCATCTGGTAGAACGCAGCGGGCAGGAGCGGCGAGAAGACCAGGGCGAGATCGTCCGCCAGCGGGCTGATCACCGACATCAGATGCAGGCAGGCCTCCTCGCCATGCCACAGCGGCAGGTCGAAGCCGTGCACGGAAATGCCAAGCGGCGCGAGGATGGCGGAAAGCTGTTCGATGCCGGCCTGGTTGGTGCGCACGCCGCGCCCGATGGCGAGCGTCTTGGCGTCGACCCATACGCAGTCGCCGCCCTCGACGGTTCCCGGCAGCGCGACGCGGCCGAGGATCGGAATGCCAAGCCGCGCATAGGCAGCCTCGTGCAGTGCCGGCTCCGGCCGCCGCAGCGCCTTGCCCATCGACAGGATCAGCGCGCCATGGTCGGTCATCAGCGATGGATCGTGGGTGAACACCGAGTCCGCCAGCCCGTCGTCCGCGTCGGTCAGCCAGACGATCTCCGCACCGGTGGCCGCGATCTGGTCGGCGAAGGCCTTGTGCTGGAGCCCGGCTCGCGCCGGATCGAAGCCTGGGCCATAATGCCAGCGGGCGGCATCGGCGCCGCGCATCGCGCTCGCCGCCGAGCGCATCAGCACACGCCGCAGGCGGCCCGCCATGGATTGCGATCCGAACTGTCTGGTCGTCTGGACGGTCAAGGGCGTTCCCCCGCGTTGGCCGGCTGGTTCCGCCGTCAATAATCATTTGCCGGAGCGCCCCGCAAGTGCTGGCGGAATGCGGTTGACGCATGCGCGCTGCTCGGTCCATCTTGAAATCGGGCCGGTTGGTGAGGGTAATGGCGAGAGGTTTCAGGGAAGGGTTGTCCGGGCTGCGTGGCGAGGCGCGCTGCCGATGACTCCGACCGCCATGGCGACATCGGACGTGAAACTCCCGGTCGAGGTCGCAGCCGAAGCCATCCACGTCGAGAACCTTCACAAGAAATTCGGCGAGCTGCACGTTCTGAAGGGCGTCTCCGTGTCAGCCCGCGACGGCGACGTGGTTGCCATCATCGGCGGTTCGGGCTCCGGCAAGTCGACGCTGCTGCGCTGCATCAACTGCCTGGAAAACCCGACCAGCGGGATCATCCGTGTCAATGGCGAAGCGATCCGCCTGAAGAGCGACGGCCATGGCGGCTCGGTGCCGGCCGACCGGCGACAGATCGAGCGCATCCGCTCAAAACTCGGCATGGTGTTCCAGAGCTTCAACCTGTGGAGCCACATGACGCTGATCGAGAACCTCATCGAGGTGCCGGTGCATGTTCTGGGCGTCAGGAAGCCGGACGCCATCGCCACGGCCGAAGCGCTTCTGGCGCGCGTTGGCCTCGCCGAGAAGCGCGACGTCTATCCCGCCTTCCTCTCCGGCGGCCAGCAGCAACGCGGCGCCATCGCGCGCGCGCTCGCCATCCAGCCGCGCGTCATGCTGTTCGACGAGCCGACTTCGGCGCTCGATCCGGAACTCGTCGGCGAGGTGCTGCGCGTCATCGCCGACCTCGCGGCGGAAGGCCGCACCATGGTGCTCGTCACGCACGAGATGAAGTTCGCGCGCGAGGTCGCGACCCATGTCGTCTATCTTTACAATGGGCAGGTCGAGGAAGAGGGCCCACCGGAACAGATTTTCGGCGCACCGAAAACGGAGCGCCTCAAGCAGTTCATCCGCAACATCGGATGACGACGGTACGTAAGGGAACGATCCAATCAACAAGAAACGGGAGTACGAGACATGAAGAAACTACTTGCAGCGGCAGCGCTGGCGCTTGCCTTCGGCGCATCGGGCATGGCTGTCGCCAGCGCCGAGCCAGTCAAGGTCGGCTTCTCGCCTGAAGCCTATCCGCCCTTCTGGTCGCAGGACGCGTCGGGCACCTGGACCGGCTGGGAAGTCGAGTTCATCAACGCCATGTGTGCCGAGGCCAAGCTCGAATGCGAGCTGACGCCCATTCCGTGGGACGGCCTCATCCCGGCGCTGAAGACCAAGAAGATCGACGCCATCATGAACTCGATGTCGATCACGGCCGAGCGCGAGAAGGAGATCGCCTTCTCCGACCGCTACTACAACACACCCACCGCCGTGATCGGCGCCAAGGACCAGACCTTCGACGCGTCGCCTGAGGGCCTGAAGGGCAAGATCATCGGCGTGCAGGTTTCCACGGTTCACGCCGCCTACGCCAAGAAGCACTTCACCGACGCCGCCGAGATCAAGGAATACCAGACCCAGGACGAGGCAAACCAGGACCTGGCGGCCGGCCGCATCGACGCGACCCAGGCCGACTCCATCGCGCTCGACGCCTTCCTGAAGTCGGACACCGGGATGGCGTGCTGCGACCTCAAGGGCATGGTCGCCGCGGATCTCGAAGTGCTCGGACCGGGCGTCGGTGCCGGCGTGCGCAAGGAGGACACGGCCCTGAAGGACAAGATCAACGCAGCCATTGCGGCAATCCAGTCCAACGGAAAGTATGCCGAAGTCACCAAGAAATACTTCGACTTCGACATCTCCGGCGCCGCCGAACAGGCGAACTGACCGCAGAGCAGAGCCCGGCGGCCTGAGGCGCGGCCCTGACTCTCCCTCCCTCCCCTTGCGGGGAGGGATCGGGGGTCGAAGCGTCGGTCCGTCCGTTGCCGAGGGAAGTCGGAATGCCGAGTCGTCCGCCGGCCCCCACCCCTTACCCCTCCCCGCAAGGGGGAGGAGATCGCCAGCCCTCGTGCCGTGTTCCGTGAGGTCATTTCCATCGACATCCTGACCCAAATCCTCGGATCGAGTTCGCTGGAGCTCCTCGCGCTGGAGCCGCCGGGCTGGGGAGCGACGCTGTTGCGTGGCCTGGTCAGATCCCTGCAGATCGCCGGCGGCGCCTTCGGCATCGGCCTGCTGATCGGGGTTGGTGGCGCCTACGGCAAGCTTTACGGCGGTCCCGTGCTGCGCGACCTGCTCGAGGTCTACACGACGGTCGTGCGCGCCGTGCCCGAGCTGGTTCTGATCCTGATCCTCTATTTCGCAGGCACCGATCTGATCAACCGCGTCATGACCCTGATGGGCTACGCGCCGGTCGACATCAACGGGCTGGTCGCCGGCATTTTCGTCCTCGGCGTGGTCCAGGGCGCCTATTCGACGGAGGTGCTGCGCGGCGCGATCCTCGCCATCCCGCAGGGACAGATCGAGGCCGCGCGGGCATATGGAATGTCGCCGGGACTGCTCCTGCGGCGCATCACGCTGCCGGCCATGCTGCCCTTCGCCATTCCCGGCCTTGCCAATCTCTGGCTGATCGCCACCAAGGATACCGCATTGCTGGCGGTTGTCGGCTTCAGCGAACTGACGCAGGCGACGCGGCAGGCGGCGGGTGCCACGAAGGCCTATTTCACCTTCTTCATGGCCGCCGGGGCGCTCTATCTCACGGTAACCCTGCTCTCGGATGTCGTCATCAGGCGCGTCGAGCGCTGGTCGCGCCGCGGCATGCCGTCCGTCAGCGGGGGTAGCTGATGGAGGCCGCCGCGCGCACCGCGACGACGCGGCAGGGCGTCCTCGGCTGGCTGCAGCCGCACCGCGTGGTGCTCATCCTGATCGCCGCCACGCTGGTGGTCTGTGCCGCCGTCTTCATGCGCTGGGACTGGCTGCCGGACTATTTCGACCTCGCGCTCGCCGGCATCTGGCGCACGATATGGCTGCTGGTCGTGACCGTGATACTCGGCTTCGCCCTCGCCGTGCCGCTCGGCCTGGCGCAGGCGGCCGGTCCCGTCTGGCTGGCCCTGCCCGCCAAGGCCTTCTGCACCGTCATCCGGGGCACGCCGCTCCTGCTGCAGCTCTGGCTGCTCTACTACGGGCTCGGCTCGCTCTTCCCGCAGTTCCCGTGGATCCGCGAATCCTTCCTGTGGCCCTATCTGCGCCAGGCTTGGCCCTATGCTGTCCTGGCGCTGACCATCTCCTATGCGGGCTATGAGGGCGAGGTGATGCGCGGCGCCTTTGCCGGCGTCCCGCGCGGACAGCTCGAGGCGGCGCGCGCCTTCGGCATGAGCCGCTGGAAGATACTCAGGCGCATCTGGCTGCCGCAGGCCATCAACAGGGCGCTGCCGACCCTGCTTGGCGAGACGGTGCTGCAGCTCAAGGCGACCCCGCTGGTGGCGACCATCACCATGGTCGAAATCTATTCGGTTGCCTCGCGTGTCCGGCAGGAGACGTTCATCGTCTACGAGCCGCTGCTCCTGCTCGCGCTGGTCTATTTCACCATCACCGTCATCCTGACCTATCTGTTCAGGAAGGTGGAAGCGCGCATCCCGGCCCGGCTGGGATGACCGGCGCTTGAGCGGGACGATCACCCTGTCGATCGCGCAGGCGCAGGCTTTGTGCGAGGCCGCCGCGATCCGCCTCGGCGCGTCCGACAGGGTCGCGCGCTCGATCGCCGCCGCTGCCGTCAAGGCGCAGGCCGAGGGCCAGCCGGCCGTCGGCCTGGCGCATTATCTCGGCTATCTCTCGGCGCTGGAAACCGGCCGCATCGACGGGCAGGCGGTACCTGACATCACCAGGCCGGCGGGCGCCATCATCCTGTCCGATGCGAAGGGCGGGGCAGCGCATCCGGGCTTCGACATCGCCTTCGACGACCTCGTTGCGACGGCCAGGTCGTTTGGCCTCTGCATGTTCGTTCAGAACAACGCCTTCACCTGCGGCGCGCTCGGGCATTTTGCCGAAAGACTCGCGGCTGAACGGCTGGTGGCCATCGCGGCCACCAACGGTCCGGCTTTTCTGGCAGGCGCGGGAAGCACGAAGCCTGTCTACTGCACCAACCCGCTTGCCTTTGCGGCGCCCGTCGCCGGAGGCCCGCCGCTCGTCATCGACCAGTCGTCGAGCGCCACCGCCTATGTCAACATTGCGCGCGCCGCCGAGCGCGGCGAGCCGATCCCGGAGGGCTGGGCGCTGGATGCGGCGGGCAACCCGACCACCGATGCGAAGGAAGCCGTCTCCGGCGCGCTGCTTGCCTTCGGCGGCGCGCGTGGCGCCAACATAGCGCTGATGGTCGAGGTGCTGTCGGCAGGCCTCTCGGGCGCCAACTGGTCGCTCGACGCGCCGCCCTTCTCGAAAGGTTCGCAAAGCCCGGCGACAGGCCTCTTCGTGCTGGCCATCGACCCGACGCTGATCGATCAACACTTCGCAGAGCGCATGGTCACGCAGATCAACCGGCTGGCCGACGACTTTGCCGTCTACATCCCTGGCCGTGCGCGGGCTTTGGCGCGCGCGGCCTCCGAGCGCGACGGGATTGTCGTTTCGGCGGAACTCCATCGGCGCATTGCCGCCTATGGGCAGCCCGGCGGGGCTTGACGGTCCGACAGCGCCGCGCTTGCATCGCGGTCACCGAGAATGGGGAGAGTTCGGCCATGACATCTTCAGCGTTGCGGCGTGGTCTGGGCGCCGCTCTTGCCCTTGCCGCATCGACGCATGCGGCGCTGGCCGACCCGCTGGAAACGCTGCTCGCCAAGGGCAACGGCGCAGCCTGCTTCGAGCGCGTCTACGATCCGGCGCATCTGGCAAAGCACCCGAAGCAGGAGACGCGCGAGATGCTGCTGTCGCTGCGCATGGAAGGCGCGGACCCCTATGCAGCGACACTGCGCATCCGCATCAGGCAGAAGAGCGAGACGCTCTACATACTGGGAGAATGCGCTTTCGCCGAAAAGGCCAATCTCGATATCATGGGCGAGAAGCTGATCCAGGCCTTCAAGGGTCCGAGCGGCCTGGACTGCCATGCCTATGCCAGCAGGGACCTGGGCTCGGCGGAGGAGGGCGGCGATTTCCCGATCGACCTGCGCGACGGCGCTGCCGTCGTCGTCTATTTCCCCGATTCGCTGGCAGCCTGGTCGTCTCCGGACGGCCCGGTGGAGGCGGATTTCCCGGAGTTCGGCACTGAAGACCAGGTCTTCAGGCTCAACCGCACCACGACCGCGTCGTGCCGGGAACTGGTCAGGCAGTTGCCTTCGCCAATGTAGCTCCGCAGCGGAATCATCACCATTTGTTCAACGCCCGGCCACTTGACCCGGCACGATCCGGCACCGCTTTGTCGCACTGCACAAAACGGAGTTTGCCTGATGAACGAACGCACCACGCCGCAGCGCCTGATCATTCCCGCTCTCGGCGGCTTCTACGCCAGCCTGCATGATGGTGCCGAAACCCTGCTCAGGGTCGTCGCGGGTCTGGCGCTCGTGACACATGGAGTGGGCAAGATCGCCAACCCGTTCGGCGCCGTCGAGATGGTCGAGGGCCTCGGCTTCTATCCCGGCGTCTTCTGGTCGCCGCTGCTCGCCGCGACCGAGTTTTTTGGCGGCATACTGGTCGCGATCGGCCTGCTCACCCGCCCGGCGGCCCTGGCCGCGGCGATCGTGCTGCTCGTGACCGTCTGGTTCCACTGGATCACCATGGATCAGGGCTATTCCGGCTCGGAAAAATCGATCATCTGGACGGCGGTCTTCGTCTTCTTCGCCATCCGCGGCGGCAATCGCCATTCGGTCGACGCGAAGATCGGCCGCGCCTTCTGAACGGCGCGACGCGCATCCTGCCCTGGCTCGTGGGGAGGGGTGAAGCGCGGCCTTGCGCCGCTCTTTGCCTTCGCTCACAAACGGACTATGAGAGCGTGATCCCAAGCCGACGCGTCCGGAGCCAAAGATGACCGAAATCCTGCAGTCCCCGAAACTCGTCACCGTGTTTGGCGGCTCGGGCTTCGTGGGGCGTCATGTCGTGCGGGCGCTGGCCAAGCGCGGCTACAGCGTGCGCGTCGCCTGCCGCAATCCCGACCTCGCCGGCCATCTTCAGCCGCTGGGCAATGTCGGCCAGATTCAGGCCATCCAGGCCAATCTCAGGGTGCGCTGGTCGGTCGACCGTGCGGTCGAGGGGGCCGACCACGTGGTCAACCTCGTCGGCATCCTGTTCGAATCGGGCCGTCAGAAGTTCCATCCGGTGCAGGAGTTCGGGCCGCGCGCGGTGGCCGAGGCCGCGCGTGCGGTCGGCGCCGGCCTGACGCATGTCTCGGCCATTGGCGCGGACCCGCATTCGGGCTCTGTCTATGCCCGCAGCAAGGCGCGCGGCGAAGCGGGCGTCTTCGAGACGCTGCCCGACGCCGTGATCTATCGTCCGTCGATCGTGTTCGGGCCCGAGGACGGCTTCTTCAACCTGTTTGCCAATCTGGCGCGGTTCTCGCCCTTCCTGCCGCTGATCGGCGGCGGCCATACGAAGTTCCAGCCTGCCTATGTCGGCGATGTCGCGGAAGCGGTCGCGCGCTCGGTCGACGGCAAGGTCGCCGGCGGCAGGATCTATGAACTCGGCGGGCCGCAGGTGCTGACCTTCCGGGAGTGCCTGGAGATGATGCTCGAGGTCATCGACCGCAAGCGCGTGCTGATTCCCGTGCCCTTCGCGATCGCCTCGCTCCAGGGCTCGCTGCTCGGCCTGCTGCCCAACCCGCTGCTGACGTCCGACCAGGTCACCCTGCTGAGGACCGACAATGTCGTCTCGCCCGAGGCGCAGGCCGATGGCCGGACGTTTGCCGGTCTCGGCATCTCGCCGCAGGGCGCGGCGGCGATCCTGCCGTCCTATCTCTGGCGCTATCGTCCGGCGGGCCAGTTCACCCGCAAGACCGAAGCTTGATCTTTCAGCCGACCGTGTAGAGCCCGATCAGGCCGACCGTGCCGACGGCGAGCCGCCACCAGGCAAACAGCGCAAACCCCTTGCGCGAGACATAGTCCAACAGGAAGCGCACGACGATGAGCGCCATCACGAAGGCGGCGACGAAGCCGACCGTGATGATCGGCAGGTCGGCGCTGGTCAGCACGTTGCGGTTCTTGAAGAGATCATAGGCGAAGGCGCCGACCATGGTCGGCATGGCGAGGAAGAAGGAAAACTCCGCCGCGGCGCGCTTGTCGACGCCGAGCAGGAGCGCGCCGACGATGGTGGAGCCCGAACGCGACGTGCCGGGAATGAGCGACAGGCACTGGAACAGGCCGATCTGGAGATAGAGCCGCATCGGAAAGCGTTCGACGTCGCGGTAGACCGGCTTCAGCGCCATGCGGTCGACGGCGAGCAGAATGAAGCCGCCGATGATCAGCATGATGCAGATCAGCTTCGGCGATTCGAACAGCACCGTCTTGATGAAGCCGTGCGCCATCACGCCGATGATCGCCGCCGGGAGGAAGGCGACCAGGATGCCGAGCACGAAGTGGCGGGTCAGCCGGTCGTGCGGCAGGTCGCGCAGCATCTTCCACAGGCGACCGAAATAGACGCTGAGGATGGCAAGGATGGCGCCGAGCTGGATCAGGATCTCGAAGGCCTTGCCGGTCGACTCGAAGCCGAGAAAATGGCCGGCCAGCAGGATATGGCCGGTCGAGGAGACCGGAATGAATTCCGTCAGCCCTTCGAGCAGGCCGAGCAGGAGGGCTTCGACGATCGTCTGGTTTTCCATGGGTCTCTCGGGAGGATGGGCGGGCTGGCGGCGTTCGTGGCAAGTGCCGGCGCTTGCTTGTCATGGCGCGGGAACCCTCCTATAGGTCTTGCGCCCGGCGGCCCGTTCATTCGGGCTGTCCTGAATCCATTACCGGCGCGGCCCGGAATTGGCCAGCGTCCATTTCACCAGCGGGATCATGCTGACGCTTTTCCATCACCCCATGTTTCCGTCCTGCCGCTTTGTCCGTCTCGCTTTCGGTGAGTATGGCGAGGAACTCGCCCTCATCGAGGAGAAGCCCTGGACACGGCGCAAGGAGTTTCTTGCGCTGAATGCCGCCGGCACCTTGCCCGTGCTTCTGGCCGAGGGCGATGTGCCGATCGTCGGCGCCAATGTGATCGCAGAATATCTCGACGAGACCCGTGGCGTGCTGAAGCGCGAGCGGCGCCTGTTTGCCGAGGACCCCCTGGACCGCGCGGAGATACGCCGCCTCGTCGACTGGTACCTGGTCAAGACGGAGACCGAGGTGACGCGCCATCTCGTGCGCGAACGCGTGCTGAAGCCGCAGATGTCGGAAGCGCAGGGCGGCGGCTCGCCCGATTCGGCGGCCTTGCGTGCCGCGCGCGCCAATATCCGGCAGCACCTCAAATACACCAACTGGCTGGCAGGCACCCGCCACTGGCTCGCCGGCCCGCGCATCACCTATGCCGACCTGTCGGCGGCCGCGGCAATATCGGTGCTCGACTATCTCGGCGAGATCGACTGGACCGACTATGCCGCGGCGCGCGAATGGTACACGCGGGTGAAGTCCCGCCCCTCGTTCCGGCCGCTGCTGACCGACAGGGTGCGCGGCATCTCTCCGGTCTCGCATTATGCGGACCTCGACTTCTGAGGCCGACGGCCAGCGGTCGCGCCTGCGGCTTCTGGTCGAGCGGGAGGCCCGACTTGCCGGCTTCGACGCAGTCGCGGTCACGCGCCCCGATGCGACGCCGCTGGCGGGCGACCGCCTGGCGGACTTCGTCGCGAAGGGGTTTCACGGCTCGATGGACTGGCTTGCCGAGACGCTTGCACGACGCAGCGCGCCGGACGCCCTGTGGCCGGACGTGCGGTCGATCGTGGTGCTGGGAATGAACTATGGACCCGACCAGGACCCGCGCGCGATCCTCGCGCGGCGAGATCGCGGCGCCATCTCGGTCTATGCGCAGAACCGCGACTATCACGACGTCGTCAAGGGCAAGCTCAAGCTGGTCGCGGGCAAGCTGGCCGCGCAGGCCGGCTGCGACGTCAAGGTCTTCGTCGACACCGCTCCGGTGATGGAAAAGCCGCTGGCGCAAGCCGCCGGTCTCGGCTGGCAGGGCAAGCACACCAACCTGGTCAGCCGCAGCCATGGCTCCTGGCTGTTTCTCGGCACTATCTTCACCACGGCCGACCTCGCTCCGGACAATGCGGACATCGACCACTGCGGCTCGTGCCGTGCCTGTCTCGATGCCTGCCCGACCGACGCGTTTCCCGCCCCCTATCAGATCGACGCGCGGCGCTGCATCTCCTACCTCACCATCGAGAACAAGGGGCCGATCCCGCTCGCGTTTCGCGCCGCGATGGGCAACCGCATCTATGGCTGCGACGACTGCCTTGCCGCCTGCCCGTGGAACAAGTTCGCGCAGGCTGCTTCCGAGGCGAAACTCGCCGCGCGCGACGATTTGCGCGCGCCGAAGCTCGCCGACCTGCTGGTGCTCGACGATGCAGGTTTTCGTGCGTTGTTTTCCGGATCGCCGGTCAAGCGGATCGGCCGCGACCGCTTTTTGCGCAACGTGCTGATCGCCGTCGGAAATTCCGGAGACACGGCACTGGTGACGAAGTGCGTTGCGCTTGCAGACGACGCCTCGCCGCTCGTGCGCGGCGCCGCGGCATGGGCGCTGTCACAGCTGATGCCCGTCGCGGAGTTTTCCGCATTGGCAGCACTTCGACGCGGCACGGAAGCGGACGGCGACGTCCGTGCTGAATGGACCTTTACCAGTCCTCATATGAACATGCGGGAGACGGCTTTGTGCTGACGGGCGGGATCTTCATTTTCGGCGCGGGCTATTCGGGCAGGGCCTTTGCGGCGGAGCGACCAGACGCGTCGCTCGGGATCGACGGGACGACGCGCTCGGCACGCAATTTCGAGGCACTGCGTGCCGTCGGCATACGTCCCCATCAATACGACGGCGGCGCCCTGTCCGCCGACATCGCCGAGCGGCTCGCCGATGCGGATACGTTGGTCGTCTCGATCGCGCCCGACGAGAGCGGCGATCCGGTGCTCAATGCTGCCCGGGAGACGATTGTCGGCGCCATGCCGAAACTGCGCTGGATCGGCTATCTCTCCACAGTCGGCGTCTATGGCGACCGCGGCGGCGCCTGGACCGACGAGACGGCACCCACCATGCCGGGATCCGCGCGATCGCGCATGCGGGTCGCCGCCGAGGACGCCTGGCTGGCGCTCGGACGCGAGACGGGCATCCCGGTTGCCATATTGCGGCTGTCCGGCATCTACGGGCCAGGCCGCAACGCCTTCGTCAATCTCGCCGAGGGCACCGCCCGGCGTCTTGTCAAGAAGGACCAGGTGTTCAACCGCATCCATGTCGCCGACATCGCCGGCGCCCTCTGGCATCTGGCCGGCGCGGGAACGGGCGGGATCTTCAACGTCACCGATGATCTGCCCGCTCCGCCGCAGGACGTCGTCGCCTATGCCGCAGAGCGCATGGGCGTGGCGCCGCCGCCGGAAATGCCCTTCGAGACGGCCGAGCTTTCGCCGATGGCGCGATCCTTCTACGGCGAGAACAAGCGGGTCTCCAACGCCGCCATCAAGCAGGCCGGTTATGTCTTCCGCTACCCCGACTACAAGGCCGCCCTCGACGCCTTATGGGCGGATGACAGCTGGCGCGGCGCGGGCAGGGGCGACCTCCGCAGCCCGATAAGGGCTTCGTGATCGAACTGGCGTCAGCGTCGTGCTATGGTTGGCTGGACAGTGATTCACCCTCGGCCCGCTGCACCGCGCCAATTCCGCCGGATTTCAGGGCCATGGAGCCGTGCATGAAGACAAGATTCGTATCCTTGGCGCGCGTCGTGGGTTTGGCCCTGGCCATCCTGGCGCTTGCCCTGCCGGTCCCGCACGGCATGGCCGCCGAGCCGCTTGCAAAGGACCTGTTCGGGGCGGAGAAACTGCCGGCCGTGGCCAAGCCGCGCTCCTACGGCTTCTATTCGAAGGGCTGTTTCTCGGGCGGTGTCGCCATCGCCACGGACGGCCCGACCTGGCAGGCGATGCGCCTCTCGCGCAACCGGCGCTGGGGCCACCCGACGATGGTGAGGCTCGTCGAAAAGCTGTCGCGCGACGCGGTCAAGGGGGGTTGGCCGGGCCTGCTGCTGGGTGACATTTCCCAGCCGAGGGGCGGGCCGATGCTGACCGGCCATGCCTCGCACCAGATCGGCCTCGACGCCGACATCTGGTTCACGCCCATGCCCGACCGCAGGCTGACACCGCAGGAGCGCGAGACCATGGCCGCGACCTCCATGATCAGGAAGGGCGGCCTCTATGTCGACGACCGGCTGTGGACGCCTGCGCATGAAAAGCTCCTGAAGCGCGCGGCGAGCTATGGCGAGGTCGAGCGCATCCTGGTCAATGCCGGCATCAAGAAGAAGCTCTGCGAGACGGTGAAGGGCGACCGCAGCTGGCTGCAGAAGGTGCGACCGTTCTGGGGCCACGACTATCATTTCCACGTCCGCATCGGCTGTCAGCCGGGGTCCAGCGGCTGCAAGGCGCAGGCCGAGACGGCACCGGGCGATGGCTGCGACTCCTCGCTCGACTGGTGGTTCACCAAGGCGGCCAAGCTGCCCGACAACAATGCCGACACGCCGAAGGCACGCGACAAGATGACCATGAGGGCGCTGCCGAAGGAGTGCATGGCCGTCCTTAATGCGCCGGCACCGGAATCCGAGGCTCTGGTGACCATTGGTCCGGGTGGCGAGCTGGGGTCGTGGGCCGAAGTGTCGGTCGCCGCGGCGCCACCGCCGGCCGCAGCCGAATCAAGTGAACCGTCCGATACGCTGCCGATCAGCGCGTTTGCCCCGACGCCGAAGAGCGGCATCCCGCTGCCGCGTCCGCGTCCCGAACAGTAGGTTCTTGACGAACCGCCGGAAGGCCGAGAGCGAATCGAAGTCGCTGCCGCGCGGCTCTGCCTGTTACGGCGCAGACATTTCTTCGTTGATCCGCCGCCACCGATGCCGCATGACAAGGATGCTAACGACGCTTACAGGGGACGGACATGGCTGACGGCGGGAATGAAGAAGCCCTGCGGTTTCCGATCCTGATCGGCGATGTCGGCGGCACCAATGCGCGCTTTGCGATCGTCGACAGCGCGACGTCGGACGCAGGCGAGCCGAGGATCGTTCAGACCGCATCCTATGCCACGATCGACGAGGCCATCCGCTCATCTGTCCTCGATGGCGCGAAGAGCCGGCCCCGTTCCGCCGTGATCGCGGTTGCCGGACCCGTGGATGGCGACGAGATCCCGCTGACCAACTGCCCCTGGGTGGTTCGGCCGAAGGTCATGTTCGACAGTCTCGGCCTCGGCGACATCGTGGTGCTCAACGATTTCGAGGCGCAGGCGCTTGCCGTCGTCGCGCTTGGACCCGAGCACATGGAGCAGATCGGCGGTGGCACGGCGGAGGCCGGAGCCGGGCGCGTGGTTCTCGGACCCGGTACGGGCCTGGGCGTTGCCGGGCTCATCCACGCGAACGGTCGCTGGATTCCGGTTCCGGGCGAAGGCGGCCACATGGATATCGGGCCGCGGTCCGAACGTGAGGCGCGGATATTCGCGCATATCGAGCCGCTCGAGGGCCGCATCTCCGGCGAGCAGATCCTGTCCGGGCGGGGGCTGCTCAGCACCTATCGCGCCGTGGCGCTGGCCGACGGCCGCACCCCGACACTGAACACGCCCGCCGAGGTGACGGCGGCGGCGCTGAATGCCACCGACCCCACGGCAAGCGAAGCGCTGGCGCTGTTCGCGACCTGCCTCGGGCGCACGGCAGGCGACCTTGCGCTGGTGTTCAAGGCACAGGGCGGCGTGTTCCTCACCGGCGGCATCGCCCAGAAGATCGTGCCGGCGCTGAAGGCGCCAAACTTCCGGGCGGCATTCGAGGACAAGGCGCCGCATACGCACATGATGCGGGCGATTCCCATCTTCGTCATCACCCACCCGCTGGCCGCTCTCCTCGGCCTCGCCGCCTATGCGCGCACCCCCGATCGCTTCGGCGTCGAGACGCGCGGCCGCCGCTGGCGCAGGACGGGCGCGGCTTAGTGCGCCCGCGTGGCGCGCAGGCCATAGGCAAGACGCGGCGATGGCGCTATGAGGGACCCGCCTCCGAGACGGAGCGGATTCCACGCAACGGGCAGACCGGCACTTGACCGAAACGACACAACGCAAGCCCCGGGCGGACCCGGGCGAGATCGTCGCCGTCGTGCGGCGCGTCATCGCCGAGAACGGCAGCGAATACATCTGGTATTACGCCGCCGCCGCCGCCTGCCTCGTGGCGGTCGCCGCAACGACGGCGTTTTCCGCCTGGATCATGCGCGACGTCGTCGACCAGATCTTCTACAGCCGCCGCGCCGATCTCATCGTGCTCATCTGCGCGCTGGTCTTCGGCGCCTTCGCGGTGCGCGGCATCGCGACCTACGGGCAGGCGGTCATCCTCGCCAAGGTCGGCAACAACCTCGTCGCCCGCTACCAGCAGCGGCTGTTCGACCATCTGATGAGACTGGACATCGGTTTCTTCAACGAGAACCGCTCGGGCTATCTCGCCGCGCAGATCAACCAGAACGTCGCGGGCATCCGCGATCTGATGGGCATCACGCTGACGACGGTGGCGCGCGATATCGTGTCGCTGATCGGCCTGGCCATCGTCATGGTCGTGCAGGACCCGGTTCTGTCGATCATCGCCTTCCTCATCGGTCCGCCGCTCGTCTTTGCGGTCGACAGGCTGATGCGCCGCCTGCGCCGCATCACGCGCGAGTCGGTGGAGATCAATTCGCGGCTCATCGGCGCCATGCAGGAGGCGACGCAGGGCATCATGGTGGTGAAGGCCTTCACCATGGAGAGCCAGCTGTCGCGCAAGATGGCGGAGCTGATCGCCAACGCCGAGGCGCGCTCCAACAAGATTGCCCGGGTTTCGGAGCGGCTGACGCCGATCGCCGAGGTGCTGGCAGGCCTGGCGGTGGCCGGCGTCATCGCCTATGCCGGCTACCGTTCCGCCTATGGCGACCAGATGCCCGGCGCGGTCCTGTCCTTCATCACCGCGCTGCTGCTGGCCTATGACCCCGCGCGCAGGCTTGCCAAGGCCCAGGTCAGCCTGGAGCGTGCGCTGGTCAATGCGCGCATGATCTACGAGATTCTTGACCTCGAGCCGCGCCAGCGGGACGCGCCGGACGCGACCCGACTCGTCGTCACGAAGGGCGAGGTGCGCTTTTCCAATGTCAGTTTCGGCTATTCCGACATCATGCCGGTGCTGCACGATATAAGTTTCGTGGCCGGGGCCGGCAGGACGACGGCCATCGTGGGTGCCTCGGGCGCCGGCAAGTCGACGCTGACGGCGCTTCTCGAGCGCTTCCACGATCTGGGCGGCGGGTCAATCTCGATCGACGGCCAGGACATTTCCCGCGTCACCAAGACGTCGCTGCGCGGTGCGATCGCCTATGTCTCGCAGCAACCCTATCTCTTCGAGGGATCGATCCGCGACAATATCCGTTACGGACGCGAAACGGCGAGCGATGCCGAGGTCGAGGAAGCAGCCCGCCTCGCGGCCGCCGACGAGTTCATCCGCCAGCAGGCCGAGGGCTACGACACGCTGGTGGGCGAGAACGGCGTGACCCTGTCCGGCGGCCAGCGCCAGCGCATCTCGATCGCGCGCGCCATCGTGCGCCAGGCGCCGATCCTGCTGCTCGACGAGGCGACGTCGGCGCTCGACACGGAGTCCGAGGCGCGCGTGCAGGAGGCGCTCGGCACGATCATGCAGGGCCGCACCGTCATCGTGATCGCCCACCGACTGTCGACCGTGGTCGGCGCCGACAGTATCGTCGTGCTGGAACAGGGACGCGTGGTCGAGGAAGGTACGCATCAGGCGCTGCTCGCCGACCCGCATGGCGTCTATGCGCGCTTCACCCGGGTCCAGAACGTCAAGGGCCTCGGACTGGTGGACGACATCAAGCAGGGCGCAGGACCGCGCAAGCCGGTCAAGCGCGTCACGGCCGGCCGGGGAGATGCCGCATGAGCACGATGGGTCTCGTTGTCGTGGGTGCCGCCGGCCGCATGGGCCAGACGCTGATCCGCGCCATCGCCGCCAGCCCGGGCGCACGTCTGGCCGGCGCGATCGAGCGGCCCGGTTCCGCCCTGCTCGGCAAGGACGCCGGCGATGCGGCAGGCGTCGGTACGCTCGGGGTGACGATCACAGACGACCCGCTGCCGGTCTTCGCCAAGGCCGACGGCGTACTCGACTTCAGCACGCCGGCGGCGACCGTCGAGTTCGCCGGTTATGCCGCGCAGGCGCATATCGTCCATGTCATCGGCACGACGGGCTGCTCGTCGGACGACGACGCCCGGATCGTGGCCGCGGCGCGCCACGCCACCATCGTCAAGAGCGGCAATATGAGCCTCGGCGTCAACCTCTTGGCCGTGCTGGTCGAGCAGGCGGCCCGCGCGCTGCCGCCGGACGATTTCGACATCGAGATCTTGGAGATGCACCACCGCCACAAGGTCGACGCGCCCTCCGGCACGGCATTGCTGCTTGGCCAGGCCGCCGCCGCCGGCCGCGACATCGGGCTCGCCAATTCCAGCGTGCGGTCGCGCGACGGCCACACCGGGGCGCGGCCGGAAGGCACGATCGGCTTTGCCACGCTGCGCGGCGGTTCGGTGGTCGGCGACCATTCCGTGATCCTCGCCGGCAGCGGCGAGCGCATCACGCTCTCGCACCACGCCGAGGACCGCTCCATCTTTGCCCGCGGCGCTTTGCGGGCGGCACTCTGGGCACGCGGCCGCAAGCCCGGCCTCTACACCATGCGCGACGTGCTCGGGCTGTCGTGATCGCCCACCACTGAAACTATCGCGGAAAGGAAAACGACATGTCCGGAACTCTGGTGCTCGTCCGCCACGGTCAGAGCGAGTGGAACCTCAAGAACCTGTTCACAGGCTGGCGCGACGTCGACCTGACGGAGCAGGGCCATGCCGAGGCGAAGGCCGCCGGCGCAAAGCTCAAGGCGCGCGGCCTCGTCTTCGACATCGCGTTCACCTCGGTGCTGATGCGCGCGCAGAAGACCTGCAAGCACATTCTCGACGCAGTCGGACAGAGCGGGCTCGAGACGATCCGCGACCAGGCGCTGAACGAACGCGACTATGGCGATCTGACCGGTCTGAACAAGGACGATGCGCGCGCCAAATGGGGCGAGGACCAGGTCCATGTCTGGCGCCGCTCCTACGACGTGCCGCCGCCGGGCGGCGAGAGCCTGAAGGACACGGGCGCACGGGTCTGGCCCTACTATCTCCACGACATGCAGAAGCATGTGCTGCGCGGCGGCACTGTGCTGGTCGCCGCACACGGCAATTCGCTGCGCGCGCTGATCATGGCGCTGGACGGCCTGTCTGGCGAGGAGGTCGTCGGCCAGGAACTGGGCACCGGCGTGCCGATCGTTTACCGGCTGAACGCCGATTCCACCGTGGCGACGAAGGACGTGCTGGCCTGACGCTGCGCGATGCATGTGTTTGACCCGCCACCGAAATGCGGCGTTGACACAGGGGCATGGCCCGCTTAGATCAGCGGCGCACCTGCCCAGGTGGCGGAATTGGTAGACGCGCACGGTTCAGGTCCGTGTGCCGCAAGGCGTGGAGGTTCGAGTCCTCTCCTGGGCACCATTCGCTCTCAAGCGACTGGTTGTTGAGCGCTCTGATCTCAAGCGATTTTCTGTTGTGTGCGGCCTCGTCTACCAAGATGGCATGCAGGCCCTGGGGGTGGCGGTCGGCCAGCTTCCCGTCGTCACCGACGACCTCCTGGCCGGGTCGGCTGGTGGCCCCGTTCCGCCTGTCGAACGTGCAGGAGACAGGCTGCCACCGGGTGTTTCCGCAAGGACCGGCTCGGGAAGCCCTATGTGAGCGAGTTCCGCGACTGGATCCTTGAGGAGGCGGAGAAGAGCAAGGCGCTGGCACGCGGCAGGTTCGACGGGATCGAGTGCTGAGGGTGCCGGGTGGCTGGCACGCCCGAATGCAATCAACCCGATGGCGGCAAATAGAGGGTCGCGTACAGGTCGCGCAGGACGTTCTTCTGCACCTTGCCCATCGTGTTGCGCGGCAGTTCGTCGAGGAAGATCACCTGCCGCGGATGCTTGAACCGCGCCAGTTGCGTGGAGAGCAGCGCAAGGATGTCGTCGGCCTCGACGTTCGCGCCGGGCCTGCGCACGACGACGGCGGTGATGCCCTCGCCGAGGTCCGGATGCGGCAGGCCGATGACGGCGCTCTCCTCCACCCCCTCGACGGCATCGATCAACAGCTCCACTTCCTTGGGATAGATGTTGTAGCCGCCCGCGATGATGAGGTCCTTGCCCCGGCCGACGATGTGGACATAGCCGTCCTGGTCGACCATTCCGAGGTCGCCGGTGATGAAGAACCCGTCTTCGCGAAACTCGGCCTTCGTCTTCTCGGGCATGCGCCAGTAGCCGGAAAAGACATTCGGGCCTTTCACCTCGATCATGCCGACCTCGCCCCCGGGCAGCGGCAGCCCCGTGTCGGGATCGGCAATCCGCAGCGACGTGCCGGGAAGCGCA
>LNFM01004864.1_pt1 | contig 45543 bp, 35 predicted proteins | sample 596031 | NCBI WGS metagenome assembly LNFM01 (sample SAMN04254537, study PRJNA301005) | activated carbon metagenome | isolation source: dual media filters at the Ann Arbor, Michigan drinking water treatment plant | place: USA: Ann Arbor
ACGCAGACAGCGGGGTCGCCCTTTCTTTGGTGACTTTCTTTCGGCGACGCGAAAGAAAGTTACTCGCCTGCCGGGCGACTCCCGGCCTCCGCCCGCAGCACAGGCATGTGGTGCTCACCGCCAAACCAGGCTGCGGCAGGCGCATCCGGAAGGAACCAGTGAGCCAAAGGCTAGTCAAGAACTACCAAAAACATAGCAGCCAAGGCAATAAACACCTGCACTATGGGCGAAAAAGGCCCAAAAATCGCCCAGAGACGGCCGTCACCCCGCCAACAGATCACTCAAAGCCCGCGCCACCACCTTGGTCGCCCGGCGCAAATCTTCCAGATCCAGCCGCTCATCCGCCCGCTTGGCATGCGACTCCAGCACGGTGCGCGGCCCGGCGCCGTAGATCACGCCGGGGATACCGCGCTCCACGTACAGCCGCACATCGGTGTACAGCGGCGTACCCACGGCCGGCACCGGCTCGCCGATCACTGTGGCTGCGTGTTTTTGCAGCGCTTCCACCAGGGGGGCATTTCCTGCCAGCGGTGTCATGGCATTGGCCAGCAACAGCCGCCGGATCTCCACGCTGATCCCGGCGCGCTCGCTGGCGGCCTGCTCGATCACGCGGCGGATGGTGGCTTCCACCTCCACCGGGTTCTCCTCGGGGATCATGCGGCGGTCGAGCTTGAACGTGACCTTGCCGGGCACCACGTTGGTGTTGGTGCCGCCTTCGATGCGGCCCACGTTCAGGTACGGGTGCTTGATGCCGGCAACCTGGGAGGTCACCTTTTTGTATTCATCGTTCTGCGCGTACAGGGCGTTGAGGATATGCACCGCGCCTTGCAACGCGTCCACGCCGGTGTGGGGCACGGCGGCATGGGCCATCTTGCCGTGTACCGTCACTTCCATCTGCAGGCAGCCGTTGTGCGCGGTCACCACTTCGTAGCTGAAGCCTGCGGCAATCAGCAGGTCGGGCTTGGTGAGGCCTTTTTCCAGCAACCAGCCGGGGCCGAGTTCGCCACCAAATTCCTCGTCGTACGTGAAGTGCAGCTCAACCGCTCCGTGGGCAGGGCGCGCCACGGCTTCCAGCGCGCGCACCGCAAACGTGAAGCTGGCGAAGTCGCTCTTGCTCACCGCGGTGGCGCGGCCATATATCTTGCCGTCCACGATCTCGGCACCGTAGGGATCGCGCGTCCAGCCTTCGCCGGGCGGCACCACGTCGCCGTGGGCGTTCAGTGCAATCGTCCGGCCACCGCTTCCGTAGGGCCGGCGCACGATCAGGTTGGTGATGGATTCCATGCCGTAGGCGTGCACCTCGGCGGCGGGCACGGCGTGTTTTTCGGCTTCGTAGCCAAATTCCCGGAGCAGTTCGGCGGTGCGTTCGGCGTGGGGCGCGTTGTTGCCGGGTGGGGTGTCGGTGGGCACGCGCACCAGGGCCTGCAAAAAGCGCACTTCCTCGTCAAAGTGCTGGTCGATCCAGGCATCGAGGGCGGAGTAATCGGTCATGGGGTTTCCTAGGCAAGCTGGCGCAGCACGTGGCTGAACGCGTCGACAGCCAGCTGGATGTCGTTGTTGGTGGTGGATTCGAGGGGGTTGTGGCTGATGCCTGCGTTCTCGCCGCGCACAAAAAGCATGGCCTGGGGCATGATTTCGTGCAGCTTCATGGCGTCGTGTCCCGCCCCGCTGGGCATGCGGTGCAGCGGCAGGCCCAGGGCATTCACGGCGCGCTCCCAGCGGTGCTGCCAGTCTGGCGCGCTGGGCGCTGCTGCGGCACGCATGGATTCCTCCACCGTGCAGCGCAGGCCGCGGCGTTCAGCAATGCGTTGCAGGCTGGCCAGGACATCGGTGGCCAGCGCATCACGCTGGGCATTGTTGGGCGCGCGCAGGTCCAGGCTGAACTGGCAGCGGCCCGGCACCACGTTGATGGAGCCGCCGGGCACGTTCAGCATGCCCACGGTGCCGACCGAGTCGCCGTCGATCCGGGCGCGCTCTTCCAGGTACAGCACCAGTTCGGCCACACCCCCAGCCGCATCACGGCGGCGGTCCATGGGTGTGGTGCCGGCGTGGCTGGCCATGCCGGTCATCTCGCACAGGTAGCGCACGCTGCCATTGATGGAGGTGACCACGCCCAGGGGCAGGTCGAGCTCGTTCAGCACCGGGCCCTGTTCGATGTGGACCTCGACAAAGCCCAGGTACTGGGACGGGTCGCGCTTGAGGCGGGGGATGTCCTCGATCTTCAGGCCCGCGTGGGACATGGCGGCGCGCATGGCGATACCGTTGGCGTCCTTCTGGTCCAGCCACTGGAAATCAAAGTGGCCGGTGAGCGCGCTGGAGCCCAGGAACGTGGCCTTGTAGCGCTGGCCTTCTTCTTCGGCAAAGGCCACCACTTCAATGCCGAACGAGAGCCGCTTGCCGCTGCGATGCAGTTCGCGCACGCAGGCCATGGGCACAAAAATGCCCAGGCGGCCGTCGTACTTGCCGCCATTGCGCACCGTGTCGTAGTGCGACCCGGTGAGCAGGCTGCGCAGGCCGGGGGCCGATGCGTGGTAGCGGCCCACCACGTTGCCCACGGCGTCGATGCCAACTTCGTCAAACCCGCACTCGAGCATGCGCTGGCGAATGTTCTCGGCGCAGGCCCGGTGGGCATCGGTAAGGTAGGTGACGGTGAGCTGGCCCTGCTCGGCGTAGCCAGGGTCGCTGTGCTGGGCCAGCGACTCGTGCCAGTCCCACACGTCATTGCCCAGCGTGGGCTCGGCGCCGAACTTGTCGTTCAGGCGCAGCTCAGCAATCCGGTGGATGTTGCGCAGGGCTTCGGCACGTTCGTAGTCGGGGTGGTTGGTCAGCCGCCGCGCAAAGGTGTCGATGATCTGCTGCTTGCTCAGCCCGGTGCCGCGCGGGCCCCGTACGGCCAGGATGAAGGGGAAACCAAAACGTGCGTTGTAGTCGGCGTTGAGCTTCTGGATGCGTTCGAATTCATCGGGTGTGCAGTGGGTCAGGCCCGCCTTGCTCTGCTCGTTGGTGGACTCTGCGGTCAGCGTGTTGCTGACCATGGCCTTGCCCGCCAGCTCCGGGTGGGCGCGTATCAGCTTGAGCTGTGCGTCGCTGCCGGCCGTGCGAACGCACTCCGACATCGCATGTTTGAGGTGCGTGAGCGAGCGCAGCGGGCGCTGTGCCAGGGCCTGCTGGGCAATCCAGGGGGAGTGTTCGTACACCCCGTCGAGCGCGCGCATGGCGTCGGCCAGGCTGGCGTTGTTGAGTTGGTCAATGGTGATTGCCATGGGGGTGCCTCGGTTGTGCCTTGTTGGTGCCGTGGTGGTTGTCCGGGTTCATGCCGGGCTGCCGGGGTAGGGGTGTACCTGCTGCCAGTGCCGCGCAATGTCGATGCGCCGGGCAACCCATACGCCGGCGTGCTGCTGGATGTGGTCCAGAAAGCGCTGCAGTGCCGTGATGCGCCCGGGGCGGCCCAGCAGCCGGCAATGCATGCCGATGCTCATCATCTTCGGCGCGTTGTCGCCCGCAGGGTCGCCCTCGGCGTAAAGGGCGTCAAAGCTGTCCTTCAGATACTGGAAGAACGGGTCGGCATGCGAATAGCCCTGGGGCAGCGCAAAGCGCATGTCGTTGCAGTCCAGCGTGTAGGGCACGATCAGCTGGGGCACCACGGTGCCATCGCTGCGCCGCACTTTCATCCAGAAGGGCAGGTCGTCTCCGTAGTAGTCGCTGTCGTATTCAAAGCCGCCGAAGTCGGCCACCAGACGGCGGGTGTTGGGGCTGTCGCGGCCGGTGTACCAGCCCACCGCCCGTTCGCCGGTCATCCGTTCGATGATGGCCATGGCTTCGGCCATGTGGGCGCGCTCGACGTCTTCAGGGATGTGCTGGTAGTGGATCCACTTGAGGCCGTGGCAAGCGATCTCGTGGCCCATCTCCACAAAGGCCGCCGTCAGCTCTGGGTGGCGCTGCAGCGCGGTAGACACGCCAAACACCGTCAGCGGCAGCTGGCGTTTTTCAAACTCGCGCAGGATGCGCCATACGCCGGCGCGTGAGCCGTATTCGTAGATGCCTTCCATGCTCATGTGCCGCTCTGGGTAGCTGGCGGGGTTGAACATTTCCGACAGAAACTGCTCGCTGCCCGCGTCGCCATGCAGCACGGCGTTTTCGCCACCTTCTTCGTAGTTCAGCACGAACTGCACCGCAATGTGGGCGCCACCGGGCCATTGGGCGTGGGGTGGGTTGCGGCCGTAGCCGATGAGGTCGCGGGGGTACGGGGCGGTGGCGTCGTAGATCATGGGGGCGTGTGGTTCGGTCAGGTGGCCAGGGCAGCGGCAAGGTCGCTGACAGGGCGCTTGCGGTCAAAGGTGAGGCTGGCTTCCACGTGTTCGAGGTGCGCCTGCATGAGCGATACGGCGCGGTCTTCATCGCGGGCGGCCAGGGCCGCCACGATGTCGGCATGCTCCTCGTGCGAATGCTCGGCCGCGCTGGCCGACTGGTACATCAGCGTGATGAGTGCGCAGCGCGAGATGAGGTCGCCCAGCATCTGGGCCAGCACCTCGTTGCCCATCAGCTCTGCCATGCGCACGTGGAAGTCGCCCAGCAGCTCGGTGCGGCTGCTGGCATCGTCCGTGCCCATGGCGGCTTTCTCGGCCGCAACGTGGGCGCGCAGCGCCTTGATCTTGGCGGGGGTGCTGCTGCGCACGAAAGCGCGGGTCATCTCGTTCTCGAGCATGCGGCGCACGGCGAACACCTGGCGGGCTTCCTCGACGGAAGGGGTGGACACGAAGGCGCCGCGCGCGGGCTCCAGCGTGACCAGCCGGTTTTGTGCCAGCTGGAACAGCGCCTGGCGCACCAGCGTGCGCGACACGCCAAAATGGTCGGCCAGCTTCTGTTCGGCCAGCTTGGTGCCAGGCTGCAGCCGGTGCTCCACGATGGCGCGGGTAAGGGCTTCGACAATGGCGCTGGTAGACGAGGATTCCATGGTGGCATGATACGGTGCAACACCAAAAAGTGTATACACTTTTGGTCTACACCTAGCGTTTCTACGGAGAAACGTGCCGGTATTGTCTTGGCTTGCAACCTCAGGAGATTTCCATGGGCCTCAGCACCCACGTTCTGGACACCATGCACGGCTGCCCCGCCGCAGGCATGCAGGTGACCCTGTACTCGATCGAGGGCGATCAGGCCACCGTCATCAAGCGCCTGGTGCTCAACCACGACGGCCGCACCGATGCCCCGCTGTTTGACAACGCCAGCCTGCGCTCCGGCACCTATCGCCTGGAGTTTGACGTGGCCGCCTATTTCAAGGGCCGTGGTGTGGCCTTGCCCGAGCCCAACTTCCTTAACCGCGTGAACCTGGACTTCGGCATTGCCCATGCCGACCAGCACTACCACGTGCCGCTGCTGGTCAGCCCCTGGAGCTATTCCACTTACCGTGGGTCGTAGCAGACGCTTTCAGCGGACAGTATGGGGCGCAGCCTGAAAATCGACGTGGCCTGTGACAGGGATGCCAAGCAAGGGCCGCCCCGCAGCGAGGGCATCGTCCCCCTTCCCGAAGTCGCGCAGCGATTTCGAGAGAAGGGGGAAGGCGCGCAGCGCCTCAGGGGGATGGACTTAAAGCTGCCCCTCGGTCAGCGTATCCAGCTGGAAACGCCCGCTCTTGTCCCACAGCCAGGTGTCGGTGTAGGTGACCTTGCCCATGCGCGACGGAGCCGGGAACGGTGCCGCAGCGCGTACCGTGCGCTCGATCTCGGCGATCACCTCGGGCGCATGGCGCGGTGCACGCAACCAGTGCAGGCGGGTGACGCGGCCGGTGCGGTCCACTTCCACTTCCAGCACGCCGATGGCGTAGAGCATGGGCGGCAGCTTGCCCTTGAACACGCGCTCAGCATTCAGTCCATACAGATGGGTGGCCGCATCCTGCCGGTACGCGCGGGGCGTGCTTGCCGCCGATGCACGGGCAGATCCGGCCGCGGCCGGCACTGGGCCCTTCACGGCGGGCGGGGCGTCGCCACCGGGCATGCGGCTGTCCTGCGGTGGCTGGGGCGGGGTTTCTGGAGCCGACTTGCAGGCAGCCACCAGGGCGGCCACTGCGGCCATGATGCCCGCGGTCAGCCAGTGGCTGCGGGGGCCGGAAGTGCTTTTGGGGGCGTCTTGGGACATGTGGGCGGACCAATGGCGATCGGTGGGCGTGCTATCCCGCATTGTATGAAGGAACCAACCACGTGACTGATCTGGATGCCCTGGTGGCAGGCGTGGTCCGTGCGCCCGCATGCCTGGTGCGCGTGGATGCCACGCAAGGGTCGGTGCCGCGCGAAGCCGGAGCCTGGATGGCCGTGTTCGCCGAGCACATTGTCGGCACCATCGGCGGCGGGCACCTGGAGCACCAGGCCATTGCCGAGGCCCGGCGGCGCCTGGCAGGCCAGCCCGGTGAGCCCCGCCTGCGTTACCCCCTGGGGCCGGCGCTGGGCCAGTGCTGCGGCGGCGTGGTGCACCTTGCCTACGAACGGCTGGGTGTGGCTGACGCCGCCGCGGCCGGAGTGCTGCGTGCCCGGCTGGCCCCGCCGCTGCACCCGGTGGCGCTGTTCGGGGGCGGTCACGTAGGCCATGCGCTGGCGCAGGCGCTGGCCCCGCTGCCCTTTGCGCTCACCTGGATCGACAGCCGCGATGGCATTTTTCCGGCCGCGCCGCCCGCGGGTGTTGTGTGCGAACACTCCGAGCCCGTGCAACAGGCCGTGCCTGCGCTGGTGCCCGGCACCCGCGTGCTGATCATGAGCTTCAGCCATGCCGAAGACCTGGACGTGGTAGCCGCCTGCCTGCGCCGCCAGCGAGAGCGCGGTGATCTGCCCTTCATCGGCCTCATCGGCAGCAAGACCAAATGGGCTACGTTCTCGCACCGGCTGGCGGAGCGCGGCTTTACCCCTGCGGAGCTGGCAGGCGTGACCTGCCCGATCGGTGTGCCTGGCATCACTGGCAAGGAGCCCGCCGTGATTGCCGTGGCCGTGGCGGCGCAGTTGCTGCAAAGCCTGGAAACGGCAGGAGCACAGTCATAAACCAAGGCATCCGGGTCTGCCCGGGCTGGAAGTGGGAACAATTCCTGCATACACTTTCGGCGTGGGGGATCCTCTGCACGAATCGAGCGGCAAGTGTGCGCTGCGGATCGGGATGGGCTGCAAGGCGCAAAGCGCAGCAATAGCCGTAGCTATTGCGAGCATTTGCAACGCTGCAGACCGCCCGAGCCCGCAGATGCACACGGCGCGGTGATTCGTGCAGAGGGTCCCTGGACGGTCGCAGCGGTGCCGGGCAATGCATGCCCTGGTGCGCGGCCCCTTGTTCTGCTCAGAGCGCCCGCAGTGGTGAGCAGGTTGCCAGTAACGCGCGTGCGCCCATTTGGGGCGCACCACGTTCAAATGCGGCGCAACCGTGCGCCGCCGAGGTTGAGATATGGAAAGCTACTTTCTCGACTGGGCCAACCTGCTGCTGCGCTGGGTCCATGTCATCACCGCCATCGCCTGGATTGGCTCGTCGTTCTACTTCGTCTTTCTGGACAGCAGCCTCACGCCGCCCGAAGACGAAGACCTGAAAAAGCAGGGCGTGAGCGGCGAGCTGTGGGCCGTGCACGGCGGCGGCTTCTACCACCCGGTCAAGTTCGCGGTCTCGCCGCCGCAGCTGCCCAAACACCTCCATTGGTTCTTCTGGGAGAGCTACAGCACCTGGATCAGCGGGTTTGCGCTGTTCACGGTGTCGTACCTGTACAGCGCCAGCACCTACCTGATTGACAAGTCCAAGATGGACTGGGCTCCGGCCACCGCCATCGTGGTGGCGCTGGCGTTCTTTGTGGTGTTCTGGCTGCTGTACGACGCGATCTGCCGCATCTTCGGCCAGCGCAAAAATGGCGACGCCATCGTGGGCGCGCTGGTGTTTGTGCTGGTGTGCATTGCCTCCTGGCTGGCTTGCCACTGGTTTGCAGGCCGCGCGGCCTTCCTGCTGGTGGGCGCCATGATCGCCACGGCCATGAGCGCCAACGTCTTCTTCTGGATCATCCCCGGCCAGCGCACCGTCATCAGCCAGATCAAGGCCGGCCAGCCGGTGGACCCCATCCACGGCAAGCGCGGCAAGCAGCGCAGCGTGCACAACACGTACTTCACGCTGCCCGTGATCTTTGCGATGCTGAGCAACCACTACAGCTTCACCTGGAGCCACCCGCAGAACTGGCTTGTGCTCATCCTCATGATGTTCGCGGGCGCGGCCATCCGCCAGTTCTTTGTGATGCGCCACGGCTACAAGCTGGGCCGCAATGGCAACCCGCTGCCCTATGCGCTGGTGGGCGTGGCCGTGATCGTGGGCACCATCGTGTGGCTGCGCCCAGCCTCGGTCGCCGCCGTGTCTTCGCCTGCTATTGTTTCAGGAGCTGCAGGGGCAAATGCAGCAAGCGCTGTGCCCCCATCGGACTTCAAATCGGTGCAAACCGTGCTGGAACAGCGCTGCTACATGTGCCACGGCGCCCAGGTGCAGATGAAGAACCTGCGCGTGGATTCGCCCGAGGCCGCCAAACAGCATGCCCAGGCCATCTACCAGCAGGTGGTGGTGACCAAACTCATGCCCATGAACAATTCCACCGGCATCACGGATGCAGAGCGGGCGCTGATTGGCCGCTGGTTTGAGGCGGGGGCACCTACGGAGCCTTGAGGGTTGTGGAGGGGCGACACCCTGCGCCCATGCGAAGCCGCGCAGACTATGGACCCTTGACCACGGTGGCGTCGATCTCCACCACCTGTCCCGGGTATCCCAGGCGGGCCACGCCCAACAGCGTCGCTGCAGGCACTTGCCCGCCAAAGTGCTCGGTTACCGCGCTCCAGGCGGTTGATAGGTTGGCCTGTTCGCCCACCACATACACGACCAGGCGGCGGATGTCCGGCACGGCAAATCCGTGAATCGCCAGAAGCTTGCCGGGATTAGCAAGGCACTGTGATGCCTGGGCGTGCGGATCCCCGGGCGCCACGGTCGAACCATCGGCGGCTTGCGGCACCTGGCCTGCAAGAAAGAGCTGGTTTCCAACCTGCTGCGCGTATTGATAGTTCGGCGTGCCTGGCAGGCCTGAGGCGATTTCGGCTTCGTTCATGGGCGGTGCGCAGCGAGATGGGGCGCTGGTTCGCTTTGAGACGGTTAACGTTCAAGCTGAGCCGCGAGCGGCGACTGGGCACGGAAGGCCCAGAATGAAATGGCGGGCCTGCAGTGACCAGCCGTTGCGAGGCGGCTCCAGCGCGGGGTTAGCCAGCATCTGTAATGGTCACCTAAGTGTCGGTGAGTTGAAGGTGAGCGCCAAGCCATTTGAGCTCACCAGCAGCATGTTGGAGCCGAAGTCTTGATCGCAAGACTGTACGTCGTCGAATTCGCGCTCCGCACCGAAGTAGATCAGAAGCGGTGAGCAACTATCGTCGGCGACCACGCCCTCGTACCTTCCGAGCGAGCGAATCCGATCGTTCACTTCGTCGGTCCACAGTCGAACTCCAATGACATCGCCTGACGTTGACCTCAGCCAGTCGTAGAAACCCAGCCAGTCGCCCGCGCCTGAGTCAGTGAACACGTCAGTCCCCAGGGTGAACTTGGAACCAGACAAATCAGCAATCGCATAGACGCGCGGCTGTTCGCTTAGCGACAGAACCACGGCGACGATTCCGGTTGCATCGAGGAAGGCGGCCATGTGCACTCGAGTGTTCCGCTGCTGGCTAACATAATGTCCAGAGCAAGACCTGCCCTATAAGCTGTGCGCTGCTCCATAAATTGTTCATGCGTCCCTCCTGAAAGCGGCTTGCGGCAACGGGTTGCAAGGGTTGGCCTGTTCAAACGCCCAGATATAAACATTCCGTGTAATCCAGCACGCATGCGCTCGGCAAACTATAGCTTGCCGTAGGCAGACAACAGGATTTCCAGCAGCGTGCTGCAAGTCAGTGGCAGCTATCGTGTGCAACGGAGGCACAGGGCTCAAAGCGGCCCAGCTTACGCAGCAGCGTTCCCTAACCCGCGCGGGCCGGCGTCGTCCCACTGGCGTCCATCGAGCGTCACATCGGCGGCTTGTGGTCGAGCGCTGTTCTACGCCGCGAGCACATCCCGCAGCGCCCGCGTCGCCGCAAGCACCCCCTGGCCCGATTCGTTCAGCCCACCATGCAGCACCACCCCGGTGGCATCCTGCTTGGCCTCGTGTTTGGCCACGGCGGCCAGGTTGGCGACTTCTTCGGCGTGGCGAAAGCGCCCGGGTGTGATGCGCACCGCGCCGATGGAAAGCGTGGTGCAGGGGAAGAAGCGGCGCACGCCATGCCGGTCCTCGGCGTGGATGCCGCCTGCCAGCCGGGCGCTGTCGTCAAACAACGTGAGCGCCTCGCGCGCGAAGTCATGAACGATGTTTTTGCAGCGTTGCAGCCAGTTGCTGCTCTGAAAGACCAGCATGAAATCGTCCCCACCCACATGGCCCACGAAGTCGCGGCGCGCGTCGCAGTGTGCCGTGGCCAGGCGGGCCACCAGGCGGATCATCTGGTCGCCGCGCCAGTAGCCGTAGTGGTCGTTGAAGGGCTTGAAGTGGTTCAGGTCCGCATAGCAGGCCACGAACTCGGTGCCCGCGTCCAGCAGCCGCTGCATGTGCAGGCTGATCGGGATGTTGCCGGGCAGAAAGGTCAGCGGGTTGGCATGGCGTGCCGCTTCGATGCGGGTTTCGGTCACGGCGCGCACCAGCTGTTCGCCCGTGCCCAGGCCCAGGTAGCGGCCGTTGTCGGTCACGATGTAGCCATCGTTCAGGTAGCGCTGGTCTTGCGACGTGAGGATGCCCACCAGCTGCTCCACGTCGCAGTCCAGCTCCACCACGCGCGGGGCGGTGTTGGCAAATGCAATGCAGGGCTTGCGCCCATGCACCTCGCGGAAGTACAGCGTGGCGTAGTGGTTCATGAACTGCTGGCGGTTGATCAGCGCCACCGGCCGCGTGCCGTCCACCACCGCCAGGGCGTGCAGCTCCGTCGACTGTCGGAACATTGCGGCCACGGCGTCGTTGCTGGTGGCTGGTGATGCAGTTGGCGCCTGCATCACCAGCAGGCTGCGCAGGATGCCCGGGCGCGCCGTTTGCCCCAGGTGGGGCAACACAGCCACGCGCCGGTCCTGCATCACCTCCAGTGCTTCGGGCCTGACGGCCTCGCGCGGCTGTGCAGCGGGTCGGCCCAGCAGCCAGCCCTGGCCATACGGGATCGCCAGGTCGCGCAGGGCACGCAGGTCATCGGGGGTTTCGATGCCTTCGGCGATCAGCGTGGTGCCAAACACGTCGGCAATGCCCTTGATGGCCTGCAGCATCTGCAGGTTCTCGGGGTGCCCGCTGATGTCGCGGATGAAGTATTTGTCGATCTTCACGAAATCGGGTTTCACCTCGGACCACAGCCGCAGACTGGAGCGGCCGTCGCCAAAGTCATCCAGGGCCATGCGGGCGCCGCTGCCATGCACGGCCTTGATGGCCTCGCGCAGCACCGGCATGTCGGTCACTCGCTCGTGCTCGGTGATCTCCAGCACCAGCATGCGGCAGTTCACGCCCAGGCTGCGGGCCCGCTCACCCAGGTGGCGCGCACCCAGCAGGCGCACGCCATGCACCAGCGCATCGGCGCTGATGTTGACAAACAGACGGCCTGCCGCCTTCTGGTGGCTCCACTGCGTGAGTGCCGTGAAGACGCACAACAGTTCAAAGTCGCGCAGGTTGCCCTCTTGGCGGGCCTGCTCCAGCAGGGCGTCGGGCGTGTGCAGCGGCGAGCCTTCGGGGCCGCGGATCAGGGCTTCGTGGGCATAGACGCTGCCCTCGCGCAGATCGGCCAGGGGCTGGAACACGCAGTGCAGGCCGCCGGCGCGCATCAACTGCGACAGCGGGCCGGTGCCTCGGCGGGTTTGCGGCAGCAGCCGCCTCAACATGACCTGCAGCGGGCTGCGAAGTTGGGTACGCATCGGATGAATGTCGGAATGTGACAGCCACCGTAGCGTGCCTGTGTGACAGGGGCACGACATGCGCACTGCCCGGCATGGCGCCAGCCTGTGCACGGGGCGCCCGGCACATGGCTGTTCAGGTTCTTGCCGCTGGAGGGCATTTCCCAAGCGGCCTGCCATTGCAAAATGCGCCCATGCAACACCCGCTGTCTTCCCCCACGCCGGCACCGTGCCCGGACTACCGCACCCAGCCGCGCGCGTTCCTGCGTGCCTTGTTCGATGCCGCTGTGCGCGATGCGCAGCCCCTGCATGGCATGCGGGCCTGGTTGCCCGCGCCACCCAAGGGGCGCACCGTGGTGCTGGGCGCGGGCAAGGCGGGCGGCGCCATGGCGCAGGCGCTGGAAGCGCTGTGGCCGGCGGATGCGCCGATGTCGGGCCTGGTGGTCACGCGCTACGGGCATGTGCCCCCCCGGGCTCCGGGCCTAGCGCAGCGCATTGAGGTGGTGGAAGCGGCGCACCCCGTGCCCGATGCGGCTGGCCTCGGTGCCGCGCAGCGCATCCTGGCGCTGACCCAGGGGCTCACCGAAGACGACCTGGTGCTGTGCCTGATTTCGGGCGGCGGATCGGCGTTGCTGACGCTGCCGTGTGATGGCCTCACGCTCGACGACAAGCAGCGCATCAACCGCGCGCTGCTCGACAGCGGTGCGCACATCGGCGAGATGAACTGCGTGCGCAAGCACCTCTCGCAGATCAAGGGCGGGCGCCTTGCAGCGGCCTGCGCGCCCGCACGCGTGGTCACGCTCACCATCAGCGATGTGCCGGGCGACGACCCGTCGGTGATCGCCAGTGGCCCCACGGTGCCCGATGCCAGCACCTGTGCCGACGCGCTGGAGATACTGGCGCGCTATGGCATTGACGTGCCGCCCGCCGTGCATGCAGCCCTGCAGGCCGGCGCGCTGGAGACGCCCAAGCCCGGCGACGCGCGCTTTGCGGGGCATGCGGTGCACCTGATCGCCACGCCCTGGAGCGCGCTGCAGGCCGCAGCCGACGTGGCGCGCGCCGCTGGGCTGGCGGTGCATGTGCTGTCGGACGAGATCGAGGGCGAGTCGCGCGAGGTGGGCAAGGTGCACGCTGCACTGGCACGCGCGGCCGCCCGGCGCGGCCAGCCTTTTGCTGCGCCGTGCGTGGTGCTGTCGGGCGGCGAAACCACCGTGACGGTGCGGCCCCGGGCGCCAGGCGTCGCACGCGGGCGCGGCGGCCGCGCCGGTGAGTTCTGCCTGGGCCTGGCGCAGGCCCTGCAGGGCCAGGGCAATGTGTGGGCGCTGGCAGCCGACACCGACGGCATCGACGGCAGCGAGGACAACGCAGGCGCCTTCGTGGGCCCCGATACCCTGGCGCGCGCTGCTGCGGCCGGCTTGCGTGTGGACGACCATCTGGCGCGCAACGACGCCTGGAGCTTTTTCGCCGGGCTGGACGACCTGCTGACCACGGGCCCGACGCACACCAACGTCAATGACTTCCGTGCGCTATTAATTTTGTAGCTATCAGGGCAATAATTACCTAGGCTTGAGGCTGATTTCGCCAGTTTTCTGGTGTTTTTGTCCCTGTAGAGACCTTCTGCACAAATCGGGCGGCAAGTGTGCGCTGCGGATCGGGATGGGCTGCAAGGCGAAAAACGCAGCCATAGCCGCAGCCATAGCCGCAGCCATTGCGAGTATTTGCTTGCGCAGCAGACCGCCCGAGGCCGCAGATGCACACGGCGCATTGATTCGTGCAGAGGGTTCCCAGGGGCCCGGTGAGGGCATCGCGGCCGTTCATGGCCGATGCGGTGCGCAAGCCGGGCATCCGCGCCGCGGGGGGCGTCGGAAGTCCGACCCAGGCGGATCCAGGTCGATCCAGGTCGATCGGCGCGCCGCCGCCGCCAGCGCGTTACCCCTTTGATCTCGCTCAATGCCCATTGGTGGCTGGCACGGCACATTTCCTTCCATGCTCCCCTCTACCTATTTCTCCCTCCCTCCGGAAACCGAAGTCATCGCCGCGGGCGAAGTGCTGCGCCGGCGAAACGAGGTGCAGACCTCGGTGCTGCACCTGGAGAGCGGCCGCGTGCTGCGGGGGGTGCTGGAGGAGGGCCTGATGCGCTATCAGCTCGGTGCCGTCGAAGGCCCTTTCTGGCTGGACGCTGCATCGGCACTGCTGGGCCTGCCGCTGCCGGTGGACATGGTGGCAGACACCCGCGTGCAGGTACGCCGGCTGCCCATCGCGGTGTTTCGCCGCGGCCTGGCGCAAATGCCCGAGGATGCGCGCGGCTTGCTGCTGGACATGGCCCAGGGCTACCGCCAGCAGTCTGAACTGGCGGTCAGCCGGCTGGCGCAGGATGCCGAGGCGCGATGCGCCAAGTGGCTGCTCAACCATGCCGAGGCCGACCAGAGCGGCGCCATGCAGGTCACGCTGCACCAGCGCAAGCGCCTGATTGCCGCTCAGCTGGGCATCGCGCCCGAGACCTTCTCCCGGGTGCTGCGCCATCTGCGCGAGGCGGGTCTGGTCGATGGCACCGGCAATGTGCTGAGCCTGCCGCAGCCGCGCGCCCTGCAGTCCATGGCGGGTTGCTGACGCCCCCATCGGTCAGCCGTGGGCTGGCGCGGCAGCAGGCATCGACGCGAAACGGGCGAAAACAGCGGATCGCCTGGCACGACCGACAAGCCCCGGTGCCGCACGAGACCGGTTTGCCGCGCAGGGCAGCCAATGATCCCGGTGCCTGCACGCGCCGGCCCCCCGTTTGGGGCTGGCGGGCTCTTTCCGGTGCGCGGGCGCCATTGCATCGTGATGCCGCGGGGAAGCGGCGGCACTGCCTGTACCGGGGCGCCTGGCGTCAGTGAAAACCCGTTGCGAACTGTGTGCCGGGCAGGGTTTTTCCCCGTGTTTCACTGAGGGTTCCACCCAAGCCCGGGGCTGCAGGTGCTGCGTATATTTGTTCGGACCTGACTGCTCCGAGCCCCTTTTCATGCCCGCCACCCCCCCCCATGCGCCAGCCCCTGCGCACCCGCGCTGCGGAGTGCACATGACGCCCGCACACCACCCCGCCCCCCTGTCCGAGGCACCCGGATGGCCCGTGCCCGGCAGCCTGGTGCTGCGCCTGATGGCGGTGGCGGTGCTGGCGGTGGTGCTGTCGGGGGTGCTGGCGGCCTGGGTGGTCACCCGTGCATCGTCGCAAGAGGCCATGCGCCGGGTGGTCAGCCAGCAGACCGATGAGGTCGAGGTCGTGGCCCGCCTGCTGGCCAGCAAGATTGAACAAAGCCAGAAGGTGCTCAGAACGGTGGCGGGCGGCATCACGCCGGCGGCACTGGCTTCGCCCTCGTCGCTGGAATGGCTGCTGCAGCAGGGGCTGCCCGCGGTGCAGTTCTTCGACACCATGCAGGTGGCCCGCGACAACGGCGAATTGAGCCTGAACCTGCGCAACGGCCGGATGCAGAGCGCCGCTGAAGTGGACCCCGCCGAGCGCGACGCCTTGCGCCGCACGCTGGTCGATGGCAAGCCGCTGGTCTCCGAACTGATTGCCGGCCGTACCGCCGAGGCGCGGGTCATGTTCACCATGCCGCTGCACCGCGAAGACGGCACCGTGCTGGGCGTCGTGGCCGGCGCACTGCGGCTGCAGTCGCAAGGGCTGCTGCCGCCTTCGATGACGCTGCCCGTGCGCGACGATTCGCGCCTGGTGGTGTTCACGCGCGACGGCACCATCCTGTCCCACTCCGATCCGGCGCGGCTCATGGGCAAGGTGAGCGACGAACCCGGCCTGGGCGCGGTCTATGCACGCTGGCTGGAAGAAGCCGCGCCGGTGGTCGGACGCGGCGTGACGCACGTGCAGCCAGACCACATCGTGAGCATGGCGGGCATGCCGCTGCCGCAGTGGATGGTGGCGCGCGTCAGCACATCGCAGGCACTGCTGGCCCCGCTGGCCGGGGCGCAGCAGCAGGCCTGGTGGCTGGCCGCTGCCAGCATGCTGGCCTGTGTGCTGCTGGCTGCCGGAGCGATGGCTTGGATGGCCCGGCCGCTGGCGCGCCTGACCCACAGCGCCCGCCAGATCGGTCAGCCTGGCAGGGCCGGGTCCGGATCTCCCGCAGCCATCGACTGGCCCCGCGCCGGGGGCGAAGTCGGCGAACTCGTCCAGGTGTTTCGCCAACTGGCACAGCAGGGCACCGACCAGCAATTGCACCGCGCCACGCTGGATGGCCAGTTCAAGGCGATCCTGGAGAACGCATCGGTAGGTATCGTCATCTCGCGCAACGGCCTGCTGGAGGTGGTGGGGCGGCAGGCCGCAGTGATGCTGGGCTACAGCGCTGGCGAACTGCAGGGCCGCCCGGCACGCGTGCTGTACGCCAGCGATGCCGACTACGGGCGCATCGGTGCCCGGGTGCAGGCCGAGTTCCTGGCCCACGGGGCGTTTGATGCCGATGTGTGCTTCAACCGCAAGGATGGCACGCCCGTCTGGGCACGTGTTCAGGGGCGCGCCGTGCAGCCACACGCCATGGCTGGCGGCACGGTGTGGATCCTGGAAGACATCACCGCCGCCCGCGAGGCCCAGGCACAGCACGCCTGGGAACGCACGCACGATGTCCTCACACGCCTGTACAACCGCCCGGCCTTCGACGAAAAGCTGGCCTTGCTGCTCGCCGAGCGCTCGGCCCGCCCACGCCACGCAGTGGCGCAGGCCCCTGGCGCGGGTGGCGACGGGGTGGTGCTTTTTCTGGATCTGGACCACTTTACGCTGGTCAATGACGTCGCCGGGCACGACGCAGGCGATGACGTGCTGCGCCATGTGGCCCGCCTGCTCGAATCGCACGTCCGCCAGATCGGCTGGGCCGCACGGCTGGGGGGCGATGAGTTTGCCGTGGTCCTGCCGGGCTGCGCAGCCGCACGTGGCCAGGCCGTGGCCGAGCAGCTGCGCGCCGCAGTGCAGGCATGGGAGCCTTCGTACCAGGGCCGCAGCTTCACGCTGGGCGTGAGCATTGGCCTCGTGGTGCTGGATGCCAGCCTGCAGGATGTGCCGTCGGTTCTGTACGCAGCGGACATGGCGTGCTACGACGCCAAAAGGGCAGGCCGCAACCGCGTGGAGACGCGTCAGGCAGCCGAGGCGAGTGTGTCGGGCCGGGCGGCCCTGGGGGCCGGGTGAGCTGTTTCGGCAATGCGCAGCCCGATGGCCGGGGCACGGCCGCGGCCCGGAAGCACAGACCCTAAAGCCTCCCCAGCGCCCGGAGCACATTCTCCGCCGTCGCCGGCGCAGTCAGCACCACCGGCCCGGTGGCATTGGCCCCCGACCGCCCCGCCGCCACCGCATTGCGCAGCGCCTCGTACACACTGATCGCCAGCATGAACGGCGGCTCCCCCACGGCCTTGCTGCCGCCCACGTTGTCCTCGCGGTTGGCCTCCGGCCACAGATCGACCTTGAAGTGTTCGGGGATGTCGCCCGTGGCCGGGATCTTGTACGTGCTGGGCGCGTGCGTGGCCAGGTAGCCCTTGTCGTTCCACACCAGCTGCTCGGTGGTGAGCCAGCCCATGCCCTGCACAAAGCCGCCCTCGATCTGGCCCACATCGATGGCCGGGTTGATGCTGTGGCCCACGTCGTGCAGGATGTCCACGCGCGTCACGCGGCTCTCGCCGGTCAGCGTGTCGATCACCACCTCGGAGCAGGCCGCGCCGTAGCTGAAGTAATAGAACGGCCGGCCCGTGAGCGTGGCCTTGTCGTAGTGGATCTTGGGGGTGCGGTAAAAGCCGTCGCTCCACAGCTGGATGCGGTTGGCGTACGCCTCCTTCACCACATCGTCAAACTGGCGCACCTTCTTGGGCGAGATGATCTGCCCGCCTTCGAAGCGGATAGCGCCGGCACCGCAGCCATCGAGCCCGCAGACATACGATGCAATGTTGTCGCGCACATTGCGCGCGGCAAACTGCGCGGCGCGGCCGTTCAGGTCGGTGCCGCTGCTGGCCGCCGTGGCGCTGGCGTTGGGCACCTTGCTGGTGTCGCTGGCGGTGACCAGCACACGGTGCAGGGGCACGCCCAGTTCGTCGGCCACGATCTGCGCCACCTTGGTGTGCAGGCCCTGGCCCATTTCGGTGCCGCCGTGGTTCACCTGCACGCTGCCGTCGGTGTACACATGCACCAGCGCGCCAGCCTGGTTGAACAGCGTGGCGGTAAAGCTGATGCCGAACTTGACGGGCGTGATGGCCAGGCCGCGCTTGAGCACCGGGCTCTGCGCGTTCCACCGGGCAATGTCGGCCTGCCGGGCGCGGTAGCCGGCCGTTTGCTCCAGCTGCGGCAGCAGCGCATGCAGGATGTTGTCCTCCACCGCCATCTGGTAGTGGGTCACGTTGCGGCCATCGGCCGCGTCCTTGCCGTACAGGTTGACCATGCGCACGTCCTGCGCATCACGGCCCAGGGCGCGCGCAATGTCGCCCAGGATGGCCTCGATCACGATCACGCCCTGCGGCCCGCCAAAGCCGCGGAACGCGGTGTGGCTTTGCGTATTGGTCTTGCAGCGGTACGAGGCGATGTCCACGTCGCTCAGGTAATACGCGTTGTCGGCGTGGAACACGGCGCGGTCGGCCACAGGGCCCGAAAGATCAGCGCTGAAACCGCAGTTGGCGGCCATCTGAAGCTTGAGGCCCGTGATGCGGCCCGTGTCGTCAAAGCCCACGTCGTATTCGTACGCAAACGGGTGGCGCTTGCCGGTGACCATGAAGTCCTCGTCGCGGTCCAGCCGCAGCTTGATGGCGCGGCCGAACTTGTTCGCTGCCACGGCGGCCCACACGGCCAGATGGCCGGCCTGCGTTTCCTTGCCGCCAAAGCCGCCGCCCATGCGCCGGCACTCCACCTTGACCGCGTGGTTGTCGATGCCCAGCGCGTGCGCCACCCAGTGCTGCACTTCGCCAGGGTGCTGCGTGCTGGAGTAGATGCACCACTGCTTTTGCTCCAGCGGCAGTGCGTAGGCGATCTGGCCTTCCAGATAAAAATGCTCCTGCCCGCCCACTTCAAACGCGCCCTGCAGGCGGTGCGCGGCGTGCGCCAGGCCCTGCGCGGCGTCGCCCCGGCGCACAAACACCGGGGGCAGCACGTAGCTCTGGGCCTTGAGCGCGTCGTGCACGCTCAGCACGGCGGGCAGCGGGGTGATGTCGAGCTTGACGGCGCGCACGGCGCGCCGCGCCTGCATCACCGAATCGGCCACCACCAGGCCAATGACCTGGCCGATGTGCTGCACGGTGTCGATGGCAAACACGGGCTCGTCGTGCGCAAAGGCGGCCAGCAGCTTGTCGCCGGGCACATCGGCGGCCAGCACCACGCCGCGCACGCCGGGCAGGGCCAGCGCCGCGCTGGCATCCACGCCGTTCAGCGTGCCGTGCGCCACGGTGGAAAGGATGGGCGCTGCATACAGCGTGCCCTTCACCTCGGGCAGGTCGTCGATGTAGTGCGCAGCGCCCGCCACCTGGGCCCGGGCGCTTTCGTGGATGTGCGACTGACCCATGGCGCGCTGGCTCGCGGGCGCGCTGGGCTGCAGCGGGACCAGCGGCTCTGCCGCATGGGCGTCGGCGGCGTGGGCCACCGGGTCATCGACCGCATCGCGGCTCAGGGGCATGGAGTCACGCTGGTTCATACGGCCTCCTGCAGGCGAAAGTTCTCGACGCTTGCTGCGGCGTTGCCCTGGCTTTCCAGCCAGAAGCGCTGCAGCAGGCCGCCCAGCACGGCGCGGCGGTAGTCGCCGCTGGCGCGCATGTCGGAGATGGGCGTGAATTCGGCTTGGAGCACCTGGGCTGCGTTGGCGACGGTTTCGGCCGTCCACGGCTGGCCGGTGAGCGCCGCCTCGGTCTGGCGGGCGCGCGCCGGGGTGGCGGCCACGCCGCCCGCACCGATGCTGGCGTGGCGCACGGTGCCTTCAACGATGTCGAGGTGGATCACCAGGCAGACCGCAGAGATGTCGTCATCGAATCTCTTCGAAATCTTGTAGGCCCGAAGAAGGTTGGCCCCCACGCTCCGTGCTTCGCCTGGTTCGCTGCCCCCCGGGGGGGCGCTCGGCCTGGGGATGACGATGCGCACCAGCAGCTCGTCAGGCGCCATCACGTTCTGGCGATAGCCGGTGTACAGGTCCTCCAGCGGCATGTCGCGTTCGCCGCGCACGCTGGCCAGCACCACCCGGGCGCGCAGGGCGATCAGCAGCGGCATCGAATCGCCAATCGGCGAGCCGTTGGCCACGTTGCCGCCCAGCGTGCCCGAGTTGCGCACGGGCAGGCCGGCAAACCGGGTGGCAAAGCTGTGCAGCTGCGGCCACTGCGCCACCAGCGCCGCAAAGGCATCGGTCAGGTTGACGGCGGCGCCGATGGTGACGTGCTGCGCATCGTGCTGCACCTGGCGCAGCTCGGCCGCGCGGGTCACATCCAGGATGCGGTCGTACTGCCGGTGCTGCTTGGTCACCCACAGGCCCACATCGGTGCACCCGGCCACCACCTGCGCCTGGGGGTGCGCGGCACGGGCCGCCAGCAGCGCGGGCAGGCTGGTGGGGGCCATGTAGGACGAATTTTGTGCCAAATCGGGCTCACGTCCAGGTTTTGATTGCCCCAGTAGCTCCAGTTTTTGTAGCAAAGTGGTCTCATCCACCACACGGGGTGGCAACGCCGCCATCTGCTGCGCGGCGTCCAGGATGGGGCGGTAGCCGGTGCATCGGCACAGGTTGCCCGAGAGTTCTTCCTGCGCCAGCGCGCGGGTGATGGGGGGTAACGCCCCGGCGGGCGCGGAGGCACTCGTACCACTCAACGAAGGCGCGATGTGCTTCTGGTACATGCCAAACAGGCTCATCACGAAACCCGGTGTACAGAAGCCGCACTGAGAGCCGTGGCACTGCACCATCGCCTCCTGCGCGGGATGCATAGCGTTGGCGCAAACGCCGGGCGCATTGCCCACCGGCTGGATCAGCGGGTCTTCCGCCAGATCTTCCACCGTCCACAGCGCCATGCCGTCGATGGAATGCGCCAGGCGGATGCAGCTGTTGACGGCGCTGTAGTGCACCTTGCCGCCCTTCGCCTCGCCCAGCACCACGGTGCAGGCGCCGCAGTCGCCTTCGCCGCAGCCCTCCTTGGCGCCGGTGCAGCCGAGGTCCTCGCGCAGCACCTCCAGCAGCGTGCGGTCGGGTGGTACATTGCCCAGCGCCACGGGCTGGCCACGGCGCAGGAAGTGCAGGGGACGTGTGGTCGTCATGTGAAAAGCCAATTCGGTTGCTGTGTGATCCGGTACCGTTTCAGAAGACCCCAGGCGGAGCGGGCAGCGGGCAGGTGTTCACGGCCTCTTTGCCATGCTGACACGGCGTTCGCAGCCCCCGGGGTAGCCCCAGCCCCGCCGTGGGCACCCAGGCGGCACACTCGCGTTGCCTTCAGCGGGCATGCCTCCTGCATGTGCCAGCGCAAAGTCTTCCTGACAGGTTCCTAAGAACCTGTTCAAAATCTTTTCGGGGATCGCATTGGAGTGCAATCGGGATGAGTGGATGCTTCGGTTGCGCCGCATGGGCTCGTGCCCATGCAAGCAGCCGGGGCGTCCAATCGCCCGATTTCACTCCAACCCTTCGGGCAAGTGCCTTGCCGGGCGGTCCGGCGGCGCCCCGCGCCTTGCAGCCCATCCCGGCAAGGTACTTGTGCGACCCCGAAAAGATCTTGAACAGGTTCTAAGGGTAAGACCCCCCGGGGCGCCCACCATAAGTCCAAGCTTATGACATCAATGCACGCACTGCTATGAGAGACCACGCCCTTTTCGACAAGATAGACCTCCATCTCATAAGGGTCTTGCACACCGTGTTGATCGAACGCAGCGTATCGAGGGCCGCCGTCCGCCTGGGCATGCACCAGCCGGCGGTGTCGGCAGCGCTCAAAAGGCTGCGCGACCTTTCGGGCGACCCGCTCCTGGTGCGCTCGGGCGCCAGCATGATGCCCACCGACGCCGCGCTGCGCATGGTGGAGCCTGCGGCGGCCATCCTGCGCTCGGCCGAGGCCCTGTTTTCCGACGCCCGCGGGTTCGACCCGCGCACGGCCACGCGCACCTTCCGCGTGGCGGCCAGCGACTACCTGGACCCGATGTTCCTGCCCCAGCTGGTGGCCCGCATCAAGGTCGAGGCGCCCCTGTGCCCCATCGAGATCCACCCCCTTTCGGCCGATGCGCACTACCACGCCCACCTGGCGCAGGGCGAGGTCGATGTGGTGATTGGCAACTGGCCGCAGCCTCCCGAAGACCTGCACATGGGCCGCCTGTTTGGCGACGAGGTGGTGTGCCTGGTGGGGCAGGGCCACCCCGCGGTGCGCCGCGGCTGGGATGTGGACAGCTGGCTGGCGGCCGAGCACATTGCCCCCACGCCCACCCACCCCGGAGCACGCGGCGTGATCGATGCCCACCTGGACAGCCTGGGCCTGGCCCGCAACATCAGGGCGCGCTGCGCCCATTTCAGCCTTATTCCGGACATCGTGGCTTCGAGCCTGCTGGTGCTGACCACCGGGCGCCAGTATTGCGAGCGCTACCTGGCGCGCCTGCCGCTGGCCATCCTGCCGTGCCCGGTGCCGTTTCCGCGGCTGATGTACTACCAGCTGTGGCACGCACGCACCCACCACTCGGCCGCGGCCATGTGGCTGCGCGAATGCGTGAAGGGCGTGGCTGCGACGCTACGAAAAGAATAGCTGTTGGTGCAAGCTTTACAAGCACCTGGACCTGTTTTGATCTGAGAATCCGCTGGCCCAACCTGAGAGACAATCGATCGCATGAGTGCACCCCCCAACTCCCCTGAAGCGGGCAGCCGGCCGCCGCCGCGGCTGCAGCTTTCAGGCATCACCAAACGCTACCCGGCCGTGGTGGCCAACAGCGGCGTTTCGCTCACGGTGCAGCCGGGCGAAATCCATGCCGTGCTGGGCGAAAACGGCGCGGGCAAGTCCACGCTGATGAAGATCATCTACGGCTCGGTCAAGCCCGACGAAGGCAGCGTGCAGTTCAACGGGCAGACCGTGCAGGTGCGCAACCCGCAAGAGGCCCGCGCCCTGGGCATCGCCATGGTGTTCCAGCACTTCAGCCTGTTCGACACCCTCACGGTGGCCGAGAACGTTTGGCTCGGGCTGGACAAGAGCCTGAGCCTGGCCGACGTCACCCAGCGCATCACCGCCAAGGCCGCCGAATACGGGCTGGATGTGGACCCGCTGCGCCCGGTGCACACCCTCTCCGTGGGCGAGATGCAGCGCGTGGAAATCATCCGCGCCTTGCTCACCAACCCCAAGGTGCTCATCCTCGATGAGCCCACCTCGGTGCTCACGCCGCAGGCGGTCGAAAAGCTCTTTGTGGTGCTGCGCAAGCTGGCCAGTGAAGGCTGCAGCATTTTGTACATCAGCCACAAGCTGCACGAGATCCGTGCGCTGTGCACGGCCTGCACGGTGCTGCGCGGCGGCAAGGTCACGGGCGTGTGCAACCCGGCCGAGGAATCCAACGCGTCGCTCTCGCGCCTGATGATCGGCGCCGAGCCGCCTGCGCTGCAACACCGCACCGTGCAGACCGGTGCCACCGTGCTGCGCGTGCAGGGCCTGTCGCTGCCGCGCGCCGACCAGTTTGGCGTGGACCTGATCGACATCGAATTCGAGGTGAAGGCGGGCGAGGTGGTGGGCATTGCCGGTGTGTCGGGCAATGGCCAGAAGGAACTGCTCTACGCACTGTCGGGCGAGGATGCGCGTGCCGACGCCGCCAGCATCCAGGTCGCGGGCCAGAACGCAGGCCGCATGGGCCCGCGCCAGCGCCGCGCGCTCGGCCTGCACTTTGTGCCGGAAGAGCGCCTGGGCCGGGGTGCGGTGCCCACCATGGGCCTGGCGCACAACCTGCTGCTCACGCGCAGCAGTTCGGTCAGCGGCAGCGGCTGGATCAGGGTGGGCGCGCTGCAAAAACATGCGGCCGACATCATTGCCCGCTTCAATGTGAAGGCCGGTGGCCCCAACGCGGCGGCCAAGTCGCTGTCGGGCGGCAACCTGCAAAAGTTCATCGTGGGGCGCGAGATCGACGCCAACCCCAGGCTGCTCATCGTCTCGCAACCCACCTGGGGCGTGGACGTGGGCGCGGCTGCGCAGATCCGCGGCGCCATCCTGGCGCTGCGCGATGCGGGCTGCGCAGTGCTGGTGGTCAGTGAGGAGCTGGACGAATTGTTTGAAATCTGTGACCGGCTGCATGTGGTGGCCAAGGGGCACCTGTCGCCCTCGGTGCCCCGTGCCGAGGCCACGGTGGAACGCATTGGCGAGTGGATGAGCGGCCTGTGGCATGCCGATGTGCAGGCCCACCTGGCCCAGGCCAATGCGACAACCGGGGAGGCTCAGCATGCTCAAGCTTGAAGCGCGCCCGCAGTCATCGCGGCTGTGGACCTACGGCTCGCCCGTGCTGGCGCTGGCATTCACCGTGCTGATCGGCGTGGCGCTGTTCATGGCGCTGGGCAAGGACCCGGTGCGCGGCCTGCAGGTCTTCTTCTGGGAGCCCATCAAGTCGCAATACGCGATTGGCGAACTCATGGTCAAGGCCACGCCGCTGCTGCTGATTGCGCTGGGGCTGGCCGTGTGCTTTCGCTCCAATGTGTGGAACATCGGTGCCGAAGGCCAGTTCGTGATCGGTGCCGTGGCGGCTGGGGGCATGGCCCTGCTGGCCGACAAGACCACCGGGCCGTGGATCGTGCCTGCCATTTTGGTCGCGGGCGTGCTGGGCGGCATGGTGTGGGCGGGGCTCACGGCGCTGCTGCGCGACAAGTTCAACGCCAACGAGATCCTGGTCAGCCTGATGCTGGTGTACGTGGCCACGCTGGTGCTGGGCTACCTGGTGTACGGGCCTTGGAAAGACCCCCTGGGCTACAACTTTCCGCAGACCAAGATGTTCGAGAAGGTCACGCAGATTCCGCGGCTGATGCAAGGCTCGCGCGTGTCCATCGGGCTGCTGCTGGCGCTGGCCGGTGCGGCGGCACTGTGGGTGTTCCTGTTTCGCACCCGGGTGGGCTTTGCACAGCAGGTGGGCGGGCTGGCACCTGCGGCCGCGCGCTACGCCGGGTTTTCATCGCGCAAGGCGCTGTGGACGGCGCTGCTGATCTCGGGCGGTGCGGCCGGCCTGGCCGGTGCGCTGGAAGTGGCGGGCCCCATCGGCCAGCTCACACCGTATGTGCCCGCAGGCTACGGCTTTGCGGCCATCATCGTGGCCTTTGTGGGCCGGCTGCATCCGGTCGGCATGATCCTTTCGGCCATTCTCATGAGCATGTTCTACATCGGCGGAGAGCTGGCGCAGTCGCGCATGGGGCTGCCCAAATCGCTCACGGGCGTGTTCCAGGGCCTGCTGCTGTTCACGCTGCTGGCGTGCGACACGCTGATTGCCTATCGCATCCGCTGGGTAGGCACCCGCGCCACCAGCAAGGGAGCTGCATAAATGGAATCGTACGCACTCCTCATCGGCGCCACGCTGAGCGCAGGCACCGTGCTGGCCATCGCGGCCCTGGGCCTGCTCATCAACGAGAAGGCGGGCATCGTCAACCTGGGGGCGGAGGGCATGATGCTCTGCGCGGCCATTGCGGGCTTTGCCACCGTGGTGCACACGGGCAACACCTGGCTGGGCTTTGCGGCCGGCATGGCCGCTGGCGCGCTGCTGGCGGCCATCTTTGGCGTGCTGGTGATCTGGCTCAACACCAACCAGTACGCCACCGGACTCGCGCTCAGCCTGTTTGGCGTGGGGTTCTCGGCCTTCGCCGGCATCAGCTACGTGCAGGCCAAGTTGCCCGAGCTGACGCGCTATTCCGTGCCCGTGCTGGGCGACATCCCCCTGCTGGGCCCGGCGCTGTTCCGGCAACACCCGCTGGTGTACCTCACCATGGTGCTCGCGCTGGCGCTGATCTGGTTTCTGTACCGCTCGCGTGCCGGGCTGGTGCTGCGCTCGGTGGGCGAGTCGCCCGAATCAGCCCACGCCCTGGGCTATCCGGTGCGCCGCATCCGTCTGGCGGCGGTGGTGGTGGGGGGCGCGCTGTGCGGGCTGGCAGGTGCCTACATCTCCACCGTGTACACGCCGCTGTGGGTGGAGGGCATGGTGGCGGGCCGCGGCTGGATCGCGCTGGCGCTGACCACCTTTGCCACCTGGCGCCCGGCACGCGTATTGCTTGGTGCCTACCTGTTCGGTGGCGTGACCATGCTGCAGTTCCACCTGCAGGCCACGGGCGTGCAGGTGGCCAGCCAGTTGCTGAGCATGCTGCCGTACGTGGCGACCATCGTGGTGCTGGCGCTCATATCGCGCAATCCGGCCTGGATACGCATCAACATGCCGGCATCGCTGGGCAAGCCTTTCTATCCGGGGTCCTGAGAAATCCCCGCAGACCCGACTGGTTACCCGACGGTAGATCGCCCCATAATCGACAGTTCCGTTCCGCTTTTGCACTTGTTACCTCTTTGTTCACTAAGGAAACCGACATGACTGATCTGCAGAAACGCTCCCTGCTCAAGGTGGCTGCGCTCTCCGCTGTGGCTGCTGCCGCACTCGTGGGTTGCGGCAAGAAGGAAGAGCCCGCACCGGCTCCTGCGCCAGCGCCCGCTCCTGCGGCCGAAGCCCCGGCTCCCAAGCCCGAGCCCCTGAAGATCGCATTTGCCTACGTGGGTCCGGTGGGTGACGGTGGCTGGACGTTTGCGCATGACAACGGTCGCAAGGCGATCGAAAAGGAATTCGGCGACAAGGTCGTCACGAGCTTTGTGGAAAGCGTGCCCGAGTCGGCTGACGCCGAGCGCGTGCTGCGCGACCTGGCCGGTCAGGGCAACAAGCTGATTTTTGGCACCACCTTCGGCTACATGGAGTCGATGCTCAAGGTGGCCGAAGACAACAAGGGCATCAAGTTCGAGCACGCCACCGGCTACAAGACGGCCGAGAACCTGCGCACCTACGACAGCCGCACCTACGAAGGCGCTTACATGGCTGGCGTCATTGCCGGTGCCATGACCAAGTCCAACACGCTGGGCGTGGTGGGCTCGGTGCCGATCCCTGAAGTGATCCGCAACATCAACAGCTTCACCATGGGCGCGCAGTCGGTCAACCCCAAGATCAAGACCAAGGTGGTCTGGGTGAACGAGTGGTTCAGCCCACCGAAGGAAACCGAAGCCGCCACCAGCCTGATCAACGGCGGTGCCGACGTTCTGTTCCAGAACACCGATTCGCCTGCCGTGCTCAAGACTGCCCAGGAAAAGGGCAAGCGCGCGTTCGGCTGGGATTCGGACATGACCGCCTACGGTCCCAAGGCCCACCTGGCCTCGGCCATCATCAACTGGGGCCCGTACTACATCAAGGCCACCAAGGACGTGCTGGACGGCAACTGGGCTTCGGGCCAGAGCTGGTGGGGCGTGAAGGAAGGCGCGATCGACATCGTCTCCATTGCTGAAGACGTACCTGCCGACATCAAGACCAAGGTCGAAGGCATCAAGAAGGGCCTGGCCGAAGGTACGTTCGTGATCTGGAAGGGCCCGATCGTGGGTCAGGACGGCAAGGAAATCCTGGCGAAGGATGCTGTGGCCGATGACAAGTTCCTGGGCGGTGTGAACTTTTACGTCAAGGGCGTGGAAGGCAAGATCCCTGGCGGCGAGAAGAAGTAATCCACCTCGTTGCTGAACGCAAAAGCCGCCTCCGGGCGGCTTTTTTCATGCCCTGCGAGGCAAACAGCCGGTACCACGGTTGCGCGGCCGCGCCAACGAGGCATCATCTGCCACAGCCCGCATCTGCTTCAAGTGAAGAGCGGGGCAACGTGATTTCAGGAGACCGCCATGTTCAAGATCCCGACCATTTCTGCCGAGCGTCTGCCGGGCCTGCTGCGCAGCATGCCCAAGGCCGAGCTGCACATCCACATCGAGGGCTCGCTGGAGCCCGAGCTGATCTTTGCGCTGGCGCAGCGCAACGGCGTGCCGCTGCCCTACGCCAGCGTCGAGGACCTGCGGCGCGCCTACGCGTTCACCAACCTGCAGAGCTTTCTGGACATCTACTACGCCGGCGCCAGTGTGCTGCTGCACGAGCAGGATTTCTACGACATGGCGCGCGCCTACCTGGTGCGCGCTGCGGCCGACAACGTGCTGCACGCCGAGATCTTTTTTGACCCGCAGACCCACACTACCCGCGGCGTGGCGATGGAGACCGTCATCAACGGCCTGCACCGTGCGTGTGTCGAAGCCGAGGCCGACCTGGGCATCAGTGCCACGCTCATCCTGTGCTTCCTGCGCCACCTGAGCGAGGAATCCGCCTTCGAGACGCTGGAACAGGCCATGCCGCACCTGGGCCGCATCGTGGGCGTGGGGCTGGATTCGAGCGAAGTCGGCCATCCGCCCGAGAAGTTTGCGCGCGTGTTTGCCCGCTGCCGCGAGCTGGGCCTGCGCCTGGTGGCCCACGCGGGCGAGGAGGGGCCGCCAGCCTACATCTGGAGCGCGCTCGACGTGCTTAAGGTCGAGCGTATCGACCACGGTGTGCAGGCCGTGCACGACGCCGCGCTGATGCAGCGCCTGGCCCACGAGCGCATTGCCCTCACGGTGTGCCCGCTGTCCAACCAGAAGCTTTGTGTGTTCCCCAACCTGGCCGACCACAACCTGGGCAATCTGCTCGATGCCGGGCTCGCGGCTACCGTCAACTCGGACGACCCAGCCTACTTTGGCGGCTACATCAACGAGAACTTTACCCAGGTGTTTGCCGCCACGGGGCTCACGGCACGTCACGCCTACCAGCTGGCGTTCAACAGCTTCGAGGCCAGCTTTGCCTCCAATGCGCAAAAGCGGGTGTGGGAGCACAAACTCAAGGCAACCTTCGAGAACTGCGTGGAGCACGACTACTGAGCGTTCCGCCGCGCCAGTTCGGCACTGAGCTGGCGCGCGTAGTCCTGCAGCACCTGGGCGCCCGGCTCCTTGCGTGGCCAGGTGAGCGCAATGCCGTCTTGCGCGTGGCGGGGCACCACATGCATGTGAAAGTGGAACACGGTCTGGTCCCCTTCGCGGCCGTTGGCCTGCAGCAAGGTCAGGCCCGGAGGGTCAAATACCGTCTGCACCGCGCGTGCCACCCGCTGCGCGGTCTGCATCACGGCAGCAGCTTCTGCAGCGGTGATATCGAGGAGCGTGGCCGCATGCCGTTTGGTGGCCACCAGCACGTGCCCGGGGTTGACCTGGCCCATGTCCATGAAAGCCAGCGTGAGCGCGTCTTCGTACACCCTGGCAGCCGGGATTTCGCCGGCAACCAGGCGGCAGAAGATGCATTGCCCCGGGGGCGATGTGTCAACAAACATGGGCATGGACGGCGCGCTCCTGTGGCATGGCAAGCATCCATCGTAGCGGGGGCTGGCAGCCGCCTGCCTTAAAATCCGGCGCGCTAAGGCTGCTGTCCCGGCAGCCTTTTGCTTTTTCTGTCATCGGGACCATGTAGAGGACCACCATGTACAAAAACCTCGCTGCCGCGCTCGCGGCCGCCTGTTTTTTCTCCCCCGTTTTTTCGCAGACCGCCGCGGCGGGCAAGGCGCTGCAGGCCGAGCCGGTCAAGGCCGGTTTCGTTTACGTCTCGCCCATCACCGAGGCCGGCTGGACGCGCCAGCACGACGAAGGCCGCAAGGCCGTCGAGGCTGCGCTGGGCAGCCAGGTGAAGACTACCTTTGTCGAGAACGTTGCCGAAGGTGCGGATGCCGAGCGCGTGATCCGCGACCTTGCCGCCACCGGCCACCAGATCATCTTCACGCCCAGCTTCGGCTACATGGAGCCCACGCTCAAGGTGGCGCAGGACTTCCCCCACGTGAAGTTCGAGTCCATCACCGGCTACAAGACGGCTCCCAATGTGGCGGCAGCCAATGCACGTTACTACGAGGGCCGGTACCTGGCCGGCATTGCCGCCGGGCGCATGACCAAGACGGGTGTGGCCGGTTACGTGGCGGGCTTTCCCATTCCGGAGGTGCTGCAGGGCATCAACGCCTTCACGCTGGGCATGCGCTCGGTCAACCCGCAGGCGGTGGTCAAGGTGGTGTGGCTGGATGTGTGGTTTGACCCGCCCAAGGAGCGCGATGCGGCCATGGCGCTGTTCAACCAGAACGTCGATGTGATTGCCTTCCACACGGGCTCCACGGCCGTGATGGCGGCCGCGCAGGAGCGCGGCAAGATGGCGGTGGCCTACCACTCGGACATGCGCCGCACCGGGCCCGATGCACAGATCGTGGCCGTGACGCACCAGTGGGGCGCCTACTACACGCAGCGGGTGCGCGCCGTGCAGCAGGGCACCTGGAAAACCGCCACCGTGTGGGGCGGCGTGCGCGAAGGAATGATCCGTGTGGGCGATTTCGGCCCCCGGGTACCTGCCGCCGTGCAAAAGGAAGTGCTGGCCGCGCAAAAGGCTGTGGGCGAGGGGCGGTTGCAGCCGTTTCGTGCCGGGAAGACGCCGGTGCGCGACAACGAGGGCCGCGAGGTGATCACCCCCGGGCAAGCGCTTTCCGATACGCAGATCCTGCAGATGAACTGGCTGGTGGAGGGCGTGCAGGGCAAGGTCACGCGCTGAGGCGCCCCGGCAAGCCGGCCATAGCGTCTATCTTGCTGCGTGTATGCACATCCCCCTGCCTGCCGGATAAGCTAGCCGCCATGCGTGTTTACCGTTCTGCCCTTTTGCGTTTTGCCGACGATGGATCGGCCCTGTACGACCAGGATGGCCTGCTGGCCGTGGCCCCCGATGCAGCGGGCCGCGAGCGCGTGGTGGCCGCAGGCCCGTGGCAGACCCTGTCGTCGCACTACGCCGGTCACCCGGTCACGCATCTGCCGGGCCGCATCATTGCGCCCGGTTTTGTGGACATGCACATCCACTTTCCGCAGACCGATGTGATCGGCTCGCCCGCGGATGGCTTGCTGCCCTGGCTGGAAAACTACACGTTTCCCCACGAGACGCGTTTTGCCGACCCGGCCCATGGCGGGCAGGTGGCCGAATTTTTCGTCGACGAGCTGCTGCGCAACGGCGTGACCACCGCGCTCACGTTTGCCACCTCGCACCCCGCGTCGGTGGATGCCCTCTTTGCCCAGGCCCAGCGCCGCGGCATGCGCTTGATCACCGGCAAGGTGCTGCAGGACCGGCATTCGCCCGACGGCGTGCGCGATGACACCGGGCAGAGCCTGATCGACACCGAAGCGCTCATCCTCCGCTGGCATGGCGTGGACCGCCTGGGCTACGCCATCACGCCCCGCTTTGCGCCCACCAGCACGCCCGAGCAACTGCGTGGCGCCGGCGAGCTGGCTGCGCGCTACCCGGATGTGTGGATCCAGTCCCACGTGGCCGAGAACCGCGACGAAATCCGCTGGGCGCGTGAGCTGTTCCCCGCATCGCGCAGCTACCTGGCGGTGTATGACGACTTCGGGCTGATGCGCGAGCGTGCGGTGTACGCGCACTGCATCCACTTTGACGACGACGATCGCGCCCTGATGCGCGACACCGGCGCGGTGGCGGCCGTCAGCCCCACCAGCAACCTGTTTCTGGGCAGCGGCTTCTTTGACTACGCGGGCGCCGACCGGGTGGGCTTTGGCTACGGCCTGGCCAGCGACGTGGGCGGCGGCACCAGCTTCAGCCCGTTTCACACCATGCTGGCGGCCTACTACGTGGGGCGCGAAGGGCAGACCAAGCCGGGGCTGAGCCTCTCACCCGAGCAGCTGTGGTGGCAGCACACCGCGGGGGCTGCCAGGGCGCTGGGGTTGGGCGGCGTGGTCGGCAATCTGCAACCCGGTTGCGAGGCTGATTTTGTGGTGCTCAACCCTTCGGCCACGCCGCTGCTGGCGCGCAAGACCGAGCAGGCGCGAAATCTGGCGGAGCTGTTGTTTGCGCTGATCGTGATCGGCGACGACCGCGTGGTGGAGCAAACTGTGATTTCTCAAGCAAAATACGGCCCGGGCGCTTGATGTTCAAGCGTCAATAGCTACGTATTTCATAGCGCCCAGCGGTTGCAAGCAGGCTGGGCCCAGCGCAGGGACTTCACCGATGAGCATCAAGAGCGACAAATGGATCCGCCGCATGGCATCCGAGCACGGCATGATCGAACCGTTCGAGCCTGGGCAGGTGCGCGAGGTCGAGGGCCGCAAGATCATCAGCTACGGCACCAGTAGCTACGGCTACGACATCCGCTGCGCGCCGGAATTCAAGGTGTTCACCAACATCCACAGCACGGTGGTGGACCCGAAGAATTTCGACGAAAAGAGCTTTGTCGATTTTGAGGGTGACAGCTGCATCATCCCGCCCAACAGCTTTGCACTGGCCCGCACGATGGAGTACTTCCGCATTCCGCGCAATGTGCTGACCATCTGCCTGGGCAAAAGCACCTATGCCCGCTGCGGCATCATCGTGAACGTGACCCCGTTCGAGCCCGAGTGGGAAGGTTATGTGACGCTGGAGTTCTCCAATACCACGCCACTGCCGGCCCGTATCTACGCGGGCGAAGGCTGCGCGCAGGTCCTGTTCTTTGAAAGTGACAAGGACGACGTGTGCGAGGTGAGCTACCGCGACCGCGGCGGCAAGTACCAGGGCCAGGTCGGGGTGACGCTGCCCAAGGCCTGAGCGCCAAGCCGGTTGCCTCCGGCCTCCGCAACCACGCCTGGGGGCGCGGTTGCCCTGCCGCCGATTCAGCCTGCCGGGTGCCGGTATTCATCCGCAACAACGCCTGCCAGCGCCAGGCGCGCCGCCGCCAGGTCCCAGCCAGCCCATCCGCAGCTCTTGAAGAGCACCGGTCCGCGGCCGGTTGCATCGGCTCCCCGCACCACGTCGCGCAGCGTGGGCAGCGCAGTCACATCCAGTCCGGCCTGCAGCAGGTCGCCCGCCTCATGGGCTGCATCGCCTGTATCCACCACGATGCGGCCCTGGGCCGCGAAGTGCCGGCAGAGCGCGGGTGACAGCTCTGCCATGGCCGGCGTGTAGGCGCCCACGGCGGCTACAAAGGCATCGTCCCGCGGCGTGGCGTGCAGAACCACGGCATGGGCGGGGGTGCAGGTCACGACCAGCGGGCAGTGCGCCAGCGCGGCATTCGGGTTGTCGGTCACGCGGGCGTGGGCGCCCAGGCTGCGCGCATGCCGCGCCAGGGCCTCGGCACTGGTGGCGCTGCGGGAGCTGATCCACACCGCTTTCACACCCAGCCCGTGCACAAACGCATCCACATGCGCCAGCCCCTGCACGCCCGCGCCCACCACCAGCAGCGGCCCGGTGGTGCAGGGCGCCAGCCGCAGGGCCGCCAGCAGAGACACGGCGGCCGTGCGTCGTGCCGTGACAGTGGGGCCATCCAGGACCAGCCGGCGCTCGCCGGTGGCAATGTCGAACACCACCACATCGCCCTGAATGGTCGGGCGGCCTGTGCCCGCATTGCCTGGCGTGAGGGTGATCAGCTTGGTCATGGCGACCGATTGGTCGGCCGCAGGCATCACAAACAGCGCCGCGCCGCCCGGTAGCCGCAACACGGTGCGTACCGGTACCGCCACGCTGTCGTCGCGCAGAAGGGCTTCGATTTCGGTGGCCAGCGGTAGCCACGGCAGCCGGGCCGCGGTAGCGGTGGCATCGAGTGCAGCGGGGGTGGAGATGGCGGCGGAAAGAATTGCGGCGGTCATGTGCCCAATGTACACAGCGCTTGCCTGACTGCCGTGCCTGGTCGCATGCAAGGCCCCGGCAGGCTTTCAGTGCGTTGCACCTGCTGCAAGCCGGATGTCCGGCCCGGTCAGGGCTGCGGCCCACAACCCCTCGTACACGCCCCGCACCATGTCACGCAGCGCAAGGTGCGGCGTGCCCTGGGCAGGCAGCCACGGCACATGCACAAAGCCACCCCTTGTGAGTGCCAGCGCGGAGTGCTGCTCAAGCAGGTGCAAAAGCCCGTAGAGCACGTGGTTGCACACGAAGGTACCCGCTGTTTGAGACACCTCGCACGGTACACCGGCGTGCTTTACGGCGCGCAGCATGGCCTTGACGGGAAGGCTGCTGAAGTACGCTGCGGGCCCGGCCGGAACCACTGCCGTGTCGACCGGCTGCGCCCCCGCGTTGTCGGGGATGCGGGCATCATCAATGTTGATGCCGATGCGCTCGATGGAGATGGCCGCTCGCCCGCCGGCCTGTCCCAGGCACAGGACGATGGCAGGCTGGTGCAGGCGCACAAGCCGCGCCAGTTCGGCCAGGGATGCGCCGAAGACCGTAGGCAGCTGCGCGGCCACGACGATGTGCCCACCGATGCGCTGGCCTTCCAGCGCCTGGGCCACGCGCCAGCTGGGGTTGTCGCTGTCGCCGCCGAAAGGATCGAAACCGGTCAGTAATATCAAGGATGCTCCTTGCGGGATGTATCTGAGAGCCTTATTGGAAACCGAGCGTAACCGCTCCGCCCTGCGCTGCGGTGTTGCCGCCGCACGGTTGCGCGCCTCGGCTGCCCTGCCAATCCGGACATGAGGAGTGTGCGAGCCGCTGCGGGGCTCCTGGCGGGCTTACCATGCGCGCACGCCGTAAGTGCGGCGAGCAGGGAGATGTGATCATGAAATGGGAAGGCAACCGCGAATCCGACAATGTGGAAGATCGCCGGGGCGAAGGTCACGGCGGCGGGGGCGGCGGGTCGCCCATCTTTGGCGGGCGCAGCATCGGCATTGGCACCATCGTGATCGCGCTGCTGGGTGGCTGGATCTTTGGCATCAACCCGCTGACCATCCTGGGCCTGCTGAGCGGCGGTGGGGCGCCTCCGGCAGCACATGCCCCCGGCCCGGCGCAGCGGCCGCCCGCCGACGACACCATGGCGCGCTTCGTGTCGACCGTGCTGGCAGACACGGAAGACGTGTGGCAGGGCGTGTTCCAGCAGGGCGGCGGGCGTTACCAGGAGCCGCAGCTGGTGCTGTTTCGCGGCGCCACGCGCACGGCCTGCGGTACCGGGCAGGCCGCCATGGGCCCGTTTTACTGCCCGGCGGACCAGAAGGTCTACATCGATCTGGGCTTTTATGAAACGCTGAAGAACCGGCTGGGCGCCCCGGGCGACTTTGCACAGGCCTACGTCATCGCGCATGAAGTGGGTCACCATGTGCAGCACCAGCTGGGTATTTCGGGCAAGGTCGACCAGATGCGTGGCAGGGTCAGCCAGGCCGAATACAACGCGTTGTCGGTGCGGCTGGAACTGCAGGCCGACTGCTTTGCGGGCGTGTGGGCACACCATGCCCAGCGCGCAAGGCAGATCCTGGAACAGGGCGATGTGGAGGAGGCCATGAATGCGGCGGCACGCATTGGCGACGACGCCCTGCAGCGCGCCAACGGCGGTGCCGTGGTGCCCGAGAGCTTTACGCACGGCACCAGCGCACAGCGCCAGCGGTGGTTCAACAACGGCCTGCAAAACGGCAGCGTCAAGGGCTGCGACACCTTCTCGGCGCGATCGATCTGAAGGCGTTGACCGCCTGTGGCGCGGGGGCGCCCGTGCGCTGCGCGCTGACGCAGGCCCGCGTGGCGGGCGTTCCGTTCTCAGGCATCTCCCCACGTTGACAGTGGCAAAAACGTGCCGCTGATGCGCACTGCGCCGCTCCGCCAGCCGCCGAAATCCGCAAAACATGGTGTTTTCACGCGCCGGTGCGACAATAGCGGGCTAAATGACAAGTTCCTTTTCCAATTTATCGCTGGCTGAACCGCTGGCGCGCGCCGTAGCCGAGATGGGCTACGAGTCCATGACGCCCATCCAGGCGCAGGCCATTCCGGTGGTGCTCACCGGGCAGGACGTGATGGGCGCAGCCCAGACCGGCACCGGCAAGACGGCGGCGTTCTCGCTGCCGCTGCTGCAGCGGTTGCTCAAGCACGAGAGCAGTTCCACATCCCCGGCCCGCCATCCGGTACGTGCGCTGGTGCTGCTGCCCACACGTGAGCTGGCCGACCAGGTCGCCCAGCAGATCGCGCTGTATGCCAAGTACACCAAGCTGCGCAGCACCGTGGTGTTTGGCGGCATGGACATGAAGCCACAGACCATCGAGCTGAAAAAAGGCGTAGAGGTGCTGGTAGCCACGCCGGGCCGTCTGCTGGACCACATCGAGGCCAAGAACGCGGTGCTCAACCAGGTCGAGTACGTGGTGCTCGACGAGGCCGACCGCATGCTCGACATCGGCTTCCTGCCCGACTTGCAACGCATCCTTTCGTACCTGCCCAAGCAGCGCACCACGCTCCTGTTCAGTGCCACGTTCTCTCCCGAGATCAAGCGCCTGGCAGGCAGCTATCTGCAAAACCCGATCACCATCGAGGTGGCGCGCCCGAACGAGACGGCCTCCACGGTGGAGCAGCGCTTCTACAGCGCCAACGATGACGACAAGCGCCGAGCCATCCACCAGGTGCTCAAGACCCGGGGGCTCAAGCAGGCGTTCATCTTTGTGAACAGCAAGCTCGGTTGTGCGCGCCTGGCACGGAGCCTGGAGCGCGAAGGCCTCAAGACGGCAGCACTGCACGGCGACAAGAGCCAGGACGAGCGCCTGAAGGCCCTGGAAGCCTTCAAGAGCGGTGAAGTCGACCTGCTGGTGTGTACCGATGTGGCGGCCCGCGGCCTTGATATCAAGGACGTTCCGGCGGTGTTCAATTTCGACGTGCCGTTCAATGCCGAAGACTACGTGCACCGCATTGGCCGCACGGGCCGTGCGGGCGCCTCGGGCCTGGCGGTCACGCTGGTGTCCGGCAGCGACGCTCGCCTGGTGGCCGACATCGAGAAGCTGATCAAGAAGAAGATCGAGCTCGAAGCCATCGAATACGAAGAAGACCAGCCCAAGGGCCGCATCAACGACGGCCGCCGTGCCTGGCGCGAAGCGGGTGAAACCGGTGATGGCCGCGATGCCATTGTGTCGGCCCCCCGCCGCGAGCGCGAGCGTGACCACCGCGGCGGCCGCGAGCCGCGCGAGCAGCACCGTGGCTTTCGCCCGGCAGTGGCCTCACGGGACCCGTTCTTTGAAAAACCCTATGAGGCCAGCGTGGCGCCCGATGCAGCGCCCGCCTGGGAAGCCGCCAAGACGGCTCCACGCAGCAGCGTATCGGCCAACATCAAGCCCAAGCGCAAGGTAGCCGCACTGTTCAAGGCAGTCCAGCCCGAGGCTTCCACGCAGTAATCTGGATCAAAGCGGGCTGAGGTCCAACGTTTGATTGGCTGGTTTGCTATTGAAATAATAGCAATTTGCCGTGCGCGCCATGCCGCGTGTTTCGGATGAGCCGCTGCGCGGTGAGGCTCGCTGGCCGCCACAGTGCGGCACGGCCTGGACGGCGTGGCCCGGCATGGCGCCCGACCGTATGCCGGGTGACATGGCAACGGCGGCGTGGCAGCGCAGTGGTGTCGTCAGGCGAGCACGCGCTGTGCTTCTCCAGCCGGGGGAGCGCATGGGCCATGTGAATCCTAGGCACAAGGCATGCTTTGGCGGGCGCGCACGGCGTGAGCCAGGGTGCCTCGGCACAAACCAGCGCGCCGCGTGTATCTGCGGTCTCGGGTGGCCCGCTGCGCCAGCAGTTGCTCGCTATGGCTGTGGCTATGGCTGCGTTTTGCACCTTGCAGCCCGTTCCGCTCTGGAGCGTTCACCTACCGCTGGATGCGTGCAGAGCCTCCCGAGGTGGCGAGCAACCTGGCGGCCGTCAGCGGGCTGTGGGCGGCATGGATGATCCGGGCCAGCGCTGCGGGGACAGTCCTGTGTTGCGCCGATCAGCCCGGCTTCTGGGACTGCTCGCAATGCACTTGCAGCCGTTCGCGGTCGGCCAGGGTGGTGCCAAAGCGCACGGCAGTCAGGCAGCCGCCCCACACGCACCCGGTATCCAGTCCGATCACGTCGCTGCGGTTGAGCCACCCCAGGGTGGACCAGTGGCCAAACGCCACGACGGTGCCGGCGGTACGGCGCCCCGGTGCATCAAACCACGGCAGCAGCCCCGGTGGCGCTGCGCTGGCAGCTTCGGAGCTTTCGAAATCCATCACGCCTCCCGGCGTACAGAACCGTAACCGTGTCAGCGCGTTCACAATCACGCGCAAACGGTCGGCTCCCGCGAGATCGTCGCGCCAGCGGTCAGGCGTATTGCCATACATGGCGTGCAGAAACCCAGGGAGCGCGTCGCTGCGCAGCACAGCCTGCACTTCGTCAGCCCGGCCCAGCACGTCGCTGGTGGACCAGGCGGGCAACACGCCTGCGTGCACCATCAGCAGCTGCTGTCCGTGGTGGTCATGCAGCCGGGCCAGCGGCTGGGCCTGCAGCCATGCAAGCAATGCGGGGGCGTCTGGCGCGTTCAGCAAGGTGCCCAAGGTGTCGCGCCGGGAAGGCGCCCTTGCGCCGTGGGCCGCGGCAAGCAGGTGCAGGTCGTGGTTGCCCAGCAGGCAGCGAATGGCGTCGCCCGCGGCCATGCAGCGCCGCAACACCGCCGCTGAATCCGGCCCGCGGTTGACGAGGTCACCCAGCAGGTAAACGGTATCGCGGCTGGCAGAAAAACCGATGGTGTCGAGCAGGCGCTCCAGCGCGCCGTCGCAGCCTTGAACGTCGCCAATGCAATAAAGGGCCATGGTTTCCTTGTAGATTGAATCGGATCCAATGCCTGAAATGGCATTCCGGGCGAGGCAGAAGGCGGGTATTTTGAAGCCAGGAAAATGCTTGTATTCGCCTGCGTCGCAGGGGTGCTGCAAGTTGTCGCAGGGTGCCCCTTCGGCAAACCCATATGCATGATTATTGTGCAGTGCGCGTGCCTGATGGCGGTGGATGCGTCTTGAGCACCTCTGCACGAATTTGCATGCCGTGTGCATGTGCGGTCTCGGGTGGCCCGCCGTATTGCCAATACCCGTAATGCCTGGGCCATGGCTGCGTTTTGCGGCTCGTCAACCGTCCCGATTCACAGCGCTCACTGACCGCGTGATTCGTGCAGAGGATCATGGCCGTCATCAAAGTGCACCCTTTATCTGCACCCCCGAGAGGCAATGCGTTGAAATGGTTCAGGTTCATGCCATACCAAGTGATGGCTGAAATTCCTGAATCCAGCGCCCATGCTCTGTGGCAAGTGCCCTGTCGAGGCTTGTCCGCGTGTTTGGCTGGTTAAAAAATGTGGGTCATTTCACGAATTCTGCAGATTATTCCTATAATCCGAGAACCCCAACCAACCCTGCAGTACTGACACCATGACCAGCTACAAAGAACTCCTGAAGCAGCGTGAAGCCCTGGAACAGCAAATCAGCGAAGCGCGCCGCAGGGAGCTGTCGGATGCGGTGTCGCAAGTGCGGGCATTGGTGGCTGAGTTCGGTTTGACGGCACAGGATGTTTTCCCGGCAGGCCGCGGCGCCGCAAAGGCTGCTCGCAGTTCTACTGCGGGTACCAAGGTGGCTCCCAAATACCGCAATCCCGCCACGGGTGAAACCTGGACAGGTCGCGGCAAGGCGCCCCGCTGGATTCAAAACGAAAGCCGCGAGAAATTCGCGATCTGAACCGGTAATCGGTCATGAACAAGCCCGCAAAAGCGGGCTTTTTTACGCCTGGAGAACGGGCAGCCAGTTTGCTGTCCATAGACTGTGGCGCCAGGGAGCCTCTGCACGCATCCGCGCGCCGTGTCCATCGGCAGTCGCGGGCGGTCTGCCGTGTTGCAAATACTCGAGTTAGCCAAACCATTGCTGCGTCTTGCGCCTTGCAGCCCATCCCGATCCACAGCGCTCGCTGAGGGAGGCGCTGCATAACCCCTGCGGTCTGATTGGGCGCAGCCTCGGGCGGCCCACTTCGTAGGCGTTCTTGCCAAATGGCGCTGCTGTGGGCTGTCAACGGCGCCTTGTGGCCCATTCCAATCCACACCTTCGCATCCCACCTGGGGTTATGCAGCGGTTCGGAGCGCTTGATTGGTGCAGACGATTCCCGTTGATTCAGAAGCGCCGGAAAAGCGCGCATCTCCAGAGACTTGAATCGCTGCATGGCTTTGGAGGAGCGGCCTTGCGCATATCCGCAATGCGCCGCCTCCGTGCATCAATATGCACCACATTGGTGATTTTGGTCGAGCCTTGCTGGTGCGCGGGTGACCGTGGGGAGCCTCTGCTCAAATCGGCGCGCCTTCTGAATCTGCGGTTTCGTGCGACCTGCCGTGCAAGCCGATACTCCCGATCGCTACAGCTATTGCTGCATTTTGCGTGGTGCGCATTGCAGCGTGACCCGATCCGCAGCGCCCGCTGACCGCCTGATTCGTGCAGAGGCTTCCATGGTGGCATGCAACGGGTCAAAAACTGGTAGACATTTGCATTCGATATTCGGCAATACCTCATTCCGCTTTCGTGTTTGCTGCTGCGTGCATCAGCGTGCGAAGCACCTGCGCAGTGAAGTCATCGGCCGGAAAAAACGATTCCACCGCCAGTTCCTGGAGGGTCACGTCCACGGGCGTACCGAATATGGTGGTGGTGCTGATCAGCGAAAGCTGCCCCTGCGGCGTTTGAATGCAAAACGGCATGACCACGCCGAGCAATTCACCCGGCAGTGGGGTTTGCTCCGTATCGGAGGGCGCCGGGTATTGCATCAGCTCGGCCTGTAACTGGACCAGCAACGGGTCTGCCGTGGCCTGGATCTGCTGGTGCAGCCGCGCGAACAGGTGCGCGCGCCACTGCGCCAGGTTCACGATGCGTGGCGCAAGCCCTTGCGGGTGCAGGCTGAGGCGAAACACGTTGATCGGATCGGCCAGCTGCTCCGGGCTGACCAGACTGGCAAGCAATGCCTGTGTGGCGCGATTCGTGGCCACCACGTTCCAGTGGCGGTCCAGTGCGATGGCGGGGCAGGGCTCGTGCCCCTTGAGCACCAGCTCGACCGCCGCGCGCGCGGCGGCCATGGCCGGGTCGTCCAGCGGGCGCTCCCGGTACATGGGTGCGTAGCCAGCCGCGGTCAGCAGCGCGTTGCGCTCGCGCAGCGGTACACCCAGCCGCTCACAAAGGCGCAGCACCATGTCGCGGCTGGGGTTGGTCCGCCCGGTCTCCAGAAAACTGACATGCCTGGTGGACACGTCTGCAGCATCGGCCAGATCCAGCTGGCTCAGGTGCCTGTGCTGGCGCCAGGTGCGCAGGCGCGCGCCAAAGGGTTCGGGCGTGGCAGGCAGGCCCTGCGGGCTGGCAGGCCGTGCCATGCGGGGGCCGCCCTTGGCCGTGGTGCTGGGGGCATTGATGATGGTTCGCATCCTGGTCGCTCCTCGGTGCTGTCGGGGCTGGGCCCGCTGGTGTGCGGGGCAGTGCGCGCGGCATGTCAGCCGCTGTCGGTGCCGTCACTGCGGCATGGTGCGGGAGTGTGCCAGCGCTTCCGGACTGCCGGCCATTACCTGCCTGGTCATCGACGCGATACCGTTCGGTCGCAAACATCAAGGCCTGTTCAACCCAGGAGCCTGCCATGTTGCGTGACGTCTTTTCTTCCCGTTTTTTGCGTGCCGTTCTCTGGTTCGATGCCAGCACGGGTTATGGCCTGGGTGCCCTCCATCTGGGGGTGCCGGCGCTGCTGTCGCAGGTGCTGGGTCTGCCCGCTGCGCTGCTGCAGGTGTCGGGTGTGATGTTGCTGGGGTTCGCGCTGCTGGCCACGGCCCTTGCCCGGGCAGATCGGATACCGCGTGGCTGGCTGGCGGTACTGGTGTTGGGCAACGCCTGCTGGGCATTGACCAGTCTGGGGCTGTTGCTGGGGTCGGCGCTGGAGCCCCCGTTCCTCGGGCAGGCGTATCTGCTGGTGCATGTGGTGTCGGTCGCGGTCCTGGCTGCGGCGCAGTGGGCTGGCTTGCGGCGCCTTCGCTCCTCGGCGGCCATGGCCTGACGTGGGCTGGTGCATTGATTTGCTATGTTAATGATAGCAATGGGGGCAAATGATTCCGGGGCTACAGGTCAAAAACGCCTGAAAACCCCTGAAAACCCTTCCAGGACGGCATTGCGAAACCACGCGCAGGGCGACTTCCGAGGGCCCGGTGGGTGTGACGGTCGGGGTTCGCCACCCGCGTGCGCCGCCCGTGGCGCACGCACTGCCCGCAGGTGCGCTGCAATGCGGCATGGCCGCCTACGGGCCACATATCCCCACGATGGCACGGACACGGCAGGCTGCCAGAATAAGCTTTGTCCTCTCAGAAAGGAGTGCGCCCCATGGTTCCAACGTCCAAGCCGCCCGTTCGCGCGTCCCGCCCCGCTGCATCTGCCAGCCATGCGTTTGCCCACACGCTCAAGAGCTTCAGGACGGCGTCCGGCCCCGGGGGCAAGTTGTACTCGTTGCCTGCGCTGGCCGCCCAGTTCCCGCGCATCGATCGACTGCCGGTGTCGATCCGCATCGTTCTCGAATCGGTGCTGCGCAACTGCGACGGCCGCAAGGTCACGCCCGAGCATGTGGCGCAACTTGCCAACTGGCAGCCCGTCGCCGAGCGCAAGGACGAAATCCCCTTTGTGGTCTCGCGCGTAGTGCTGCAGGACTTCACCGGCGTGCCGCTGCTGGCAGACCTGGCTGCCATGCGCAGCGTGGCCGCCCGGCTGGGCAGGGACCCTCAGCAGATCGAGCCGCTGGTGCCGGTGGACCTGGTGGTGGACCACTCCATCATGGTCGACCATTACGGCAAGAAGAATTCGCTCGATCTGAACATGAAGCTCGAATTCCAGCGCAACCGCGAGCGCTACGAGTTCATGAAATGGGGCATGCAGGCGTTCGACACCTTTGGGGTGGTGCCGCCGGGCTTCGGCATCGTGCACCAGGTCAATCTGGAATACCTGGCCCGCGGTGTGCACCGGCGCGCCGACAACGTGGTGTACCCGGACACGCTGGTGGGCACCGACAGCCACACCACCATGATCAACGGCATTGGCGTGGTGGGCTGGGGCGTGGGCGGCATCGAGGCCGAGGCCGCCATGCTCGGCCAGCCGGTGTATCTGCTGACGCCCGATGTGGTGGGCTTTGAGCTGACCGGCCAGCTGCGTGAAGGCGTGACAGCCACCGACCTGGTGCTCACCGTCACGGAGGTTCTGCGCCAGCACAAGGTGGTGGGCAAGTTCGTCGAATTCTTTGGCGAAGGCACCCGGACGCTATCGCTGCCCGACCGCGCCACCATTGGCAACATGGCACCGGAATACGGCGCCACCATGGGGTTCTTTCCGGTCGATGAAAAGACCATCGATTACTTCCGTGGCACCGGCCGCACAGAGGCCGAGATCGAGGCCTTCGAGGCCTACTTCAGGGCGCAGGGCCTGTTTGGCGTGCCCCTGGCAGGGCAGATCGATTATTCGCAAGTGGTGCGATTGAACCTGGGTGATGTGACGCCCAGCCTGGCAGGCCCCAAGCGCCCCCAGGACCGGATCGAGCTGGGCCAGGTCAGTAGCCAGTTTGCCGGCCTGTTCAGCAAGCCCAATGCGCAAAACGGTTTCAACCGCCCCGCCGAGCTGCTGCACACGCGCCACCAGGTGCGCGGAGGCGGCGGCAATACCCCGCCCGACCTGGCTGGCAAGCCGGCAGGTTCGGGCAAGGGCGACATTTCCCTGGGCAACGGCGACGTGCTGATCGCTGCCATCACGAGCTGCACCAATACGTCGAACCCCAGCGTGCTGCTGGCCGCGGGCCTTTTGGCCAAGAAGGCGGTGGAGGCGGGGCTCAGGGTGCAGCCGCACATCAAGACATCGCTGGCGCCCGGTTCGCGCATCGTCACTGAATACCTCACGCAGACCGGGCTGCTGCCGTACCTGGAAAAGCTGGGCTTTGCCGTGGCGGGCTACGGCTGCACCACCTGCATCGGCAACGCGGGGGACCTCACGGCCGAGCTGAACGAGGCCATCACCAGCAACGACCTTGTGTGTGCGGCCGTGCTGTCGGGCAACCGCAATTTCGAGGCGCGCATCCACCCCAACCTCAAGGCCAACTTTCTGGCCAGCCCGCCGCTGGTGGTGGCCTACGCCATTGCCGGCACCGTGCTCAAGGACCTGATGACCGAACCCGTGGGCAAGGGCCGGGGCGGTCGCGACATCTACCTGGGCGACATCTGGCCTACCAGCGACGAGGTGCACGCGCTGATGCGGTTTGCAATGAACGGGGCCGCGTACCGCGACAACTATGCCCGCGTGGGCACCGAGCCCGGCAAGCTCTGGGGCGCCATCCGCGGCGTGAGCGGCACCACCTACACCTGGCCCGCCAGCACCTACATTGCCGAGCCGCCGTTCTTTGCCGACTTTGCGCTGAACCCGGCGGCACACGACGGCGCTGCGACTGCCGTGCGCGGCGCGCGCATCATGGCGCTGTTTGGCGACTCGATCACCACCGACCACATCTCGCCGGCGGGGTCCATCCAGGAAAGCTCGCCTGCGGGCCAGTGGCTGCGCGCCAACGGCGTGATGAAAGAGGACTTCAACAGCTACGGGGCGCGCCGCGGCAACCACGACGTGATGGTGCGCGGCACGTTTGCCAACGTGCGCATCAAGAACCTGATGCTGCCGCCGACGGCCGATGGGTCGCGCGAAGAAGGCGGGCTGACCATCTTCCAGGGCCAGGGCCCGCAGCACGGAAAGACGATCCCGATCTTCGACGCTGCCATGGACTACATGGCGCAGGGCACCCCGACGGTGATCCTGGCGGGCGACGAATACGGCACCGGCTCCAGCCGCGACTGGGCGGCCAAGGGCACGCAACTGCTGGGCATCAAGGCCGTGGTGGCGCGCAGTTTTGAGCGCATCCATCGCTCCAACCTGGTGGGCATGGGCGTGCTGCCCCTGCAGTTCAAGGGCGACGATTCGTGGCAGTCGCTGGGCCTCACGGGGGGCGAGTCGCTGGATGTCATCCCCGACCCGGCCCTCACGCCGCAAAGCGAAGCCTTGCTGGTCATCCACCAGGCCGACGGCACGCGCCGGGAAGTGTCCGTGACCTTGCGCATCGACACCCCCATCGAGGCCGACTACTACCGCGCCGGCGGCATCCTGCCGTATGTACTGCGGCAGCTGTTGCAGGGGTGAGGCGGGCGGTACGAGGCGCAAGGGCCTGTGGCTGCCTGCGGTGCAGGGCATGGCACGGCTGATGGGGCGCGTACAGGGCGCTGAAACAGCGCGACCCCGCCGTTTTGTGCACGGCCCTTCATGTGGGTCTGAAAGGCGTGCGGGGGAGGGCTCCGCTAGATACACTTGTAACGAGTGTCTGCCCATCGCGGGAACTGCCTACCCCATGCCCACCGCCCAGCGCCTGTTCTGTGTCGCCGATGCCATGCCTTTGGCCATGGCACGTGTCTTGGGCGTGGCCGCGCAGCACTGGCGCTACGGCCCAGGCGCTCTGGCTCCAACCCCCGATCTTCTGCATGGCACGGCGCCATCCGTCGCCATGCTGCGCAAGGCCCGCGCGGCTGCCAGCTGGGGGCCGTGCAGCCCATGAGCCACGCCACCGTTCTCTGGGTTGACGGCGATGCGGCGCACGCAGCGCTGGCACGTCAGCTCATCGGTGAGCAGCATCCCCACTGGCGTGTCGTCCAATCGGTCACGCCCGAGGCGGGCTCGGCCGCATTTGCCTCGCACACCTGGGATGCCGTGGTTCTCTGCCTGGGCCCCCAGGTGCAAAGCGTGCCGGCCCTGCTGGACCTGTGCGCCGGCTCGGTGGTGCTGATGTGCATGTCTGCCCCGCAGGAAGCGCTGGCCGCCCGTGCGTTCCGCGGCGGGCTGG